>Ga0315276_10001343_pt1 | contig 21986 bp, 17 predicted proteins | sample YL17G05_0_MG_FD_204542 | JGI IMG/M metagenome (GOLD analysis project Ga0315276, IMG submission 204542) | Sediment microbial communities from Yellowstone Lake, YNP, Wyoming, USA - YL17G05_0 | ecosystem: Environmental > Aquatic > Freshwater > Lake > Sediment | place: USA: Wyoming | collected... | reverse complement strand
CCTCGGCCTCGCAGACGATCTCGGCGCCCTGCTCGACGGCGCCGGGCAGGTAGTTGAGATGGAGCGACTGCTTGGCGCCGAAGATGCAGCCGGTGACGCAGAAGCCGCTGTCCTGGCAACCGCGCACGGCGTAGGGGGCCCGGTCGCAGGAATAGCCGAGCCTCTCCATGATGCCGGCAAAGGCCCGGCCGGTGCGGGGTACCTCGTCCTCGGGGATCTGCTCCACCCGCAACATCTGCTCGGCGCGCTGATACCACGGGTCCAAATAGGCGCGGGTCAAGCCGGCGGGCCAGAGCGGCTGCCCGAAGCGATCCGCCTGCTCGAAGGCCGCGGCGGGCGCCCGCAAGGACACCATCTCATAGAAGCCCGACCCGCCCCCGAGGGCCTCGGCGTAGCTGAGGCCGAGTCCGCTGCCGCTGATCCCCTTGAGGTAGCTGAGCACGTAGCGGGGATCCTGGGTCTGGCGGTAGTCGCCTGGCCCGGTCGAGGGCCCCTTCTCGAGAATCGTCACCTTCAGCCCGGCCTGCGCCAGGCGGAGCGCCGGCGCCGCGGCGCCGAAGCCCGATCCCACGATGAGTACTTCCGTCGTCCGGGTGATCATGGTCGGGTCCTCAGGCGGGATTGCCGGTGGGGGACAGCGAACGCGGAAAGCGCGGTGCCGCGTCGGTGAATGAGGTCATGCCGCGGGCTGGGTTGTCGCGGCTGACGGTCTCCAGGTGCAGCGGAGTGCTGTCGCTGAATCCCAGGCCGGCGTACACGGCGATCTGGGTCAGGTAGATGGCGCCCGCGTACAGCTTGCCGGTGACACCGCCCGCCGCCAGGCCGGATGCCACCACGGCGGCCCGCTCGGCGCACGACAGGGCCGCAAAGGAGCAGTGATAGCCGCGGTTGGCGCGGCCATCGAGGTCGCTGGCCAGATAGGCGGCGTAGCGTGCCAGCGGGTAGTAGGGGTCCTGCAGAGTGAGCGCGGTACGGGCTGGATCCGGGCTCGCGCCAGGCTCGACCGTGCAGACGAAGGCGGCCAGCGTCGCCTGGGTGCGAGCCGAGTGGCCCTTGAACTCCGACGGATAGGCGCCCAGAAGGATGCGGGTCGGCGCACAGGCGGCTCCGCCCACGGCTGAAAGGACGGCGGCGATGGTTCGCAGGGCCTGCCGGCGGGATGGGTCGAATCGGGTGCTTGCTGGACGCGTCATCATGTGGCCTCCTGGTGCCACGCGGATGATGCGTCCCGGCCGTCAAGGGGGAATCAAGTGGCCTTTCCCACCGCGTTGTCTTTCCCTCGGCTTGCCGATACACTCCGGTCGTCGTTCTGCAGGGATGTGCCATGTCCGCCCTGGTCCGCTTTCTGTACCCGCTCGCCCCGACGGAGCGATCGCCCGGTGCGGTTCCGGCAGGGCCTGATCTTCTCGGTGGGCCTCTCGCTGCTCCCGATCATCATCGCCGGGCTCGGCTGGGTCGCCCGGGTGGTGTCGGCGCTGAGCCACCTCTTCGGGGGCACATGCCCTGTTCACGACTGGCGCTACTCGCCACCATCCTCGGATCCTCGGTCGGATCCGCGCAGCAGGCGCCGGTGCGATACGACGTCTACCTCTTTGGCGTCCGGGCCGGAGAACTCTCGGTCGGCGGGCCGGCGACGGCGCCGACCTGGTCGATTCGAAAGAAGGACCTCGCCGCCAACACCTGGTCGCCGGTACACCGCGCTCCGAGCACGGCCGTTACGACCGATACCGCCTTCCTGTTGTGGGGCGCGCTCCGCGAGCTGCCGACCCGGATGGCCGACCTCGGACGGGTCGACTGGCAGTCGCTCGAGCTGGTCGGCTGGCCCGACCGGACCACGATCTACGAGCGGTTCCGGGAGCTCAAAGCCTCCGTGGCCGGCGCGACTCGGCAGGCGACCCGGTGGAACCAGCGCGATGCCTCGCGCCCCATGGACTTCATCTTCGGCCCAGCCAACGAGCTGATCGCGGCGATCGACCCCCGGGCCGACATCGTCATGGTTCGCCGGGGTTACGAAGCGTTCACGACGGTCGGCGCGTGGCAGGCGCCCGGTATGTCACCTGCCCGATACGGGTACCGGGAGCTTGGCAAGCAGATGGTGCCGATGGCCGACGGGGTGCGGCTGGCGACGCTGGTCTACCTGCCGAGTGCCGAGGCGAAGGGCCCGTTCCCCACGATCTTCTTCCGGACTCCCTACGGCATCACCGGCCTGATCGGGACCTTCTGGCATTACGCGGCCCGCGGATACGCCGTGGTCCTCCAGGCGACCCGGGGAACCAGCTTCGGCGATCCGGCCGCGCGCTCCGAAGGGGAACTCGAGCTGATGGTGCACGAGCCGGCCGACGGCAAGGCCGCCCTCGAATGGATCACCGCGCAACCGTGGTCGAACGGCAGGATCTGCATGCAGGGTGGATCCTACCTGGGCTACACCCAATGGGCCGCCGCCATGTCGGGCAATCCGGCTCTCAAGTGCCTGGTGCCCGAAGTGTCGATGGGCACCGCCTTTGCCGACCAGCCGTACGTCGGCGGCGCCATGCTGGTCGGAATGGCCTACTACACCTTCATGATGCACGACCGCCAGCTTCTCCCCGGCCGCACCTGGACCGAAGTGCTGGCCCACCGCCCGCTGGTGACCCTCGACGACTTCGGCACCGGGAGCAACATCCCGGACTGGGACCGGCAGGTTCTGAATGGCACCAACGGTGCCGCCTGGCACGGCCAGGACTGGCATCACGCCCCGATCCGTCCGGAGCTCGGCACCTTCCAGATCAGCGGCTGGTTCGACGACGACCTGCCCGGCACCCTCAGCAACTGGTCGCTGATGGCACGGATCGGCACGGCGCCGCAGCGGCTGCTGCTGGGCCCGTGGAAGCACGGGTACAATCTCGATCGGTCGCTGAACGGCTACAGCTATGGCCTGGATGCGCTGCGGGACGACATCTGGGTGCTGAAGCAGCAGTGGTACGATCACTTCCTCAAGGACATCGACAACGACGTCACGAAAACCCGGGTCGAGTACTTCGTGCTGGGTGACAACCAGTGGCGCTCGGCGACCGCCTGGCCGCCCGCGGAGGTCGAGCGCCAGGACTGGTATTTCCAGAGCGACGGCCGGGCCAATCGACTCTTCCCGTCAGGCAGGTTGAGCCGCGAGCCGCCCGCGGACAGTCAACCGGCCGACCGCTACCAATACGATCCCGCCAACCCGGCCCCCAACTGGATGAGCTTCGAGCAGATGCAGCGCTGGGAGGACGTCCAGACCTTCCAATGGGACATGAAGGACATCGAGTCGCGCCATGACGTGGTGACGTACACCTCGGCCCCGCTGGAGAGGGACCTCACCGTCGCGGGTGATATCCTGGCCGTCGTGTACGCCTCGACGGATGTAAAGGACACCGACTGGTGGGTCCACGTCTCGGACGTGGATGAGAAAGGCCGGTCGAACCGGTTGACCCTCGGCTCGATCCGGGCCCGGTTCCGCCACCTCGACGATCCGCGCTTCAGGGCCCAAGGCAGCAACTTCGAGCGGGAAGAACTGCTCTCCGGCAATCCGGCGGATGTCGTGAAGTACGAGATCGGGGTGAAGGGTGTCGCCAATACCTTCAAGAAGGGGCACCGCATCCGGATCGCGGTCATGAACGCGCTCGACGGCTACACCTTCCCCAATTCCAACACCGGCGGCGACGAGGCCCGGGTCACCGAGTCGGTGGTGGGGAACATGGCCGTGCACCATTCCCGGTCGTATCCGAGCCACGTCGTGTTGCCGGTGGCAGCCGCGTCGGCGCCGCCCTGATAGGTTGCTGGACCCCACCTCGATCGGAACGGAGCACCACCATGGTCAAGGCCATCCGCAGCGTCCTGCTCGCGTCGACGCTTCTCCTCGCCGCCGTTCACCCGGCTATGGCGCAAGGCCCCGGGCGGCTCAGCGCCGAAGCCGCAGCCAAACGCTGGGAAGTCGAGAAGGAGCTGGCCTCGCTCGCCGTCATCGAACGCAAGGTGATGATGCCGATGCGGGACGGCGTCCGGCTGGCCACCGACATCTATTATCCCAGGGACGCCTCCCGGACCTATCCGACGATCTTCGACAAGACGCCCTACAACTTCAACTACTGGGACGTCCGTAACGGCGTACCGGCCGACATGACCGCGGCCCTGACGGCGATCAAGCGCGGCTACGCCTTCGTCTCGCAGAACGAGCGCGGGCACTTCTATTCCGAGGGCAACTACGACATTCTCGGCCCCCCGCGCACCGACGGGTACGACGCCATCGCCTGGATGGCCAAGCAGCCCTGGTCCAACGGCAAGGTCGGCCTGATCGGCTGCTCCTCCACCGCCGAATGGCAGATGGGCGTCGCCGCGCTGGCCCCGCCTGCCCTCACGACCATGATCTCGATGGGGTTCGGCGCCGGCGTCGGCCGGATGGGACCCTACTACGAGCAGGGCAACTGGTATCGGGGCGGGGCGGTGCAGATGCTCTTCATCGCCTGGCTGGCCGGTGAGCAGAACCAGGTCCGCCCGATGCCCCCGGCCAACGCCACGCAGGAAGAGCTGATCCGGATGTCCAAGTCCTTCGACCTGGCCGAGCAATCGCCGCCGGTGGACTGGTCCCAGGCGCTCCGGCACCTCCCGGAGCAGGACCTCCTGAAGGCGGTGGACGCGCCCCGGGGGATCTTCGCCGACTCCATGCCTGTCCCGACCGGCGGCGCCATGATCCAGCGCGCGCCTAACGACCCGGCCTGGTACCAGGGCGGGCTCTTCCACGACGACATGACGATCAACGTCCCCGGGCTCTGGTTCATGTCGTGGTACGATGTGTCCGTCGGTCCCAACCTCGCCACCTACAATCACGTCCGGAAGACGGCCCGCCCGGAGATCGCCGACCAGCAGTACGCCGTCATCGCGCCGACTCTCCACTGCTCCTACACCCGCGCCACCGAGAACACCGTGGTGGGGGAGCGGAGCATGGGGGATGCCCGGCTCGACTATGCCGCGCTCACCTACGGATGGTTCGACCACTTCCTGAAGGGGGAGAAGAACGGCCTGCTCGATACCCTGCCCAAGGTCCGCTACTTCACCATGGGCATGAACAAGTGGCAGACCTCGGACAGCTGGCCGCCGCGCGGCGCCGAGCCGATGACCTTCTATCTCTCGAGTGGGGGCAAGGCCAACACGCTGAACGGTGACGGGCTGCTCACGACCAAGCCGCCCACCGCCGACAAGCCCGACGCCTTCACGTACGACCCGATGGACCCGGTGCCCTCCTACGGCGGCAACGTCTGCTGCACCGGCAATGCGGTTCGGGGCGGGTCCTTCGACCAGCGAAAGATGGAGGCTCGCCCCGACATCCTGGTCTATACCTCCGCGCCGTTGCGGGAGGGGATGGAGGTGAGCGGCCCGATCGAGGTGACGCTCTACGGGTCATCCGACGCCAAGGACACCGACTTCACGGTCAAGTTCCTGGACGTCGCTCCCGACGGCCAGGCCTACAACCTGGACGAGACCATCCAGCGGGCGCGCTACCGGGAGGGGTATGACAAGCCGGTGGTGATGATGGAGCGGGACAAGGTCTACAAGATTGCCTTGCAGCCGATGACCACCAGCAACTTCTTCGAGGCCGGCCACCGGATCCGGATCGAGGTGTCGAGCAGCAACTTCCCGCGCTTCGACCGGAACCTCAACACCGGCGGCCGGAACTACGATGAGTCCGAAGGCGTGGTGGCCCACAACCTGATCCACCACTCGAAGCAGTATCCCGCGGCCCTGACGGTCTCGGTGGTCAAGCGGCCGGTGCCCTGAGTCCACCGCTCCCGCACCGCCACGGGCGCGACGCTCTTCATCGTCGACTAGGGGTCCCTTTGCCCACTCCCTTTCGCATGATCACCGCCCTGGTCTGGCTGGCCGTGCTGCCGTCGGTATCCTCGGCCCAGCGGCCTGTCGGCTCGCCGCTGCCACTCCGCCAGTCGAAGCTCGACGCCTCGGCGCCCTCGAGTCCGCTCTCGATCAATGACGTTTCCCGCCTAGATCGCTGGATCGGCTCCGGCGTGCGGGACGCGCGCTGGTCTCCCGACGGTGTCGCGGTGTACTTCCGCTGGTCCGCGACGCCCGCTCCGGCCGACAATCCCGACAACGATCCCTGGTGGCGGGTCGACCGCCTGGGCCGGAGCGCTGAGCCGGTGGCTGACGCCGATGTGTGGCGCGTACCGGGGGCCACGGTGGCCTGGAGCAGGGACGGCCGGCTGGCCGCGTGGGAATCGCGGGGGCGGGTGGTGGTGTGGGATGCCTCCCGAGCCGCCGAGCCGACTCGAATCGTGGCGGAAGGTTCGAAGCCGGTCGGGCACGTGCGGGTGGCGGCGTCCGGCCGCGCGGTGGATTTCATGCAGGGGGAGGATCTCTACCGCTGGAGCGTCGATGGCACCGTGCGGCGACTGACGGCGGTGACGCATCGCCCGGCGGACACCCGGACCGACCAGAGCCGCCGGCTGGCCGACCAGCAGCTCGAGATCTTCGACATCCTGCGCGAGCGCGCTGATGCGGCCCGCACCGCCGCCGCGATCTCGGCCCGGCGGGATCCGTCGGCCCCGCAGGTGATCCCGATCAGCGAGGGAACGGTGGAGGACATCCAGGCCTCGCCCGACGGCCGATTCCTGACCGTGCGGACCGTCACGACCGAGCGCCGCCGGAAGCCGACCCTGTTCATGGATTACGTCACGCCGTCGGGCTACGCGGAGGCGAAGGAATCCCGCGGGAAGGTTGGCGAGCCACGCGACGTGGTCCGCCTCGGCGTGGTCCGGGTCGATGCGCGCACGCTGGCCGACAGCGTGGCGGTTCGGTGGATCACGCTGCCCGAGGCCACCGGCCGGCCGGTGGACTTCTTCGGCCCGTGGTGGAGCGTCGAGGGTGACCGGGCCGTGATCGAGGCCGTCTCCCAGGACGATCACGACGCCTGGATCGCCCGGCTCGATCCTGCGGCGGCCACGATCTCGGTGATCGACCACCAGCACGACGATGCCTGGATCGGTGGTCCGCCCATTCAGGCGAACTATGACGCGGTGCCGAGCCTGATCGAGTGGCTGCCAGGCGGACGCCTGGTGTTCGCGTCGGAACAGGGCGGCTGGAGTCATCTCCATCTGGCCGAGCCGGATGGGCAGGTCCGTTCGCTGACCAGCGGGGCGTGGGAGGTGCGCGCGGCCACGCTGAGCCGGGACCGGACCACCTGGCTGATCGGCGCCTCCAGGGAGCACCCGTCCGACGACCATCTCTATACGATGCCCGCAGCCGGCGGGCCGCTGGTCCGGCTCACCGTCGAGGAAGGCCGGAGCGAAGGCGTCTTGTCGCCGGACGGCAAGCGGATCGCGGTGGTGTATTCGCGGAACGACCGGCTTCCCGATCTCTGGCTCCGGGACACCGATCCGGCGGGCGTCGCCGTCCGCGTCACCCAGAGCGGCAGCGACAACTACTGGACCCATCGCTGGCTCCGGCCCGAGATCGTGACCATTCCTCACCCCGACGGCCGACCGGTCTGGGCCGGCCTCTATCGCCCCGAGCATCCCGATCCGAAACATCCGGCGATCATGTACGTGCATGGCGGTGGCTATCGGCAGTTCGCCCACCGGGGCTGGTCGGTGTACGGCTACAGCCACGCCTCGCACTACGGGATGATCAACTGGCTGGTCCAGCAAGGGTACACGGTGCTGGACTTCGACTATCGGGGGAGTTCCGGCTACGGGCGCGACTACCGCACCGACATCTATCGCTCGATGGGGGCCAAGGACGTGGACGGCGCCGTGGCCGCGACGCGGTGGCTGACGCGAACCCAGGGCGTCGACTCGACCCGGATCGGGATCTACGGCGTGTCCTACGGCGGGTTCATGACACTGATGTCGCTGTTCCGCTATCCCGGGGTCTTTGCGGCGGGGATCGCGGCGGCGGGCGTCACCGACTGGTCCCACTACAGCGACGACTGGACCAGCCGGGTCCTGGGTGTCCCGGCCGACGATCCGGAAGTGTACCGTCGCACCAGCCCGATCTACCATGCCGCCGGGCTCAAGGACGCCCTGCTGATCGAGCACGGCCTGGTGGACGACAACGTCGAGTTCCAGGACGCGGCCCGGCTGGTGCAGCGGCTGATCGAGCTCAAGAAGCCGTTCGAGGAAGTCTTCTATCCGCTCGAGCCCCACGTGATCGAGAGCGAGGCGTCGCTGCTGGACTTCCACACCAGGCTGGCGGCCTTCTTCCAGCGACATCTGGTGGACCGCTGACGGTCCACCAGCCGTTCAGTCGGCTACGAGTTCCGCCAGCCCCGGCCAGGCCGCCCCGTTGTAGAGGGCGATCGTCCGGAGATAGGCCAGCGCCTCGTCGCCGAACTGGGCGATCAGCGCCTCGGCCGCCTGCTTGACCGTGGCGGCGTCCGCGAAGGGGATCGGGAGATCGTCGGCGATGTTGGCGCCGTCGTGCGGGACCCCGGTGGCCCCGAGAAACGTGGTCTGGTAGACCGGCTCGACCTCGACGTACAGCAACAGGAGGAGCTGCAGTTCGTCCTGCGGGCCCTCGACGCTCCGCCGGATGATTTCCTTCGCCAGCTGGTCCACCGGCCACTTCTTCAGGGTCTCGGCCCGGAAGCCGCCGCCGAGCACGACCAGGCGCCGGACGTAGGCGTCGCGGACCCCCCGGTCGGCATTCAGGGCGTAGATCATGAGGGCCAGCCGGCGGGCCGAGGCCAGGGAGCGGTACGGCGAGAGCTTCGACATGCGCGGTGCCTTGTCACGGAGTTGTCGGTCGTTTGTACTGGAACTAGCGCTCCGACCGGTACCGCCTCCACGCGAATCCGGTCCGCCCTGCCGCCCCGTTCTGGATCGGCGAGACGATCCCCAGGGTGCCGTCCCGGAGGAAGACCAGGGCGAGGTACTCCCCTCCGGGGTCCCGCGTGGGGGGCTGCTCGAACGCCGCCATGCCGAAGCTCTCGGTCTGGAAGGACGGGGCCGACGCGACCTGCGGGGCGCTCGTGTCCGCCGGGACCTGGATCCTGGCGACGTTGGCCCGCAACGAATCCGCGGCCCCGGTGAACCAGCTGGCGGCCAGCTCGCCGTTGCCGCGCGCAATCAGGTAGGGGAAGTACGGCGTGGCGGCCGCCTCCGCCACCTTCCAGGTGGACCACGTCACCCCCTGGTCCGTCGAGCGCGCCAGCATCAGGCTTGGGCCACTCGCCCAGAAGGAGTAGAGCGCGCCGGTCGAGTCCCAGGCGATCGGCTCGACCCAGCGGGGCTGCGCCGGCATCCCCCATGTGGGAGGCGTCACGGTGGTGTCGCGCATGGGAAACCACTCCCGGCTTCCGGGCGCCGCGCGACGCTGCCAGGTCCTCCCCTGGTCGGTGCTGACGGCGATGGAGTCGGCGCCGGCATTGAAGGCGTTCCCCGATGCCGAGATGGGTACGCCACGTACGGCGATCTCCCCGCGGGGACCGATCGCGAGGTGGCTCGACCCACCCACCGAGAACACGCGTTCCTGCTCGTGCCACGTCCGCCCGCTGTCCGCGCTGATCGCATGCGCCACCCCGGCGCCGTCGTTCCAGATCGCGTGGGCCACGCCGTCGGGAGCCACCTCGATCCAGGGCCGGTCGTCGAAGCGCGTCTTCGACAGCTGGTGCCACATCCAGGTGGCGCCGGTGTCGTGACTTACCGCCACCTGCATGCTCGCTCCCTCGAGTGTCGTGCGGTCGAACACCATGGTCATCAGGTAGAGCGTTCCCTCGGGTCCGACCGCGAGGTCCACGTCGGAATTGCCGGCCGCGCCGGGGAGGGTACCGACCTCGACCACCTGCCACGACGCGCCATTATCGGTGCTCGTCCAGAGGTGCGGCAGGGTGTCGCCGTATCCGGAGACGAAGAGCGCCCCGCCCGGGTGCTGGACCACCATGCCTTCGCGGGCGAGGGCGTCGAGGTGGTCCACCGAGTCGGCGAGCACCAGGCGGGTAGGGGGCGGGGGCGGCGGTGGGGCGGGCGTCTCGCACGCGGCGGCAATGATGGCCAGGGTGCACAGCCCGAGCGGGAGCATGCGACGGGACATGAGATCAGCTCCTCGAAGTGTCAACCACGTACCCGGTCTGCTGTGCCAGCGATCTCCCCGGTTGCTCACGACGGGCCGGAGCGCAGGCGTAGGCGATGAAGCCCCCGAGGGCCAGGGCAGAAACGCCTCCGAGACGCACGACGCCGGATCCCTGCTGCAAGTACCATTCGATGATGGCTCGAGCGCGCTCCATGGCCACCAGGCCAGCTGCGGCCGTCACGATGCCGGCGACAAGGATGAAGTAGCCCAATACGCGGAGCGCGTTCGGCTCGCGGGAAGCCGATGCTACCGAGACGAATAGGAGACCAAGCGCGACTCGGACTGCGCCGATGACGTAGAACGCGGTGGCAGGGAGCGCGAATTGGCCACTCCACACGAGGTTGGAGGGCACGACGATGCCGACTGCGCCGATGGTGGCAATGAGCAGCCCCGCGACAAAGGCGAGCGTCTTCATGGTGTCCTCCGCGTGCCGTCTAACGACCCTGCGCTTCTGCCGCGAGGCCAGGTGAGGCCGCTGCAGTCCTTCGATAAAGAGTACAGCGCGGCGGCCGAACCGTCGTGGCCTCGTCGGCAGCAAGCGCGGGTTAGACCGCTTCCGTCCCGACGGCTACCTTCTCGGCTCATATCGCATCGCCACCGCCCCCGAGCGGAACTCCAGCCGGCCCACGAGCTTTAAGTCGACGTGCTTCGACAGCCCCGCGAACAGGGTCGGTCCATGGCCCGCGAGTCTGGGATGCACCACGAACTCGTACTCGTCGATCAGCCCCAGCTCCGCCAGGGCCAGCGGAAGCGTTACGCCCCCCAGGAATAGTCCTTTCCCCGGCGCTCGCTTGAGCTGCTGAACAGCCTGGCTCAGCCGGGGTATGCGCGGGTCAGGCCCCATCCTGGCAGCCCGCCCAACCGGCCGACCCTGCCGATTCCACCCACCCCTGCGGCCCACGCCGCCAGATCTGATAGTCCCACGACTCGCAACAGGAGGTAAAGGTACCTCCTCGGTGGCGGCCCCACGCTAACGCGGCACCACCGGGAGCACCACGTGCGTCGGGTGCGCCGCGTCGTGGAGCAGCCGCTGGTGCGCCACCACGAACGTCGAGTCCCGCTCGTTGTTCCCGCCGGTGTTCAGGTTCCGGTCGTACTTGGGGAACAGCGCCGACGAGATGCTGACGCGAAGCCGATGGCCGGGCTGGAAGACGGTGGACGTGAACCACAGGTCGAGGTCGTAGCGCTCCACCCGCCCCGGCACGAGCCACACCTCGCGGTCCATCCCCTTCCGGAAGCGCGCCCGCACCAGCCCATCCTGCACCCGCTCGGCATGGCCGTCCGGAAACACGTCGAGCAGCATGACCGTCCAGTCGGTATCCCGGCGGTCGCTCGCGGCCCACACCTCCGCGGACATTTCACCCGTGACCTCGAGTGGCCGAGTCAGCGGCGCCGAGGTGAACACCAGCGCATCTTTCCGCGTGGCGTTGAGCTCAGTGTAATCCTCGTTGAGCGACTCCTCGAGCTCGCGCGAGTCGATGAGATACGGCGTCGGATCGGCCGGATCGTACGTGAACGTGTCGGCCGCGGCACCCCTCGGCGGCAGCGAATCGAGCCCGCCGTCGCCGGCGCTGGTCTGCGCGTGGCCGCCCGAGGACACGTACCAGTTGGTCAGGTGTTGGCGCGCCAGCGGCCACTCGTTCTCGGTCCGCCAGGTGTTGTCGCCCTGGACGAAGATGTCGAGGTGCGGCAGTGTGTCCACGCCGTTGTTCCTGCCGAGCAGGTAGTGGTCGAACCAGCGCAGCTGGAGATCGCGGTACTGGTAGCGCGCCTGCGGCCCGAAGTCGCCGGCCACGTAGTCCACGCCCTTGTGGGCGTGCACGCCCATCACCAGATGCCAGGCGGGATGGTGCGGCTGCCGGAGCAGGGCATCGGTGTAGTCGAGCGGCCCGCGCGAATCGTCGTGCCATCCGGCCATCGACAACACAGGGACGTTGACCTTGTTGATGTAGGTGCTGACGGCGTGCGCCCGCCAGTAGGCGTCCAGCGTGGGATGGGCGATCCAGCGATCCCAGAGCGGCACGTCACCACAGCCGAGCCGCTGAGGGAGAGTGGACAGCGGGAGGTGCGTGATCGCCTCGCCGATATCCAGCTCGGCGGTGTTCGTGGCCAGGTCCCGTTCGCGCATCAGGCAGGCCCAGTCCACGTTGATCGGCCCGAATGCCATGGCCGCGTAGGGCACGATGCGCCAGGGATCGGAGGTCGCGGCGGTCGGGGCAATGGCCGCCAGATGGGGCGGCGCACTCACCGCGGCATACCAGGCCAGGCGCCCTTCGTCCGAGTGACCGATCAAGCCGACCTTACCGTTGGTGCCAGGGAGCTGGGCCGCCCACTCGACCGCGTCGTATCCATCCTGGATGTCGGTACTGTAGTCTCCGAAGTCCGCCACGTCGCCGCTCGACTTGCCGCGTCCCCGCGTCAGCTGACCCACGTAGATGTAGCCTCGCGATGCCCACCAGCTTCCCGCCATGGGGTTGGTGGCCCGATACGGCGAGCGCTGCATGACGACGCCGAAGCGGCCCGACCCCACCGGTCGGACGATGTAGGTCTCGAGCTTCGCGCCATCGCGCGTAGGCATCAGCGTCGAGCTGTCGATCGTGACTGCGTACTGCGAGTCCGAGGCCGGCATCGTCCACACCTGGTAATCCTGCTCGACCACGCCCGGCGTCGCGCGGGGAACCAGGCGGAAGCGACGATCGAGCGGCCGATCGTTGTTGAACTGCACGCCCACCAGCGTGTCCCCGTGCCAGGCCGCGCGCATGACCACGCCTGGATCCTGGGTCAGCAGCACCGAATCGCCGTGGGTGGAGATGCTCGTGACGTTCAGGATCAGCTGGCCGGTGCGGCGGCGCAGCCAGCCCACGTTGCCCGAATCGCCTTCCGCGAAGTGCGCGAACCCCATCCGGCGCCAGCCCTCGAAGCCGAAATGCGGCCGCGCGCTGAGCGCGATATAGACATCCCACTCGCCGGCCAGGTTGCCGTTGCTGCGGTGCGCCAGCCTGGCTCCCGTGGCCAACGACACCACCAGCAAGAGGACGAGCCAACGAGCGCCACGCGCGCGGGCAGTCAGGTGCGCCATGTCACACCCCCGTATCCACGACCCCATTGACTCGCCGCCGCGCGCCGAGGAGGATTCCGACACCGACCAGGTTCATCACTACGATCATCGACGCGATCTTCAGGGCGAAGCCCGCCACGTTCTCCACCTTGATGATCGGAAACATCGACAGCGCGATGTAGAGCAGCGTCATCACGAGCCCCGACACCGAGGCGATGCGCAGCCAGAGCGCTGGCCTCGGCGTCACACTGCGCAGCCCGAACAGGGGTATCGCGAACATCACCAGGTACGCCAGAGCGTAGAAGGTGCCCCCGGCGTTGAACAGCAGCTGGAACGCCTCGGCCTGGCCGACACCGATCAGGCTCACCAACGAAACGATGAAGGCGCACGCCGCGACCAGCAGGATCGAGTTCACCGGCGTTCGAAAGCGCGGATGCAGCTTGCTGAACGCGGCCGGAAGCAGCCGGTCCCAGCCGGCCACCATCGGGAGGCGCGTCACGGCCGTGAAGCTCACGCTCACCTGGGCTACGCGCATCGCCAGTGTCATGAGGATCGCGATGGTGACGAGCGGGCCGGCGATGCCGAACGGGCCGAAGCCGATTCGCAGCACCTGCGGCATCGGTCCGACCAGGTCGATGTCGCCGGCCGGGACATAGGCGACCACCGTGGCGGTGCCCATGATGAACATCACGGCGATGGCCGGCGCCGCGATGTACACCGAGCGCCGGACCGCCCTCGCGGGGGCGCGGGTCTCGCCGGCGAGAATGGCGATGTACTCGAATCCGCCCAGCGCCCCGAACCCCAGCTTCCCCAAGATGTTCAGGTTGAAGAGCGAGAACTCGGGGAGGGTGGTGCGGAAGGGATGGAATGCACGCAGCTGGCCGGTGGCCAGTCCGATGAACGGCAGCACCATCAGCACGGCGAAGATGATGAGCATGAATACACCGCCGATGCCGTGCACCCATTTGCCGACCGCCAGCCCGATGGTCGCCGCCACGGCCATCAGCGCCAGGATCACCGCCGAGGCGAGCGCGACGAACCAGGTGCTCGAGGTCACCCAGGCCGCGTTGGGCCCGAGCGCGTACGACAGGTAGGTCGCGCACTGGATGCCGATCTCCGAGGTGTAGACGATGACGTACAACCAGAGGTTCCACGCCAGCAGGAAGCCGACGACCGGATTGAACCCCAGCTTGGCCCACTGGTAGAGCCCGCCCTCGAGCGGCATCAGCTGGTTGAGGTAGATCACCACGGCGGCCATCGGCAGGTAGAAGAGCACGATGGCGAGCAGCCACAGTACCACGTGCGACGGCCCGAGCTTGCCAGCCACGCCGATCCAGGTGAGGCCGATGATGAACAGGATCTGCGTGAGGGCGAGATCGCGGACGCCGAGCTCCTTCCTGAGTGCGGCACTGTGCGCCTCGACGCGGGCCTCTTCCTGCGCGAGCGTCATGACGCGGCCGGCCCGCCGAGGATGTCCCAGAGCCGCGCCCATGCCGCCAGGCCCTCATGGAGGCGGTACACGCGGAAGAACTCGTTCGGCGCGTGAAAGTCCTCATCGCCCGTCGAGAACGAGAAGTACACGGTGTCCAGTCCCAGGAGGCGCTTGAAGATCTCGGCGACAGGCAGCGTGCCGCCCATCCGGACGATCAGCGGTGCCACGCCACAGGTGGCCTCGAGTGCGGCCGCCGCCGCCTTGAGGGCCGTGTTGCCTCGGTCGATGGAGCAGGGCCGCGCGCCATGATCGCCGGGCGTAATCGTGAGCCGCGCGCCGGTCGGCACGTGGCTCTCGAGGTGCCGCGCCACCCGCGCGACGACCTCGTCCGGATCCTGGTCCGGCACCAGCCGGCAGGTGATCTTGGCGTGCGCCACGGACGGGACCACCGTCTTCTCTCCAGGCCCCTGGTACCCTCCCCACATTCCGTTGACTTCCAGCGTGGGCCGGGTCCATTGGCGTTCGAGCGTGGTGTAGCCGGGCTCGCCGATGGCCGCCGCGGCGCCGACCTGCCGGAGATACGTCGTCTCGTCGAATGGAAGCGCCGCGATCTCGGCGCGCTCGGCGGGACTCAGCTCGCGGACCCGGTCGTAAAAGCCGGCCACGGCGACGCGGCCGTCCGGCTGGTGCAGCGATGCAATGAGGCGTGCCATCGCGTGCAGCGGGTTGGCGATGCTGCCGCCATGGCGCCCCGAGTGCAGGTCCTTGGCGGGCCCGTGCACCGTCAACTCCAGCCCCGCCAGCCCCCGGTTCGCGACCGTGAGCGACGGCTCGTCGATGCGCCACATCGCGCCGTCGGCCGAGATTACCATGTCGGCCCCGAGCAGCTCGCGGTGTTGCGCGACGAACGGCTCGAGCTGGCGGCTGCCGATCTCCTCCCCGCCTTCGATCATGAACTTCACATTGATCGGCAGGCGGCGCTGGGCGGCGAAGAACGCTTCGGCGACCTTGATGGGAATGAGCATCGGTCCCTTGTCGTCGGACACCCCGCGCGCATAGAGGCGACCATCGCGCAAGGTGGGCCGGAACGGCGGGCTGTGCCACAGCTCGACCGGGTCCGCCGGCTGGACGTCGTAGTGGCCGTAGATCAACGCCGTTGGTGCACCAGGGGCACCGAGCCACTCGGCATACACCACGCTCGCACCGGGCGTGGCGATCGTCCGCACGGTGAACGGCCCGGCGGCCTCGAGCTTCGCCGCGACCCATGCCGCCGCGGCCTCGAGATCGGCCGCGTGCGCAGGATCGGTGCTGACGCTCGGGATGGAGGCGAACTCGATCAGCTCCGCGAGAATCCGGTCGTGGCGTTCTTCGAGGTATGCCAGCACCGCGGCGAGGTCCGTCACTTGCCACCGTCGATCGACAGCACCTGGCCCGTCACCCAGCCCGCCGACTCGGACGCGAAGAACAGCACGCCGGCGGCGATATCCGCCGCCGTCCCCAGGCGTTTGAGCGCAATGCCTTCGATGAGCGCCCGCTGCTTCTCGGCGCCGTATGATTGCCACTGCCGCTCGGTCGTCGGATTCGAGCGTACGAACCCGGGCGCCACGTTGTTGACCGTGATGCCCCAGGGTCCCAGCTCGTGGGCCAGCTGCCGGGTGAGCCCGATTTGCGCCGCCTTGGCTGCCGCGTAGGCCTGGATGCCCGTCAGGCTGACCCCGAGACCGGCGCCGCTCGAGATATTGATGATGCGCCCGAATTGCGCCGCCTTCATACCCGGGGCCACGGCCTGTGAGCAGAGGAACGCCCCGGTCACGTTCACGTCGAAAATGGCTTGCCACTCCGCCGGCGTGACGTCCTCGAGAGGCCGGCCCACCTGGCCCAGGACACCGCCGGCATTGTTCACCAGCACATGCGCGCAGCCTGCCGCCATCGACGCGTCGGACACGAAGCGCCCCACGGCGTCCCGGTCGCGGACGTCCACGGTCCGTACCGTGCAGGCGCCGCCCGCGGCCTCGCAGAGCCCCCGAGTCTCGGCCAGCTCCTCCTCGATCACATCGCAGGCCCACACCACCGCGCCTCGCTCCGCGAACGCGAGGGAAATCGCGCGGCCGAATCCGTGCGCTGCGCCGGTGACGATCGCGGTCCGGCCCGTGAAGTCGAGATTCACGATGCGAGCGCCTGGAGATTCTCGCGGGCCAGGGGGCGGATGCCCCGCTCGATCTCCTGGATCAGCGTGATCACCCGCGCCGTCAGCGGCGTCGGCACACCGGCTTCCGCGCCGAGTCGCACCACAATCCCGAGCTGCGCGTCTACCTCCGTGGGCCGCTTGCGCACCGCCAGGTCCCGCCAGATCCCGCTGTGCGTCTTGGCTGACTTCCGATTGTGGGCGACGAGGTCGTCGAGCGAGCGTGCGGCGGCGCCGGGGGCGGCATCTGGCAGGTACACCGCGGGATCGAAGCCGTCGAACGACTCGGGGCGCACCCCCTGCGCCAGTGCCACGGCGAGGACTTCGCCGGCGAGCGCGATGTAGAGCTCGCGATACTCCGGCGCTGCCAGCGCATCGGCGATCGAATCGTTGGTGAGGGCCGTGGCGAACAGCAGCGCGCCGTAGGCCTCCTTGGCCCAGAGGTACCCGAAGATGTTGGCGGTTGCGGTGGCGCGCTCGTCGAAGTCGAGCCACATATCGCGAATCCGGAGCGCCCGGGAGGAGAGCCGGGAGTCCGGCGGTCCGAACGCCTCTCCCACCGCCACCGTCCCGCGCCCGCCATAGAGCACCACCCCCGGCTCCAGGTAATCGGCGCCGAAGTTCACGAAGGCGCCAACCGTGCGTCCCTCGCCGACGACCTCGGCGATGGTCAGCTCGTTGAGTCCGTTCTGCGCCGAGATCACGCAACCGGCGGGGTCCAGGTGGGGGAGCAGTGCCCGGGCGGCGGCCGGAGTGTGATGCGCCTTGGTGGCGAGGATGATCATGTCCCACGTCCCGGAGAGCGTGTCGGGCGTGAAGGCGGGCAGTGGTGTCGAGAACCCGGCTATCGGTCCGGTGATGCGGATCCCGGAGCGACGGATGACGGCGACGTGCTCGGGCACGGTGTCAACCAGGGTCACATCGTGACCGGCGCGCGCCAGGAACGCACCCATGGTGCCGCCGATCGCGCCCGCCCCCCAGACGAGGCAGCGTCCCGGCGCGGCTACGATGGGCCGCCCCACGAACCGTCCAGCAGCGCGCGGGTTTCCTCGACCGCGACCTGCCAGAGGGAGAGCATGTCGGCGTCGGACCGCTCGTAGAGGCCGCCGTAGTTGCCGTCGGGGATGTAGCCACGCGTCCCGACGGGATCGAGCATGCGCACCTTGTCGAGATCTACCATCGGCCGCTGCGTCTTCGGGAGCTCGACGCCCGGGAGGCGCGTCCATGGAAAGTTTTCCATCCACGACCCGTGCGATGCCACCGGATCGATGGCCTGCACCCTGGCCCAGGTCTTCGGCGCATTCCACCAGTTATGGAAGAGCACCTTGCAGCCGGGATGGTCCGCCGCCCACTCCTGGGCGAACTGCTGTGCGGCGCCGTTGCCGCCGTGGCCGTTGCAGATCATGATGCGCCGGAAGCCGCTGTGCGCCATCCCGTCGAGGATGTCGCGCACGACGGCGAGGTGCGTCGCGACGCGGATCGAAATCGACCCCGGGAACTCCCGGAAGTAGGGTGTGACACCGTACGAGAGGACGGGAAACACCGGAATCCCCAGCGGTTCGGCCGCGTCCGCGGCGACGCGCTCCGGGAGGATGCAGTCGACCGTCAGGCGGAGGTGACTGTGCTGCTCGGTGCTGCCAAGGGGCAGCACTGCGCGGTCATCGCCTTTGAGGTATGCCTCGACCTGCATCCAATTCATATCGCTGATGCGCATGTGGCTGTCCCGCCCCGGTCAGTGCTGAACGAGAATACGCTACGCCCGCTCCGGACGTAAGGAGCTTGCGGCGCGCGCTGCACTCCGAAATCCGCCCGAACGTGGCGCCGGTGTCAAGGAGCAGAGAAAGACCGAACCGTCTTGGCCTCGTCGGCAGCAAGCGCCTGTTAGACCACACCTGGTACAGTCCAAATACATAGGTAACAGAACAGTCCCAGGACCTGGGTGACACCTGCGCCATGCTTCGGGTTCCTCAAGGAGGGGCCGATGCCATGCAGGAGGAGTCGACCATGCAGCCGTGTCGCCAATTCATTCAGGATGTCCAGAGTGGCGCCACGCCCATCACCGAACTCTGCCGGGCCTACGGCATCAGCCGGAAGACCGGCTACAAGTGCCACGCGCGCTACGAGGCTGGCGGCCTGCCGGCGCTCACCGATCGGTCGCGACGCCCGCAGCACTCGCCGACGGCGACGCCCTCGGAACTGGTGCGCGCCCTGCTCGAGGCGCGGCACCATCACCCCACCTGGGGGCCCCGCAAGCTGCTCCGCCTCCTGCGCCAGGAGCTGCCCGATGCCCCTTGGCCGGCCCGGAGCACGGTCGCCTTACATCTCCACCGCGCCGGGCTGGTCGTGACGCCCCAAGGCGAAAGAGTCGCTCGTGCGTCACGATATTGGTGGCGGTTTGCGCCGCATTGGCGGAGACGATCAGTTGGCCGTTCACGTAGAACTCGGCAAACACTGACGCCGCCATGGCGAGGAGGTAGGCAATTCCCGCGGCTCTCGCAGCACTTCGTTGCGACTCGTCGATCCTGCCGATTGTCATGTCATTGCCTCGCCTACTCCTGTCCGCCTAACGCTTCCGAATGAGCCGCGCGCCGCAACAGCATGATCGCAGGAACAACAGGCGCGTCGGCTCCATTCGGTTGTTAGCCAGCTGTCGCAGTCGGGTGGGCTCGAAGGAAGTCGCGCAACGGCGGCACAAGACGATCGGATTGCACGAAAGCCTGCAGGTGATCCAGGCCTTCGAGAGCAACGAACTCGCAGTTGGCTTTCCCCTCGGCAAACCGTCGCATGTCGTCGAAGCGCCAGTCAGTTGTTCCGCAAATCATGAGGCAGGGCAACGGCAGGTGCGCAAACCGATGAACCTGGTTCACCCGATCTGGAATCATGCTCGCCAAGACCATTGGGTCATAAGCCGCGAGGCGCTCCTTCGAATCTCCGGACAACAGCGCATTCGCCGACTCGAGCATGTCGAGAAGAGCCTGTGGCGTGAGACCCCGCACCGCGGATAGGTCTTCGTCGTACGGGTGCGCCCCGCCGATTATCGCAGTACGAACCCTGGACGGGTACGCCGCGAGCAGTTCAAACGCAACCCATCCTCCGAGTGAATAGCCAAAGACGTGCGCCGAGTCGATTCCTAGGTCGTCGAGGACCGCAACGACATCCGAAGCGAACGCCGCATCACTGAAATCCCTGTTGCCGGGCGTATCGCTGTCGCCGTGTCCCCGCAGATCCGGAAGGATCAGTTCGAATTCGCCGCTCAGCCTGGTGGTGTATCCCAACTCGTGCCAGTATCGCCCGTCTCCGGTCCAACCGTGAATCAGAACCAGCGGTTCGCCTCGACCATGAGTCTGGTAGTTGATCCGCATTCCTCTGTTCAGGGCTGTGGGCATGGGTGCGATCTCCAATCCAATGGGCGCAGTCGATGCAGTGAACACCACGATGGCACAAACGCTTCAGACTGGCTAACGCCCTGCGCTTCTGCGGCGGCTGCGTCGGGCCGATGGCGCCCTGGATACTGCGCGGCCGGCCGCAGCAAGCGCCTGTTATGCAGCCCTATCGTGCGGTGCTAGTGTCAGGGTAGTGATCGCCGTGCCCATATAGCATGCGCCATGCGCCATCGCGGCGCACCCACACCCAGGTCGCGATGCCGCGAATGCGGGCGACCGTGCCCTGTTTGTCGGTGTCGGTTCGGCGAAACGGTGCATATACGAGCGCCGCGTCACGTCCCAGGACCGTAACTGCCACCGTATCCCACTTCACTACTGAGGACTGGAACGTGCCCCGAAGGCCGCCAATGAGCTTCTGCATTGCCACGTATAAGTAGGTATTGCCGTCCGAAACGAGCCGAAACGCGGGACCAGCGACATAGTGGTTGAGCACCCGAGTCGAGTCCAGGTCAGTCAGGGCATTCGCGTAACTGACCATGCCAGCTGAGACTGAATCTGAGATGGCTTGGCGCTCTGCATCGGTGAGTTGATCCCGGACTGGCTGGCAAGCGCAAGCGACTGTCATCAGGACCAGCAGGACTCCATCAAGACGTCGAAGAACTTTCATGGCGCGTTCTCCGTGTGGAGGCTGCATAACTACTATTGGGCTGCAGCCAACTCTACCGCCAGCCAGATAGCACTGCAAGCCGCGCTGCCTCTTCCGCCACAACCCCTCCAAATCCGTGATCCTACCCCAGATATCACTGCAGGCCCCGCTGTGATATCTGCCACGGCCTCATAGCGCTCAGATATCCAATTATCCCCGGATATTCCACCGAGCCCGGCTCAGGCCGTGGCACCACCGGCACCACCACCGACAACGGGCTCAGGGCTTGATGAACGTCCCGTCGTTGAGCTCGGTGATCGCCTGACGCAGCTCCTCCCGCGTGTTCATCACGATCGGGCCGTACCACGCCACCGGCTCCTCGATCGGTTTTCCGGACACCAGCAGGAACCGGATTCCTGCCTCGCCGGCCTGGACCGTCACCTCATCGCCGCGGTCGAACAGCACCAACGACCGGTTCCCGGTCTCCTCGCGCACCAGGATCTCCGCGTCGGGACCGCCCTTCTCGGTCAGTACGCCCACTGGCGCCGAGGCGTCCCGGAAGTTCCCGGCCCCCTCGAACACGTAAGCGAAGGCCTGCCGCGACAGCTCCACCGGCAGCGTCTTCCGCCGGCCCGGCGGCACCCAGACGTCCAGGTAGCGCGGGTCGGCCGCGATCCCGTCCACCGGCCCCCGTTGTCCCCAGAACTCACCGCAGATCACCCGCACGCTCACGCCGTCGTCGTCGGTGATCACCGGGATCTCCTTCGACGGCACGTCCTGATACCGGGGCGCGGTCATCTTGAGCGCCGAAGGCAGGTTGGCCCAGAGCTGGAACCCATGCATCCGGCCCTGGGCGTCCCCCTGCGGCATTTCCTGGTGCATGATGCCGCGGCCGGCGGTCATCCACTGCACGTCGCCGGCGCCAAGCGCGCCGCTGTTGCCGAGGCTGTCACCGTGCGCCACGGTCCCGGCCAGCACGTAGGTGATGGTTTCGATGCCGCGGTGCGGATGCCACGGGAAGCCGGCCAGATAGTCGTCGGGGCGGTCGCCGCGGAAGTCGTCCAGCAGCAGGAAGGGGTCGAACTCGGTGGTGTTCCCGAATCCGAAGGCCCGGCGGAGCCGGACGCCCGCGCCTTCCATGGTGGGCTGGGCCTGGACGATCCGCTTGATGGGTCTGATGGACACGC
>Ga0315276_10001342_pt1 | contig 22004 bp, 20 predicted proteins | sample YL17G05_0_MG_FD_204542 | JGI IMG/M metagenome (GOLD analysis project Ga0315276, IMG submission 204542) | Sediment microbial communities from Yellowstone Lake, YNP, Wyoming, USA - YL17G05_0 | ecosystem: Environmental > Aquatic > Freshwater > Lake > Sediment | place: USA: Wyoming | collected... | reverse complement strand
CGGTCGCGCGGTCCACCGCGGCATCACGCGGTCTTCTTCCTGCCTCCGGCGGGCTCCGAAACCACCACCGCAGAGCTGTCCTGACGCAGCACCATCCACTGCTGGAGCGCGCTGGCCAGATTCATCACGGTCCAGTAGAAGACCAGGCCCGACGGCAGGTTGTAGAACAGCACCAGCATGAAGGCGTTCATCATGTACTGCATCGGCGCCTGCTGCGGATTCGTGGGCGTGAACTTCTGCAGCAGGAACCCCGAGCCCGCCATCAGCACCGGCAGCAGGCGGATCGGGAAGAGACCGGAGCCATAGTTCACGCTGAACAACGCGTCGGGCGCCGAGAGATCGTGGATCCAGCCGATGAAGGGCGCCTGCCTCAACTCGATGGCGTTCAGCAGCACCTGGTAGAGCGCCATCAGGAGCGGCATCTGCAGCAGGATCGGCAGGCAACCGCCCGCCGGGTTCACCTTGTTCTCCTTGTACAGCGCCATGAGCGCCGTGTTCATGGCCTGCGCATCGCTCTTGTACTTCACCTTGAGCCGCTCCACCTCGGGCTGGAGCTGCTGCATGGCCCGCATGCTCTTCAGACTCGAGGTATTGAGCGGGTGCAGCACGATGCGCACCAGCACCGCCAGGGAGAAGATGGCCAGGCCGTAGTTGCGCACCACGATGAAGATCCAGTCGAGCAGCTTCAGCAGCAGCTCGCTGATGGGCCGCATCCAGTTCCAGCCCAGGTCCACCGCGCGCGTCAGGTCGTGGCCCAGGCGCGAGAGCACGCGCAGGTCGCTGGGGCCCACGTAGACGAGGAAGCGCTGGACGGGCCGCGCCGAGGACGGCAGCCCCACGACCAGGCTGGCCGTCCCCACCGCGTACACGGGCTTCTCGTTGGATTCGATCATCCGGAGCTGGGCATCGGTCAGCGGCTGCTCCTCGCCGCGTCCCGTCGCAGCGCGCGGGATGGCCTGCTCGGCCACGGTGGCGCAGAGGAAGTAGCGGCTCTGCACCGCGGCCCACTCGACCATTCCCTCGTACGACCTGGGGCCCTTCACCAGGCTCTGGGGAGGATCGCGATGGAGGTTGCGCCCCACGAGGCTCGAAACCCGCACGTAGCGTTCGTCGGTCTTGCGGTCCGTTTCCGTGAAGGCCGGCCAGGTCCGCATGGTCAGCGAGTAGTCGTTCAGCCGCCAGGAATCGGGGATCCCGCGCGCTTCCACCTCGAGGTCGAGCGCGTAGGTAACGGGCCGCACGCGCCAGGTCTGGCGGATGACGAGCCCCGCGCTGTCCCCCGCGGTGAAGGTGAGGGCGCGCGTCTCGCCCGACGCGTCGGTGCTCTCCTCGACGGCGTAGACCAGGTCGGCCAGCGAGCGGAGGCCTGCGCCCGAACCGAGGTCCATGCCGAAGAGCGGTCCGCCGGCCAGCACCACGCGGTCGCCCGCAGGCACCTCGCGACCGGCCGGAACGCGCAGTGGCCTGCCGTTCTTCGCGGAGGCGCCCTGGGCTGCGACGTAGCGCTTGAACTCCACCGATAGGAGCCGCGCGCCACGGTTCGTGAATTCGGCGCGGTACAGCGGGGTCTCGAGCCTCCAGCGCTTCTCGATCACCCCCGTCCTGGCCATGATCGGAAGTGGCGCCAGCTGAGCGGGCGCAGGGAACGCAGTGCCGACTGCGCCCGTCTGCGCCGCCCGCGGCGTCGTGACCGGCGCGGCCGCGCGGGACACCGCGGTGTCGGGGCGCGTGGTGTCCACCGCGGCGGGGACGGGCCGTCGCGCCGGTTCGAAATACTGGCCGAGCCCGGCCATTCTCAGCAGCGGCTGATAGAAGAGGAAGACCATCATCAGCAGGACGACAAGGACGATCGTGCGACGTTCCATGGTCAGGGCACCGGGTCGTATCCGCTCGAGCCGAGCGGGTGGCAGCGCATGAGACGCCGCAGGGCGAGCCACAGTCCGCGAGTCGCGCCGTGGCGTTCGACAGCTTCGCGCGCGTACTCCGAGCACGAGGGCAGGTGTCGGCAGGAGCCGCGGAAGACCGGCGAGATCAGCACCTGGTAGAGACGCAGGAGCACGAGCGCCGGGCTACGCATGACCCAGGGTCCCGGGGATGCGCGTGGGTGCAAGCGCCCCGGCACGCGCCAGCAGGTGCTCCACTTCGGTGGCCAGCTCCTGGTGCGGCGCGGCGAGCACTCCGCGGAAGGCGATGAACTCGATCCAATAGCCGTGCTCGCTGAGACGCGGCCAGCGGCGGCGCACCAACTCGCGCAGGCGGCGACGGGCCCGATTGCGCTGGACCGCGCCGCCCACGGACTTGCGGCTCGCGACGAAACCGAAGCGGGTCGGTTCACCCGGGCGCGTCAGCACCAGCATCAGGCAGTGCCGGCCCCGGAACTCCACGCCCGACTCCTTGACCGCTGCATGCTGCAGCGACGAGGTCAGCCGGTGCTCGGGCGTCAGCCGTTCGCGGCGTTCGACGATCATCAAGCTCGGTCCGGTGCTCCGGCTCCGGAGCGCAGACGCGCCGTCCTCGAGACCCGGCACGACCACGGCCAGACATGCAAAGGTGGCGAGCCCACAGCCCATGATGGGCTGGTGACCCAGGAGGGAGGACCGCAAAGGATGACGAGCCTTGCTCTAGGACTTCGGCTTCGAGACGGTCAAGCGCTTGCGGCCCACCTTGCGCCGGGCTGCAAGTACCTTGCGGCCGCCCTTGGTCTTCATGCGCTGCCGGAAGCCGTGGGTCTTCTTCCGGTGGCGATTGCGGGGGCGGTAGGTGCGCTGCATCGGTAGGGATACCTCGATTGCACAGTGGATTGCGACGACTGAGGAACGTCGCAGGTTAAGGGAGAGCCCGCCTCGAGTCAAGGCGCGGGGGAGCGCGGGGGGGGGCAAGGGCGGGGTGCTCGGTGACGGCGGACCCCTTTCAGGATGCGCGTTCGGCCGGTCTTCCCGGTCCATAACCCTCAATCCAGGACCCATAACCGCCGATAATCCGTTGAAGTACCGCAGGGCGCCCCGTGCCTGGCCCCGGGATGGGCTGGTCCGGTCCTCCGGCCGGGGCCATGGAGAGCCATGACGTCCGTTTCCAGCACGCAGACCTCCCGGGACCTCTCGCCGGAAGCCCAGGCCGCCGCTGCCTGGTTCCGGCAGCTGGCGCGCACGCTGCGCGTGTTCCGCCTCTACAACGGGAACAATCCCACGGTGGTGAGCGCGCAGGAGACAGCGGCCTCGGCGCTTGCCGGGTTGCTCGCTTCCCACGGCGGCTGGCAATTGCGTTTCTCGGCCACCGAGATCTTCCTCGACGATGAATCCATCGTCCGCGTGGCTTCCCAGACCCCGGGTGCCGAGCGCGTCAGCAGTGTCACGGACCAGTTGCCCTTTCTCTTCTACCACGACGGCATCCGCAGGCTCACGATTTCGGCGGGCGCGCCCCGTGGCGAGGTGGACACCTTCATCCAGATCCTGCGGGATGCCAGTTGCGGGACGCACTCGCAGGATGACCTCGTCACCCTGTTGTGGCAGGCCAACCTCTCGCACATCCAGATCGAGGCCGTGCCGCTCGAACAGACCATCTACCTCTCCTCGCAGGCCGGCGGCGGCCAGGGCGACGCACGGGAGAAACGGGGCCAGGTCTTCGCCTGGTCGCCCGCCGGGGCGGAGATCCACACCGACCTGGGCCAGGCCGCGGGTGTGCAGGGCCTGCATCGCGACACCTTCGACGACTGGGCCCTGCCCGAGGCGGCGGCGGACGTGCCCGAGGCCTTCGCGCGGCTCGGACCGCTGGCCGAGGCGGCACGTCCCGGCTTCCTCGCGGCCTGGGACCTCGAGAGCTCGACCGGGTGGATCGATCAGGCGCCGGTCCTCCTGCGCGGCCTGTACGCCCTCGATGGCTCGGAGGACATGCGGCGTGCGCTGGGACGCTCGATCATCACCTGGCTCGCCTCGGCGCTGCAGCGCATGGCCTGGGATGAGGCACAGCGCGCGCTCGAGCTGCTCGACGAACTCGACCGGGACCGCGAGTTGATCGGCGACGAGCTGACCGCTGCGCTCACGGGGCTCGACACCGAAGCCATCGCCGACCGTTTCGACGAGGGCGAGGCCTCGGACCAGGGCCACTTCGCCGCGTTCACCGTGGCGCTCGGCGCACCGGCCATCGGCCTCTGCGTGGACATCCTGGCGCGCGCTAAGAAGGCGCGGGCGCGCGCCGCCGCCGTGACCGCCCTGTGCTACCTCTGCGCGGATGATCCGCAACTGCTCGCGCCCTGGCTCACCGACCCGCACTGGCACCTGGTGCGCAACCTCGTCTTCGTGCTCGGCCACATCGGCGGCCCGGCGGTCGTGCCGCTGCTGCGCGCCGTCACCCGCCATCCCGAGCCACGCGTGCGACGCCAGCTCGTGCAGGCGCTGGGCTCGGTTCCGCCCGAGGACCGCAATTCGCTGCTCATCGAGCAGCTCGATGCGCGCGACCCGCAGCTGCTGGCCGCCGCCCTCAACATGCTGACGAGAGAGCAGAACCCGCGGGTCGCACGCGCCCTCCTGGCCCTCATCGAATCACCGGACTTCGAGTCGCGCGACGAGGACAACCAGCGCACCCTGTTCGGCGCGCTGGGCGACATCGCCGGCGACCCCGCGGTGCCGGCGCTCGAGGCGCTGCTGCACCAGGGCGGCTGGTTCGCGCGCCGCACCTTCCTGCGCGTGGCGACCGCCCGCACGTTGCGCCAGATCGGCACTCCGGACGCGATGGCCGCGCTCGAGGCCGGCGTGAGCGCCCGCAGCGAGGCGGTGCGCGCGGCCTGCCTCGAGGCCCTCGGCGCGCGGAGCAGACCATGAGCGAAGACCCGCGGCCCGCGAGCCGTCCCCGCGACGAGCGCCTGCGCGAGCTCGGTCTCGGCGTCATCATGCGATTCCTCGCGCTGGTGCGCATCGGCCGTTCCTACCAGATCGAGAACAAGGTCTTCCACCAGCAACTCAACGCCTTCGTCGCGTCGCTCGGCCCGGTCTTCGCCGAGACGCCCGAGGCCGTGCTCGTCTCGCTCGACAGCGACCTCTACCTGAACGGCGTGAGGCTCCCGGTCAGGACCGCGAACCTGCGCTTCCACCAGGCGCTCATGGACGAATTCTCGCGGCGGGGTGTCGCCGGGGTGCGCGTCCTGGACAGCGTCACCGAATCCCAGCTCGAGGGCTTCTTCCGGTTCTTCCTGCGGCCCGACATCTATCACGGCACGGCGCTGCTCGAGGCCTGCGTGGCCGAGGGCCTGGGCCCCATCCTGCCCGTCGTGCACGCCTCGACCGAATCCGGCGATCTGTCCGACCCGTTCGTCCCCGACGGCTTCGGGGCCAGATCCGGCGAAGACCTGGTCGCGGGCCTCGGCGCGCCCGACCCGGCCGGGCCGGGGGCCGGCGGCGAGTGCGGCACGGCTCCGGCAGCAGGCGCCGGCAGCGTGCGGCCCGCCACGCACAAGAGCTACTCGCTGGCCATCCTCGGGGCGCGCTCGCTGCTCACCACGACCGCCCTGCAGGATGGCATGGAACTGCACCACGCCAAGCGCGTGGTGCAGCCGCTCATCGACGGGGCGTTCGCGGACGAGCCGGTCGTGGTCGGACTCTCCAGCCTGAGCCACCACGATGAGTACACGTACGCCCACTCGGTCAACGTCTGCATCGTTGCCGTGACCATGGGGCACTTCCTCGGACTCGATCGCAGGGCGCTCGCCGACCTCGGCGTCGCCGCCCTGCTCCACGACGTGGGCAAGGCCGCGGTCTACGACCGGATCCGGCACCCGCTGGAGGAGATGGACGAGGAGGAGCGGCGGCTGGCCGACAGCCACCCGCTGGAGGGCGCGAAGCTCATCGCGCGCTCGACCGCGCTCAACGCCTCCACCCTGCGCTGCATGCGCGTGGCGCTCGAGCACCACGCCGCCCGCGCCCCGCAGGACGGCGGGCCGGCGCGCGCCCCGGCGGGGTCCGCCGACTATCCGGCGCTGCCTGCAGGCTGGCGCACGAGCCGGCTCTCCGAGATCGTCTCGGTTGCCGACTGCTTCGTGAGCCTGCAGATGCACCGCAGCGAGCGGGGCAGGAGCGTCACCCCGTACCAGGCGCTGGGCATGACGCTCGGGCCCATCGCCGACCGTTTCGACCCGGTCATGCTCTGGGCGCTGGTGTGCTCGGTGGGCTTCTACCCCCCGGGCCAGTTGGTGGAACTCAGCGACGGTCGGACCGCCGTGGTGCTTGCCCCGAACAAGCAGGACCTGGCGCGGCCCCATGTGCGCGTGATCATGGACGAGTGCGGAGTGCCGTTCTCGCCGGTCGAGGCGAAGGAACTTCGGCCGCTTCCGGCGGCGCTGAGCGTGACCCGCGCGCTCGCGGCGCACGAGTATCCCGAGGTGCCACAGGCGGCGTAGACGTCCTCCGCCGCACGGCGGCCCGGGCTCCGCAGAGCCCGGGCCGCCGTGCAACCGCCGGACAGGCGCCTGAACTCAGGCCGCCTCTCGAGCAGCCTCCATCGCTTCCGCGGGCTCTGCGGCGTTCAGCGGCAGCCGCAACCAGAAGGTGCTGCCTTCGCCGACGCGGCTGTTCACGCCCACGTGACCGCCGTGCAACTCGGTGATGCGCTTGACCAGGTGGAGGCCGATGCCGAGCCCTCCGCCCCGGGCGCCGCGCTCGCCCTGGCCGAACAGTTCGAAGATGTGCGCCGAGTCATCCAGCGCGATGCCCTCGCCCTGGTCGGCCACCTGGATCCGCAGGAAGTCGCCGTCCCGCAGGGTTTCGAGCACGACCTTCCCGCGCTCGGGGCTGAACTTCACGGCGTTCACCAGCAGGTTCACCAACGCCTGCCGCAGCTTGACCTCGTCCAATGCCAGGTGCGGCAGGAGGGGATCGAACTGCTCGACCAGTTCGACGCCGTGCTTGCGGGCAAGCAGGCGCGTGGTCTCCGCGGCCGAATGCGCCACTTCGTTCACCGACATCGAGACGCGGCGCAGTGCGAGCTTGCCGCTCTCGATCCGGGCCAGGTCGAGGATGTCCTCGATCAGGCTCAGCAGCCGGTCCGCCTCGGCGCGCAGGCGCCGCAGAAACTCGCCGCGCTGCTCGCGGGTCATGCGCCCGTCGTTGTCGTCGAGCAGTTCGGCGTAGCCGATGACCGAGGTGAGCGGCGTCTTGAGCTCGTGACTGGCGGTCGAGAGGAACGTGTCCTTGAGGCGGTTCAACTCGTTGAGCTTCAGGTTCACGGCCTCCAGGCTGCTCGCCCGGCGCCCGAGACGCTCCATGACCCCGGCGCGCTCGATGACCGAGCCGACGTGTTGGGCGAAGAGCTGGAGCACCTCGCGGTGGTGGTCCTCGAAGGTGTCGGGGTGGTTGATCCGATTGACGTTGAGCACGCCCACGCAGCGTTCGCCGATCAGGAGCGGCAGGGAGAGGGCCGAGGTGATGTTCCGGTTGGCCTTGTGCTGGCTCTGGAAGGCTCCCATGCCCGCGCCCGCGTCCAACTGGACCGCCTCGCGGCGCTCGGCCACCCAGCCGGCGACGCCCTCGCCCAGCTTCTTGCGGGCGTGGCGCGCGAACTCGGACTCGAGGCCGTAGGAGGCGCGGGTCTCGAGCACGTTGGTCTCGGGATCGAGGATCATGATCGAGGCCTGCTGGGCCTGCAGCGTGGAGATCACGCGGCGCACGACGATCTCGAGGATGTCCTCGAGCTGCAGCTGCAGGTTCAGGGTCGTTGAGAGCTGGAAGAGGGCCGACAGCTCCGAGAGACGCGTGCCCACATTCGCCTCTTCACGTTGTTCCTGCTCGAGGCGGCGGCGCATCGCGTCCAACTCGCGCTGCTTGAGCGCGGTGTAGAGGCAGAAGATGACCACCACGCCGATCAGGCCCAGGACCGGCAGGTACTGCTCCTGCGCGGCCTCACCCCCCGGGCCTTCGCGCAGCAGGCTGGCCTGGGACAGGTAGAGCAGCGGCACCGCCGCGGCGAGGGCGATGACCACGATGAAGGTCAGCCCCAGCAGCGACCAGGCGCGGCGGTCGAGCCTGTCCCTCGTGGAGAGGGATTCCAGTTTCATCGGGCGGTGCTCCATGCGGAAGGTCCTGGGAACGCGCCGGGTGGCGACCTTGCCGGAGTTATCGGCGAGTCCGCCGCGGGTATTAGCCCGGGCTACTCATGAACCACCAGCCGAGGACGCGAGCTGCCCATGGGCCGCAAGGAGCGAGCTTCGGTCGCGCCGCAGTCGTGTCGTTGACACCTCGAGGCGCGACCGGGGCTCGCGACGCCGCGGACCACGGGCAGCTCGCGTTCGCAGGCGGCGGGCTCATGAATGGCCCGGGCTAGATTGGGATTCGGGCCCACTGCGGCTATCTTCCGAAACCTGCCCGAGCCGGGGCCACCTGACGGAGGAGACCCGATGAAGCGCGGCAACGTCGTGATGGAACGCTTCGAGAGCGCCGTCCTCGCGGGCAACCCCGCGGGGGACCCGCGCACGCGTACGGTGCCGGTCTACCTGCCGCCGTCCTACGGGACGGACCCCACGCGCCGCTTTCCCGTGATCTTCGTGCTCGCCGCCTTCACCGGACGCGGGCGCATGCTGCTCAACGACAACCCCTGGTCGCCGGCGCTCGACGACCGGATGGACGCGCTCATCGCCGCGGGCTGCGGCGAGGTGATCCTCGTCCTGCCGGATTGCTTCACGCGCTTTGGCGGCTCGCAGTACCTGGATTCGAGCGCCACGGGCCGCTACGAGACGCACGTGGCCGGGGAGCTGGTCGCCTGGGTGGACGCGCGCTTCCGCACGCTCGCAGCGCGCGACCACCGCGGCGTGGCGGGCAGGTCCTCGGGCGGCTACGGAGCGCTCACGCTCGGCATGAAGCACCCCGACGTCTTCGGCGCGGTGGCCTGCCACAGCGGCGACCTGTACTTCGACTACTGCTACCGGGGCGACATCCCGAAGTTCTGCACCCAGGTGCAGCAGGCCGGCGGGCTCGCGGCCTGGCTGGAGCGCTTCGAGACCCGGCGCCAGAAGGGCCACGACGACATGCTCGCGCTCAACATCCTGGGCATGGCCGCGGCCTACTCACCGAACCCGGACTCGCCCGCCTTCGGCATCGACCTGCCCTGCGACCTCGAGACCGGCGCGTTCCGCGAGGACGTCTGGAAGCGCTGGCTCGAGCACGACCCGCTTCGCATGCTCGAATCGCGCGCGGCGGCGCTGCGCTCGCTCCGGCTCCTCCGCCTCGACTGCGGCACGAGGGATGAGTTCAACCTGCTGCACGGCTCCCGGCTCTTCAGCCGGCGGCTGCGGGAGCTGGAGATCCCGCACGAGTACGAGGAGTTCGACGACGGGCACATGAACACCTCGTACCGGTACGACCTGAGCCTGCCCAGGCTGGCGCGGGCCCTGGGCGCCCGGTCCTAGGCCGGGCCGGGGGACCTGCTCGGACGGGCCTCTGGCCCCCGGGGGGGGCGGGCGGGAGACCGGGGCCTGGGGCTGGGAGCCTTCCGTCGTGGCCTGAAGATCGTGTCCGCCGGGCCGTATACCCTTGCGCGCCTAGCACCTGTCTCATTCGCCGCCGGCCTGCGGCCCATCTGGTTGCGGCAAGCACCCTGGCGGGGAGCCAGACACAATCCCCGGAGCACAACCCTTCCTGTCCGGGGCCTTTCACGTCTTGCATGTTTCTGACACCCGCGTATACTCGCCGCGTCTGGTTGAACCACGGTGCGTGGGCGCAACTTCGTCGTCGCACGGCGGTTCTTGCTCATCCCCCAAATGCTCCTTGCGGCGCGAGGGGCGTAGTGTGTCGGCATTGGGTCCGTTGGCCGCGGCGGCATGGACCCGGAAAGGCGGGTAGAAGCGCTTCTTATCACAGCTACTCCAAGTCACATCATCCGGGATTTCTCTTCCAATCAAGGCTCCTGACTCCGACACCTCGAGGAGGTGGCTGATGAAGCGTGCAGCGTTACTACTCCTCTTCGCCCTCAGTGTGATCGCGGTGCCCGCTTTCGCAGCGGACGTCTTCTTGCTCGGGTTCGCCGGCTACGACTACGAATCCCCGAATCCCGTCCCCGGCCCCGACGACAACTACCTGATGATCGGAGAAGGCTACAAGGCGCTCGGGGGCGTGACCTCATTCGGCGACTATCTCGCCCCGTACGTGAACACCACCGTGAACCAGTACACGTACTACTACTTCGACCTCACGGTGCAGAGCCATGACTACTATCCCGATTTCAGGTACCTCGAGGTCGGGTTCGCCAATCCGGGGCGCGGCCGCTTCTATGAGGACAGCAGCACCCCGGCAGTGTTCGGTGTCTACCCGCCGAACGCCACCGCCCCATCGACGTTCATCGACGGCACGTTGATTCTCGGCGGGCACATCGAATTCCTTGTGCTGAACTACGATTTCGAAGCCAACCAGGGTGGCTTCACCGGGAACATCCATTTCGACGAAGGTTCGTTGCTGGACCAGATTCCCGAAGCGCAGCGCGATGGTTGGACGCTCTCCGGCCTCGCCGGTCGTCCGAACCCGTCGATCCCGAACGGTTACGATCACCAGATCTCCGGCGAATGTATCATCCCAGGCCCTGTACCGGCGGCTCATCGGACCTGGGGCGCCCTCAAGGCGCTCTACCGCTAGCCTCGACTCCGTTCTCGGCATCGCCCGAGCGACTTCGTGTGGAGGTATCGCTATGAAGAACAGGATCGGGCTGGTGACGGTCATCGGGCTTCTGGCCACAACGCTGTCCGCGACCGTGGCCGCCGCCCAGTGCTCCACGCCTCCGGACCCCCCGGGGCTGATGATCAAGTTCGACCGTGACGCCTGGGCCTATGAAACGGCCTACACGCCCGCGAATTTCAAGTCCGCGCTGGGGAGCCAGCTCACCGTGGTGGGCATCGTGTCGTGGTTCTGCAACCCGTTCTCGGACCTCAACCCGGCCGACCCCAACACCGAGTACACGTTCATCTGGGATGGCCTAGTCTCGGAGGAGACGATTACCCAGACCATCGGCTCGTTTGGTGCCATGAAATACACGACCCGGTACTTGGGCGGGGGCTTCCGCATCTACGCCGGCTCTCCGCGCAACGCGCCGACGGTCACCCCGCCTGATCTTCCCTCCGGAGTCGTCCCTGACGCCTTTGTGGACGGCACGATGATCCTGGGCGGTGTGATGGACACGGTGCTCGTGATCGTCAACCGGAGCAGCGGCGGGATCTACACCAGTTCGTTCAAGGCGCACTACCAGGCCACGGGCGGCACGCGCTACTGTCAGGTCGGCAGCGCCCGCACCCTGATGGACGGCCTGTGGTGCCCGGTGCCGCCGACCAGTCCGTCCCCGACGGGCACCTGCCCGCTGCCGACCGGCTGGAGCGCCCATCCGAACGGCAAGTGGGACACGCCCAACCCCCTCCCCCCCCCAACCGGCGCCTGCTGTCTGAGGGCCAACCCGGGTGCTTGCGTCATCACGACGCCGGCCGACTGCGTCGTTCAGGACGGCGTCTTCCTGGGTCTCTGCACGGTATGCGACTTCGGTATCTGCCTGGAAGTCCCGGCCAACAAGACCTCCTGGGGCCAGCTCAAGACCATCTACCGGTGATATGGAGTGACCCGCTTGTCAACACCGACCACCTCCAATCGGGGGTGGTCGGTTTGCTTTGTGGTACCGGCAGCTCAGGGTCGATGAGGCCGGGCGCTTCGACGACGAGTCACGCTGATATGCGCGGGTTACCGAGGTGTTCTTGGGCCGAGCCGCATGACCGTGTTTCGTCGGGAGGTTCCGCAGTCTGAGAACGCGAGCCGCGGTGGACCGCGGTCGCACACCGATATCGCGGGGACTCCGGATCGTGCCTGTCCTCATCGGCCGTGAGCTGTTCAACGTGTAGTCCGTTTCAGGCGCGTGCCGGCACGGTGGCCTGCAGCGCGTTCCAGATGAACCCGACCAACTCGCGCGCGATCGCGACCGTCACCAGGTTGGGGTGTTTACCCGGATGGAGCATGCGACGCTGTCGCAGGGTGAGCCGCCGCAGCGCGCGATCGGCGAGCGCCAGGACGGCCGGAGGTTGGCCACGCCGTCGCAGGCCCAGCCCGCGGCCGACCAGCGGTTTGTGGCGGTAGTGCCAGGCGGCTTCGACCAGCAGGCGACGCACGTGTCGGTTGCCGGCCCCGGTGATGCCGCCCTTGCGTTCGTGCAGGCCGCTGCTCGCTTCACGCGGCACCAGTCCCAGGTAGGCCATGAGCTGACGGGGATGGGCGAAGCGGCGCGGCTCGTGCAGTTCAGCCACCAGCGCCAGCGCGGTGACGGTGTCGATGCCCTGGAAGCAACGCAGCGCAGCGACCGGTGCCTGATAGCGGGGCTCCTGGCTGAAGCGCTCGAGCTGTTCATCCAGGGCCTCGCGCCGCGCCTCGGCGTGTTCCATCGTGAGCAGGTAGTCCTCGAATACCACCTGGTCGGCCGGGTGTTCGAACGTCTGACCGTGGAGCCAGCGGCGGTACTTGGCTGACCAGGTCGGCCGGCGCCCCACGCAGTAGACCAACCCCCGTCGCAACAGGAACTTGCTGAGCCGGTTCCTGGCCCGCGTGAGATCCCGCTGGGCATCATTGCGGGCGCGGCACAGGTCCCGGACCGACTCCTCCTCCGCGGTGGGCGCGAACCCCTCGGTCAGCAGCCCCGCCCGGTGCAACTCCGCCAGCTTGCGGGCGTCGCGCCGGTCGGTCTTGATGTGGCAGCCCGGTTTGACCGGGATCAGCGAGGGCGCCACCACGCTGCAGGTGATGCCCTCGGCGGCCAACTGGCGCTGCAGCACATAGCCGCACGGGCCCGCCTCGTAGCAGCAACGGACCTCGCCTCCCGCCTCCCGCTGGAGCCGGCGCGCCAGCCGCCGCACCGCTCCGGGTTCATTGACAATCGTCCATTCGAGGGGCTTGGACTGCTCCGGAGACAGCATAGCCACCGCGATCGTATCTTTGTGTGCATCCATCCCGATGAAGGTGCTAACGTTCTGCATGGACCGGCTCCCTTCTTCGTATGCGGCTCTGGGACCGCAAGGTCCTAACCCGCGACTGCGAGTGGGCTCGACCCACCCGGCCGCCATCACGCACCAACCTGGTGGCGACGCTACGACCGGGAGCCGGTCACTTCCATCAAGTCCGATCCACAGCTTGAACAGACCCGGCGCCCTGGTCCATCCCGGGTGCCGGGTTTCGTTTGCGCGGCACCCACCCGCGGGGCCATCCTTCCTGGCTCCATGGACCCGACCACCGCCGCACCCGACCTCGTCGCCGGCAGCTCCGGCTCCGAGCAGCGCCGCTCCTTCCGGCTCGGGGTCTGGAACGGCGCGCTCTACCAGGGCGGCGAGGGTTTCGTGGACGCGAACACCGTCATCCCGGTGTTCCTCTCGAAGCTCACGACCTCGAACGCGCTCATCGGCTTCAGCGCCGCACTTCCGGACCTCGGCTGGTTCCTGCCGCAGTTCGCCACGGTGCCGTTCCTCTCGCGCCGGCCCCGCTCGCTCGGGCTCTACCGCCTGGCCGCGGTCATCCGCGGCCTCGCCTTCACGCTGCTCGCCCTGCTCATCGTGCCGCTCGCGGCCCACCCAACCGCGCTGCTCGCCACCTTCCTGCTCTGCTACGGCGCCTACGCGTTCGGCTCGGGGCTCGCCGCGGTCCCGTTCATGGAGGTGGTCGGCAAGACCGTGCCGCGCTCGCGGCTCGGGACCTACTGGGCGCTCCGCCTGTTCTGGGGCGGACTGTTCGCGGGGGCCGCCGGCCTGTTCGTGCGCCAGTTGTTCCAGGGCGGCGCGGATGCGCCGCGCTTCGCCCTGCTCTTCGGCATCGCCGCCGTGCTCGTCTCGCTCGGCTACGGGCTCTTCTCGTCCATCCGCGAGCCCGCCGCCGCGCCGTCCCCCGAGACCGCGAGCCCGCTCGGCATGCTGCGCGAGGGCCTCTCCATGCTCGCGCACGACGCGCACTTCCGCCGCCTGCTGATCGCGCGCGCGACGCTCTCGGTGTGGTTCGCGTCGGCGCCCTTCATCGTGCTGTTCGCCGTGCACCAGCTGGGCGGCAGCGCGCGCACCGCGGGCACGTTCCTGCTCGTGCGGATGGCCGGATTCGTGCTCTCGAACCTGCTCTGGCACCGGCTCTCGGTCCGCCACGGCGACCGCGTGCTGCTGCGCATCGGCGCGGCGGCCTGCAGCGCGCTGCCACTGGCGGCGGCCGCGATCGCCGTCGCCTCGCCCTGGGGGTTGGGCTGGCTCCGAGCCGGCGCCGCCGTACTCGCCCTCGAGGCCGTGGTCGGCCTGGGCGGTGCGGCGCAGAGCGCGATCGGCGTGGGGTATTCGAGCCTCATGCTGCTGCTCGCCCCGCCGGGACGCCGCCAGGCCTTCGTCGGGCTGATCAACACGTTCCTGGGTCCCACCATGCTGCTGCCCATGCTGGGCGGGGCGCTGGTGGACTGGCTCAACGCCCCGGTGCTGTTCGCGCTGTGCGCGGCTGCCGGCCTCGTGGGCGTGCGCGCCGCCTGGAAACTGCGCGACTCGCGCGGAATTCCGGCAGAGGCCCGGGTCCCCGGCGGCGCCCGGACGCCCGAGGATGCCGGATGGACCGACGTGGATCGCCCCGGAGGTGCCGGGTGATGGTTTCCGCCCGGCGTCACCGTCGGCCCGAGTTGATGGATCAGCCCGGCCTCGACTTGCGCGCGCACCGGCAGGCGCTCGACGGCCTCGGCCGCGCCCACCGGGTCAGCCGCAGCGACGCGGCGATCTGGCCCGCGATCCGCGAGATCGTGCCGCGCTCCCGGCGTCCCCTGCGGATCCTCGATCTCGCCTGCGGCGGCGGTCACGTCGTCGTCGACCTGGTCCGTCGTTGCGCCCGTGAAGGCGTGGCGGTCGAGGCCTGCGGGGCCGATCTCAGCCCCGTGGCGACCGACTACGCCCGCACCCTGGCAACTCGCGCTGGATTGCAGCGCGTGACCTTCGTCTCCCTCGACGTCGCGAGCCAGCCGCTGCCGGTCGGGTTCGACGTCGTGCTCTGCTCGCTGTTCCTGCACCACCTCGATGACGACGAGGCGGAGGCTCTCCTGCGGCGCATGCGGGGCGCGGCGCGCCACCTGGCCGTGGTCTCCGACCTGCGAAGGACACGCCTCGGGTACCTGTTCGCCTGGGCTGGATGCCGGCTGCTCTCCCGATCGAGGGTGTTCCGCGCCGATGGCCCGCGCTCGGTCGAGGCGGCATTCACCATGGACGAGGCCCGGCGCCTGGCCGAGCGCGCCGGCCTCACGGGCGCCCGCATCGTCGCGCGCTGGCCCCAGCGTTTCATGCTGACCTGGAGGCACGATGGCAAACGCTGACGCGGCCGCGCGCCTGGGCGCCACGATCGACGTCCCGGATGCGGCGGCGAGGACCTGGGACGTGCTGGTCATCGGCGCGGGACCCGGCGGGGCGTTCGCCGCGCGGGAGGCCGCGCGCACGGGCCTGGCCACGCTGCTGGTCGAACGGTCGTCGTTTCCTCGCGCCAAGGTCTGCGGCGGGTGCCTGAACCACACCGCGGTCGGGACGCTGGAGCGCGCCGGTCTGGGCGACCGCCTCGCCCGCCTCGGTGGACCCGCGATCACCACGGTGCGCCTGCGGCAGGATCGGCGGCAGGCGCCGATCCCCATGCCGTCGGGCGTGGCGGTGTCACGCCGCGCGCTCGACGCGATGCTGGTCGTGGCGGCCATCGAGGCGGGGACACAGTTCCTGCCCGAAACGACCGCGGTCATCGCCCGCGAGCCGGCGAAGGCCGCGCCGGCCGGCCATCGCCTCGTGGGCCTCGACTCGCGCGGCCAACCCGCGGTCCAGGTCGAAGCCCGCGTCGTCATCGCCGCCGGTGGTCTGGCACAGACGAGTCTGCGCGCGTGCGGCGAGTTCGAGAGCGTGGTGTCCCGGGATTCCCGCATCGGAGTGGGCACCGTGGGCCCGGCGGGCGCTCTGGCCCTCCCGCCCGGAACGATCACGATGGTCGTCGGGCAGGCGGGCTACGTCGGCGCCGTGATCGTCGAGGAGGGTCGGATCCACGTGGCCGCCGCGCTGGATCCGCACTTCATCCGGCAGTGTGGCTCCCCCGGTCGCGGCGTCGCGAGCGTGCTCGAGGGTGCGGACGTCCCGGTCGGTGACGCCTTCGACTCGCTCGATTGGCTGGGCACGCTCCCCCTGACACGGCGCACGCTCCGCCCGGTCGGCCGGCGCGTGCTGCTCGTGGGGGACGCGTCCGGCTACGTCGAGCCGTTCACCGGCGAGGGAATGGCCTGGGCGCTGGCGATGGCAAGTGTGACCACGCCGTTCATCCTGCGGGGCCTGCGCGCGTGGGACGAACCCCTGGAACGCGAGTGGATCGCGACCCGCGACGCCCTGACTGGCCGCCAGCGGCGCACGTGCAGGATGATTGCGCGCGCGCTGCGGGCGCCGTGGGCCGTGCGGGGGGTCATCGAGCTGCTCGCCCGTTGGCCGTCACTGGCGCATCCGATCGTCTCCAGGCTCGGCGCCGGGCTCGGCGCCCGACCGTGCACGAAGACAGGAGGGGTGTGATGAGTCTGTGGATCGAGGGCCTGGGGACGGGCGTGCCGCCTCACGAAGCCACCCAGGAACAGGCCGCGACCTTCGCGGAAGCGCTCGGACCGGAGGACGACGAGCAGCGCCGCCAGCTGCGCGCGATCTACCGGCTCTCGCGCATCCGGACCCGGCGCAGCGTGCTGCAGGAGTCGCCCGGCGCCGGGGGAGTGGCAGGCCAGACCTTCTATCCTCCACGGCGCGACGCGGAGGACCGGGGTCCGTCCACCTCCGCACGCATGCAAAGGTACGAAGCCGAGGCGCCCGGGCTGGCCGTCCCGGCCGCGCGGGCAGCGCTGGCGGACGCGGGGCGCTCGCCCGCCGAGATCACGCACCTCGTCACCGTCTCCTGCACCGGGTTCGTCGCCCCCGGTTTCGACGTGCAGCTGATGCGCCAGCTGGGCCTGCCGGCGGCGACTTCGCGCACGCACCTCGGGTTCATGGGCTGCCACGGCGCCTTTCACGCGCTGCGCGTGGCGAAGGCGTTCACGGACTCGTCCCCGCACGCCTGCGTGCTGATCTGCGCAGTCGAGCTGTGCTCGGTGCACTTCCAGTACGGCTGGTCGCCCGACCTCGTGGTCGCCAACGCGCTGTTCGGGGACGGGGCGGGCGCCGTGGTGGCCAGCGGCACCGCAAGGAACGGGCGAGGAGACTGGGAGCTGACCGCCAACTCGTCTGCGCTGCTCGACGACTCGGCGGACGAGATGACCTGGCGGATCGGCGACCACGGCTTCCAGATGACGCTGTCGCCGCGCGTGCCCGGCCTGATCCAGGGATCGCTGAGACCCTGGCTGGACCCGTGGCTCGCCAGCCAGGCGCTGAGCATCGAGGACGTCGCGAGCTGGGCCGTCCATCCCGGGGGGCCGCGGATCCTCGAGGCCTGCGCCGAGGTGACGGGGCGCACCCGCGCGGACTTCGCCGTGTCCCACGAGGTGCTGGCCGAGTTCGGCAACATGTCGTCGCCGACCATCCTGTTCATCCTCGAGCGCCTGAGGCGCCGAGCCACGCCACGCCCGTGCCTGGCGATCGGCTTCGGCCCCGGCCTGAGCGCGGAGGCGGCGCTGTTCAGGTGACACGGCCGGAGCGGGCGATCACAAGGCACGCGGCGTGGTGCAACCAGGTCCGGAGGGCGAGCGAGCGACATGGCGAGCGGCAGGGTCCGGCCAGGTCCGAGGGCGAGCGTGCGGGTGATCAGCCGTCCTTCGGGCCTGGCCGCACCTCGCCGCCCCGCATACGTCCCGCCGCCCGCGACACGTCCAAGCGCCCCGCCCGCCCTTTCCCAGCTCTGCACCTCGCGCCTATACTCCCGCAGTCGCCTCCGCCGCGCAGTCCCACCCCGATCCCGGACGATCCATGATGCAGGAAATCCCGCAGGACTCGCTCGCCGCCCGCGGCCAGACCGAGCGCACCCGCATCTCGTGCCCCGGCTGCGGCCGCAACGACTACGTCGCCTGGCCCGCCGACCAGCCGACCTACCACTGGAAGTGCTTCAACTGTCGCAAGGAGTTCGACCTCGGCCGCGGGGCCGGACACTGAGCATGCCCGCCATCACCACCGTGCGCGTGAGCGAAACCTTCCTCTCGCTCCAGGGCGAGGGGCCATCGGCCGGCGTGCCTGCGCACTTCCTGCGACTGCAGGGCTGTTCCGTGGGTTGCAGCTGGTGCGACACGAAGTATTCCTGGGACGCCGCCGACGGGCGTGAATCCGAGCCCGGCCTGTTGCTCGAGGAGTTGCGCACCCTCGGCGTCGCACCACTGCTGGTCGTGACCGGCGGCGAGCCGCTCGAGACGCCGGCCCTCGTCCCGCTCCTCGAACGCGCCCTCGAGCGCTGGGAGCGGGTCGAGGTCGAGACCGCCGGCGTGCTGCCGCCACCGCTCTCGCACGAACAGTTGCTGTGGAACGTCTCGCCCAAACTGCCCCGGGCCACGCCGAACTGGGAGCGGACCTGGCGGCACACCGCCGCATGGCTCGCCGAGCCCAACGCCACGTTCAAGATCGTCGTAGGCGAAGCCCCGGACGAGGGCGACCTGCTGCGCCTGCTCGAGGAGCACGCCATCCCGCCCGGGCGCGTCATGCTCATGCCTGAGGGGTGCACCGACGACGGGCTGCGCGAGCGCGCGGTGGCGCTCTCCGAACTCTGCAAGCGCCACGGCTTCCGGCTCTCGCCCCGCCTCCAGGTGTGGCTGTGGGGCGCACGGCGGGGCGTGTGAAGGTCCCGGCGTGAGCGACCGCGCGGTCGTGCTGCTTTCGGGCGGGCTCGATTCCTCCACCTGCCTCGCCTGGGCGCGCGACCAGGGCTTCGAGTGCTGGACACTCGCGGTGGACTACGGCCAGCGGCACCAAGTGGAACTGGAAGCCGCGCGGCGCGTGGCGCAGGCCCTCGGCTCTGCCGGGCACCGCGAGGTCAAGCTGGACCTGCGCGCGATCGGGGGCTCGGCCCTGACCGCCGACTTCGAGGTGCCGCGCGACCGCGACGAGCAGGCGATGGGCGCGGACATCCCCGTCACCTACGTGCCCGCGCGCAACACTATCCTGTTGGGACTCGCCCTCGCCCTGGCGGAAACGCTCGACGCGCACGACCTCGTGGCCGGCATGAACGCGCTGGACTACTCGGGATACCCGGACTGCCGTCCCGAGTTCGTGCGCGCCTTCGAGGCCCTCGCGAACCTGGCCACCCGCGCCGGCGCCGGGGGCACGACCTTCACCGTGCACACCCCGCTCATGAGCCTCGACAAGGCCGGCGTGATCCGGCTCGGGCGCGCGCTCGGGCTCGACTACTCGCTCACCCACACCTGCTACGATCCCGCCCCGGACCCGGCTTCGCCGGGTGCCCGCGCAGCCTGCGGACGCTGCGATGCCTGCCTGCTGCGCCTGAAGGGGTTCCGCGAGGCCGGCGTGCCCGACCCCGTGCGCTACGTGACGGACACCCCGGGCCTCGAGCCCACTTCCCGGACCTGACCATGCGTGTCGAGCTGACCAAGGAGTTCCACTTCGAAGCGGCGCACCGTCTGCCGATGGTGCCGCCCGAGCACAAGTGCCACCGCCTGCACGGCCACTCGTTCCGTATCGAGATCACGGTGGCGGGCGAGGTGGACGCGAAGACCGGCTGGTTGGTGGACTACGCCGGCATCACGGCCGTGGTGCAGCCCGTGCTCCAGGGCGAACTGGACCACCGCACGCTGAACGACGTGCCCGGACTCGAGAACGCCACCTCCGAGGTGCTCTGCGGCTGGCTGTGGCGGCGGCTCGCGCCCGGTCTCCCCGGCCTCGCGGCCATCACCGTGCACGAAACCTGCACGGCGCGCTGCACCTACCGGGGGAAATGAGCGGAGCCCGGCTCGTGCCAGCACCACGCCGCTGGTCCGGCCTTCGTCGGGCGGGTAGAGTCCCCACCGCCATGCGCACGCGCCGCCTCTGGATCGCCGCCGCCGTCCTGCTCGCCGTGCTGGGCACGGCGCGTCTGCTGGCACCCACCGCGATCTCCTGGGGACTGCGGCACGCCGCCCGCAAGCACGGGCTCACCGTCCGCTGGGATCGCCTGCGCGTGCGCCTTCCCCTGCGGGCCGAACTGCGCGGCATCGTCGTCTGCGAGCGCGCCCGGGGTGACACGCTGGTCACCGCCGACTCCCTTGGGGTCGCGCTGGATCCCTGGTCAGTCCTCTTCTTCCGCCCGCGCGCCAGCGACGTCGCGATCGCCCACGCGCGCCTGCGTCTCATGCCGCACCCCGCGAGCCCGCCCGACACGCTCGGCCCCGAGGAGGATCTGCCCGCCGCGGTCAGCCCGCGCGCCGCGAAGCTGCGCCAGGCGGCCGAATCGCTCGCGCGTCTGCTGCTCGCGCCCGCGCGGCGGCTGCCTCGCCTCGAGGTGCGCGACCTCGTGGTCGCAGCACCCCCCACCGAGGACACCCCGCTGCGCGGCGGCCGGCTCGCCTGGCTCTCGCTCGACCACGCCCCCGGCGGCATGCGCCTGCGCGCGGCCGGGGCGCTCGACTTCGAACACGAGATCCGCTTCGACGTGGAACTCTCCTACGGGCACGACGACCGGCTCACGGGCGCGGCCCTGCTGGACCTCGGCGACTCCGCGGACGGCCCGGGCGGGCGCCTGCGCGTCACCGTGAACGGCGCGCTCACGCAGGACCGCCGCGCGGGCGTGCTCCGGCTCGCGGACTCGACGCGCGTCTCCTTCGGCAGACTCCCGGTCACGCTCGGCGGCTCGCTCGAGCATCACGGGCCCCGGCTCACCTTCCGCCTCGCCGCCGACGACATCACCGAAGAGCGCGTCCTGGCGAGCGTGCCGGGCGAGGTGCTCGGCCCCCTCGCCGGGCTCACCGTGCGCGGCTCGTTCGACTACCGGCTCGCGCTCGACCTCGACCTGGCGCGACCCGACAGCGTCCGCTTCGAGGCCGACGTCATCTCGCACGGGCTCCTCCTCGACTCGGCGCGCACCACGCTCGACCTGTTCCGCCTCGAGCGGCCCTTCCTGGCCACCATCCACCTGCCGCGCGGGCGCCTGGTCGCCCGCGAGATGTCGTCGCTGAATCCCTTCTTCCGTCCGCTCCAAGGCATCGACTCCACCCTGGTCCACGCGGTGCTCACGAACGAGGATGGCGGCTTCTTCCGCCACCGCGGCTTCAACCCCGAAGCCATCCAGCTCGCCATCGCCTTCAACGTAAAGGCAGGTGCCTGGCGCCGCGGCGCGGGCACCGTCACCATGCAACTGGTGCGCAACCTGTGGCTCGGCCACGCGCGCACGCTTTCACGCAAGGCGCAGGAGGTGGTGCTGGCGTGGGTGCTGGAGCACCTGGCGGGCGCCTCGAAGCGCCGCCTGCTCGAGCTCTACCTGAACATCATCGAGTGGGGCCCCGACGTCCACGGCGCAGCGGAGGCCACGCGCTACTATTTCGACGAGGACCCGGCCCGGGTCACGGTGGACGAGGCGCTCTTCCTCGCCACGGTGGTGCCGGCGCCCACGAAGTGGCGGTACCGCTTCGCCCCCGACGGCTCGCTGCGCCCCTTCGAGCGCGCGCAGATGCATTTCATCGGCCGCGCCATGATCGCCAAGGGCTGGCTCGACCCCGCGCTGCTGCCGCCGGCCGATTCGCTGAGCGTCACGCTGCGCGGTCCCGCGCACGAAGCGCTGTTCCCGCCCGACAGCGCCGCCGCGGACAGCGCCGGGCCGGGCGTCCTGGTCCAGCGCGGGGGAGACGGACCTTGAAGCCGGGGCGCATCGCGCACCGTCGCGCGGCGCGGGCCGGTGCGAAGGCCGCATCGGCCGCGGTCGGGACGCGCCCCGGCACCCCGCCCCGGTCCGGGCGCCCACGCGCTCCTCTGCTCTGGGCGATCGGGGGCGCGCTGGCCATCCTGCCTCTGCTCTGGACGAGCCGCGCGCCGACGCTCGGCGTGCCTGTGGCCGACGACTACTTCTTCCTCTCGCACCTCGCCTTCGGGCCGCCAC
>Ga0315276_10001340_pt1 | contig 22020 bp, 20 predicted proteins | sample YL17G05_0_MG_FD_204542 | JGI IMG/M metagenome (GOLD analysis project Ga0315276, IMG submission 204542) | Sediment microbial communities from Yellowstone Lake, YNP, Wyoming, USA - YL17G05_0 | ecosystem: Environmental > Aquatic > Freshwater > Lake > Sediment | place: USA: Wyoming | collected... | reverse complement strand
GAGCGGCCCAGGACCATCGGCAAGCTCCGCGAGTTCTGGGGCAACATGGGCATGTTCGTCCGTGCCTGGGCGCTCATCCGGGAACTCGGGCCGGAGGGGCTGCGCCGCGTCGCCGAGCTGGCCGTGCTGAACGCCAACTACGTGCGGGCCAGGCTGCAGGGGCAGTTCAACCTGCCCTACGCGACCGACACGCTTCACGAGGTGGTCTTCGACGACCAGCTGCAGAAGGACGGCGGCGTCACCACGATGGACGTCGCCAAGCGGCTCATCGACCACGGGTCGCATCCACCCACCGTCTACTTCCCCCTCGTCGTGCACGGGGCGATCATGATCGAGCCCACCGAGACCGAGTCGAAGGAGACGCTCGACCAGTTCGTGGGGGCCATGCTCGCCATCGCCGAGGAGGCGAAGGCCAATCCCGAGGCCCTCAAGAGCGCACCCCGCAAGCCGATCCGGGCGCGCCTCGACGAGACTCGCGCCGCCCGCAAGCCCGTCCTGCGCTGGACGCCGGGGATGAAGGTCGATTAGCTTGGCCGAGCCACACACCCAAGGGGGACTCCGGATGAAGAGGTTTCTCAAGGCCCTGGCGTTCCTTTCGGCGGTCCTGCTCGCCCCCACCGCGCGCGCGCAGGTCGCCATCGACGTGAAGGCCGGCTACGCGCTGCCCACCGGGAACGTCGCATCGGCCAGCACCGAATCGAGCTACTGGAAAGGCGCCCTGTCGAACTTCGTCTCGGGCGCCATTCCGCTCGAGATCGCGGGCCGGTACCGCTTCACGCCGAAGTTCTCGGCCGGAATCTACTTCCAGTACGCCCCCGCGTTCACCGCGGCGTTCATCTGCCAGCCGGCCTTCTCCTGCTCCACTTCCAACGTCCGGGTCGGGGCCGAGGCGGTCTATGGGTTCCTGCCCGATTCGACCTTCAATCCCTGGGTGAGCGTGGGGTCCGGCTGGGAGTGGCTGAACCAGACCATCGTCGAGAATGGCAGGACGCACGCGAACGGGCTCAACGGCTGGGAGTGGGTCAACGTCCAGGTCGGCGCCGACTGGAACCTGTCGAAGATGTTCGCGGCCGGCCCCTACATGGGTTTCTTCGGCGGCCAGTACTCGTCGGCGACCGTCGACGGCAGCAACCTCACCATCGCCTCGGCCAACCGCCAGTTCCACGGCTGGATGCAGCTCGGCCTGAAGGGCACGGTCAACCTGTAACGAAGGTCACTGCCCCGGCCCGCGGAAGAAGCGGAAGCCGCCGCCGCCGCTCGAGACGTGGAAGCCGAAGGTGAATCGAATGTCGCCGTGCGCGTCGGCCAGCCCGTTCGGAGGGTTCACGAAAGGCTGGGCCCTCTCGAAGGCGTCGATCGCCGTCTGGTCGAGGAAGTCGAGACCGCTCGTCCGGGCCACCTTGATGGCGGTGACTCCGCCCTGGGGGTTGAGCGTGATCGCGAGGATGGTGGTGCGATCCTTCTGGAAGTAGCGGGAGCCGGTGGGGTCGCGAACGCTGGCCGCGCCCATCGGGTTCCAGTTCTCGGCCACGGTCTGCTTCACCCGGTTGAAGAACCCGGCGAACTTCCACTCGCGCGTGTTGAGGAACGTGGCGTCGCCCACGTCGACGCCTTCGACGTGGTCGGGAGCCGGGGCCGCGGTGAGCTTGTCGTAGAAGGCCGCCGACGGCGTGAGGATGGGCTTCCCCCCCGACGGGCCTGGACGCGCCGCTCCCTCGCCTCCCTCGCCTCCCTCCCCGAGTTCCTCGATGGGGGTCTTCTTCCGATCGGCTCCCGGCTCCTGCGGCCGCTCCTTGGCGTCGATGCGGCCGTCGGGCGAGACCGCCATCGCCAGCTTGTCCGGGGACGGCTTCGGGGCCGTGTCGGGGAGCTTGCCCCGGGTGCCCGCCTTGCGCGTGTCGCCGGCCGCGGTGCCGGGCGGACTCTCCTTCGACGCCTGCTCGCCACGCGCCCCCGGCGCCTGCTCCTTGACCTGGTTCTGGGAAGGCGTCGGCGCTGCCTTCCCGTAGTCGAGCTTGGTGAATCTGGAGATGCTCTCCTTCTCCACCGTGTTGTTGCTCTCGGCGAGGAAGCGGCTGTCCTTGGGCGGCTGGGCGTTCTTCGACGGCGCCACGTCCACGACCTGGCCGGGCAGCTGCTGGGGGGGCACGGCCGGCGCCTGGGCCTGGGCGGAAGGAGGAACGGGGGTGGCGCGCTTCTGAGGCGCCGGAGCCGGCCGGCTGCCATCGGTGACCTGGCGGTTCGCCGCCCATGCGTCCTGGGAAAGCGGCGCCAGGGCGACCGAGCGCGGCCCCTGGGCAGGGAGGGCCTTCAGTTTCGTCCAGTCGATCTCGACCAGCCAGAGGATCAGCGCGTTGATCGACAGCGAGAGGACGACGCCGGCGAGGAGCCGCCATCCGGTCCAGGATCGGTGCCGCCGACGGCGCAGGCTGGGGCCGAGGTGATTCATCTCCGAGAGTCGAATCTATAACAGACGACCGGGGGAATGCCCTCCCCGGATGTTCCGGAAATCTGGCATGTTGACCCATGCTCGGTCCGGGGCTAAGTAGCGCGCGCCGGTGTCCTCCGATCCCGACCATCCCGCAGCACCCGCGACCCCCGTTCTCCGGGGCCGGCGCGCAGCGCTCGCAGCGGCCGCGGGTGTCGCGGGGCTGTCGTTCGCTGCCTGGGCCGGCGCCTTCGCCTGGGGCAACGGCGAGGCCGGGCGCGCATTCCTGAAGGATCGGGCCCTGAAGGCGCTCCGCGCCCGGCTCGGGCCGGTGGAGGTGGGGACGGCCCGGCTCGACCTCCTCCTGCGGGCCCGGCTCGAACCGGTCACGATGGAGGGGTCGAACCCGGGAGGTACGCCGCTCCTGCGCGCCGAGACCGTGATCGTCAGGCCCCGTCTCGCCGCCCTTGTCGCCGGAAGGGTCGACCTCGCCTCGGTGGTCCTTCGCGGTGTCCACGTCGCTCCGGGGCCTGGCGGGGAGGAGTTGCGGCGCGCCGTGGACCGCGGCGGAGCGGGCGCGAGGCCTCCGGGCTCCACGGGCGTCGCCGCTCCCCTCCCGTCCGTACACCTCCGCCGGCTCTTCCTGGACCTGCCCGCGGCGACGGGAGACCCGGCGGAGGAGATCGGTCCCTTCGATGTCGACATCGAGGTCCGGCGCGGCACCGATGGCCTCGCCGGGACCGTCCGCCTGGGACTGCCGGGCGGGGGAACCCTGGACGTCGAACTCCTCCGGTTGCCCGGCGGGGCAGCACTACACGCCGAGGGGGCCGCCTCGCTGCCCGCCGACCTGCCCGCGGCCCTGGCGCGCCGCCTGCCCTTCTCGGTGGATTCTGGTTCGATCCGGATTCGCGCCACCGGGCGCGCAGCGGCCGACTTGAGTTCCTGGACCCTGGATGCGGAGGTGCGGGCGATCGACCTGTCGGTGGCCGGCCCTCGCGTCGGGCCGGCCCCGATCGGACCGATGGCCTGGCGCGCCTCCGGTCGCGTCGCCTGGGACGGCGCGGTGCGGCGGGTCGCGATCGAGGGCGGCACGATCACCCTGGGTGAATCCCGAGAGGTCGCGGCGGCGGTCGCAGGGGAAGCGTCGTTCCGCGCCGAGGCGCGCTTCTCGATCTCGGCCCGCGCCGACGCGGTGCGCTGGCAGGCGCTGATCGATGCCCTGCCGCCGGACCTCGCGCCCCCGCCATCGGCGCCAACGGTCTCGGGAACCCTCTCGGCGCGGGCCTCGATCTCCGGCCCGATGGCGCGCCGCGGCGACTGGGACGTACAGGTCGACCTCGACCTCGACGACCTGCGCCGGGCCTCCCGGGCCGCCGGGCCGACCTGGCTATCCTCCGGCTTCGAGTGGAAGCCCATCGACCCCGCGCCGGGAGAACCAGCGCGCCGCATCGCCGTCGGACCCGGCAACCCGGTCTTCGTCCCATATGCCGAGGTCCCCCAGGCGCTGGTTCGCGCCGTCACCGCCGGCGAGGACGCCGGCTTCTTCGGACACCGGGGCTTCGACTTCCGGGAGATCGCGAACGCGGTGGTCGAGCGGGGACGGGTGCGCGGCGCTTCCACCATCTCCCAGCAACTCTCGAAGAACCTCTTCCTCTCCCCGGAGCGCACGCTGGCGCGCAAGGTGCGCGAGGCGCTCGGCACCGTCGCGCTCGAGGCCACCCTGTCGAAGGCGCGACTGCTCGAGATCTACCTGAACATCGCCGAGTGGGGCCCTGGGGTCTACGGCGTGGGAGAAGCGGCGCGCTTCTGGTTCGGCAAGGACGCCCGCGACCTCACGCCCCGGGAGTCTGCCTTCCTGGCCACGGTCATCCCCAGCCCGCGCCGCTTTCACGCCCGACTGCACCGCTCCGGGATCACGCCGTGGTGGAACGCGCGCATCGACGACGTTCTCGGAAAGATGCGCATCCAGAACCAGCTCTCCGACGAGCAGCTGGCCGCGGCCCTGTCCGAGCCTCTCGCGCCTCTCTCGGGGGAGCACCCGCCGGGCCCCGGGGACGCCGGCGCGGGGAACTCCGGCCAGCCGGAACCGGACGAGGACGAGCCCGCTTCCGATCGTCCGAGCGATCCATCGCCACCGACGCCGCCCAGATGAGGACGATCATCCCACCGCTTGCGCTGGGGTCCGCTCGTGGCGCCTCGGGGCGCTGCGACGGGACTACTTGTCTCGGTAGGTGATGCGGCCGCGCGTGAGGTCGTACGGGCTGAGTTCCAGCTTCACGCGGTCGCCCGGGATGATGCGGATGTGGAACTTCTTCATCTTTCCGGAAGCATAGGCGAGCACCACGGGGCCGCTGTCGACCTTCACGCGGTACATGCCACCGGCCAGGGCCTCTTCCACGGAGCCCTGTACTTCAATTGTTGCTTCCTTCTCGCTCAATCTTTCTCCTGGGTTCGAAACCTTATAGCCGGAATGCGCGGCAGCGGCCTCTGAAAACCGACAAGCCAGCGCGCGCTCCGGGATCAGGCGCCGGAGGCCGTCAACTGGGCCACGATGATCCCCGCGACGCCGGCCAACCAGGCGACGACGAGCGTCGCTGCCACGTACGCCGCGGCGAGGCCCCATTGCCCACGCTGGGCAAGCGAGAGGGTCTCGTAATTGAACGTCGAGTACGTGGTGAAGCCCCCCAGGACGCCCACCGCGAGGAGCAGCCGGAGTTCCGGCCCGACCATCCCCATCTCGAGCCCCAGGTACATGACGACGCTGATGAGAAACGACCCGGTGGCATTGATGGCCAGCGTTCCCCAGGGGAAGCCAGTTCCCCAGGTAGCCGCCACCCAGGTTCCCATAAGATATCGGGCGCCGCTGCCGATGGCGCCGCCGGCGCAGACGAGGAGGAGCTTCGACATGGGCGGCGCGAAGCATAGGCTCCCGGCCGCGCCTCCGGCAAGATGTCGCTCCTGACGGATGGCGCGACGTGGGCCCCCTGCCCTCACCCGCCGAGGGCCCGCAGGAGCGCGCCGGCCCGCCGCGCGACCTCGTCCGTGCCCCCACCGAGTTCCCGGAGGTCGCCCCGAGCGACCTCGAGGCGCCGCCCTCGACCGGTGCCTGCGTCGGCGGGGACGGCAAGGAGCGCCTCGGCCCGCGCCAGGCGGACCTGCCGGTCGTCGGGGGCCAGCCGGGCCGCCGCCTCGGCGCAGAGCAGCGCCGTCCACGGCTCCCCGCGCCGCCGCTCCACCTGCGAGAGCAGCGCCCAGGCCAGCGCATCACGGGGGTTCGTCACCACCAGTCCTTCCAGGATCCCGCGCGCCACCTGCAGATCTCCCTCGGCGGCCTCTCGCGCCGCGAGCGACGCCACGGCCGCGCCCATCTCCTCGGTGAAGCCCTGCAGCTCGGCGAGAGTTCTGCCCGCCTTCAGATCTTCGATCGTGGGAATCACGTGCGCCTCCTATCGGATGTTCTGGATGGCCACCATGGTCGTCTCGTGCATGCCCTTCATGACGTTCGAGACCAGGGTGAACATCTGGTTCTGCTTCTCCACGAGCCGCTGGATCTCGAGCATCTCGAGCCGCTCGTCGGGCGAGCCGGCCTCGCCCGTGCCGGTCTTGGGATCGGTCTTGGGCTTCGTCGTCGTCTTGTCCTTCGCGGTGCCAGCCGACCCGCTCTTCGGCTTCGCCGGCGTGGATCCACCACCCAGCATCGCGCCGAGCCCCTCGCCGAGCGCGAGCGCTGCTGGCGCGAGCATGGGGAGCCCGACGGCCGTTGCGAGGGCGGCGAGCACCGGGCCGCCCAGGACTTGAAGTGCATCCTTCAGGAACTCGTCCACGCCGCCGAAGACCGAGTCGGCGATGGCGAGAGGCGGGCAGATGACCTTGAGGAGGGTGCCGAAGAGGCCACCGCCGTCCTTCTTCGCCTCCGTCCCCCCCTCCCCGTACTTGGCCTTGTAGTCCTTCATCTTCTGCGTCAGCTCGCCGTCGAGCTTCTTCTGCACCGCCATCATGAAGCGGGCGAGCTTCTCCTCGACACTGAGGGACGGGTCGGTGAGGAACGACCACTCCCCGGTGATCTTCGGACCGGCCGCCGCCTTGTCCTTCGTCGTGGACGCGGTGGTGGCCGCCTTGGCGTACCCGGCACCGACGCCGGGCCGGGTGGCCGACGGCGAGACGAGCCACGACGAGGGAGCCGCGCCTCCGGTGCCGGTGATCCAGGGAAGCTGCATGGCGCCGATCGCGGACGACGCGAGGGGCAGGCCGTCGACGAGGCTCGTTCCCGTGGCCGGGCCGGTACGCTCCTTCTCGGGGACGTCGGCAGCCGGGATGAACAGGCGGTTGGATGCTGGGATGGCCTGCGCGCTGGACATGAACGGACCTCCTGGGGGACGTGGGACAGGCCGGTCCGTAGCGCCTCTCGTGCCAGCGGCGGGGCCTGGTTCGACGACCCCGTCCTGCCTGGAGGGGTCGCACCCGCGACCACCCGACCGCGCGGCGGCCGTTTGACCTCGCATCGGCCCGCTCCTAGATTGCGGCGGTGCGTTACCTCGGCATCGACCTCGGACGCGCCCGCATCGGGCTGGCGCTGGCCGACGACATCCTTCGAACTGCCCGCCCCCTCCGGGCGGTGCGGCGCAGCGACGAGGCGGCCGACCTGGCCGAGATCGGCAACGTGGCCCGCGAGTACGAGGTGACGAGAGCGGTGGTCGGGTTGCCGTTCAACATGGACGGGACCGAGGGGGCCTCGGCCCGCCTGGCGCGCGCCTTCGCGCCTCGCCTCGCCTCCGCCCTGGGCGTTCCGGTCGACCTCTTCGACGAGCGACTCTCGACCTTCGAGGCCGAGGACCGGCTTCGCGCGCGGGGCGTATCGGCCCGGGACATGAAGGGACAGGTCGACGCAGAGGCCGCCGCCGTGATCCTGCAGGAATGGCTCGACGGGAGGCCGGCTTGAAGACCGTCCGCCTGCTCGGGTTCCTGGTGTTCCTGTCCGTGCTCGCCGGCACGGCCTTCGTCTGGTCCACCTGGCGCGAGCTGCGGGGCTTCCGCGACACCCCCTTCGGAAGCGGCGCCGAGAAGATCGTCGAGATCGATCCAGGCACGAACGCCCACGGGGTCATCCGTCGCCTGGCCGAATCAGGCGTGCTCTCCGACGAGCAGATCGCCTGGCGATACATGCGCATGTGGAAGCGAGACAGGCGGACCCTCAAGGCCGGCGAGTACGCGTTCAGCGGCCCGTTGCTCCCCGACGACGTCCTCGAGCGCATCTACAAGGGCGAGGTGAAGACCTACAGGTTCACCGTGCCGGAGGGGCTTCGCGCCGACGAGATCGCACCCATCCTCGAGAAGGCCTCGCTCGGCAAGGCCGACGAGTACCTGGCCCTGATGCGCGATCCCGAGGTGGCGAAGGAGTTCGGCCTGCCCTTCCCCGCCCTCGAAGGCTTCCTCTTCCCGGACACCTACGCATTTCCCCACAGTGCAAGGCCGAAGGACATCCTGGGCGCGATGGTGGCCCGCTACCGGGACGCGTGGGAAAAGGCCCAGTCGAGCCGCAAGGCGGGGGTCACGCTCGACGAGGGGCAGGCCGTCGTCCTCGCCTCCATCGTCGAGAAGGAGACCGGCCGCGCCGACGAGCGGGCCCGGATCTCCTGCGTCTTCCACAACCGGCTGGCCAGGGGAATGAAGCTCCAGACCGATCCGACCGTGATGTACGCCACCATGCTCCGCAACGGCGGGCGCTGGTCGAACAACATCACGAAGAAGGACCTCAGGGCACCGCACCCGTACAACACCTACTCCGTCGCCGGACTCCCGCCCGGACCCATCGCCAACCCGGGCGAGGCGGCGCTCGCCGCCGCGCTCGCGCCGTCCGACTGCCGCGACCTCTACTTCGTGTCGAAGAACGACCGCAGCCACGTCTTCTGCCCGGACCTCAGGTGCCACCAGGCCGCGGTGCAGCAGTGGCAGGTGGAGTTCTTCCAGGCCCGGCGCGCCGCCCGCGAGAGCGCCGGAGCGCCGCCCGAGCCGCCGCCGCGCGGCTAACTCGCGCGATCAGGCCGCAGCCCTGGGGATCCGTGCGTCCACCCAGGCCTTCACGGCGGTCGAGCCCAGGATGAGCGCGCCGCCCGAGAGGGCCAGCGCCGAGGGGCGCTCCCCGTGCGCGATCCAGGCCCAGACCGGATTCAGCGCGGGCTCGACGAGCAGCAGCAGCGCCGCTTCGAGGGCCGGCAGCCTCCGGACGCCTCCGGTCAGGAAGAAGTAGGCGAGCGCCACCTGGAAGACGCCCAGGTAGGAGAGGACCACCCAGTCGCCGGCCGGCACGAGCGACAGGGAGCGCAGGAAGGGCAGGCAGAGGAGCGCGGCGAAGACGTTGCCGAGAACCGCCGCCGCCATCGGGGAACTCCGGGGGTGCTCCGACATCCAGCGCAGCCCCATGATGGCGAAGGCCCAGGTCACGCCGGAGAGGAGCGCGAGCACGTTTCCACCAAGCGGGTCGGGCGCCGTCCGGACGGCGGCGCCGGTGCCGGCGAAGACGAGCAGCAGGCCGGCCGCGACGGGGATCATCAGAACCAGGTCGCTGCGGCTCGCCCGCTCCCGCAGCAGCCACGGACCGAGGAGGAGCACGTAGAGGGGCGCGGTGGACTGGAGGAAGATGCTCGCTGCCGACGTGGTGAGCTTGTTGGCCGAGACGAAGAGCACGAGCGAGCCGGCGAAGGCGAGACCGACGGCGGCAGCGCGCAGGGTGTAGCCGCGCCGCGCCGCGGGCACGAAGGCGAGCAGCGCCAGGGCCGCGATGGCCGACCGCAACCCCGCCACCTCGAAGCCGGAGAGGGTCGTGGCCTTGATGGCCGCGCCGCCGGTGGAGAAGAGCAAGGCGGCGACGACGATCTCGAGGCGGGCGCGGCGGACCGGAAGCACGCGCGGAGAATCCCCCGGGAGCGCCGGATCGGCAACATCTCCCGCCTTCGGGGCTCGCACCTTTCCTCGCGCTCGATCCCTTCCATCCCCCCCGGGGCGGCTGCTATGTTCCCGCCCGTCGATGAACCCTTCGCCCGCCCACAACCACTCGCCTCGCGTCTGGGTCGCCGTCGCGGCCCTTGCCGCGCTCACGGCCATGGGCGGAGGTCTCTCCCTCGTCGTTCGAGGTGCCCGGGTCGCGGCGCAGCGGGCCGACGCGCCCACCGCCGCCCCGGCGCCCGAACTCCTGCCGGAGCCCGGGCCTCCTCCCGAGCGAACCCGGTCGCTCTCGCACCTCGTCGGCCGGAACCGGAATCCCACGCAGGTGCTGGCCGGTCTGGGCTTCGAGGGCGCCGAGCTCCACGCGGTCCTCGCCGCGTTCGATGGCGTCCTCGACTTCCGCCGCACCCGGCCGGGCGACCAGGTCCGGGTCGAGCGCTCCGCGCCGGAAGGCGCCCTTCGCTCGCTGTCCTGGCGCCAGGGACCCGCCGACGAGTTCCTCGTCGTGCCCTGCGCGACCGGGCTGTGCGCCGGAAGGCGGGTCGTGTCGGTGACGCGCCAGACGGTGCGCGTCTCCGTGAACATCCGCACCTCGGTCTCCGAGGCGATCCAGCTGGCAGGCCACGACGTCGGGCTGGTGGCGGCCTCGGCCGACGTGCTGGCCTGGGACGTGGACTTCTACCAGGACGTCCGCCCGGGCGACGCCCTGAAGGTCGTCGTCGAACGCTTCGAGGCCGACGGGCGGTTCCTGCGTCACGGCGAGGTCCTCGCCGCCGAGTACGAGGGCAAGGTGACCGGCCGCAAGCGGCTCTTCCGCTACACCGACCCGGCCGGCGACACCGGCTACTACGACGACGCCGGCACCAGCGCGCGGCGCGGCTTCCTCAAGGCCCCGGTTCCGTACATCCACCTCACCTCCCGCTTCGGAAGCCGCCGCCACCCGCTGCTCGGCTACGTGCGGGCGCACCAGGGCGTCGACTACGGCGCCCCGGAGGGCACGCCGGTCTGGGCGGTGGGGGACGGCGTCGTGACCTCGGCGGGCTGGACTGGGGGATGCGGGCTGGCCGTCCAGATCCGCCACAAGAACGGCTTCGACTCGATGTACTGCCACCTCTCCAAGGTGACCGTCGCGGCGGGATCGCGGGTCGGTCAGAAGCAGGTGGTGGGGCGCGTCGGGAGCACCGGCCTCTCCACCGGGACGCACCTGCACTACGCGGTGCGCCGCGGCGGCTCCTTCGTCAACCCGCTCCAGATCAAGCTGCCGCGCGGGGAGCCGGTGCGGGCCGAGTGGCGCGACGACTTCGTCGCGAAGATCGGCCCGTCGAGCGAGCAGCTCGACCGGGGGCCGATCGCGCTGCTCGACTGACCTTCCCTCCTGGGTCGGCGCCCTATCGCTTTCTCCGGCGCGCCTTCTCCGCGGCCAGGGTCTTGCCGAAGGCTTCCTTGCCCAGGAGCGACGAGACGACCCGGTCGGCGTCGTCCGGGTTCACCTCGAGGAAGGTGTGGGTCCGGCGGATCTCGACCTTGGTCAGTTCCACTCCGGGTGCGAGACGGGCCACCGTCTCCCGGACCTTGGCCTCGTCGGCCCCGTCGACCTCTCCGGCGCTGAGGAAGATCCGCGACCGGGCCGGGCGGCCGGGCGTCGCTTCCGGATCCGGCGCGTCAGCGGCCGGGCGGTGGGCATCGGCCGACACCGTGATCTCGATCGGCGCTCGCGCCGCCACGCGGGGCCCGTCGCCGCCGCCGTCGCGCCGCGGCCGGCGCTCGCCGCGCTCCCGACCTCCGCGGTCGCGCCCCTCCGGGCGTGCCTCTGCCCGCCCCTCCCGCCTGGGCGCGACGCGCATCTCCTTGCGCTCGTGCTCCTCCTTCTTGTGCACCGCCTTCACGATGTCGGTGACCTTCTCGATCCGGTGGTGCGTGAAGAAGTACTTGAGGGCGAAGGCCACCAGGAGACCGCCATCCGGGCGGTTCCGGAGTTCCTGGGCCAGCGGGATGAAGGCCTCGAAGATCGAGGAGTTCATGCCCTCGCGCAGCTCGGTCACGTGCCGGTCGGTCCAGAGCCGGCGGGCCTCCTCCGGGGTCGGCATCTGCTTCTCCTCGAAGACGATTCCGAACTTCTTCTGGAGGACGCCCAGCGTGATCCCCTCGGCGCCGGTCGCGAGCGAGAGCGCCGTGCCCTTCTTGCCGATGCGGCCGGTGCGGCCGGCGCGGTGCAGGTAGACCGCCGGGTCCTCGGGCAGCGAGTAGTTCACGATGTGAGACAGGTCGGAGATGTCGATGCCCCGGGCGGCGATGTCGGTGGCCACCATGAAGCGCACCTCGCCGCGCTTCACCTTGGCCATGACCCGCTCCCGCTCCTTCTGCGGCAGCTCGCCGTTCAGCAGCTCGGCATCGTAGCCGTTGCGATTCAGCACGGCGGTCACCAGCGACGTGTCACTCCGGGTATTGCAGAAGACGATGGCCGACTCGGGTTCCTCGATCTCCACCATGTAGAGGAGGTTGCGCGGCTTCGGGTAGGCGTCGTTGGTGTGGTAGAGGACGTTGCGGATGTTGTCGACGCGGTACTCGTCGCCGGAGAGCAGGATGGTCTCCGGGTCGGTGAGGTACTCGCGGATGATCTGCTCGATGTCGGCCGGGACCGTGGCCGAGAAGAGCAGCTGCTGGCAGTCGTCGGGAAGATGGTCGAGGATCCGCGTCACCTCCTCGAAGAACCCCATGTTGAGCATCTCGTCGGCCTCGTCGAGGGTGCTCACCATGCAGCCGGACAGGTCGAGCGTGTGCCGGCGGATGTGGTCGTAGATGCGCCCCGGCGTGCCCACGATGATCTCGGCGCCGGCGTGGAGCGCCTCGAGCTGATCCCCCATCGACGCGCCGCCGTAGATGGTGGCCACCCGCAGCCCCTTCAGCTTCGAGAGGGCCTGCAGCTCCTCGGCGACCTGGATGGCCAGCTCGCGGGTGGGCGCCATGATGAGCGCGGAGGGCCTGCCGCGCCCTGCCGGGATGCGCTCGATGATGGGGATGCCGAAGGCGGCGGTCTTGCCCGTGCCGGTCTTCGAACGGACGATGACGTCCTTCCCGGCCAGGATGGGACGCAAGGTCGCCGTCTGCACCGGCGTGGGGCGTTCGTAGCCCCGCTCGGCGATGGCGCGACGGACGGGCTCGGAGAGCCCCATGTCGTCGAAGGATGCTTCGGAAAAATAGTCGGAACGGACCTCGGACGGTCCTCCGGCTGGAGCGGCGTCGCTCAATGTGCTGCCCTTTCTGTGAAGGGCGCATGGCGGCTCGCCAGACTGCGTGGGCCTCGCTCCACGGAGCGGGAACCACGCCTTCGCGCGAACCAGCCATGCGCCGGACGTGCCTTGCGTGCAAGGCGGACTTCTCATATCACAACCATCGGGAACCGCAGAGTTTCCCGAGTCTTCCTCCCCCGGAGCCCGCGCTGAAGCCCCCCAGGAAGTCCACAGCTCGCGAGCCGGAGGTGGTCGAGACCGAGGGGGTCGAGCCGGAGGCGCCGGAGGCGCTCGACGACGAGACCGAGGTCAGCCCGCCCGTCGAGTTGAAGGCGTCCGGGACCAGCCTCGCCCGCTCCGACCCGCTGCGGGCCTACATGGCCGAGGTGTCGCGCCACCCGCTGCTCTCGCGGGAGGAGGAACTGGAACTCGCGCAGCTCTACGCCCGGACCGGCGACCGGGACGCGGCCTGGAAGCTGGTCACGGCCAACCTTCGTCTGGTGGTGAAGATCGCCCGGGAGTACCACCGCGGGGTGTTCCAGCTCCTCGACCTGATCCAGGAGGGGAACGTCGGCCTCATGCAGGCGGTGAAGAAGTTCGACCCGCTGAAGGGCGTCAAGCTCTCCACCTACGCCGCCTGGTGGATCCGGGCCTACATCATCCGCTTCATCATGGACAACTGGCGCCAGGTGAAGCTCGGCACCACCCAGGCGCAGCGCAAGCTCTTCTTCAACCTGAACAAGGAGCGGGAGCGACTGCTCGCTCGCGGCATCGAGCCCTCCCCGCGCCTGCTCGCGAAGAACCTCCGGGTCGACGAGGGCGACGTGATGGAGATGAGCGCGCGAATGGCCGGCGACGACCTCTCGCTCGATCAGCCGCTGCGGGGCGCCGAGGGGGAGTCGTCCACGACGCATCTCGACCGGCTCGAGGACGGCGCGTCGCCGGCCGACGAGAGCCTGGCCGCCGAACAGATGCGGCGCCTCTTCCGCGAGAAGCTCGAGGCCTTCGGCAAGACCCTCACCGACGAGCGCGAGAAGGCCATCTTCGCCGACCGCCTGTTGCCCTCGGACGGCGCTCCGCCGGCGACCCTCTCCGACCTGGGAGCTCGCTTCGGCCTCACCCGGGAGCGGGCCCGCCAGATCGAGGCCAGGCTCACCGGTCGGCTGCGGGCGTTCATGCAGGCCGAGATCCCGGACTTCCACCTCCTGGGGCCGGACTGACGTGGAACGCGAGAGCAGCAAGGAGACGAGATGAAACGGAGTGCCTGGCTCGCCGTCGGCATCGCATCGGCCGCTGCTGCCTACCTGCTTCTCTACCCGGTTCCGATCGAGCCGGTCGCCTGGGAAGCACCGCCGCCACCCGCCCGCACCGGCGTGCTCGCCGGAAACGAGCGACTGCGCGCCGTGGAGCGGGTCGGGGGTTCCGCAGCACACAAGCCCGAGGCCACTGCCATCGACTCCCAGGGACGAGTCCTCGCCGGCGTGGACGACGGGCGGGTGGTGCGCATCGACCCCCGCACGGGCGAGGTCACGACCTTCGCCACCACCGGCGGCCGGCCGCTCGGCCTGGCCTTCGACGGCGACGGGGGCCTCTACGTGGCCAACGCGTCGAGGGGACTCCAGCGAGTGTCGCCCACTGGAGAGGTCACCACCGTCGCAGCCGGGCACGGCGGCGTGCCCTTCCGCTTCACCGACGACGTGACGGTCGGGCCCGGCGGCATCGTCTACTTCACAGACGCCTCCTCGCGCTTCGGCCCGGACCAGTTCCGCGAGGACATCCTCGAGCACGGGGGCCACGGGCGCCTCCTCTCCTTCGACCCGCGCTCCGGACGGACCGAGGCCCTCCTCTCCGGCCTTCAGTTCGCGAACGGCGTGGCGGTCTCGGGCGACGGCAGTTACCTCGTGGTCGCCGAGACTGGAGGCTACCGGCTCATCCGGCTCTGGCTCACCGGCCCGCGCCGGGGCACGCCGGAGCCCTTCGCCGAGAACCTCCCCGGATTCCCCGACAACGTGACCTGGTCGCCCGAGCGAAAGGCATTCTGGGTGGCGCTCTGGCCGCGCGTCGGCGCCGTCGACGCGCTGGCGCCCTACCCATTGTTGCGAAAGGTGGTTCGCCGCCTCCCGCGCTGGTTGCAGCCCGATCCCGCGCCGCACGCCTGGGCGGTGGCCGTCGACGAGCGCGGCCAGATCGTGGACAGCCTGGAATGGATCTCGAAATCGTCGTACTTCCCGGTCACGAGCGTCCGGGAGCGCGACGGGTGGCTCTGGCTCGGAAGCCTGGACCAGGACGGCGTCGGCCGGATCGCCGCGCCGCCGCTGCCGCCCCAGCCACCGCGCTGAGCACCTGTCAGCCCGGTTCGGGGACGTCCGGGGCGACTCGCCTGGAAGCGTCGCGCTTCCGTGCCGGTCCCGCGGTGCTCCGCCCCCAGGCCTTCGGGTACTGGAAGGCGGCACCGGCCACGGCGAGGATCACGGCGGCGGCCAGGATGGCGACCGGGTGGTCGTGGAGGGCCCGGCCGACGGTCGTCCCGCGCAGCGCGCCGGTCGCTCCCACCGCCACGGCCATCGCGCCCACCGCCGACGCGACCACCGAGGCGATCAACCGCGCGGCCCGGAAGCCCGCCACCGCGCCGAGGACTGCGCCGACCGCCAGCACCTCGAGCCGCCGATCGGTGGGCGCGAGGAGATCGGCCAGGAGCGCACCGGGCAAGGCGCCTGCGAGCGCCGGGAAGATCGGGGGCAGGAGCGCCGCGAACGCCCCGGCCGCGGCCGCGGACGACACCGCGAGCATCGAAGGAGAGAGCCCCAGCGCCGAGCCGACCGGGGCCCCCAGCCAGGAAGCCGCGGCCGCCGCCACGCCGGCCGCGCCGAGCGCCGCGACCGGCCGTCGCGCGCGGGCCCCGAAGAGGAGCACCACCAGGCCGGCCAGGATGGCCGCCGCCGGAATCGGCCAGGAAGCCGCCCCGACTTCTCCCGCGACGCCGGCGGCCCAGGTCCCCGCGCCGTGCGCCGCGCCCCCGAAGGCGTCGAGTGCGCCCTTCATCGGTGCCAGAGGCCAGCGGCGGCCACGACGGCCAGGAAGGCGAGCCCCAGCACCAGGGCCAGCACCGACGTGGGGCCGGGGCGCAGGCGGACGAGCGCCCGCTCGGCCGCCTGCCGTTCCGGTTCCGGACCGGACGAGGCCAGGGCACGCGCCTCGGTGCGCGCCTGCCGCCAGTCGCCGGCCGCGAGAAGTCCCTCGAGCCGCTCGTCGGCGGCGCCCCTGCGTTCCTTGCGAGCCACGGGGGAAATGTAGCAGACGTGTAGTACGTTTCCCACGCGCCATGCGCCGACGCACCTTCCTCCAGACGGCCGCCCTGGGCGCCGCTTCCCTCGCGCTGCCCCGTGCGGCGCGGGGCATGGGGGAGGCCTCCCGGATCGCCATCGGCCAGATCGAGCACGGAGGCCGCTGGAATCCCCGCCCGTCGGCGTTGCGGCGCCTCTCCTGGGAACTGGCCCAGCGCACCAGCATCGACGCGAGCGGCGACGGAGTCCCCGTTCGCCTCTCCGGCCCCGCCGTCCACACGCACCCCTTCCTGTACCTGGCCGGGGACGGCGCCATGCCCCCGCTCCCCGACGCCGATCTGGGCGTGCTCCGGCGCCACCTCCAGTACGGCGGGTTCCTGCTCGTGGACGCCGCCGACGGGTCGGACGGCAGCGGATTCGACACCTCGGTGCGGCGCGAGTTGCAGCGCCTCCTCCCGGCGTCGCCGGTCACGCGAATCCCCCGCGAGCACGTGCTCTACAAGAGCTTCTACCTCCTCGACCACCAGGGCGGTCGCGTCCTCGTCCACCCCTGGCTCGATGGGCAGTTCGTGAACGGCCGCCTCGCCGTCGTCTACTCGCAGAACGACCTGGGGGGCGCCTGGGCCCGCGGCCAGCTCGGGGACTGGGAGTACGACTGCTCGCCGGGCGGAGAGCCCCAGCGCGAGTCCGCCTTCCGGCTGGGAGTGAACCTGGCCATGTACGCGCTGTGCACCGACTACAAGGACGACGCCGTCCACCTGCCGTTCATCCTGCGGCGCCGGAGCTAGCGGCTGGGCCCGGTCCACGAAGCCTGGCGGCTCGCCTTCCTCTCGCCCTGGCCGCGCTGGGTGCTGGCCGCGGCCACGCTCGCCGCGGCGGCGTCCCTGCTGCTCGCCTGGCGGGGGCTGCGGGGCGAGTCGAGCCGGGGGCGCCGCGCCGCTCTCCTCTCGCTGCGCGCCGTCGCGGCTCTCGCCGCCCTCTTCCTGCTCGCCGAACCCGCGCTGCGCATCGTCCAGACCGCGCGCGTCCAGAGCCGGGTGGCGGTCCTCGTCGACCGCTCCCGGTCGATGAACTTCCCGGTCGAGCCGGGCGGGGAGACCCGAGCCCAGGCCGGCGCCCGCTTCCTCGGCGCCAGCCGGGCGGGGCTCGACGCGCTCGCAGCCGACGCCGCCGTGGAGGGCTGGGGCTTCGCCCGCGACGCCTGGCCGGCCGACCTGGCCTCCCTTTCCCGGCCCGAGCCGGGGACCGGCGGTGCCACAGACATCCTGGGCGCGCTCCGCGGTGCCGCGGGCGGGTCTGGCGCGCCGGGGCGACGCCTGGCCGGCGTGCTCCTCGTCAGCGATGGCGCCGACAACGGCGCGCTTGCCTCCGGCCTCGCCGGGAAGGCCCGCGCCGACCTCCTCGCGGTGGGCGTGCCGGTCAACGTCGTTGCGGTCGGCACCGACGCCCCCCGCGACCTCGCGGTGGAGCGGGTCGCCGTGGACGACTTCGCCTTCGTCCGCAGCACCATCACGGTCGAGGCCACGCTGCGCGCTCGGGGTTTCGGTCGCGAGAGCGTGAAGGTCGTGCTCCGCCGCGAGGGACAGGTGGTGGCGCAGGCCACGCTGAAGCTCGAGCCGGGGAAGGAGGTCTACCAGGTCCCCCTCTCCTTCGCCCCGGACACCACCGGCACCTTCGTCCTCACGGTGGCGACGCCCGTGCTCCCCGGCGAGGCGGTGGCCGAGAACAACTCCCGCTCCTTCGTGCTGCGCGTCATCCGCGACCGAGTGCGGGTGCTGCTCGTGGCCGGCCGACCGAGCTGGGACGAGCGCTTCCTGCGCGGACTGCTCAAGCAGGACCCGAACGTCGACCTGGTCAGCTTCTTCATCCTCCGCACCGCCGGCGACAACCCCGGGCCGCAGGACCAGCTCTCCCTCATCCCGTTCCCGGTGGCGGAGATCTTCGGCGAGCAGCTGCGCACCTTCGACGCGGTGATCTTCCTCGACTTCGCCTTCCAGCCCTACCGCTCGCTCGACATCGAGCGCTTCCTGCCCAACCTGCGCGAGTACGTCCGCGGCGGCGGCGCCTTCGCCATGGTGGGGGGCGACCAGTCCTTCGCCCAGGGTCATTACGCCGGCACGCCGATCGCCGACATCCTGGCCGTGAACCCGGCCGAGGGGCTGGGCGAGACCTCGGAGCCCTTCCGCCCCCGCCTCACCGCCGAGGGGCGCCGCCACCCGGTCACGTCTCTCGTCCCCGGGGAGGCCGCCAACGAGGCGGCCTGGAGCGCGCTGCCGCAGCTTCCCGGCCTGAATTTCACCGCCCCCCTCGGCGCCGCCGAGGGCGCCCGGGTTCTGCTCGAGGCCCCATCCCTGCTCGTGGACGGCCGCCCCGCACCGGTGGTGGCGGTGCGCGAGGTGGGCGCCGGCCGTTCACTCGCCGTGACGACCGACGCGTCCTGGACCTGGGGGTTCGTGGCCGCCGGCGACGGCCAGGGCGGCCGGGCCCACCAGCGCTTCTGGAACGGGGCGCTGCGCTGGCTGGTGCGCGATCCGTCGCTCACCCCGCTGCAGATCCAGCCCGACCGGCCCGCGGTGGAACCCGGCGACCCGGTGGGGTTCTCGGTGGCCGTCCGCGGCCCCGACTACGGCCCGGCGCCCGGGGCGACCGTGGTGGGAGAGCTCTTCGCCGACGACGGCCGGGTGGTGGGGCGCGCCGAGGCGCGCGCGGCGAGCGACGGGTCGGCTCGACTGGAGTTCCCGGCGCCGGCGCCGGGCGCCTACAGGGTCCAGGCCTCGGCGAACGTGCCCGGCACGCCCCCGGAGCGGGCCGCCGCCGCCGTTTCCGTCCGGTCGAGCGGCGCCGAGGATTCGGACGCCGCGCCGCGCCCGGAGTTGCTGCGCCAGGTGGCCGAGGCCACCGGCGGGACGTTCTCGACCCTGCCGCGCTCCGGGCTGCCGGAGCTGAAGCTCCGGGAGCCGGAGGTGGTCGAGGTGGGGCGGAAGCAGGACGTGCCGCTGTGGGACCGCTGGTGGTACCTGGCGCTCCTCGCCGGGGCGCTCTCCGGCGAGTGGGTGCTGCGCCGCCGCCTCGGGCACTGGTAGCAGCGGCCCGAGGGCTATGGCCAGCCGCGGAGCTGGGCCAGCGCCATGGCGGCGACCCCGGCCACGGCGCTCTGCGCTCCGCTCTGGACGTCCATGCGGCTGATGGCCTGGACGCCACCGGCCACGGGCCTTGGAGGCACGGGCAGGCGAAGCGGCGGCGGCGGGTCGGAGAGGACCACGTCGATCTCGATGGCGTCGACCGGATTCACCAACTTCACCGGATGCGGGAAAGGCGGAGCCGCCAGCGAGAACTCGCCGATGACGACCTCGTCGGCTGCGACATCCACGCGCCGGACCGGGCGCATCGGGGCCTGGTGCAGCCCGGCGGCGGGCGCAACCCTGGCCGGACCTGGAGCCGGCCGGAACACGAGCCAGGGCGGCGGACGCCGACCCGCTCGAGGTTCGGCTGCCGGCGCCCTGGCCGGCTCGACTCGCGGCGCCTCGGTCGCCTCGATGCGCGGCTCGGGCAGCGGAACCGGATGGCCTGCTGGCTCGGGACGGCGCGCGGCCTCCCGGGCGGCCGCCGTCAGGGCGCCCTCGACGGCTCGCTGGCGCAGCACCCGCATCCCCATGCCGGCCGGGAAGAGGGACTCCGACCAGGCTGCCACCGTCGCCGGGGTCGCCAGGTCGGGCACCGCAGCCTCGATGGCGCGGGCCAGGCCCCGAGGGTCGGCGAAGCGATCCGGCGCCTTCACGGAAAGTGCACGACGGACGACCGCCGCCAGCGCCGAGGAAACGCCCAGCGGCTCGAGGAGCGGCGCGGCGCGCGACAGGATGGCCACGTCGGGGTCCGGCTCCCGCTCGAAGGGGTTCTCGCCGGCCAGGCAGGCGTGGAGCACGAGACCGAGGCCGTGGACGTCGCTCGCCCGGGACGCCGCGCGAGGGCCGCCCAGCACCTGCTCCGGGCTCTGCCACGGCATGAGGTCGGCCGCCGACCGCGAGAGGCCGACCCCGAAGCCGGAGACCAGCGTCACGCCGGAGCGGCAGACGAGCAGGTTCGACGGGCGCAGCCACCCGTGCAGGATGGGGCCGCGCTCCTGCCCCTCCTCGTGGGCGAACTGGATGGCCATGCAGGCGTCCCGCACGATGCGGGCCGCCACCGACGGCGAGAGTCGTCCGCCCACCGCCAGGATCTCCGCCAGGGTCTCGCCGTCGGCGTGTTCCACCGCCATGGCCAGCCGGCCATCGATCTCGTCCAGCCCAAGAGGGGGCTGTACGTGGGGGTGTTGAAGGGCTTCGGCCGCGCGCGCGACCTCCCGCTCCAGACCCTCCCGGGCCGAGGCGTCCACACCCGGCAAGTAAACGATTCGGGCGACGCATGGAGCGCTCCCGTCCTTCAGGAACAGCCCCAGCCCCTCGCCCTCGCGCCCCGGGAACGAACCCAGTCGCATCAACCTGCCGCCGACCATGTGGGACATGGTAACACCATGTAGCTAAGGGTGCGCAATTGCGCACGCCTTTTTCATCTGGCAATCAGGTCTGGCGGGCGACCACCTGCCCCCGGGGGACCACCAGGAGTGCCCCTCCCGAGACGCCCAGGTCCTGCCCCACCAGGTGCGACGAGGCCTGGCTGGCGAGGAAGAGGGCCGCGTGGGCGCAGTCGTCGATCTCGCCCAGCCGGCGATTGGGGAGCGCGCCGGCGATGAGCGTCCCGAGCGTCGCGAGTTCCTCCTCGGCCATCGGGGTGCGAATCCACCCGGGCGATATCAGGTTGACCCGCACCATCGGTGCAAGCTCGACGGCCAGGCTCATGGTGAGGGACTGGATGGCGCCCTTGGTGGCGGCGTAGTGGGAGTGGCCGGCCTCCCCGCGCTGCCCGGCGGTCGATCCGATGAAGACCACGTTACCCGGGGCCCCGGAGCGCAGCATCGGCAGCGCCTCGCGCACCAGGTAGAAGGCGCTGAAGACGTTGACGCGGAAGATCTCCTCGACCCGCCCGGCCTCGATCCGATCGATGGCCCCATCGTTCCAGATCCCGGCCGAGTGGACGAGCTGGTCAAGACCGCCGAGCAGCCGAACCGACTCGCGCACCAATGCCACGGCGCCCGCCTCGGTGGCGAGATCGGCCCCCACCGGAAACGCGCGGCCGAGGAACCGGCTCGCCAGCGCCTCGGCCTCGCCCCGGTGGGTTCGAAAGTGGATGGCGACCTTCATCCCCTGCTCGAGGAAGGCCTCGGCGATGCCCAGACCGATGCCGCTCGACCCGCCGGTGACCAGCGCCCGCCGCCCCTCCAGGTCGAGGTACCGGACTGGCAGCGTCATGGCCTCCCCTTTCTCTTCCTGGCCCGATGCGCCCGCGGGGCGCTCCAGCGCGACCCCTGCACGACGTCCTTCACCTGCGAGAAGCTCGAGATGGCGAGCGGCCAGCGCTCCTGCCCCTCGTCGGCGACGTGGCGCACGGTCACCGACCGTGCCGAGATGACCGCCAGCCGCTCCCGGTACTCGGCCGAGATGTAGGTTCCGTACTCGGCCCACACCCCCAGTGCCCCACAGGCCCGGGCCACCGGCATGTCCTTCTTCACGTTGTCGCCCACGTAGATCACGTCGGCGCCCCGCAGCCCGAAGTCGGCGAGGATGCGGCGAAGGCCTTCGGGGCTGGGCTTCTCCGCCCCCCTCGGCAGCTCGCGCACTGCGGTCCTCGACCGGTAGTGGCCGGCCTTCTCGCGGCGCCGGATCTCCGGGTCGACGTTCTCGGGGAGCTCGTAGCCGGGCAGCGTATAGAGGGCGTCGAAGTGGCCGTCGAGCTTCAGCCACTTGAGACGCAGCTCCGCGGCGTTCCGCGGTGCGTCCGACAGCGCGACCAGCGGCAGCCCCTGCGCGCGGATCCAGTCGAGCGTCTCGCGCACCCCGGCGTAGGGCTTGAGCCAGCGCTCGCGGGCGGCCTTGAAGGCGCGACGGGCGGGGTCCACCACCAGCCGGTTGAAGGACTCGAAATCGCGCTCGTAGGGTTGGAAGATGTCCGACTCCTGGATGGCGAACGGGTACTCGTTCGACTCGTACCGGGTGTAGACCTCCTTCAGCGACTGCACGATGCGGATGCGCGGGAGCCCGGT
>Ga0315276_10001337_pt1 | contig 22035 bp, 18 predicted proteins | sample YL17G05_0_MG_FD_204542 | JGI IMG/M metagenome (GOLD analysis project Ga0315276, IMG submission 204542) | Sediment microbial communities from Yellowstone Lake, YNP, Wyoming, USA - YL17G05_0 | ecosystem: Environmental > Aquatic > Freshwater > Lake > Sediment | place: USA: Wyoming | collected... | reverse complement strand
CTAGTTCGGCAAAATCTTGGCCATTAGTTGATGGCATTATCGGCACAATTCTTCCTTTTGTTGAATGCCATGCCCTCTTATGAGTTATTTTCAGTCCTTTTCGACTATTAGGATAATTTACCTGATACATCTGATCAATCGTGCATCTCTTAATTCGCCCTTTTACCCAATCAAATAAGGATAATATCCTTGCTCGACGTCTCGCCTGCTTAACTTGACACAAATGAGTTTTAACCCTTGCTTTTTCGCGATGAGTATTAATCCTCGTGAACTCCGACATCTCTCCACCTCCTTACTTTTTGGAGAACTAATCCATATCTTACTACACTTTTGAAACAAAGTCAAGCCCAAACATGCCTTTTGCTCTCCTCTTATATCCCTTGTCTCCCCTTTGCCCCTTTTATCTCTTTACATTTAATTGCCTGATAATAATTTGCGCAATATCTTTCGCTGCATTGGACCTTGCAAAACTTCTTGCGTTTGCCGACATTACATCTCTTTTTTGCTTATCTATTATCAAATTATGAAGAGTTTCCAAGAAAAGACCCCTTTTCAAATTGGGTTTTTCCATGACCAAGCAAGCTCCTTTAGCCATATAAGCATAAGCATTTTTCCTCTGATGATCTGCTGCTGATCCGATTAAAGGTATCAAAACCGCTGGTTTCCCTGTCTGAGCGATTTCAAAAATTATGCCTGATCCGGCGCGCGCGATGATAATATCCGCTAAAAAATAAGCTTTTGCTAATAAATTTTCATCCACGAATGGATAATAACGATAATTTTGAAAAATTGTTTTTCCGTATTTCGTTTGAATATCTGTCTTAAATTTTTCGAAATTTTCAATTCCAACGCTATGAATGATGAAAAAATCTTTCACTAAGTTCTCTAAAAGGTTAAAAATTAACTCGTTTATCTCAATTGATCCTTGAGAGCCACCTAAAACTAACAAAATTGGTTTTTCCTGATCAATAATCTCCATGCTTTTCCTTGCTTCCTCTATATCGCCTCGGTACTCAAAAGACCTTACTGGATTGCCAACTAATTCTGTTTTAACATCTTCTAATAGATGTTTTCTTGTTTCTGGAAAAGAAAGTAAAAACAATTTTGCCCATCTAGCAAATAATTTATTAATCAAACCTAGCTCTGTGTCTGATTCATGTAAAATAATCGGAATTCTATATATTAAAGCTGCTACTCCCACTGGCAAAGATCCGTATCCTCCTTTGAGAAAAACCAATTGAGGTTTAATCTTATTCAGTAGATAAATCGTCTGAATAGTGCCTGCCAAAATTAAAAAAGGCGAAATAATATTTTTTAAAGAAAAATAACGTCTTAATTTACCGCTCAAAACTTTGTAAAACCGAATCTTTTCTTTTTTTAAAAAATCTTGTCCATAATCATCCGGTCCAAAAAAATAAATTTCAGTCTGACTTTTATTTTTCTTATAAAGTTCGCGAATAATCGAAACAATAGGATAAAAATGTCCTCCTGTTCCTCCTCCTGCAAAAATTACTTTTTTCATGATAATTCTTTAGTATAAGAAGAAATGTTTAATAATATGCCAAGGGAAAAAAGCGTGATGACATATGAAGAACTGCCATAACTTACCAAGGGCAAAGTTAATCCTGTTAAAGGAATAAGGCCAGAAATAGCTGCAATATTGATAAAGGCTTGATATGTTATCAGTAAAGTAATGCCGGCGGCCAATAGTTGAGAAAAATCATCAGGCGCTCGTTTGGAAATGCGAAAACCTAAAAAGCTTAAAACAAGAAAGCCAAAAATTAAAACTATGCCACCAACAAAGCCCAATTCCTCAACCAGTACGACGAAAACAGAATCTGCAATCACTTCGGGCAAATAACCTTTCTTTTGGAAACTTTGGCCATATCCTTTTCCCAAAAGACCCCCTGAGCCTATTCCTATGATCGCCTGACGCATTTGATAGCCAGAAGTCAAAGAATTCTCTTCTGCTGGTCGGAAAAACGACTGCCAGCGACTTAATCTATAATCTGAAAACTGAACTAATAATAATACAGCGACCAATCCGCAAACTGCTATTAAGGCAAGATGTTTAAATTTCGCTCCTGCCAACAAAAAAAGTGGAAAACTACACGCATAAATCACCAAAAGGCTCCCCATATCGGGCTGCAAAAGAAAGAAAACCCCCAAAAGTACATTAAGCAGCACGAAAGGAAGAATCGTCTTTGAAAATGACTCCATATCTTTAGTGCGCCTAGACAGCCAAGTCGCCAAATAGATGATAAATCCCAACTTAACAAATTCTGATGGCTGAAAAACGAAATTTCCTATCTCTATCCAACGCTTTGCTCCTCCTAATTCTAAGCCAATTTTAGGCAAAAAAAGCAAAATCAATAAAATAAGTGAAGCAAGAAATATCAGAACAGAAATTTTTCTCCAAAAAATGTACTTTACTTTAAAAGCCAAAAAAAACAAACCAAGGCCTATTAATAATCCAAATAAAACCTGGTGTTTTATATAATAATAATTTTCACCAAAAGTTTTTTGAGACTTAATTAAAGATGCGCTTGCCAAAACTAATAATCCATATCCTATTAAAAAAATTACTAAAAAACATAAAATTTTATCAGATTTATGTTTCTCTTTGAGCATAATTTTTATGTTCTTATTACTATTTCTTTAACAGCTCTTTTAAATTGATCTCCTCTGTCAAATTCGTTATCAAAAAGATTAAAACTTGCAGCGCCCGGTGAAAGCAATATAATATCTCCTTTAGCGCAAAAATCCATGGCTAGCTTAACAACTTCTTTCATATCGGTCAGATTATCGCCTGCTACTAATTTGACATATTTTGCATCAGATCCTAATAATTCTTTTAATTCTCTAATAATTTTATCAGAAGCGCTGCCTTTAAGTAAGATCAGTTTTTTGACTCTTTTAACGATCGTTTTCGCTAAATCACTGTAATCTAATTCCTTATCCTCTCCGCCCGATATAAGTACGATATTCTTTGTATCAGGAAAAGATTTAATAGCAGCCATAACAGCATCAGGAATCGTTGCCGAAGTGTCATTGTAAAATTTAATCCCTTCTGCTTCTTTAATGAATTCTATCCTTCCTTCAAGGGGCACAAAATTTTTCAAGGATCGGTTAATCAAATTATCGGACAGATGATAAATCTTTGCTAAAGTTAATGCAGCTAAAATATTATAAATATTGTGTTCTCCCTTAAGAACAATTTCCTCTAGCTTCATAATGGGCTCTGTTTCGTTCCTGAAATATAGCTCATTATCTTTAAGATAAGCCCCTATTTGATTTTGGGGTATTTTGCCAGTTAAATTCTTACCGAAAAATATCACTTGGCTCTTGGCTTCTTCACTAAAGCTCTTAACAATAGGATCATCAAAATTTAAAATCAAAATATCCTTTTTCGTTTGGTAGTAAAAAATGTGCTTTTTCGCTTCTACGTATGCCTGAAAATTCTGATAACGATTTAAATGATCCGGAATAAGATTTAATACTATGGCCACGCAAGGACTTCTTTTATGCAGTATCATATCATCTAGTTGCCAACTAGAAAGTTCTAAAATACACAAAGATTTTTTGGTCAACTCTTTCAATTTACTCAACACTGAGACTCGAATATTGCCCGCTAGGCATATTTTATCTATTTTTGAAGAAAAAAGCTTATAAACCAAGGCTGCGGTTGTTGATTTGCCCTTACTGCCGGTAACGCCAATAATGGGACAAGGACAAAGTTCAATAAAAATCCCCATATCGGTCTCAATGGGAATTTTATTCTTGCGAGCAAGCTCCAAATAGCGTGATTGAGGATTAACCGCAGGATTCTTAATAATAAGGTCTGCTTTAGTAAAGTCTTCGCTTCTATGCTGACCTAAAACAAATTTAATGTCTCTATATTTTGCAAGCCTCCTCAAAGAAGAGGCCAATCTATCGGGCGCCTTAAGGTCAGTTACCAGAACTTTTGCTCCTTCTCCTACTAAAAATTCAACAGCGCCAATGCCTCCTCCATGAAGACCAAGTCCCATTATAGTAACGCGCAAATTTTTAAAATTTTTGATCATAAAGTCAGTCAAGTAATTGCACCTTAATCTTTTTTCCCAAGAACAACTTGCTTAATTTCTCGAATTTAAGAGGATAATCAGTAACCCAAAATTCCTCTGTATCCTTGTTAGATTGATTAATTTTTGTTTTATCTAATTCTATTATCAAAGTTTTTGTTAAAACTTTAGCTGGTTCAATAATTTCAATTCTAGGATCCAAGATTTTCTTAATCGTCGATTCAATCAAGCTATAATGAGTACAGGACAAAATTAAGCTTTCTATTTTTTTATTTGCTAGGGGTGATAAATAATATTTTAAGATCGAAAATGTCTCCGGTTTTTTAACCCAACCCTCTTCAATCAATGAAACCAACAAAGGACATGCCTTGGGAAAAATCCAAATATGCTTTCCTTTTAGCTTAAGTTTTCTCTCGTAAATCTTAGAATCAATGGTGGCCCTTGTACCAATCACGCCCAAACGTTTTATCTCTGAATTTAAAACTTGTTTTATCGTGGGATTAATGACGTCATAAATTGGGACGTCTTTGAATCGAGTACGCAAATAGTCGGCCGCCAAAGCAGATGCTGTATGACAAGCAATCACAATCACTTTTGCACCTTTCTCTAATAAGAATTGGGTGTTTTTGTAAGCGTAGTCTCTAATTGCTTCGGTGCTTTTCTCTCCATAAGGAAAATGAGCAGTGTCTCCCAAATAAATAAAGCCTGCTTCCGGAAATGCTTCTTTTAACAGGCGAAAAACGCTTAAACCCCCTACTCCAGAATCAAAAATGCCAAACATTGTTATCCTAAAAGATAAATAATTAAGCCGATCGCTGCCATCACGCCAGCAATAATCCAAAATCTCATTGTCACTTTGGTTTCGTGCCATCCCTTTGCTTCAAAATGATGATGGATCGGCGTTGAAAGAAAAAGTTTTCTTCCAAAAAGTTTCTTGTTTGCGACTTGCAAAATAACAGAAAAAGATTCTAACACTAGAACAAAACTTATAAAAGGCAATAAGAGCGTCGCGTTGGTCAACATTGTAATAATACCCAATGTCACGCCAAGCCCCATAGATCCGGTATCTCCCAGAAAAAACCTAGCTGGATAAATATTGTACCAAAGAAAAGCCAAAAGAGCTCCGATAATCGCGCCACAAAAGGCAGCTAAATCAACCTTTCCTTGAGTGAAAGCAATAAGTCCTAAAGCTATGAAAGCTATCATTAAAACCCCGCCTGCTAAACCATCAAGGCCATCGGTTTCATTGGTAGAAAAGGCGCTCGCTACGATGATAAAGATAAAAACAGGCACGTACCAAAAACCAAGATAGAAATTTCCCAAAAATGGAATCTTAATTAAATCCCATTCAAGTTTAATATAGAACCACCAAGCACAAAAACCCGCTACAAGCGTATAAAGAATGACTTTTTCTCTAACTCGTAATCCCCCCTTCCTTGCCCCTATCCTTAAAATACCAAAAACATCGTCAATCAATCCTAAAAAAGCAGAAACCAACATTGCGCCCAAGGGTAAAAGCGTTTCTTTGCGAGAAAAAAAATTAAGTTGCTCAAGATAAGTGCCTTTACCTAACTTGCTAATCAGTAAAAATAAAAGCATCACAATCACGACTGTCCCCCAAACTAAAATGCCTCCCATAGTAGGCGTTCCTTCCTTTTTTTTGTGTAATTTCGTAAAAATAGGAACATTTTCTCGCTCTACTCTTTTCACTAATCTATAATGTTCCAAAAAATTAGTTAAAAGAGGCGTGAAAAATAATGCCAAAAGAAAGCTAAAAACGACTGTAATAATTAATCTAATGACTTGGAGTGTCAAAACGGTGTTCATAAGTAATGAAACAACTAATTGAAAACGTAAGCTTGCTCTATCCAGTTAATCAAATCTCGCATTTCTTCTCTGCGATTATCGGCGCCTAATATAATTAAAACCAGTCTATCGCCAGAAAAATTACGAATCAATAACAAACAATCGCGAGCCAAATCAGTATGCCCTGTTTTACTACCCTCAATGCCCATTATCTCACCCAACAGATAATTAGTATTGGTTAGGGTTAAGCCACGTCCCTCCTGAGATGTAATCGTCTTTTGTAACTCGATTGTTTGTAAGAAAAAATCTGGATACGCCTTAAGAATAAACTTTATTAAATTCACCAAATCCCAACTAGTTGAAAAATTATTGCTATCAAACCCAACAGGATTCGAATAATGAGTATCACCGAGACCTATTGCCTGCGCCTTTTGATTCATGAGGTCAACAAAATTCATTGCCTGATCGGCATCAATAATTTTATTTTCCAAAGAACGAGCTAATAATGTCGTAGCTTCATTATTGGAGGCGATTAAAGAAGCTGCCAACAAATCATCTACCTTAAATTTTTCGCCTGTTTTAAACAAATTTTTATGGCCGTCAACTTCTAAATCAGATTTACTGAATTCAAGCCATTCGTCCATCAACGCTATATTTTCTCTAATTAACAATCCTGTCATTAACTTAGTCAAGCTGGCTATGGGAAATTGAGTGTCTGGTTTTTTTTCGAATAAGGTCTTTTCTTTATCTAAATCATATGCCAAAATTGACGAGGCTACCGCTGTAAAATCTTCAATTTCTAGATTTCTTTGCGGATAAGAATCTTCCAATTTATTTTTTTCTAAAACAACCATTTGATCAAAACTCTTTCGGGAATATAAAGAAGCCGACTGTGTTGATTGACATGATAAAACAGGAAATCTTAACAAATCAATCAGCGGCAATAAAGATAAAACAATCTTTGTCTCTATGGAAACGAGTGTTAGAACCGATATCGTCAAAATAATAACGCCGGATTTATAAATCCATTGATTAAATTGCGATTTTTTATCAATCGCTAATTTTGGCGTTTTTTTTATAGAACTAATCGCCTTTTTGCCTGATTTTCTGACACGACTTACTTTCATGTTCGCTTTCTAATTTCTTTAAATTTAAGATAAGGGTGCAAGACTTCGGGAATTTTAACTGAACCGTCTTTCTCTTGATAATTCTCTAAAATGGCTATAAGAATTCTAGGGCTTGCGATGGTTGTATTATTCAAGGTGTGACAAAATTGAATATCGCCTGTTTTGGTACGATAGCGCAAACCAAGTCGCCGCGTCTGAAAATCACCATCATTAGATGCCGAGTGAGTTTCTCGGTAGCCATTCCAAAAAGGCATCCAGGCATTTAAGTCATAGCGTTTTTGATTGGGAAAACCGAGGTCTCCTAAACAATTAAGAACTATCTCGTAAGGTATTTTCAATTCTTGCATTATTTCCTCGCTAATACCAAGAATTCTCTCGTGTTCTTTCTTGGCTTCTTCCGGCCGACAAATGACGAACATTTCAACCTTATTAAACTGATGCATTCTAAAAACTCCTTTGGTCTCTTTGCCATAAGCGCCCGCCTCTCTTCTAAAACATGAAGAAAAACCAGCATAATAAAGCGGTAATTCTTCTTCTTTGATAATTTCTCCACTCCTGTATGAAGCCAATGGCACCTCAGCTGTTCCAATCAGATAAAGCCCATCTTTATCAATTTTATAGACTTCGTTCTCGTCTGCCGGGAAAAAACCTGTTCCTATCATTGCCTGTTTTTTAACTAAATCCGGTGTCAACAAAAATTGAAATCCTTTTTCACAAGCCTTATTAATCGCATAATTCATAAGCGCCATCTCTAAAAGCGCACCTTTGTTCTTTAAATAATAAAATCCTGTTCCCGACACTTTAGATCCTCGTTCAATATCAATAATATCTAAATCTTTTCCAATAGCCTCGTGATCGCGAAACTGAAAATCAAAGATTCTTGGTTCCCCCCATTTACGAATAATCTTGTTATCTTTTTCGCTTTCTCCTGAAGGAACTTCGGGATCAGGAAAATTAGGCAAAGTAAACAAAATTTGCTCCAATTTTTCACTCGTTTTTTTTAAAATTGGCTCTATTTTAGAAATTTCTTTTTTGATTTCTTTAGCGCGCGCAAAATTCCCCTCTTTTCCTTGCTTACTCAAAAAATTTCTTTCCTTGCGCAATCCTTCAACTTGTCCAATCAATTTCCTTCTTTCTTCGTCAATCTTTAAAAGCTCATCCACATTAACATCAACCTTTCTTTTTTTTAAGGCATTTCGAGCAAAATCTTGATTTTCACGAATAAAATTTATATCCAACATACACAATTAATTTACAATTTTCAATCAATGTCTAATGTCTTAATAATTAAATTTAGAGATTATTAAGAATTGATTCATTGAAAATTCATTGAGAATTGGGAATTGATAATTGAAAATTTATCCTAATAACGATTAGTATCTATTAATATTAATAAGTATCGATGTATATCGTCTCTGTTAACTTTTATTTTTCGGTCTCATCAACGGAAACAAAATCACCTCTTTTAAGCTTTCGCTTGCTGTTAATAAGGCAACTAAACGATCAATGCCCATTCCCCATCCAGCAGTTGGTGGCATGCCATATTCTAATGCCTCAATAAAATCTTTATCATAAGGATGGACTTCTTTTTCGCCTTCTTGAATTCGTTTTTGCTGATTTTCAAAACGCTCTTTCTGAATAATCGGATCGTTTAACTCTGAATAAGCATTAACGATTTCAATGCCATCGATAATTAATTGGAAGCGGGCAACCGCATTTGCGTCTTTATCACTCTCTTTCGCCAAAGGAGACAAAGACAATGGATGATGGATTAAAAAAAACGGATAACTAATTTTTTTAAGACAAACTTTCTTGAAAATTTCATCAATTAAGGTCCAAATATCTCCTTTTTCAAATTCTGTAATATTTTCTTTTTTTAAAAAATTTTCTAGTTCTCTCTTGGTCGTTTTTGCATAGTTTATGCCAGTCGTCTTCTGAAAAAGATCTTTATATTCAAGTCTTGGCAAAGATTTATCAAAAAAAGGCCTCAATTTTTTCATACCTGACAGATTATTTTCATTAAAAGATTCTTTCTTGGACAAAACTTTAAAAATTTCCTGAAACATTTTTTCAGTAAAATCCATCAATCTTTCATAATCAGAATAAGCCCAATAAAATTCGAGCATTGTGAACTCAGGATTATGAGCAAAATCTATACCCTCATTACGAAAACATTTGGCCATTTCATAAACTTTTTCAAACCCACCAACAATCAATCTTTTTAAATAAAGCTCAGGAGCAATTCTAAGATAAAGATCAATATCAAGAGCATTAAGTTTAGTTTTAAATGGTCGCGCTATAGCCCCACCAGCTTGGTTTTGTAAAATAGGAGTCTCGACCTCTAAAAAACCTTCTTGATTAAGAAAATCTCTTAAACAAGTAATGATTCTTGACCTAATTCTAATCCTCTCTTTAAGATCGCGATTACTTAATAGATCAAGATAGCGCTTGCGAAACCTCAACTCTTTATCTTTAAGCCCGAACCATTCATCTGATAATGGCCTTATGCTTTTAGTCAATATTTTCCAATCCTGAACCTTAAGGGTTAGCTCATTGGTCTTGGTGGTAAAAAATGCGCCCTTCGCTTCAATGAAATCCCCAACATCAACCACGTCATGAAAAAGGTTAAAAGATTTATCGCCTAAAAGATCTTTTTTAAAAAAAAGTTGAATTTTCCCTGATTCATCTTCTAGGTGCAAAAACATCAGGCTGCCGTGGCTCCGCAAGCTACGAACTCTGCCCACTAGGTTAAGAATCTTTTTTTCTTGAATAAGTTTTTCTGAATTCGCAATAGCATCTCTAAAACTAAAAGTTCTCTCGCTATAAATCGGATAAGCGTTGATTTTTAATGTTTTCAGTTCTTTTAATTTTTTGATCCGTGCTTCACGAAGATCGTCTAAAGACATGTTATTAATAATTTTCAATTCTCCCTGCCTGCCCTGACTGCCGTCAGGTAGGTAGCAGACAGAAATTATCAATTTTCAATTTATTTAATTTCGATAATCTTATATACTTTTTTGCCTGACGGTGTCTCGATCTCTAAAACGTCATTAACTCTTTTCCCCAAAAATTGTTTGCCAAGAGGCGATTCGTAAGAAATCTTTCCTACAAGAGGATCAGCTTCTCCAGAGCCCACAATTTTGTATTGATAGTTCTTCCCGTTCTTCTCTCTAACGGTCAATAAAGAATTCATTTCTACTTCGCCTTTATGATTCTTCTCTGTCACAACTTCAGCATTATACAGAAGACTTTCAATTTCCTTAATTCTTCCTTCATTAAAGGATTGCTCTTCTTTAGCTTTAACATAATCTGCATTTTCCGATAAATCTCCTAGAGCTTTAGCGTCTTCTATTTTCTTCGCAATCTCAGCTCGCCTTTTAAGATATTGTTTAAGCTCAATGTTCAATTTATCAAAACCTTCCTGTGTTAAATATTTTGCCATGTTTTTTATTTAGTAATCATTAGTTATTAAAAAGTTAAAATTTTACCTTTTGCCTCGCGTTATACGATCTTATATGCCATATTTTCTTGCCAATTCTACCAAATTATTCATCACCATCGCCACGGTTATTGGACCTAATCCTCCCGATGATGGCACAATTAATTTCGCTTTTTTATCAATGCCTGTAAAATCTATATCTCCCTTAAAAATTTTCTTTCCCGACATTGCTGTCTCGCTACTTATGCCAGCATCAATGATGCATGCTCCTTTCTTAATCATCTCTTGTGTAATAATGCCTGGCTTCCCTACTCCTGAAATTAAAATCTCTGCTCCTAGGCTATAATCGGAGATTCTAGGCGTTAATGAATTAAGTACCGAAATTGTGGCGCCCCGCCTTAAAAGTTCAATAGCAAGGGGTTTCCCCACTAATTGACCTGCGCCGACTATTACAACCGATTTAGCTTCAACATTTATATCATATTGCGCAAACACCTTCAAGATGGCGCCAACAACGGGAGGGAAAATCAATCCTTTATTATTATAGAACTTGCCTAAACTTATTGAAGATAAAACATCAACGTCTTTTTTTAAAGGAATGGTGTCTAGAATATATTGAGTGTTTAAATGAGAAGGTAGCGGCAATTGAACCAAAATACCATTGTTCTTTTTATCGTTCGCTATCTCACTCAAAGCTTTTCGTAGTGTTCGATTAGAAATCTTATTCTCGAATTCAAAAACTCTAAAACCTATATCTAATTTTCGGGCAACCTCTTGTTTTTTCTTAACAAATAAGACGCTTGCGGCATCTTTTCCTACCAATACTACCGCAAGATTAAGGGATCTATTAAATTCCTTGTGTTTTTTTTTGAGATCATTAATAATGCTATCTGCTATTTTATTGCCATCTACAATTATGCTTTGCATATAATACAGATACTCACAGATAAATAAACGGATTTTCACAGATAAATATCGTCTGCCCCGAAGACGGACTAATATCCATTTATATCAACAAATATCTACTAATTTCCTCTTTTGCCTCCTCCAATTTAATTAACCGTACATTATCTTTATTTCTTTCTTTTAGTTCCACCATTTCTTTGCTTAGTGTTTTCTCACTCCCAATAACCCTCAGGGGACAACCAATAAGATCTGCTTCGACTAACTTCTGTCCACTCGACACATCTCTATTATCATAAAGAACTTGGATTCTATTTTCCTCTAAGAACTTCACGAATTGATCCAATTTCTTTTCCTTATCTTTGCCAAGATTTAAGTCTAAAACATGCACCGTGAATGGCGCAATGCTTTCCGGCCATATAATTCCTTTATCATCATGGTGAGTTGCCACAATGGTTGCCAATAATCTACCTAATCCTATTCCGTAGCATCCCGCTAAAATAGGTTTTTTTTGCCCTTTTTGGTCCAAGAATTCTGCTTTACTCGATTTGGAATACTTATCGCCTAAATTAAAAATATGGGCACATTCAATCACTGATTGCAATTCAAGAGTTTTTTTGCACTTGCTGCATTCTAAATTTGAGCGCGTAGTTTTATTTCTTTGAATAAGATATTCTTCACTAAAACCAATGTGGCATTCTGAACAAAAATAAATTTTATCTTCGCCTAGGTCAGAAAAAACCATAAATTCGTGCGAAGACTCTCCGCCAATACTTCCAGAAAGCGCATCGACTTTAATAAAATCAAGCTCTAGTCTCTTAAAAATTTTTTCATAAGCCTCAGCTACTTTTTTATAATAATTGTTTAAATCATTTTGATCTTCGTGAAAACTGTAAAGATCTTTCATTAAAAATTCTCGCGTTCTTAAAAGACCGCCAGTTGAACGAATCTCATTGCGAAATTTGGTTTGAATTTGAAAAAGATAAGCAGGTAAATCGCGATAAGACTGGATTCTTTGTTTAACTAATCTGGTAATAACTTCTTCATGAGTAGGGCCTAAAGCAAAATCTTTATCGTGCTGATCTTTAAGTTTAAATAACGGCGGTTCCATCGTATCCCAACGACCGGATTCAACCCAAATTTCTTTTGGCTGCAAGCTTGGTAAAAAAACTTCTTGAGCATCAATCGCCTCCATCTCTTCCCGAATAACTTGTATTATTTTGCTCATTACACGCCATCCTAGCGGCAAAAAACTATAAATCCCCGAAGCTAACCTATCAATAAAATCTCCTTTAATGAGATAATGCATGCCGGCGCCTTGATCTTCTTGAGAAACCTCTTTAGTGGTCTTGTAAAATAAATGTGATTGTTTCATGAAATTAAAAAGGTAAAAATTTATGTTAAAAAAGCTTCATAATATCCTTAATAGTTATAAATAACATCAACAACATTAACAATGCAAATCCTATTCTATTCAGGCTCTGTTCTACTTTTACGTTAACAGGAGATCCTTTAATTTTTTCAATAAGAATAAAAAGGAAGCGCCCGCCATCTAGGGCAGGAAAAGGCAAAACATTCAGAACCGCTAAGTTCAATGATATTAGTGCTCCAAAATGTAAAAAATAATTAATGCCTAAAGCTGCAGCTTGCGATGTAAGTTTGAATATGCCAATAGGTCCCGCTACTCCGCCTATCATTTTTCCGTTCACTATAAGATTCTGGATAATCATGAATAATCCGCTAAAAATCATTCCGATCATTTGGAAAGCATAAGATATCCCCTTACCGATAGCGCTATACCATGGATAAGTTTTAATGCCAGTTTTCGCCAAACTAATGCCCAAAGGCCCCTCGTTTTTTGGAAAATCAATCCTTGGAATGCCAATCTTTTCTGTAACTTCCTTGCCTCTTTTTATCACTATTGTAATCTCTTCGCCTTTATGCGCATTTATAAAATCCTGCACTTGTTTGATTTCGGTAATCACAATCTCTTCACGATTCACATCCTCTGATTCTTGATTCTTAATTCTAAATTCTAGCTTCTCTATGCCATCTCCTGCCTGAAGTCCGATCTTTTCTGCAGGAGATCCTTCTGCAATACCAGCAATCACGATTTTTTCATCTCGCAAAGAAACATTTTTTGATTCATCAACAATAACAGGCGCTCCCAAAGCAAACATTATGCTCAAAAAAACTATTGCCAATAGAATATTAGCTGAAACGCCACTCAAAATCACTATTGATCTTTTAAGAGCACTTTTTGAATTAAAACTATCTTTACTTTTTAAGCTTTGATCTTCTTTATCTTCGCCAAAAATCTTCACAAATCCACCAAAAGGAATCAAATTGATTGAATAAATCGTAGGAGTCGCCGATTTACGCCCTAAAAGAAACGTTGATTGACGCTGATTTATACTGATTTTTTGGCGTTCATCTGCGTCTAGTTCTGTGTGCTTCAGCGATTTAAACAATCTTTTAAGGCCGAAAATAACTTTTAATCTCCTTTCTTTCTTTTGCCACTGCACTCCGATCAAGCGCGGAGGATATCCCATGCCGAATTCGTCAACACGGATGCCTGCTTTTTTAGCTGAAAAAAAATGACCTGCTTCGTGAACCAAGATTAAAATACTAAAAAGCAAAACAGCGGCAAAAATTACCATTATATAATCTATAGTTTACAGTTTAAAGTTTATGAAATTGCTATACTTTTAGTTCCCCTGTCTTCTTTCCGCTCAATTCATCAACTATTTTATAGTATTCATTAAGCAATTCTTGGATTTTGTCTTTTGCTTTAAACTTCTCATCCTCTCTAACTCGCCCATCTCTTTCTAATTTTTGAATCTCGTTCCATATCTTCTCGCGGCTAGCTCTTAAAGAAATTTTGGCTTTTTCTGAAAAATCATGCACCACCCTTACCATTTTTTCTCGGGATTCGCTTGTCATAGAAGGCAAATTCAATCTGATAACCTTACCTTCCACTTGAGGCAACGATCCTAATGATGCTTTCGCTATGGCATCGCTTATCGCTTTGACAGAACTTTGATCCCAAGCTTCTATTTTTAACTCTTTTGGCGCGGTCACGGTAATTAATGCAAGCGCTTTGAGTGGCGTACGAGAACCATAACACTCTATTGCTAAATCTTCGATAATAGCCGCGCTGGCACGACCAGTATGAACTTTTGCTAATTCTGTTCTAAAATGCTCTATTGCTCTATCAAACTCTAATTTAAGATCTTTAATAAAAATATCGATCATAGCTTTAAAAACACAAGTATATAATATATTAAAAAAATAATTGTAGGAGACCCAACTAGCTTATTAATCAATATTCATAAACAGTCTTTCTATCGCTACTCTTGGATTGGCATAAGTCCTTTCGATAATGCCCTTTGTTCGCTCAACCTTCCGAATCAGCCCAATGATTTTGTGCGAAGCTAATCCCCTATCATCTAATTTTTCGCCTAAAAATTGAAGCCAGTTCTTAAGAAATTGGGCTATTTTAAGTTTAGCTTGTTTTGACAAAGATTCTGCCAAGACGAAACGTTCGTTAAGGTTCATCTTCAATAATTTATTATAAAAAAGTTTTCCATCGCTATCAATTTCAGGCTTTCCCGACCGAGTTTCGCTTTTAAGAATGACGCACCGAGAAATTATTGTTTTTGGTAATAATTCAGAACGATCACTCAATAAGAAAAAAAATAAATACAAAGGAGGCTCCTCAATTATTTTAAGCAAATTATTGGCCGCTGGCAAGGTCAGCGAATGAGTATTTTTAATAATGACGAGCCGCCGCTTGCTAAAAACCGGCTTCAATCTAGCAAAATCGTTGATTCGCCTGACTTCTTTAATCTCGATAACTTGCTTTTCGTTCTCGGAAATCACTAATCTTTCAAAATTAAGGGCTTTTTTTAAAAAACTTTTTTCAGATCCAATCAAAAGCTCGCTTAAACCGTCTATAAAATTATCTTTAATACTATCTTTGGAATGAATAATTAAATAACTATGAGCTAAATGATTATTTGCTATGCTTTTTTCTAAAAATTGGTAAATTTTTTCCATAATTTATCTAACTTATAGGTCCTATAGGGCTTATGTGTCCGATTCGCGATTAACGATTAGCGATTAACAACACCATCTCTCTCTCAAACTCCTTTTCTGAAAATTTCTCTACACTCTTTTTAATAATCTCTGGTTTATACTGTTCTTGATTCTCCGCCACCTTTTTCACTGTCTCTTCTAATGACCTTATCTGTGCGAATCTGCTTTCATGTCTGTGTGAATCTGCGTCTTTCCCAAAAAGCTCCCCGTTCACTCCTGAAATGACAATTTCCTTCGCCCCTCCCCGATCATACGCAATCACCGGCTTTCCTAATTTCATCGCCTCGACCATTACTAAGCCAAAATCTTCTTCACAAGAATGAATCAATGCAATGCTGTTTTTGATAAGTGCTAAGATTTCTTTCTTTTCTTGGATAAATCCTGTAAAAAATATCCTATTTTTTAACTTTAAACTTTCGACTTTAAACTTTAAACTTTTGGTTTCCGGCCCTTCTCCCACTATCACTAAATTATACGCTAAATTCTTGAATGCCTCAACTATTAAATCAATTTTTTTATAAACACTCAAACGACTAACAACGATAAAGTATTTCGTATGCGGTATGTGGCATATGGTATCTGATATCGGTTTTGAATTTAGAATTTGGAATTTAGAATTTGTTTTGGATTTCGAATTTTGATATTCGAATTTATTTATAATTTGTGATTTGGAATTTGAAATTTCAACGCCTGGGTATACTGCCCTTGCCTCTCTTCCATAATACTTCTTAATTCTCTGAGCCGTGTATTGCGAATTTGCTATAAGCACATCCGGTCTTTGGCTCGCTTCAAAATCCCATAAACGATATAAGTGAATATAAAGTCGTTTAACAAAATTCATCAATGATATTCCGCTAATCGCCATTAAGATCTTTCTACTCGCTGATCTGCGCTGATATCCACGCTGATCTACACTAATTATTTGGCGTTTTTCAGCGTTTAATTTCGCGTTTTTCAGCGAGACCGCTAAGGGACGGTCTTGCCAAGCCCACCTTGTCGGCGTATGCATATAACAAATGTGTTTAGTTTTACTCGAAACAATTACCCCCTTTACGAACCCCGAACTTGAAGAAATTACTAGATCATAATTCGAAAAATCCATTGACTCTACGGCTATTGGCATAAAAGGTAATAATAATCGATGTATCCCATTTATCCCTTGTCTCCCCATTATCTCTTTTATCCTTTTTAACAAATGGCAGCGTTTCTGTAGGTATGAACTTCTTATTTCCATGCCTGAAAAATACTCATTTGTGAATTTCTTATCATAAAACAGCGTATAAATTGGCGCTTCGGGAAATAATTTATGCAAATCAAAAAGCACTTTCTCCGCTCCTCCCCAACGAATTAAAAAATCATGAGCTAAAGCTACTTTCATAAGAATACAGATTTACACAGATATGCAAACAGATTAGCACAGATTCATAATTTATCGATCTGTGAGCATCTGTCTATTGATCTGTGAGAATCAGTGAGCACCCGCAGCGCGCTGATAGCGCATTTTTTCCAACTAAATCTTTTCACATTCTCATATCCTAACTGAATTAAACGATTCCTTAGTTGTTGGTCGCTGATTATTCTATGCATTGCTTCCGCAATCTCTTCTGGCTGATTCGGATTTACCAACAATGCACTTTTTATGTGAAGCGATTTGCGATTTGCCCTGCCTGCCGGTAGGCATGGGATTTGCGATTTGCGATTATAAGTAGCAACCTCCTCTGTGCTCGATCCTTTACTTGTAATCACAGGCACCCCCGCGTTTTGTGCTTCCAATATCGGCAATCCAAACCCTTCGTAAAATGAAGGAAAAAGCAATGCTTCAGTATTCTTCAATAATTGCCACTTTTCATAATCACTCACATATCCTGTAAAAATAATATCTTTCTTATATTTTGAACTTTTCACTTTTAACTTTACATTCTCCCATCCATACCCCTTCCCTCCGACCAATACCAATTTGTATTTAGTATTTGGTATTTGGTATTTGGCATTCATCCCCTTTTCATAATTCATAATTCTTAATTCGTAATCCTCTTTAAATATCTCAAATGCCTTGATAATCCCCACCACATTCTTCTTTAGCTCAATCCTGCCTAAATATAGAAAGTATTTCGTATTTTGTATGTCGTATATCGTATTTGGTATTTGGTATTTAATTTTGAATTTTTCATTGTCGTTTTTCCATCTCCCGTCAAGATTCTCTGATCTTCTATCAAAAGCTCTTCTTTTTCGTTTTTCATTTTGCACTTCTTGTCTTCCATGATATATTACCGTTATTTTCTGCGGATCACATTTATATAATTTTACCAAATCTCTTTTAGTGTTCTCGCTTACTGCAATAATCTTCCATGCATGACGAACTGCATATCTCGTTGACCATCGTAAATAATTCCTAGAAAACCACGAGTAACATCTTGGGAAATATTCATATTCTAAGCCGTGAATTGTAACAACTGTATATTTCGGGTGAAAAATTGGCATCACGTGAGCAGGGATAAAAAGCTTTATGGATACTGACTTCTGAATACTAGATGCTAGTTTTTTCTTAATTCTGCACTTAAATATTTGCCACGATAAGCCGATTTGAGTCCAAAGAATAGAAAAATGGATAATTTTCAGATGAAAATTTAATGGAAATTTTACGCCTACCTCTATTTTATTAGTATAAATAATAACCTGTTCATGTTTAATAATGTTTGAAAATTTTTTAATAAGCTGATAAGTATATTCTTCGATTCCGGTTTTTTGCTTTAGAAACGCGTTTTTTGCGGAAATTATAATCATATCATAAATTAAAAACTAAAATCAAAGCCCACAAGTTTTACTTCCCGTTCTAATTTTATTCCAAATTTCTTATAAATCTCCTTTTCGCACATTTTTATCAATTCATAGATATCATTTGCCTTTGCATTTCCTAAATTAACGATAAAATTACAGTGTTTTTCTGAAATCTGCGCATTGCCAATTTTTTTTCCTTTTAATCCTGCTTTTTCAATCAATAATCCCGCTGGAAAAATCTCCCCTTTTGCCCCCCGTATTCCTTTTATCCCCCCTATCTTTCCCATGTCTCTTATATTTTCTATGTCTATATTTTTAAACACTGACCCGCAACTCGGATATTCTAATGGATGATGTTCTTTTCTATATTGAATATAACCCTGAGCTTTCTTGCGATTCGCGATTAACGATTCACGATTAGCGATTTTCCTTAACCTCAGCATCGCACTTAAAATGATGCCGCCTTTCTCTTTGATGATACTCGTGCGATATCCAAATTTGCATTGCTTGTTACTTAACGCAACAACGCGGAATTCGCGCCGATATCTACCTGTCTTGCCGACAGGCAAGCGCTGATCTACGCTTGGCGTCTGTTCGGCGTTAATATCAGCGTTGTTCAGCGATGAAAACTTATTTAAATGCTTATCACGATCTTTCCAAACAATCGCAACAATTGACTCTGTAATACTAGCAATATCATCTTCAAATGCTCCTGCATTGCCACGTACTGCTCCTCCCGCTGTCCCCGGAATCCCCGCTGCCCACTCTAATCCTGATAAACCATTTTTAAATGAAAAATTAACCGCATCCGATAATTTCATTCCTGCGCCAACTCCAATATATCCGTATTTTGCATTTTGATTTATCATTTTGACTTTTGCATTTTGATTTTTGATTTTTATTATCAATCCCGCAAACCCATCATCGCTAATCAATATATTTGTTCCTCCTCCCAATACAAAAACCGGCAGCTTCTTTTCCTCCGCCCACTTTAATACATCGACCACATCTTTATATCTGTGAAAATCTGTTTGTATATCTGTGCTTATCTGCATAGATATTTCGCAAAAATATCTGGCCCTACCTCCAATTTTATAATTTGTATACGGCGCTAAAACCACATTTTTCTTAATTTTAATCATATCTTTAATATAGAAAAAAACTTGTCATTAATCAAGTTTTTAAAAGAAAAACTTGCATTTAAGCAAGTATTTTAACCGGATTGCTCATTGACAATCAATTACCAAAATACCTGATTACATTCTAAATTCCGAGCTGTTTTGAATCAATTTAGCATAATTGAATCAGCAGATCATCTTTAAAATCCCATATTTGTCGTTGATGCTTTTGTTTTTTTCTTCTGTATTAATGCTTCTCGAAACGCAATCTATGTATAATCATATTTTTTATCTGCGCTAGTTCATCGTCTATCTGCGCTAAACTATAATTATTTCGCGCCTGCCATATCAATAACTTCTCTTGCATTTCAGCTAATCCATAAACAATTCGTTTCTTTATGTATTCTATGTTTTTTTTTGCCTCTTTTATACTCTTATTCACTGCCCACTCTATTACTATAAGTATATTATTAGTTTTTGGATTAACAATATTGCCAATTCTTGCAATATTAAAATGCGAAAAACTCTGACTGATTGTATTCAATCCCCCTACTAAATTATGCGCCACATTTTTTGTATATGCGCTGCTTGGAATTTTGCTATTATAAACAAAAGCTAAGCTTTGTTCCCTTAAGTCGGTAAAATACTTTTCAATCTTTCCTCGTCTCTCTGCTGAATTCTTAGTCAATCTTATCTTAAAATTATCATAGCTCAAAATAGCGCCTGCTTGATTTAATTTGCTTCCGAAATGTAATGATATGTTTTTTAAAGCTTGCAATTGAGGATTATTATTAATACCTAAATATATTGGCTCGCTTGCTTTATCTAAAAGATTGGTTAAATAAGATAAGTTGATATAAAAATGGGTTTGAGAAAATATGGGATAGAAACCTAATCCGGTTATCAAAATTCCAAAACACAATGAGATAGTCGCAAACGCTTTTCGGTCTATTTGAAATATTTTAATGCTCTTGGGAGCGCTGATTTGAGAAATTTTCGGCCGATAACTTAAGTTCCAAAATAACTCTCTCTGCAATCTTCTTACAAAATCAAGGGTTCTGTTTGTAATTCTCTTTGTGCGCTGATGATTGATAACAAGATTTTCCTTAATTTCAGCTAATGATTGAAAAGGTTTCCAAATAAGAAAATCAACTATTCTGCACAAAGACTTAATGCCACTATCAACGATTTTTGTTCGATTGGTTGTTTTCTTGAATCTTTTTGTTAAATACCTTGCCTCTCTCTGCCACATCACGACTTCTTGCATTATTTCTCTAATAAAACTGGAATTTTGAAATGAGAATTTCTTAAGATTATGAATCGCATCCTTGAAGACCTTTCTACTATTTTTTGCTAGATCTCCAAAATCTTTAATTAGAGGGGCAACTTCGGCTCTGAATTCCTTGAGAATTCTCAATGGTTTTTTCCTTAATGCATAATTCTTCATTCTTAATTCTCCTTGATTTATCCTTTTATCTCCCTGCTTAATCCGCATTTCTTGCTTTCTTGCCTTTCCTGACTTTAATAGATATTCTTTAATCCAATGATGTCTTGTAAAATAAAAAGACCCTAACTTTTCGCCCCTAAGGTCTCCTTGACGAATTAAATAACCTAAATGATCTCGAGTATAACCGTAAACACTCGCTGCTTCATTAAGCGATATAAAATCCTCTTTTCTTAGCTTATCCATAGCGTTATCTCGTAAATGCAAGATAAGATTTCCGAGATGCTTTAATTATAACATTTTTACAAGGAACTGTTTAGCTAAAACTGTGGATAAGTTTTAATTAAAAATTGAAAAATTACCGAAGGTATTTCTCTTTATTTTTTAAATGTTCTTCGTATGTCTTAGAAAATATTGTCTTGCCATCTTTTGAACTTAAATAATACCAATAATCTGTTTGGATTGGATTAAGCGTTGCCCTGATAACTTCTGTTCCTGGATTACAGATTGGTCCTGGAGGCAAGCCTTTATATTTATAAGTATTATAAAGTGAATCTATCTTTGTATCATCAATACTCACGGGATTATGATCCTGTTTTTCAACGTAATTTTTGCGATTAGGTTCGGCGTTATTCAGCGCAAGCATTTTGGCATACAAAATGCTTGAATCTATTTGTAATGGCATTCCTTTTTCAATTCTTTTCCATAAAATTCCGGAAACTATGCGTCGGTCATCATAACTTACCACCTCTTTTTCAATTAAAGATGCTATCGTAATCACGTCTTTGTCTTGAGTTAATGCCGCTGCTTTCTTGTCAAAATTAGCTGACATTTTAGAAATAATTGCCTGAATGCTTGAGCCTTTTTTGAACTGATAAGTATCTGGAAATAAATATCCCTCTTTTGATCTTGCAGCTTCAAAAAATTCTTTTTGTTTTGCTAAACCATTTTCCTCCAATTTACCTCCAATTTCAAAAACATTATAGCCTTCTGGAATAACAACTTTAATATCTTGAGATTCTATTAATCCGTAAATTAACTTTTCTGTAATTTCTGGAATGTTTAAATGGGGCGAAAGCTTATAAGTTCCAGCTTTAATCGTTAACGACTTATTAAAACTTTTCTCGAGTTGCTTAAAATAAAGTCGGAAGAAAAAACCGCTACGTACCAAACCTTGATTTGCCAAATTTTCAGCAATCTCTTTAACGGTTTCTCCTTGATTAATGATAAAAATTTGATAGTTTTCTTGTTTTGAATCAGG
>Ga0315276_10001336_pt1 | contig 22037 bp, 21 predicted proteins | sample YL17G05_0_MG_FD_204542 | JGI IMG/M metagenome (GOLD analysis project Ga0315276, IMG submission 204542) | Sediment microbial communities from Yellowstone Lake, YNP, Wyoming, USA - YL17G05_0 | ecosystem: Environmental > Aquatic > Freshwater > Lake > Sediment | place: USA: Wyoming | collected... | reverse complement strand
GCTGGTGGCGCAAGCGCTACCGCGGCACGGCGCAGTTCGACCTCTGGCGCCTCTATCCCAACGGCCACGCCGAGCGCCTGACCGACCATAACGGCAACGACGAGTGGCCGATGCTGTCGGCCGACGGCGCCACCGTGTACTACGTCTCCGACCAGGACGGCATCGACAACATCTGGGCGCTGAACCTGGCCAGCGGCGAGAAGCATCCGCTGACGGACTACCGCGAGGACGGCGTGCAGTGGCCGAGTATCGGCGCCGGCGGCAGGCAGATCGTCTACGAGTGGAACGGCGGGATCTGGCGCCTGCCCACCGCCGGCGGCCACCCGCAGCGCATCCCGCTGTCCATCGCCGGCGAGAGCCGCGACAACTGGCAGGTCAAGCAGCACTTCGACGAGGGCGCCGAGGAGTTCAGCGTCAGCCCGCACGGCAAGTACGTCGTGCTGGCGCACGCCGGCGACCTGTGGGCAATGAAGGACCCCGGCGCTTACAAGGACGATCAGAAGCCGGATCAGGACCTGGCGCGCGCCTGGCGGCTGACCAGCAGCGATGACGCGCGCGAGCGCCAGCCGGTGTTCGCCCCCGACAACCTGCACGTGGCCTACTGCAGCGATGCCGACGGCGACTACGAGATCTACCTGCAGGACCTCACCGACTTCTCGGTCAGGCAGCTGACGGATAACACCGTGGACGACTTAAGCCCGCAGTTCGAACCCGGCAACAGCGACGTGCTGTACCACTTCTCGGGCAACCGCACGCTGGTGAGACAGGATCTCAGGAGCGGCGAGACCAGGACCGTGGCCGAGGGCCGCTTCCGCGACGCCTTCGGCTATACCGACTACTCCGTCAGCCCCGACGGCAAGTGGGTGGCCTACGAGCAGGAGCTCGACGACTGGTCGCTGGAGGTGTTCATCCGCCCCAGCGACGGCAGCGGCGAGGCGGTCAACATCACGCGCGACCCGGAGTGGGACGGCGCGCCGCGCTGGAGCGCGGACGGCCGGCGGCTGATCTTCCGCAGCTCGCGCAGCGACAGGAACTCGCACGACGAGGGAGGCGGCGGCGGGCTGTACGTCGTCGACCTCAACCCCGAGGCCGAGAAGTACGACACGCAGTTCCTCTTCGAGGAGGACCGCAAGAAGCCCGAGGAGGAGAAGCCCAAGGAAGAGGATCAGGCCAAGGCTGACGGGACGATTCCCGGTAGCACGGACATCCTGTCCGTGTCTTCAGGAAATGATGACGGACAAGATGTCCGTCCCACCGAAGAAGCGAAACCAGCAGCTAACGAGGATGAGGACAAGGACAAGAAGGAGCCGCCCAAAGTGGTGATCGACTTTACAGACATCCACCTGCGCGCGCGCCGCGCCGCCAGCCAGAACCAAGTTGGCAACGCGCTGCTCAGCGCCGACGGCGAGTGGATCGTCTACGAGGGCCAGCCCGAGGGCCAGGGCTGGGGCATCTGGGCAGTGAAGGCCAAGGGCGGCGAGGAGCATCGCATCAACGACGGCGGCTGGCAGAATCCGCAGTGGGCCGCCGACGGCGGGCGGATCTACTACCAGACCGGCGGCACGCTGCGCTATATGAAATACAGCAACGGCAACAGCCAGGGCGTGGAGACGATCGCCGCGCACGGCGACTTCACGCTCGACCGGCGCCAGCGCTACCGGCAGATGTTCCGCGAGGGCTGGCACATCCTCGGCGAGACGTTCTACGACCCGCAGCTGCACGGCGTGGACTGGAACGCGGTGTACGCCAAGTATGCGCCCTACGTCGAGGAGATCGCCACGCCCGAGGAGTTCGAGCTGGTGTTCTCCGAGCTGCTGGGCGAGCTCAACGCCAGCCACCTCGGCATCACGATGGCCGAGCACAGCTTCAGCGTCGACGCGCCTGTGACCTGCCACCTCGGGCTGGAGTTCGCCGAGGACTACAGCGGGCCGGGGCTTAAGGTCAGCCACATCACGTACCGCGGGCCCTCCGATCAGCCCGGCATCGACGTGAAACCCGGCGACGTGCTGCTCAAGGTCGAGGAGCAATCCGTCGGCAAAGACATCATCTGGCAGCAGGTGCTCAACGACCGCCAGGGCATCCCCACACGGCTGGCGTTTGAGCCGCGCGCGGCTGAGACTGAGTCGCAGGAGACTAAGCCCGCTGACGCGGCCGGTGGCACGGACATTCTGTCCGTGTCTTCAGGAAAAGATGACGGACAAAATGTCCGTCCCACCGAAGATGTCAGCCCCACCGGCAGCACGCGCGAGGTGGTGCTGAAACCGATCACTTACGGCGACTACCAGGAGCTGCTGTACCGCGAATGGGAGAAGGCCAACGAGGATCGCGTGAGCCAGCTGTCCGGCGGGCGCATCGGCTACATCCACATCCGCAGCATGAGCGGTGGCGAGCTGCACAAGTTCGAGCGCGAGTTCTACAGCGAGATGATGGACCGCAGCGCGCTGATTGTCGACGTGCGCTTCAACCCCGGCGGCTTCATCCACGAGCCGCTGTTCGACATGCTCGACCGCAATCCCTTCGGCTTCAACGCGCCACGCGGCGGCGAGAAGATCCGCCAGCCGGCGCGCGTCTTCGACAAGCCCAAGGCGCTGCTGATCAACGCGCGCAGCGGCAGCGACGCCGAGATCTTCCCCGCGGGCTGGCGCCAGCTCGGGCTGGGCCCGGTGATCGGCGTCGATACCTCAGGCCAGGTGATTGGCACCAGCGGCTTCCAGCTGATCGACGGCACCTGGGTGCGCTTGCCGATCGAGGGCTGGTGGGAGCTGTCCGGCCGCAACCTCGAAACCAGCGGCACGCCGCCGGACATCTACGTCGACGTGTCGCCCGACGAGCTGCGCAGCGGCACCGACGCGCAACTGGAGAAAGCCGTGGCCGTGCTGCTGGAGAAGCTGTAGAGCAAGCAGGTGAGCCAGACGTTATACTTTCAGCGGAGCAGCGATGGCTGAAGTCACCTTCTTAATCCACCGCGCCGAGGAAGGCGGTTACTGGGCCAGGGCCGAGAGCCTGTCGATCTTCACGCAGGCCGAGTCGCTGGATGAACTGGAGCGCAACATCCGCGAGGCGCTGCAGCTCTACTTCGAGGACCCCGCCAGCGAACTGCCGACGATCAGTTGGCGCTTCGTGCCCGATCAAGTCGCCGCATGACGCGCCTGCCGCGAGATGTCGACGGCCGCGAGCTGGCGCGCCGGCTTAAGGGCTTTGGCTATGCTGAGGTCGGCTGGAAGGGCAGTCACATGAAGTACGCGACGCAGCAGCGGGGCAGCCACACGGTAGTCATCCCCGACCATCATCCACTGAAGCTGGGCATGTTGCAGGCGATCCTCGCGGACGTCGCGCAACATTGTGGCCTAAGCGTCCAAGAGCTGCTGCAACAGCTCGAGCTGGCTTGAGAAATGCGGGTGTCCTGCTTGCCAGCCCCTACGGAGTGCTGCGCTTCAGCGCGATGAGCAGGCTGGCGATGTCGGCGGGCGTGACGCCGGGGACGCGGCCGGCCTGGCCCAGCGTGGCCGGGCGCACGCGGCTGAGGGATTCGCGCGTGGCCAGCAGCAGGCCGTGCACTGCGCTGTAGTCGAAGTCCGGCGGGATGGCGCGGTGCTCCTGGGCGGCGACGCGCTCGATCTCGGCGCGCGCGCGGCCGAGATAGCCCGCGTACTGCTTTTCCACGGCGACGTGCGCACTGGCTGCGCGGTCGAGGAATTCATCAACTTCAGCCACCAGGGCAACCGGCAGATCACCCGATTCCTGATCAGTGGGAGCGGCGGCACGCCGCCCATCTTCAACTCGACATTCCTGTGAAGACGGCGGCAAGCTGCCGCCGCCACTGCTTTCCTCGGCGACACGGCGGTCGCCGCTACCCCTGAATCCTGCATCCTGAATCCTGACTCCTTCCTTCTGCTGTGCATTCAGCGCCCATACTTTCTGGCGCAATGCCTCCAGCGCGCGGGCCTGCTGCGCCGTGAGCAGGCCGGCGTCGCGCGCGAGGGGGCCGAGGCGCAGCGCGGCATTGTCATGGCGCAGCAGCAGCCGGTACTCGGCGCGCGCCGTGAGCATGCGGTAAGGCTCCTGCGTGCCGCGCGTCGTCAGGTCGTTAAGCATCACGCCGATGTAGCTGTTCTCGCGGGACAAATCCAGCGGCGGGCGGCCGAGCAGGCTCAGCGCGGCGTTGGCGCCGGCGGCCAGCCCCTGCGCCGCGGCCTCCTCGTAGCCGCTGGTGCCGTTGAACTGCCCGGCGCAGTACAGCCCCGCGAGCTGCTTGCTCTGCAGCGCCCAGTCGAGATCGAGCGGGTTGAGCGCGTCGTACTCCACGGCGTAGCCGGGACGCCTGACCTTCGCATGTTCCAGGCCGGGGATCGTCGCCAGGAACGCGAGCTGCGCCTGAAGCGGCAGCGAGGTGGACAGCCCCTGCAGGTACAGCAGGTCGGTGTCCAGCCCGTCGGGCTCGATGAACACCGGATGCCGCGGCGCAGCGGGGAAGCGGTACACCTTGTCCTCGATGCTCGGGCAGTAGCGCGGCCCACGGCCGCTGATCGCGCCGCTGTACAGCGCGCTCTCATGCTTGTGCGCGTCGATCACCGCTCGCGTCTGCTGCGTCGTCGCCGTGTGCCAGCAGGGCAGCAACCACGCCGGCAGCATGCTCGGCGCGTAGTTGCTGAACGCGTCGTAGCGCCATTCCGAGAGCTGCGGGCTGCAGGCCGTGTAGTCCACGCTGCCGCGCAGCACGCGCGGGCTGGTGCCGGTCTTCAGCCGCTGCAGCGCCAGTCCCAGCCGCTCCAGCGCCTCGCCCAGCGCGTCGGCACTGCCTTCGCCCCAGCGCCCGGCGCGGTGCGTACGGCTGCCGAGGTGGCAGACGCCGCGCGTGAATGTGCCGGGGCAGATGACGATGCGCGGCGCGGTGTACTCACGTCCGTCGGTGAGACGGATGCCGCCTACGTAGCGTAGGGGCGAAGCCATGCTTCGCCCGTCTTGGGCGGCGTGGGCGCCACACCCGTTGTCTTCATCGGGAAACGGCCTGGCTTGCTCGTCTCGATCGTCTGAAGAGCGGGCGAAGCATGGCTTCGCCCCTACTAAGATCTCCCCCGCTTCCCCCTCAACCAGCTCCAGCCCCGGCGTCGCTGCCAGCCGGCGGCGCATCTCGCGGCTGTACGCCTGGCGGTCGGACTGCGCGCGCAGCGCCTGCACGCTGGCGCCCTTGCCGGTGTTGAGCAGCCGCAGGTTGACGTAGGTGGCGTCGGTGACGGCGCCCTGCAGGCCGCCCAGCGCGTCGATCTCGCGCGTCAGGTGGCCCTTGGCCGGCCCGCCGATGCTGGGGTTGCAGCTCATGCGGGCAATGGCCTCAAGGCGCATCGTGACCAGCGCGACGCGCAGGCCCAGGCGCGCGGCAGCGTGCGCGGCCTCGCAGCCCGCGTGCCCCCCGCCCACCACGATGACGTCGTAATCGCTCATGTCTGGAATGCCGCGCATGCGCGGCAGGTGTTGGCTAGGATACTATGCTGTAACGAAACAGCAGCAGAACTCAGCCGATATGGGAATCCGCGATTGATTCGTATCCTTGCAGCTAAGCCGCTACACTCTGACCAGCACCTTGCCCGTTTCGCAGGTGGGCTCGGGCAGCGGCTCGCCATCTTCGATCAGCCCTTCCAGATGGAACTCCAGAGCTTCGCGAAACAGCACTTCCAACTCCTCGCGCGTCTCCGCCGCGGCCACGCAGCCAGGCACGTCGGGCGAATAAGCCGACCAGTTCTGCGGGCCTTTCTCGTAGACAACTGTATATTCGTGTTGCTTGCTCACTTGCCGCTCACTTCCGCAGTTCAATACCCGCCTGGCGCAGGATGCTGCGCAACGTATCGGGATGGAGATCCAATGATTCCTTTCCGGCGACCGTGACTTTGCCGGGCTTGATCGGATGTTTGAGCTGCCGGTGGCTTCCGCCATGGTGCCGGTAGACCACCCAGCCGTCTCTCGCCAGCAGTTTGAGCACGTCGCCTACTTTCATTGTAACTTCGTTAGAGGCCTTGCATCTTGACGAGGCGCGCGTACTCGCCGCCGCCGTTCTTCAGCAGCTCCTCGTGCGTGCCGCTCTCCACGATCCGCCCGTGCTTGAGCACGACGATGCGCCCGGCGTGGCGCACGGTGGACAGCCGGTGCGCCACGAGCAGCGTGGTGCGCCCGAACATCAGCTTGTTCAGCGCCCCCTGCACCGCCGCCTCGCTCACGCTGTCCAGCGCGCTGGTCGCCTCGTCGAGCAGCAGGATGCGCGGGTCGCGCAGCAGCGCGCGGGCAATGGCGATGCGCTGGCGCTGGCCGCCGGAGAGCGTCACGCCGCGCTCGCCGACCAGCGTGTCGTAGCCCTGCGGGAACTCCATGATGAAGCCGTGCGCGCCGGCGCTCGTCGCGGCGTCGATGATGTCGATCTCGTCGGCCTCGGGCGTGCCGTAGGCGATGTTGTCGCGCACCGTGCCGTGCACGAGGATTGTCTCCTGGCTGACGATGCCGATGTGGCTGCGCAGGCTGGCCAGCTTGAGGTCGCGGATGTCGATGCCGTCGAGCAGCACGCGGCCCTCCGTCGGCTCGTAGAACCGCGGCACGAGGTTGATCACGCTGCTCTTGCCGCTGCCGCTCTCGCCGACGAGCGCCACCACCTCGCCCGGCGGCACGTCGAGGTTGAAGCCGTCGAGCACCCAGGGCTCCTCGGGGCCGTAGCGCAGGCGCACGTTATCGAAGCGGATATAGCCGTCGGTGGTCGCCAGCTCGCGCGCGCCGGGCCGGTCCGTAATCTCGGACTTGGTTTCCAGCACCGAGAAGATCCGCACGCTGGCGGCCTCACCCGAGGCGAGGGTGAGCAGCAGGCGCGAGAGCTTGTTCAGCGGCGCCGCGACCATCGCGCCAAAGCCGGCAAAGGCCAGCAGCTCGCCGACGTTAATCTGCTCGCCGCTGACCAGCGCGCTGAAGCTCAGCATGCCGATAATCACAATCGGTGCGATGAAGCCGAGGAACTCGATCAGCGGCAGCAGCACAGCGCTGATCTTCACCTGGCCCAGTACGCGGCTGTAGGCCTCCTGGTTGCTTGAGCGGAAGCGGTCGAACTCGCTGTGCTCCAGCCCGAAGCTCTGCGCCAGGCGGATAGTGTTGATCCCCTCTGCCAGCTCCGAGGTCAGGTCACCCATCTGCAACTGTACGGCGTCGTTGATCCGCCGCACGCGGCGCTGCATCACGCGCAGCATCAGCGCCGCCAGCAGCGCGCAGACGGTGATCACAGCCGCCAGCTCCCAGCGCAGGTAATACACGCAAGCCACGCCGCCGATGACCTTTAGCGGCGCGACGAAGAAGTCCTCGCTGGAATGCAGAATAAAGTTCTGCAGCGTGACCACGTCGTTGGTCACCTTGCTCATCAGCTCGCCCTGACGCGCGTGGTCGAAGAAGCTGTAGCTCAGGCGCTGCAGATGCGAATACAGCTTATTGCGCAGGTCAGTGGCGATGCTGTAGGCCAGCGCCTGCGCGTTGTACATCCGCAGGAAGCCGGCGCCAGCGCGCAGCGTGATGATACCGACGATCAGCGCCAGCATCCACTTCAGCATCACGGCGTCGTGGTGTTCATTGACCACGGTGTCCAGGACGTAACGCAGAACAAGCGGCAGCGACAGCTCGGCGACAACCAGGATGGCGCTGCCGTAGAGCATGCGCGCGAACAGCTTACGCTGGCCCAGCACGAGGTCGAAGACGCGCTCCCATTCGCGCCGCGGGCCGATGGCGATCACTACCCCGGCGGCGATCAGCACAAGCGCCAGCGCGAGCAGGATGATGCAGATGCGCTTCAGCGCGCCGTGGACCGCGGGATCCTGCCAGGGCCCCCAGTTGAGCAGCAGCCAGCTCAGGAGCGCTAGCACGATCGAGAGAGCTGCGAAGCCGCCTAGCGAGACCACCAGCACCCGGCGCGCGCCGCGGTGGCCCGCTCGCGGAGCTGCAGGAATGGCCGCGGACGCTGCGCTAGCCACGCCGCTCAACACCCTGATCCTTTGCGCTGCCGTTATCCTTGGCGCCGGCCGCGAGCTCCGCTTCCAGGCGCTCGATCATGCTTTTGAGCGTGGCCTTCGACTCCTCGGCCAGCTTCAGCAGCGCCTGCTGCTTCTCTTCCGTCAGGCCGGCCCAGTCCACGTCGTGCTCCCACACCGCCAGGCTGTCGCGCAGCGCGTCCAGCACGGCGCGCTTGCGCTCGGCTTCGCTCATCTGCTGGCCGAGCCAACTCGCCTGGTCAATCGCTCCGTTCCGGGAGTCCTGTCCCATGTGCAAAGAATATAGCAGGTGCAACGGCTTAGCCGCTATACCGCCTGTCTCATTAGCCGTTTGGTGGCTCGGGCGCCATCTCAGGTGGGGTGGACATCCTGTCCGCCGTCTTGCAGGCGCTAGGTCGGCGGCGAGCCGCCGCCGTAGGGCGCGATGTGAATCGCGCCGCTCTTCTCTTCAATTACGAACAAAGGCAGCGATAGCTGCGCCAAGGACGGCGCGCATCACTGCGCGCCCTACGCCCGTCGCACGTCGCACTCCTGACTCCGGACCTCGGCCCACGGACTTCGGACTCTTGCTTTGAACCCTTCACTTTGCACTCTCGCTTGCGCCGCTTGCTGGGGTTGTGCTATCATTCTTGTTCCACTCGGCGCCCCGTGGGCGCAAAACGGGTGGGCCCGTCCCCCTTTTGCGGGGCCGGCAAGGGGCGTCACCTGGCAGCGTGCGGCGTGCGGCCGCCGCTGGCAAGGGCGCCGCGGCTGGTCTGGTCCGTAAGGAAGGGGTACACCATACCGAGGGGTAACCATGGCGGAGCGAATCAGACAGTACGAATGCTGCGCGCTCTTCAGACCTGATCTGGAGCCGGAGAAGCTGGACGCGGAAGTCGAAGCGGTGCGCGCGCTGATCAGTGCGCGCGGCGGCGAGGTGGCCCGCGTCGACCGCTGGAACAAGCGCTACCTGGCCTATCCGATCAAGGACTACCACGAAGGCTACTACGTCGTCTACCGCTGGTTCAGCACGCCCGCGCTGCTGCCTGATCTGAGCTATCAGCTGCGCTTCAGCGAGGCCTGCCTGCGCCACCTGGTACTCGACTACACCGAGAAGGAACGTAAGAGGAGGAAGCGACTTGGGAAGGCTGAAGCCAACAAGGTTTAAGCAGCGCAAGGTCTGCGCGTTCACCGTCGATCCCGAGCTGCCGATCGACTACAAGGCCGTGGCGCTGCTGCGCAAGTTCATCAGCGACCGCGGCAAGATCCTGCCGCGCCGCCGTACCGGCACCTGCGCCAAGTACCAGCGTCCGCTGGCCAAGGCTATCAAGCAGGCGCGCTTTATGGCGCTGCTGCCTTACACCCGCCGCTAAGCGGCGCCGTGAGGGCTAACGGCAGCGGGCCGGGCGGCGGAATGCCGAGGCCCGCGCCGGACAACAAAGAGGGACTGACATGAAGGTCATACTACTGGACGATGTGAGCAATCTCGGCGAGGCCGGCAGCCTGGTCGAGGTGAAGAACGGCTACGCGCGCAACTTCCTCATCCCGCGCAAGCTGGCCTCGATGGCCACGCGCGACGCGCTCAACCGCGTCGAGCTGATCCGCCGCGCGGCGGAAGTCAAGCGCGCCCGCCGCATGGCCGAGGCTGCCGACAAGTTCACCGCCCTAGCCGCCAAGACGCTCACGATCCGCATGAAGGCCGGCACCCAGAGCCGCATTTTTGGCGCGGTGACGGCGACGATGATCGCCGAGGAAGTCGGCAAGCAGTTCGGCGTGGCCATCGACCGCCGCCACGTGATGCTCGACGAGCCGCTCAAGCACCTCGGCGACTACACCGTGCCGCTGCGCGCCAGCGCCGACGTGACCGGCGAGATCAAGGTCTCCATCGAGCCCGAGCTCAAGCCCGGCCAGAGTGCGCGCCGCAGTGCGACAGCCGCCGCCGCCGGCGGGCGCACCGCTGCGGCCGAGGCCGCGGAAGCAGCACCCGCAGCTGCCGCGGGCGATGAGGCGAGTGATGCGAAGGAAGCCGCCACCGCCGACGAGGCGCACGAGAAGTACGAAGACTACGAGAACAAGACTCCTGAAGAGCCCAAGCCCTAGGTAGTCCGGGCCTTCACCGTGGCGGCGACTCCCCACTGTGGCGGCGACTTCAGTCGCCGTCTTTGATGGGATGGACATCCTGTTTGGTGGGGTGGACATCCTGTCCGCCGTCCTTCCGGCATCCATGTCGGCGGCGCGCCGTCTGCGCTCCGGGCAAACGGCGCGCATCACTGCGCGCCCTACGCCCGCCGTGCTCTTGACTTCAGACTCCGGACTTCGGACTCTTGCTTTCCACTTTGCACTCTGCACTTTGCACTGCATCTTCGCCCCGCGCTAGACCCGATTCCAAAAAATCCGATTGGCCTTGCGGGAATTCGTGTATGTGATACAATAATTATGGAATTAGTGTAGTATGTACACTAATGAAGGGGCGCCGCCGGAAGCGCCCCTTCGAAGCGGAGTTCCCGATTCCGGCGGTGGAACACAGTGCGAGACGGGGCATTCCCGGCTGGCGCTGCGTACAAAGAGTGAACGTAACTGAGGAGCGCGCAGATGACGGTCAGCGTCACAACCGCAGTGAGGATAGAGTCGGAGCAGGCGATCGAGCGTGAGGCGCAGCGGCTGCGCGAACGGCTGAAGCCCGTCGGCTGGAGCCTGGGGGAATGCGAGCTGATCGCCCCCATGACGCTGGAGATCAACCGCCTGAAGCGCGAGCTCAACGCCGTCGTGCTGGCGCACAGCTATCAGACGCCGGACATCATCTACGGCATCGCCGACCACGTCGGCGACAGCCTGGCGCTGTCCCAGGAAGCCGGACACACCGACGCCGGCGTAATCGTGTTCTGCGGCGTGCGCTTCATGGCCGAGACAGCGAAGATCCTCAGCCCGCAGAAACGTGTGCTGCTGCCCGCGCCCGATGCCGGCTGCAGCCTCGCGGAGAGCATCAGCGCCGAGCAGGTGCGCCAGCTCAGGTTGCAGTACCCCGGCGTGCCCATCGTGTGCTACGTCAACACCAGCGCCGAAGTCAAGGCGGAGTGCGACGCCTGCTGCACCAGCGCCAACACGCTGGCCGTCGTCGAGGCGATGGAAGGCCCGCGCGTGATCTTCGTCCCCGACAAGCTGATGGCCGCTAACCTGCGCCCGCACTCCACGAAGGAGATCATCGGCTGGGACGGCACCTGCATCGTGCATGAGCACTTCGGCAAGACCGAGATCATGGCGTTCAAGCGCCAGTACCCCGACGCCGCCGTGCTGGCGCATACCGAGTGCATCCCCGAAGTGGTGGGGATGGCCGACATGGCCGGCAGCACCAGCGGCATGGAGCGCTTCATCGCGCAGCACGAGGAGATCAAGCGCTACATGCTGGTCACCGAGTGCGGGATGACCGACAAGCTCAAGGCGCAGTTCCCCGACCGCGAGTTCGTCGGCAGCTGCGTGCTCTGCCCCTACATGAAGAAAACGGAACTGCGCAAGGTGCTGGGCGCGATGACCGAGCCCACCGAGGACCAGATCGTCACGCTGCCGCCGGACGTGATCGCCCGCGCCCGCCGCGCCATCGACCGCATGCTGGAGATCGGCAGAAGCGAAAGAATGAAGTAGAGCGCGCTGCATAGCGCGCCGAAGCTGCTCAGAGCGGTGCTGTAGGAGACGTGGAAGTAGCGGGCCCAGCGGCACGATTCACATCACGCCCTGCCAGAACCTACAACCTAGAACCGATAACCTGCTTCAGCGCAGCGGCGCGTCATCCGGCCAGACTTTATCCCCCAGCGTGGTGTCCCTGAATTGCGTATTGAGTGTTGCAGGCAACTGCGCCGCCTGCAGGAGCAGCTCCGTCTTTTCAGGAGTGAAATGCGCGCCGCAGATGGCGCATGAGCGCAGTCCAAGGTCACCCATGGTCAGTTCAGCATGACAGGATGGGCAGTGCGTGCCGGAGAGCCGTCGCCCCTCCACGACATGTCGTGCCTGCACCTCGAAGCTATCGTCGGCGGCCGGGGTGGGGAACAGCCCGATGGCGCACAAACTGCACCTGTCGCCTAAATAGTCTGCGGGGAGCGGCTTATCACATTGAATGCATCGCCGTACTAACATCTTGTATTCCCATATCCTACGGGCTTAACACATCACAACCAGCTGCTTTGGGCAGCTCCTTAACGGTAGGATTATAACACTTCACGGATAAATTGGTGAAAATTCGGTGCTTGACTTAAAAGGCAACTGCGCAGCGAGCGCAAGCGAAAGCCTGGAAATCCTGCTTAAGACTCTCTACTGGGCTAATCTGCTTTCGGCGCAGCCTGCTGCTTGCCGCTCTCCGGCTCGATGATCTCGTCGATCAGACCGAAGCGCTTGGCTTCCTCGGGCGTCATGAAGTGGTCGCGATCCGTATCCTTCTCCACCTGCTTGATCGGCTGGCCGGTGTGCTTGGCCAGGATCTCGTTCAGCCGCTTTTTCGTGAGCTGCATCTCGCGGGCGTGGATCTCGATGTCGCTGACCTGGCCGCGGAAGCCGCCCCAGGGCTGGTGGATCAGCAGCTTGGCGTTGGGCAGGGCGTAGCGCTTGCCCGGCGCCCCGCCGCACAGCAGCACGGCGCCCATGCTGGCCGCCAGGCCGACGCAGATCGTGCTCACCTGCGGCTTGATCAGCTGCATCGTGTCGTAGATCGCCAGCCCGTCGACGACGCTGCCGCCGGGGCTGTTGATGTAGATGTCGATGTCCTTGGTGCTGTCCTCCTTCTCCAGGAACAGCAGCTGGGCGATGATGGCATTGGCCACCGCGTCGTCGATCTCCGAACCAATGAACACGATGCGGTCTTTCAGCAAGCGGCTGTAGATGTCGTAGGCGCGCTCGCCGAAGTTGCTCTGCTCGATAACTACCGGGACGTAGTAGGGCATAACGGCTCCTCCAAAGGCAGCTATGCTACCACCCGCGGCGGCGATATGCTCTATCCTCCGGAACGTGGCTTGGCAGGCCGTATCTTGTCCCCGGAACGCGGACTGGTAATCCGCATTCCGTAGGGCGCGCTGTAGAGCGCGCCGCCTTCCGTGCAGCCATCCGCAACAGCATACCTCGTGGCGGCAGCGGCTCGCTGCCGTCCGAAATGCCGGTTGTGCACGGCGGCGGGCCGCCGCCGCCACTAATCCGTGGTAGCTGACTATGGCGCGATTCACATCGCGCCCTACAGCACTCCCGATGCCGCTTCGCCCGCACGGGGCGAGGGTTTACCCTCAGCCGCCTCCGGTGCGGCAGGCCGCCTGGTCCTTGGCGTAGTCCTTGCGCCAGGCCGCGTTGTCCTTCTCGCGCGCCTCGTTCTCGGCGGCGGCCTGCAGCGTCAGCTGCTCTTCCAGCTCGCCGAGGTCCTGCGGGTCGTGCACGATCACCCGGCCGTCGGGCGACCAGAAGGTGTAGTGCCAGCCGTCGGGCGCCTGGAGTTCGCGCCGCGTCATCGCCTTGTTGGGGGTGTACTCGATCGCGAACAGCCGCTCGTGGCGGATGCCGCTGGGCTGCTTGCGGTAGAAGAGATAGAGCGCGCGGTCGGATGTCGAGAGCAGGGTATAAGTCAGGTCCGGCGACACGGTGCGGCTCTTGAGTATCAGCGTGCCCCAGTCCACGATCTCGAAGTCGCCGACGTGCATGCCCTGCGGGTCGTGCACGCACAGCGTGTAAGCGCAGTCGACGCGGCACTGCCTGAGCCCGGACTTGGCGATCTTGGGCTGGAAAATATACGGCTGCGCTTTGATGGTGCAGAGGTCGAGCTGCACTTCCGTGCCCTGCGGCTGCTTGGGGTTGATCAGCTCCATCGCGCTGTCGCCCTGCGGCGAGTTGACATCGTAGTCCAGCTTCACGGCGTACTGCGCGCTCTTCACCGGCAGGGCCTCGTGAAGGTTGAGCGCCATTTCGGCCGGCGGCACGATCCTGGCGGCCGGCGGCGGGGGCGGCTTGGGACAGCCCGCGCAGCAGCTGGCCAGCGCCAGCCCCGCGACCAACCACAGCCTTAATCTCGACGCCACTGTCATCCCCGTAGTCATGCAGAAACTATACCGCCATCCCAGTAACGCCGCAAGCGTGCCGCGCGGGGCGATGCTTTGCAGAGCGCTACAATGCGCTGTATGAAGAAGCGGCAATTTAGCAAGCTGAAGCTGGGAACGCCGCGGCATGTGACCGCCGGCCTGGCCAACCATGAGCATCCCGCGCTGAGCCCCGACGGCCGGCTGCTGGCGTACTACGCCGGCCCCTACGGCTCGATCCAGGTGTTCGTCGCCGACCGCCGCGGCCGGCTGGCGCGCGTGGTCAGCCCGCTGTCCGGCAACAGCACGCAGCCCGCCTGGCACCCCGCGGGCGAGAGCGTGGCCTACCGCCACCAGCACGCCAACGATGCGAAGTGGGAGCTGTGGGAGACGGCGCTCTACGGTCCCGGCACGCAGCCGCGCTGCCTGCTGGCCAACGACCAGTGGCACTACAAGCATCCCTACTACGATCCGACCGGCGCGTACCTGACCTACTTCACCGACGAGGACAGCACCGGCGTCTACCACATCTGGCTGTGGCACCTGGCCAGCGGGCAGAAGCTGCAGCTGACCTTCGGCGACACGCAGATGCACTGCCACCCGGTGTTCAGCCCCGACGGCAAGCGTATCGTCTACCACGCCTACCGCGGCACGGACGAGAGCGTGCTGCCGGGCGTGACGAACCTCTACGAGCTGGACATCGCCAGCGGGCAGACGCGCGAGCTGACCGGCGGCGAGGACCAGTACAAGCACCCGTTCTACCTCGACGACGGCGTGATCACCTTCCACCACGAGAGCAACGAAGACGGACGGCGCTGGCTGTGCGCGATGCACCTGAAGTCCGGCGAGATTGTCCGGCTGACCAGCGGCAAAAGCAACGACAAGCACCCCTTCCCCTTCGTCAGCGCCAAGGGCCGCCTGCACCTGGCCTGGAGCTCCAAGAAGCTCGGCCCCGAGCTGCCCGAGGAGCCCATCGACTACGACATTTTCATCGCCCGGCTGAAGGCGTAGGGCCATCCCTGCGCGCTGAGAACTGCTTCGCAGATGAGCGATCAGGCTGTGCCGGTTCGTGGTGTCTGGCTAGGGCTGGACCGTCACGTCCAACGCTGCCGTGACGAAGTGCCCGTGGCCGTCATCTACATATACGGTAAATGGGATTATCGTATCTGCGGTTACATCGGGGACCTCGAAAGCAGCATCACCCGGCGAGTTCTCTATTACGAATCCCGCGTAATCGAACCAGCTGTAGGTGTAGGTCAGCGCGTCGCCATCAAGGTCCGTGGCCGTCGTCGTCACCGTGGCGGTCCCGCCGGATGGCACGGGATTCGGTACGATAGTGAATTCACTGATCGTTGGCGCGCTGTTCCCCGCCTCGGGGGCCTTGATAACCAGGTCTTCCGTAAACGAATCCTGGCCGCCGTTGCCGTCGTTCACCATGAACGTGAGCGTCACCGTCTCGTCGGCGGTTACATCAGGCGCGATCAGGAGCATCCATGTGGGATGAGTAGGGCTGGGTGACGCCGACACATTGCCATCTGAAGCCCCGAATGAGTACACCAGCGCATCGCCGTCAGGGTCTGTAGCAGCGACGACAAACAGGCCGAGGCTCCCCGAGGCCAGCGGATGAGCGCACCAGTCGGTGACGTTGGTGATCGTCGGGGCCTGGTTAACGGGCGGAGTGCCGCCGCCGCCATTACATCCTGCCGCAACGCTGATCGTTGCCAGCAGCACGATCAGAACGGTCAGAGCACGCGAACTAGCCACAATACCACCTCCGAAAACAGTGGTTGGATTCTAGCACCGCGGACCCAGAAACGCGTCGATCCCGCGGCATCGGCGTGCATGCAGTGGGACCAGACTCCGTGTCGGTTGGCCCTCGACGATATGCGGTAAGGCTACGCCTCGTCCGCCATTTCGCAGACGACGGCGAGCGGGCTGCGCTCGAGGCTGGCCGCGAACTCCGGCGCGGCGCCGTCCGCCAGCTCAAAGGCTGCGGCGTTGGCCGTCGCTAACAGGTCACCCATCACGGATGCCAGCTGCGCGCTGTAGGCGTCGTCCTTCCACTGCTCGGTGCGGTAGGCGAGGATGCGCGTGACAGGCTTCTTCACCGAGACGTTGGCCTGGCTCTTGAACTTGCGCACCAGCGCCAGCGTATCCACCAGCGCACTGCCGGCGGCCTGTGCCGCCTCATCCGCGGGCAGCGCCGCACTGTCCGGCCAGGACTCCTCATGGATGCTGCGTAGGCCGCTCCACTGGGCGAAGTACCAGCTCCAGCATTCCTCGCAGATGTGCGGCAGGAGCGGCGCGAACAGCTTAAGCACGGCGGACAGGCAGATGAACAGCGCCGCCTGCGCCGATGCCTTGAGCTCCTCGGGCGTGTAGGGATGCGCGCTGGCCGGCCCGTGCGCGTCGAGCGCCAGCGGCTCGCCATATAGGCGGCCCTTGGACAATTCGAGGTAGTTGTCGCAGAAGTCGGCCCAGAAGAAGTCCTCGGCGAGCTGCTTGGCGTCGCCGAACTCGTACTCCTCCTGCGCCTTGGTCGCCCGCGCGACCGTCTCGCTTAAGCGCGCCAGGATCCAGCGGTCCGTGGGATAGACGACAAGCGGGAGCAGCGCCTCTTCTGGTGGCACGGAATTCCTTTCTGGTGGCACGGACATTCTGTCCGTGTCCGGTAGCACGGACATCTTGTCCGTGTCTTCAGCAGAAGATGACGGACAACATGTCCGTCCCACCAAAGAAGCCTGCCCCACCAATGCCACCGGGTCGAACTCCAGCAGGTGCCGCAGCGCGAACTTGGTGGCGTTGAACAGCTTGGTGATCAGCCGCCGCCCGTCGCCCAAAAGCTTCTCGTCGTACAGCGTGTCCGTGCCCAGCTTGCAGCCGCTGCTCCAGTAGCGCAGGCCGTCAGCGGTGTACTTCTCCACCATCTGCGCGGGCGTCACCACGTGGCCCTTGGACTTGCTGATCTTCTTGTGGCCGGCGTCCTGCGCGTGCCCGCTGATCACGATGTCGCGCCAGGGCAGCGCCTGGCGCAGCTTCTGCTCATCCGTGATCAGGTGCCACTTGCCGTCCGCGCCCTGCTCGGAGCCGAAGTGGTACAGCGCTTTGGTGATCGTGTAGAACGCCCAGGTGCGGATGATGTCGTGCGCCTGCGGCCGCAGGTCGTAGGGGAAGAGCTGGTTGTGCCGCTGCAAAGTCTCAGCAACATCCAGCAATGGCGGCGGCAGCTCGAGTGGCGGCGGCAGATTCAGTGGCGGCGGCAGCTCGAGTGGCGGCGGATTGAGTGGCAACGGCAGCTTGCCGCCGTCTTCCATTGATTCACTGCGGCGGCTGGCAGCCGCCGCCACTGAATCAGGCTTAAGGCCGATGATCAGATGCGTGTTGAGCAGCGGCGTGACGCTGCTCGTGGCCCAGGTATCCATCACGTCGGGCTCGGGCGTGAATACCTTCTGAGGATCATAAGTTGATGCATCAACAGGAAGGTTCAAGGCTTTCGATATTCTCTCTGCTAAAGCAACAACTTCAACTTGCCCGGGTCTCGACGTAAGTGGGTCCACCGGTAGCGAATCTAATGTTGCTACAACCGGCTTGCCATCTAAGCCGTACCAAACTGGAAATGGCACCCCGTTGAAGCGTTGCCTGCTAATGCACCAATCCTGATTCAGGCCTTCCACCCAATGCTCGTAGCGCTTATACATCCACTCCGGGTGCCATCTCACCTTACGACCTTGTTCCATCAGCTCCTGCTTAAAATCCAGGATACGGATGTACCACTGTGGAGTAAGCAGAATTTCCATTCCCTTGCCGCCACGCTCGCTATGTCGCACGATGTGCATGATGTCACGCACTCCGCGCAATAGGCCTGCGCTCTGCAACTGCTCTCTGATCCACTGCTGGCTATCGTCCGTCTTTAGAGTTGCGGTGCTGCGCGCTAGTTCAGACGCTTTTTCCCATTTACGACTTGGCCAAACAACTGATAGGTATTTCTGCTTATCTGGATCGTAGCGTTCTCCTCGTATGAGGCAGTCCTGGTCAACCCTATCAGCGGTAACCAATGCTTCCCCAAAGCGCTCAGAGAAGTCGCCGATCTTGCCGTTCTTCTCAATAATTACGCGGTTTGGTAGGTTGAACTGCTCCCAGTGCTCGACGTCTTCCATGTCCCCAAAAGTGCAGCACATCAGGATGCCAGAGCCCTTCTCGGGGTCGGCCTTCTCTGAGGGCAGGATCGGCACCTCGACCTCGAACAGCGGCGTGATCGCCACCTTGCCGAACAGGTGCTTGTAGCGCTCGTCGTCGGGATGCGCGAACACCGCCACGCAGGCCGGGATCAGCTCGGGCCGCGTGGTGGCGATGATCAGTTCGCCGCGGACCGGCTGGCCCGGCCCGTCGGCCCACTTAAACACGATGTCGTGGAACTTGCCGGCGACTTCCTTGTCCTCGATCTCGGCCTGGGCGATGGCGGTCTGGTTTACCCAGTCCCATTGCGTCGGCGCAACCTTGCGGTAGACGTAGCCCTTGTTGTACAGGTCGATGAAGCTGGCCTGGCTGATGGCGCGGCTGCGCGCGTCGATCGTCGTATAGAACTGAGACCAGTCGCAACTGAGCGCCAGGCTCTCCCAGAGGTCCTTGAACTGCTGCTCGGCGTCGGCGAGGATCGGGCGGCACATCTCGATGAACGCCTCGCGGCCCACCTCGTGCGCGCGCTTGCCGGTGATGCGCTCGACGAGCCGCTCGCTGGGCAGGCCGTTGTCGTCGAAGCCGAAGGGGTAGAACACGTGCTTGCCGCGCATGCGCTGGAAGCGCACCGAGAAGTCCGTCTGCGTATACGAGAACACGTGGCCGATGTGCAGCGCGCCGGAGACCGTCGGCGGCGGCGTGTCCACGCTGTAGATCTCCTCGCGGCTGCGCACTGTGCCATCAGGGCGCGTCGCGCTGAAGTTGTAGACGCCGCACTCGCGCCAGTACTGCTGCCAGAAGCGCTCGCGCAGCAGGCCCTCGTAGCTCTTGGGCAAATCGTCGATGTTAATGACAGGTTGTGGGTATGGCATTGCACTCTCAGTTGAACAGCCGGGAATCGAGTCCCCAATTATAGCCACGCACGTCCCGCGGCGCCGGGCGGGGGGTTGGGAAGTGGCGGCGGCCCTTGCTGGAGCGCGGCTTTGTAAGCCGCTCTTAATGTGCGGACTGCAAGTCCGCGCTCAGAAGGTGCGGATTGAAAATCCGCGCTCCGGCCGCCTAGGCTGCGACGGACGCGGCAGCGCTCATCCCGGGCGGGACGCTGTGCTGCCGCTTGTAGCCTCCATCGAACATGATGCTGCATTATACCCTTACAGCAGCGCACAGCGCTTCAGCGGTAGTGTGTGCTGTGATGCTGCTCTGCCGCCGGCGCGGCGGTAGACTTAGTGCGATGTCCTTCCCCGTTGTCGTCAGCGATGCTCTGAACAAGCGCGTGCCCGGCTTCGCGGTGGCCAAGCTCAACGCCTTCCAGCGCGCCGTGGCCGACATCGCCAAGGGCCACGCCCACGGCCAGCCGGTCTACACAAGCAGTAGGACAGGCCGCCTGTTCTACATCTATGAGCGTTACGGCTTCAAGCTCTACTACTCCAGCGATCCGCTCGTTGAGGGCTCGCTGGTGTTCGAGGAGTTCCTCAGCACGGGTGAGGAGGAGCTGATCCTCGACACCTTCGCCGAAGGCTCGGACTAGCCGCTGACCTCGTAGGGCGCGATGTGAATCGCGCCGCCAGGTCTTTCCGCATCACTCGCCGGACGGCGTGCTTTACAGCACGCCCTACGCTGCTTTCGTGCTATCATCTCATATCCCCCCCAGGGGGATAGGAGCGAGCATGCCGGTACATCAGCATACCCCGCAGGTCGTGCGCCGCCTGGCGCGTATCGAAGGCCACGTCGCGGCGGTGAAGCGCATGGTGGAGCAGCAGCGGCCCTGCGCCGAGGTGCTGCTGCAGCTCGCGGCGGTACGCGCGGCGCTCAACGCGGCGGCCGGGCTGCTGCTCACCGACCACATGGAGCACTGCTTGGCGCAGCCCCACAAACCCGCGGCGCTGGAGCGCGAGCTTAGCGAGCTGCGCCGCGCGCTGGCCAAGTTCATCGCCTGACGGCGGCGCTGTTGTTCACTGCATTGTCGTCCACTGAGGAGCGGTCATGGAGTTCATCCTGCTGGCGTTGTCATCGTTCTGGCTGGGCGCGCTGCACGCGCTGGAGCCCGGCCACGGCAAGACCGTCGTCGGCGCATACCTCATCGGCTCCAAGGGGCGCGTCTCCGACGCCGTGCTGCTCGGCCTGACGGTGACGGTCACGCACACGGGCGTGGTGATCCTGCTGGCGGTGCTCTCCGCCATGGCGGCGGCGTACTTCGTGCCCGAGACGGTGAACCAGGTGCTGGAGGTCGTCTCGGGCCTGCTGGTCGTCGCCGTCGGCGTCTACATGATCTGGCTGCGCGGGCGCCAGGCGCGCCGTCCCGCCGCTGCCGCGGCTGACGCACATAGCCACGACGAACATACGCACAGCCATGACCATGCCCACGGTGAGGATGGCCACACGCATAGCCACGAAGATCACGCGCATAGTCACGACGACCACGCGCATGTCGAGGAGGGGCATAGTCACAGCTTCGGCGGCCAGCACCACCACCACGTGCCGCAGCTGGCGCCGGGGCAGCGCCCGACGCTCTGGCAGCTGCTCGCGCTGGGCATCTCGGGCGGGCTCGTGCCCTGCCCGGCGGCGCTGGCCGTGCTGCTGGCGGCAGTGGCCTACGGCAGCTACGCGCGCGGCATCGGGCTGGTGCTGATCTTCAGCCTGGGCATGGCCTGCACGCTGGTGGCGATCGGCCTGGCGATGCTCAAGGCGGCCAGCTTCGCCAGCCGCTACGTCGCCGACAGCAAGTGGGCACGCGTCACGCCGCTGGTCAGCGCCCTGCTGATCACCCTCGTCGGCGTGGGGCTGACGGTGAAGGCGCTGCTGGATCTGAGCGGCTAGCCGTGGGCGGGTGCAGCCAGCAGTTGCCCGGCGGGCGCTGAGTTATACTATCTGCGCGTACTGGGAGGTGCGACATGGCGAGGTTTGCTAAGATCGTCAGCCGCGCGGCGCTAGCCGTGCTGCTGGCCGGCAGCGTGCTTGTGTCCGCCGGCTGCGGCTGCGGCGGCGGGTCCGCCGGACCGCCCGCACCCGACTACGACCGCGACTACTACCCGCACGGTATCAATCCGCCCGGGCTGCATCCCGGCTACCCGTATGAGCCGTACTACCCCGAGAAGATCATCACGCGGGCGGGGCAATACCTGGTGCGCGAAGCGCGCCTCACCGGCGCCAGCTTCATCGAGGACGCCGAGCACAGCCGCGTCACGATGGCGGCGACCGATGGGCTGGAGGAGTTCGGTCGGGCGTACTACCTGCCGCAGGCCGTGGCCGGCTGGCCCGCGGAAGCGGACGTCACCACCACCGCCTACGCCATCTACAGCTTCGGCAGCGCTGGCTTCCTCGCGCCGGTGTACATCGAGACGGAGTGGGCAGGATTGGCGCCCAGCGATGGCAACCTGTTCATCGGCGTCTGGCGCTTTGCGCACGACCGCTGGCTGTGGACGTGGTACAACGCGGACCGCTGCCAGCGCGCGTTGCTGAACGACCTCGACGACTACCGCGGCCTGGATGCGCGGCAAACGATCTACGTCACCGTGCTGGTCAGCGGCGACCGCCCGTGCGCGCTGGACGGCATCGCGCTGAGGCAGTACCGCTGGTAGCAGCCGCCGTCGCGCTGCAGGCGCGCCAGGTTAGTACAGGTGACGCGGCAGACCGCGAAGGCCGTGCGCGTCTGGACTACTTCTTATCCTTCTTCTTGCCTTTGCCCTTGCCCTTCTTCTTATCCTTGCCCTTGCGCTTAGCCTTGCCGCACTGGCAGAACTCGTGGCGTCCGCAGGTGCACTTGACCTTCTTGACCTTCTTCTTATGGTCCTTCTTGTCCTTAGCCATGCGGTCACTATAGCGCAACGGCAGG
>Ga0315276_10001335_pt1 | contig 22039 bp, 32 predicted proteins | sample YL17G05_0_MG_FD_204542 | JGI IMG/M metagenome (GOLD analysis project Ga0315276, IMG submission 204542) | Sediment microbial communities from Yellowstone Lake, YNP, Wyoming, USA - YL17G05_0 | ecosystem: Environmental > Aquatic > Freshwater > Lake > Sediment | place: USA: Wyoming | collected... | reverse complement strand
CACGTTCTCGGGCCGCAACGGCGACGTGGGCTACATCCAGGCGGGCCCCCATGCCGGCAAGAGCGGCGTGGTGTTCTGGCAGGCGCCGGACAAGCGCCGCCTCGGAATCCGGTCGTGCACGTGCAACCGCCGCTGTGGCCACGAGCCGCTGTGGTGCGACGCGCGCGACGTGTCGGTAGCCGCGGCGGCCGTGTCGGTAGCCGCCTGATCAGGCGCATCGGATCGATTAGGCTGAGCACGTGGCTGCCTCTCGCGTCATCTACACCGCGATCACCAACGGACATGCGGAACTTTCACCGCACCCAGAGGTCCCCGATACGGACTTCATCTGTTTCAGTGACGTCGCGCTCGATCGAGGCGACTGGCAGGTAAGGCCAATCGACGCTTCGGTGAAGAAGCTATCACCACGAATGCAGGCCAAGTTTCACAAGGTGTTTCCGCCGCGCGAGTATGACTGGTCGATCTGGCTCGACGGATCCTACCGGCTACGCACGCACATGGAAGCTGCGCACTGGCTTCGCTACAGCCTCGTCGCGGGGAGTCCAAGCGGCTTCGGGCTGTATCGACATCCAGCACGCAACTGTCTGTACGACGAGACCGCGCACTCAATGGCCCTTCGGAAGTGCAGCGAGATTCGATCCCTTCTTGAAGCGCAGGCGCGTTCCTATGCCGAGCAGGGCCATCCGAAAGCGTCAGGGCTTTGGCTCGGCGGCGCGTTGTGCCGCAAGAAGGATCCGGGCATCGACCGGATCATGGAACGCTGGTGGGACGAGATCACGCGATGGACATGGCGCGATCAGATAAGCCTCGCCTTCGTTCTCCATGAAGCCGGATTCCGTCCAGATGCCTGGGACTGGTCCTTTGAAAGGAACCCGTTCACCGAGCGATGGGCTTGGAGCGAATCCGTCTAGACACGGGCCATGGGTACGGGGCTACCTGTATCGGTCCCGCGGCACGTACCGTCCACCGTCCGCGGCGTAGCTCGCCAGCGACGGGTTGCCGAACACCCAGGGTGTCCGAACGCGCACTTACGCGAGGCGTGCGTCGGCACGCGAGCTGCTCTACCTGACGTCACGATGAGCAAAGCCAAGCGCAGCAAGCGGACTCGCAAGAGCGTCGATCGTTCGGCCACGACGGACGTCGTCACGCAGCTCGAATGCGCGTTTCGCAACCCGCACGCCGCGTTGATCGGTGCGGTGATCGGCGGCCTCGTGCCGTGGTTCGGCCGCACGCTCGCGCACGATCAAGTGCCCGCCGCCTGGTCGGCCGGTCACACGACGCTCGCGAGCGTGATGCTCGTGGTGGTGCTGGGCTGCGCGCTGTTTTCCGCGCTGTCGGTCTACAAGTTCGGCAAGGCCGCGTTCGGTGACTCGCGCAAGGCCCTCGGCTTCACGCTCGCCCTGGAGGGCGTGATGCTCGTGTCGACCGGCGTCACGAGTGCGGTCGCGCTCGGCGTGCTCGTGCTGATCAACGCGGTGGCCAACGGCTCGGTCATCGCGCTCGCGCGCGACGCTACCTGCAAGCGCCGCGAGTCTGCGAAGCGCGCTTCGGCGACCCGGGCCCGGAAGGCTTCGGTGCCGCAGCCGGCAACGGCAGCGGGCCTTGCTGCCGTTGCCGGCTGCGGCACCAAGCCCGGCGCCCTGGTGCGCTGGAATCCGGCCAACGTGATCGATGCCGAGATCGTGTCGGAGCTGTCGTAGGGGGCCTGTTACACTTCCCAAGGAGATCGCCATGGCGCAATTCGATGACGTCGTCAAACAGGTCACGCAGCGGATCCGCGAGGGGCGCGTGCTGCTTTCCGAGCGCGTCCGCGCCGGCCGCCGCCGCTCCATCTCGGTGGGCCCCTATCGAACGGCGACCTCTACGAAGCGCTCCTACGCGATGTGCGTGCTGCCCGCGCTCCCCGAGATGAATGACTGCATGCTCCACGACGGCGCCGATCGCGTCTCGCGCGAGTTCGTGCGCCTCGTCGGCACGGCAGAGGCCCAGAGCGCCCTCAACCGTGAGAGCCGCAAGCGGCTGGGCTAGGCCACCGCAACCGCCTGAGATTCGGCAGCAGCGCCGCTTACGCCGTTCGAAAAATTGCCTCGCTACCGCCTCCGCCCTATCGTGGGTACGGCCCATGAGCGACATCTCCAAGCGCGGTCCCGACTGCGACGATGACGGCACTGGTCGTGGACGAAGGGGCCATCGCGGACACCCAGGGCGCGATGGCCGTGACGGCGCCATTGGGCCGACTGGACCAGCCTCCGGGTTGACCGGCCCAACCGGCCCCACCGGACCGACGGGGCCCACTGGGCCGACGGGATCCCAAGGCGCAACCGGCGCCACCGGATCCGATGGATCCTCGCGGCTCATCGCCTCGGCCAACGTCAGCGGTGCGGGCGTGCAGCTCTCCGGGTTCGGCTTCTCCGGCGTGACCCACGTCGGCGTCGGGCAGTACGATCTGACGCTCAGCTCGCCACCGGCCAACGCCGTCGACGTCATTCCGACGGTGAGCATGCAGGTGCTCGTGGGCTTCATCGACGCCGGTCCCGTGATCGGCAACGTGATCCGCGTGTCAATCCGCGCACCCAACGCGAACCTGGATCCGCTGGACTCACCGTTCTACATCCACGTCGTCAACGGCGCGGCCTAGCCACGTGGTACGTTGCCTCGCAGGCGACCGGGCTATCTAAGCGAGGAGAGACAACCGAGCTGACGCCACGCCTGAGTCGCCCCGGACGCGACTCCTAGAGCTACGGCCTCTGGGTTGTGCCCAACCTTCGTAGCGCGCCGCGAGAACCGACTACGGGACCCTTCCCCGATAGGCTCCGCGAGGAGCCGGCGTTGCCCGAACAAGCTGACCGCGAGGCGGCTCTACCCCATCGACCACGAGGCGAACGAACCACGGAGATGGCGTCGGATGAGCGCGCGGCCGAGTGCACGGACGATGCGGGCATCCCCGCGAGGCAGCGCCCCGGGAGATACTTCTCCGGCAGGGGCTTGCCACGGCTGTGGTACCGGCGCGGCCCGCCATCCCCGATCGTCGAGCAGAACGCGACGTGCGCTATCAGTGCGTGCCCATCCATGCGCCAAGAATAGCGCTGTGTCCGTCGGATGGCTTAGAATCGAGGTCTGGAGGTCACGATGGCCCGCGGTGAATACGGTCGAAACCCCATCCTCGCAGCGGCGCCGGACGGATCCTTGCTGCCGTGGGGGAAGATCGCGATCGGCGTCGGAATCCTCGGCGTCGGCTACCTCGCGCTCGTCCGGCCCTCGATCAAGACCGGCGAGCGCCGCCTGGCCGAGGCGAAGCAGCTCGCGAGTGACGTCGGGTTGACGATCGGCATGACCGAAGAAGAGCGCGATCGCGCCTTCGATGCCTACTACAAGAAGAAGGGCTACCCGGCGTACCTCTTGTCCACGGCGCCGAAGTTCACAACGTGAACATCCACGCCGAGGTTCGAGGCTGCTGTGGTCCACGCGGCTTCCGCCGTGGTGCCGCTGCCGGCGTACTCGACCCCGTCGTACGTGACGACATGGATCCAGCCGCTGCGATCCGTGCGCTCGCGAAGCTCGATCGCTGCACGCGGGCAGCTCGCGCGAACGGCACGTTCAGCAGCGCTGCGCACTGATCACTGCACCGTTCCCGTGTGCTCTCGGATCCAGTCGCCGAGGCGGACGATCAGCGGATCGAGGGCTGCGTCCTCATCGGTCCGCTTCATGTCCACGAGAGCGTGCTCGCACAGCTCGACGAAGGCCTGATGGAGCTGCGGCAGCTCCTCGCTAGCAAACCCCGTCAGCACGACCACGCGGCGCTTGCGCATTCCCTGCCGTGGGGTTCCTGGTGGCGCGATCACGAGCACGTCGGCGTCGCGACCGCGCCGCGTCTTGCGGCGGCGCCCCGACTTGACGATGAAGCCGCCCTGAAGAAGCTCGGCTACACGTGCGCTCCCCGTCTGGTGCGCGAGATGAAACTCGGCCTGGCACTCGTCGCTCGTCGCGCCTTCGGCGCCGCGCCTGCGGATGAAATCCAGGATGCGCGCGCGATCGGTGGCCGCGTTGGGAAGCGCGGCGATCGCAGCCTCCCTGGAGGTCTCGCTGTGCGCTTGATGCGGCGGCGTGCCGTTGTAGAAGGGGTAGTCTTCGCTGCTGTTCATCGTCCGTGCGGATACTACGGCCGCGGTCTTACAACCAGCGCCCTCTCGTAGAATCGGCTGACCGAAAGATTTCAGAAGCTCGAAGTAGCGTGGCCAGCACGCGCCGTTTGAACCTTCGCGCCAATCTGAGGCACCTGTCTCCTTCTCGACGATTTGGATCAGTGCCTCGGTGCTGTGTGCGTTGTGCGGTGTCATCACTTACGAGCCTTCATCGATCCTACCGCGCCGTGAGCTTGCTGCGGATGCCGTAGCTGATCGTCCCCCACCACGCGATCTCGGACGTCGTGAGCTTCTTGTGAGCGCGCCACGTCGTTTCGATGAAGTGCTCGGGGACGTAGGTGCGCCACCATTCGCCCTTACCAATGCCGCGAAAACCGGGCGAGGTGTACTTGTCGAGCAGCGCCGCCGAAGTGGTTTCGATGTAGCGGTGGCTGTCCTTGTGAATGGCGCAGCGCCCACGGAAGGCCTTGCAGGCCTCCCATTTCCCAGGACCGGGCAGCGCCCACCAGAGGGTGTCGCTGTAGAGGCCGCTGATCACCTTGCGGCCATCAGCGTAGGCGCGAACAACCGCTTCGGAGGGCCCGGTGTATGCGGCCTTCGCGCTCTGGCGGTAGTAACGCTTGCCGCGATCCTGCAAGAGACCGTCGTCATCGATCCAGAAGCGCTGGCTGCGGTAGCGGCTGAGAGCGTCGCTGGGCGTCCCCGCACCCTCGACCTCCGTCAGCATGTGCTGGTTGACGATGTGCCAGGCACTCAGCTTGCGCGTGTCGAACGTGCGCGCGAGCTTGCTGCGAACATCGTCCCAGCGCTCACCGCAGCGGCTCGCAAGCCATCCGTAGCAGGGGCCAAGGTTGTCGGTGAAACCCTTGTGGACCTTGTTGCGCGGAACAGGATCCGAGCTGTCGGCGGCCTCGTCATCGACGCGAACTTTGTCGATCCAGACCTTCGAGCGCGAGCGTTCGTGACGATGACTCTCGTTGCGCTCGTACTTGTTGTAGCTATAGCGCCCGCCCTCGACGGCGGACCGCGAAATGTCCTTGGTGCTCATGTGACTCTCCAGCTGAACGGCACAATCGGCCTATGAGGCGTGACTGCTGCTGCTGTTCAGTTGGAGTGCGCATGGATGATCCGAGGAGGTGACGGGAAAAGTTGAGAGGCCGCCGAGTGAAAAGTGCTGGATTGAATGCAGGGATTTTTGAAGTCCCAACCTTCGGCTTCGTAGGCCGATGCTCTACCGTTGAGCTATGCGTGTGAGCACTCTAGATTGGCGGCTACTCGGGGGCGGATTCTGGAGTCGAACCAGACGGCTTGTAGACATTCAGCGTGTGTCTCCTCGCGGAGACGAGTGCCGCTGTCGGGATTTTCTTCCTTGAGAGAAGTGGGACCCACGTCCCTTATCCGCCGAAAATCGAAACGTCGCGCAGAGGTAAGCTACGAAGGAAAGTTGAGGGCAGCCGAGTGAAAAGTGCTGGAGTTGAATGCAGGGAGTTTTGAAGTCCCAACCTTCGGCTTATCAGGCCGACGCTCTACGATGAGCTATGCGTGTGAGCACTCTATGTTGGCTGCGTCTCGGTGGCGGATCTTGGAGTTGAACCAAGCGGCTTGTAGACATTCGGCGTATGTCTCCTCGCGGAGACGAGTGCCACTGTCGGGATGTCTTTCTTATGAGGAAAGTGGGACCCACGTCCCTTATCCGCCTAAAAACTAGGTCACCGAGTTGCGAGTCCTGGATGCTTTTCAGCCTGTTATCGAGACAGGTGCCTTTACCATTCGGCCACGTTTCCCTTGCGGGAAAAGGCGGGAATCGAACCCGCATTTGCTTGTAAGGACTCTCGGTTGGTGACCGAGTGATGAGCACCCTAGCGAGCGCATTTGCAGTTGTCAAGACCGATTTAGTTTGGTGGGGATCGCTGGAAGACATCGCGAGCACGTGACGCTCGGCGTGTCGCCGTGAAGCGCGCAGTGCTCGCACAAGCGACGCCGAACAGGCGTGCCGTTGGTCAACGCGTACGTGACGCCGAAGACCTCGCCGGCAAACAAGCAGCGTTGGCAGCGCCCGCGCATCTCGCTAGATCGCGATGACACCGACGGGGGAGATCGAGAAGCCGATCTTCTTGCCGTCCTTCAGGAACACCTGGATCGAGCGCGCCATGTACGCGGCGGTGAGCGCGATGAAGGGCAAGAACTCGCCGTCCTCACACGTCGCCGCACCCGCGCCTGCCTCGCTGTCGATCACGAAGTGCTCGTCCCAGATCGAGCGCCCGAACTCGCCACCTGGCGCGAGCGCGCCGTGAAGACACGGCAGCCCATGCTTGCGCACGTACGTCTGCACGAGCGTCCGCGCCGCACCGTTGTCGAGACAGTCCACGACGAGCGTCGCGCCCTTCATGAGCTGATCGACGTTGTTGTCGACGAGCTTGTTGCCGACGGTGTGGACGGCCCGCTTGAACAGGAAGTCCATCGTCTGCTTGAGCGCGTCGACCTTGCTCTTGCCCACGCCTGGCTTGCCGTGGAACTGCGACATCACGTTTTTTTGCTCGACGCGATCGAAGTCAACGATGCGGATGTCCACCTTCTCGTTACGAATGAACTGGACCAGGTGGCTGCCCAGCGCTCCAACACCGACGATGACGATCATAGTGACCACCCTTTCTTGCACGTCATGGCGCGAAGTGCCTGAACACCTTTTCGCCGTCGCGCGTAACACGGAGCGTAGAATCGTTCTCCATCTGAATTTTCCCGTCGCGCCAAAGCTCCCAGATCGCGTCTTCAACGCGTCGATCTGGGATGTCGAGCATCGCGGCAATTTGCGTCCACCGAAGGCCCGGGTTCTCCTGGATGGTGGCGAAGATTTCGCGGACGTCGCTCATGCCGTGCCTGTCCAAGGTTTCTTGTAGAAGCGGCGTCCGAAGTCCGGATCGCTGTCCTCAGGAACCTTCCATTCGGGCGCCCAGTAGGGCTTGAACGCGGTCGGCATCACGAGCGCCTGGATCGTGGCGCCGGGGAGCGTCATGTACGGTAGGTGGTCGTCGAAGAAGAGATCGATCTCCAGCTCGCGCAGAAGCTCCGCCTTGCAGCCGTCGCCGTGCTCGTTGTAGTCCGCGGAGTAGACGTTCGACTTGGGGATCATGCCGAAGTCGTTCAGGACCAACATCTCGTAGATCTTGTCCACGTCCTGCATATCGGTGATGACGTACACCTCGATGCCCGCGTGGATAAGCTGCACGATGAAGGACCGAAACTTGTTCGGGTACTTCGAGAGCACGCCGCCGATGTCGAACGCGATCCGCCTCACGTTACTTCTTGGTACCGCAGCCGCAGCACGCCATGCCGAAGATCTTCTTCACCACGCACGTCGAGCAGTGCTCGCACGAGGCGAAGCCGAACGGCGTCTTGGGACGCAGTTGGATGAGGTTATAAGGACGCGCCTCGCTCGCGGCGAAGCGATCGATCACGAAGTCCGAGAAGTCGGCATTCGCCGCTACGTCGAGGCCCGGAACGCCGCCGTTGCGAACGGCCTCCGTCACCCACGCCTTGATGTCACCGTCGCCGGACTGGAACATGACGGGATCCGGCAGATCGCCGTTCTTTCCGCCGTACGTGATGTTGACGCGTGCCTCGGTGTCCTTGATGTCGTTCATGGTGCTTGTCCTGGTTGGGAGAGGCGGCGCAGTTCCGCGGCCCACGACGGTGCCTCGATCATCGTGGCGCGATAGGAAAGTTTGTCGGGCCCAGCCCACACGAGCTGGACTACGTGATCAGCGCTGGTGATCCACCATTCGATCCGCTTGCCGAGCGCGGCCTCGACGGCGGCGAATGTGGTGACGTCCGAGTACGACGGCCCCGGCACGCCCGAACCCGGATGGCTGTGCGCGAACCCGAGGAGCGTCTCGTTTTGAAACGCCTCCCAGATCACGTCCCACAGCGGCCGGCTATCGGGGAGACTTCCGCCCGTGCGTCCAGGCGGAAGATGCCAGAACAACGGATCGCCGTTCTTGTGGATGACGACGCCCGCTTCGATCATCGGCGATCCTTGACGACGGGGTTGCGCGGGATGTTCACGAGCGTGTCCGCGATCCGCTTGTTCAGCTCCTGATACGCGTACGTGACCTTCTGCGAGGCCTCCAGGTAGTACGGATGCCGCAGCCACGCCGCGTACGCTGTGTCACCGCGCACCTTGTTGCATTTGCGACAAGCGGCCACCAAATTTTCCTCGATCGTGGGACCGCCATCCTCCCAGCGCACGAGGTGATCGACCGTCAGCGGCATCTTCTCGGTACCGCAGTAGCGGCACATGAAGTTGTCACGGCGGTAGACGTTCCACTGCACCTGCGACTCGACCTGACGCGCCGACTTGCGCGTCAGCGCCTTGTACAGCTCGCCGTCGGCGCGCTGCGCGAGGACCTCGGTCTCGACGAGATCTGCTTGACGCAAGAGCGCCTTCCAGTCCTCGTGCGCCATCTCGACGTGGACCGGATCCTTGCCCTCGCCGTTCGACGAGGGAAACGGGAAGTAGATCGCCTTCCCGTTGCCATCGTCGTAGACGGCGCCCACCATCTGGAGGGTGTTGCCGATGTCCGTGAGCTTGATGTCGGAGAACTTCATGACCTGTCCTTTGGTCTAGCTGACGTGATCTGGGCTGTAGTGCCGGAACGTCAGGCTGACCCGAGGCTCCATTTTTCGATCGCCCTTGGGGATCTTGTGGAAGTGCGTGCGCTGCATGCCGACCGGCATCATGAACAACGATCCGTGCGCGAGGAGCTGCTTCTGATCGTCGGGGACCGGTCCCGACGCGCTCTGCAACTTCCACCAGATCTCGCGCGGCTGCCCGAACGACACGACCGCGATCGGGTGATCGTGATCCATGCCCGGCGAGTCGTCTGCATGCCATCCGAGGTGCTGCGAGGCATCCTCGTAACGGTTCAGAAAGCAGACATTGAACTTGCGGGTCTCGTTTTTCTTCTCGCCGAGCCCGACGCCGTCGAACATCATCGGCGCCGTGTTCAGGTGCTGACGGATCGCCTCGACCCAGGGCAGGTACGGGATCGAGGTGTACGTCCGAATGCCGCGGCCCGCGCCGTACGTGTAGCTCGTCGGCGTAAGCGCCATGAAACACTCCTGGCGCGCCTCGGTGAACGTTCCCCAGGGAACGCTCGCGAGATCAGCCGGCGATGCGTCGGCGTAGTCAGTTGTGTATCTGGGCTTCATGATGGACTCACACATGCAGAAATGACGAGCAGCGCGCGTGACTTCTTCAGAGCGGCGCTTCCCAGTCTGCGGCTGGAACGCGATCACGTCCTTCAACGATGATCTGATCTTCGTAGAAGCCGTGACCGCTTCCCCAATAACGATGCGCGCCTTGTCTGCCGTGGTTAGCGCGCACCTCGGCGATGGTCACCTTGCGCGGTACGACGCGCTCCCAGCCGGTATCGATGGTGACGACGTCTCCGACCTTGTATTTCGGTTTGCTGCTCATGATGACCTCACACGTGCCGGAAGATGACGAGCCGGCGCTCGCGTTGCGCTTGCTGCACGACGGCCGGCAATGATTCGAGCGTGAAGAAAGTGTCGCCCTTCTCGTTGGTGTCGTGATCGATGAGGCAGATGCCGGCGTCGATGATGCGAAGGCGCTCGTTACAGACACACTCCAGCCGCTGACGATCGAGGCGATAGCGCACCGCCCACTCGTTGTGCCGAAGCTTCTTCGCGTCGAGGAAGACCGCACCGCCAACAGCGAGCGCGGCCTTGGCCGCCGCGTCGAAGTCGTGAAGTGCCATCTCGCGACGGCCCTCGCCGTCCCCGAGCTTCTTCACCAGGGCCTGTCGACGCTCTTCCTTCTGGCGCTTCTCCTCTTCCTCGCGGGCAACCCGCTCCAGCTCGACGCGACGACGCTCCGCCTCGGCACGCTGCCAGCTCTCCATGCGGAACGCCGCATCGAGCGCGGGCGACACGTCTTTGAGGTTTGTCACCGTCGTCTTCTGATCGAGAAACGCTTCGAGCACGGCGTCTTCCTGGCCAAGCGGCATTTCGAGGCCCTGGTAGACGAGCGGCCCCTCCTTGTTGATGCGCCCCGCACGCACGCGTGCGAAGCGATCGATGCCGTCGTCGAGCAGAAAAACCTTCTCGGAGAACTCCACGATGCGCTTGGGATCCGGATCGACGCGCACGTCGTCCGCGACGATGCGATCACCGACCAGGTACCCCCGCACGCTGTGCTGGAGCAGATCCGGTTGAGCGTCCGCCGAGCCCTCGACGCGAGCTTCCCGGTTGACGATCTTGAACGTGAACCACCCGTATTCCCGCGGGTGACGGCCCTCGATGGACCAGCGCTGCGCAGATGAGTAGAGCGTCCTGCCGCCGAGCCACGGAAGCGTTACCTTCTCGTCGCCCGTCTGTAAAAGGTCTCGCCATCCCATCAGCGTTGGTCCATTCCGGCTTGTGGTTACGCCGTCGCGGCCGGCGCGGCTGCCTGTGCAGCGCCACGGGCCGAGAACGCCCACGTGGGCTTCTTGAGCAGATCCGTCTTGAGGATCGTGTCGACGAGCGTCACGCGAGGCACCGCAGCCGCGCGCGCCGCAACACCCACCGGCGTCGCCGACACGAGCGCGCGGATGGTCCGCGGGATCGCGTAGACGTCGTCGAAGGTGTTCTCCACGATCGGGAAGCACGGAATCTTGAGCTGCGCCGCCGTGTTCTCGACGGCACCGTAGTTTTCACCAGGGAGCTTGAGAAACCCGAACGCCATCGGACGCAGACCCGACTGGGTCACATAGTGCTCGAATGTTGAGTTTTCGCCACCATCTCCGATGAAGATGAACAGGGTGTCCTCGTCGTCCTTCGGAAGCTTCTTGGCCTCGACGAACGCCATCACACCCGACGAGTGTGCGGTGCCGCCGCCGGCCGTGATGCCCTTGAACGCGTTGGTAACGCCCGCCGCCGATGCGTGCTTGATCTCGACCACACGTCCGGTCGTGTTGAACACGGAGACGTGCGTGCGGTCCGGTGGAAATCCCTGAAGGAACTTGGACAGTAGCGTCTTGGCCTTCTCGATGGACGCGCTCATCGAGCCCGAGATGTCGATGATGACGTAGATCCGCAGATTCTTCGTCACCTGGTCAACAGCCTTCTGAAGCGCTGCGTCCGCCGCGCCCTGAAGCTGCTCCTGCACGTCCTTAGACTTCACGTTGCGGGCGATGTTCGCCGCGCGCATGTCGTCCTCGGCCTTCTTGAGGGCGCGATCCCACTTCGCCTTGACCTCCTTGACCTCCAACAGGCCAAGCTCCTCCAGCGTCGGCGTGAGGATGATGAGATCCTTGTTGGACAGTGCGTTCGACTCGACGGCCGCGCTCATGATCGCGCGGGTCACGCCGAGCTTCTTCGGCAGAAGACCGACGATCCGCTTCCAGTCCGGCTTCTCGATGACGATCTTCTCGCAGATCTGCGCCTCGGACAGCTCCTCCCACGTCTCGGCCTTGGTCATCTCGACACCGATGAGGATCGAGCGGCGACCGTCCTCGGACTGATCCTGCGACCAGCCGAGCGCCTCGAAGAACTTCGGCGTCTGGGGCTTGTAGCCGATCGCGCGAGCGAGATCCTTCACGGTGCTCTTGAAGCCGGCCTTGATGAGACCGTCGAGCATCTTGGGGTTTTCTTCACGGTACTGGAGCCACTTCTCGACCGCCTTGGTCCAGCGACCGAGGAATGGACGACGAGCCGAGTTGCCGAAGCCCAGTTCGCGGTTGATCGCCGCGACGCCCGGCACCTTCAGGAGATCGTGCACGCGAAGCAGGAGCTTGGGGTTCAGATCCTTGCCGTCGCGACGATGGATCAGCATCATCGCCTCGCCGATGTCGCGGTAATCCTCGTCGTAGAAGGCGATCTTGCCGCCGTCGACCACGGGATCGCCCTTGCGCGCCTGCACGATCATGAAGGCTGCGAGCACGACCTTGAGGTCACGGTGCTCCTCACCGAACGCGTGCGACGCCCAACGAGCTGCAAACTCGTTGTCGAGCTTCCACACCTCGGCAACCTGCGTGTACATCCAGACCGCGACCTCGGGGAACAGACCAGGCGCACGGTATTCACCGACGACCTTGCCGTTCTCCTCGACCTTCTTGTCGGGGCGCATCACGCCCTTGCGGATCTTGTTCGTCTTCTTGCCGGCCTTCACCAGCTCGTAGACGACCTTCTGACCGTTCTCGTCCTTGTGCGTGACGGGTACCCAGCGCACGCCGATCGTGTGCCGCGCATCCGGCGTCACCATACCGGGACGGTTGTGGACCATGTGGTCCTGGTGGTTCAGGAGCGTCTGGAGGATCTTCTCCGCGGGCCCCAATTTTTCAGCTGCTGTCACCATCGCAAACCTCCAAGCAAACGCGCAGGGGCAGCGATCGCGCCCTGCATTCAACGATAGCGTTTGTATATCCATTCACGTGCGCTGTCAATTGCGGGATCCGCTCCCGGGATCGACCGGCAAATTGACAGCGTCGGCGATACGCTATACAAGCGCTATCATGGCCGTGAAGAAGTCAAAGCGTCGCAAAACAGGCCGCAAGGACAAAGGGATCCTCATCCGCGTCACGAAAGAGCAGAAGGAGATGCTGGCGGAGACCGCGGGAAACGCCGGCCTCGGGCTCAGCCCGTGGATGTTGAGCGTCGCGCTGCACGCCGCGCAAAAAGAAAAAGAGCGCGTGAACAAAAGCTCGACGCGCTAAGGGTGCTCTCGGCGGGAATTGCACCCGCATACACGGCGTGAAAGGCCGCGGTCCTGACTGTTAGACGACGAGAGCAGGAAAGTGCCACCGGCTGGACTCGAACCAGCTCACCAAGCTTCGGAAACTCGGGTCACGTCCACGTGCGGAGGCATGCGTGACGACGATGACGGAAAGGCGTTACATTGCGACGATGCCCAAGGCGCTCGTCATCGTGCATCTGAGCACCATCGATTCCTACGCCTGGACGATCGGCGAAGAGAAAGCGACGCAGCTCGCTGATCGGATCATCCGTGCGGTCCGGAAACATCGCGGGCCCGTCTACATCATCGATCAGTTTTGGGATGGCCCGTTGCGCGACCGGATCGCCGCCGAGATCAGTGCCGTCCCCGCGCAGTGGATCGAGTTTGATGAAGACGTCGGCGACTGGAAGCGCTTCTTGCCCTCGCTGAAGCGGCGACTCACGCGCGATCACGTAACGAGCGTGGTCATCGGAGGTGTGTGGTTCGATCCAAAGCTCAAAGAGGGCTGCGCGACGGAGGTCTACCTCTACCTCTTGTCAACGATTCCCACGAAGGTCGACAAGACGCTCGTCGGCTGCGAAACAGACTCGTGATCCCGGCAGGAATTGCACCTGCGTCGACCGCTTTAGGAGAGCGGCGCCTGATCTACTCAGCCACGGGACCAATCTTCGACCACATCTCGTGATCGTACTCTTGGAGATCGTCGACGTTGCCGGCGAAGCGTTCACCGGTATCGAAAGGGATCTCAAACTTCGACTGCGCCAGCTCGCGCACTGGACGAAACACGTCGAAGTAGGACTCGTCGACCGGATGCTTGATCTCTTCCACGAAGACCCGATCGAACTTCACGCGCCAGTGGAAGAAGGAGTCGTTCGTCGCGCTCCAGCGCGCGATCGTCGCGTTCCGACAGCGGCCGACGTAGTAGGTCCCATCGACGAGCACGGGTTTCTGCAAGAGCGTGCGGCCGGTGTGCTCGTCGTGCTGCGGAAGCATCCGCTGAGCTTATCGCGCTCCTGGGAGGACTCGAACCTCCAACCGTTCGTTTAGAAAACGAAGACTCGATCCAACCGAGCAGCAGGAGCAGCAGGAGCACCGAGCGGGATTCGAACCCGCGTTGATGGTTTTGCAGACCATTGCCTAACCGCTTGGCGATCGGTGCAAAGTTCAGGGGGAAGGATTCGAACCTTCGTAGCTGGTTCCAAAGGCCAGCGTCCTACCGTTAGACGACCCCTGATCATGTCGAGCCGCCACCGAGGATCGCACTCGGATTTCCGCCTTACCAAAGCGGCGTCTTACTATTTGACGATAGCGGCATGGTGGAGAGGACGAGAATCGAACTCGCGCTGCTCCGCTTGCAAGGCGGTGCTCCGTCCCAACGGCCTCCCCAAAAAGCAAAAAACTGTCGGTGGGTGCCCCGTTCACGTAGCCTGGATCCATGGCGACGTTTGTCGTATGCGTGCGTTGCGGCAAGGTTCACGAAACCACCGGACCCGATCAACTTCCCAAGGGGTGGTCGGCCGATCTTCTTTGTCCGCGCTGCGCGGATGACGCGGAGGACGAGCCGGCGGTCAACGTCATCGAAGAGGAGATCATCTACCCGCCGCGGGCCGTCAACGAGGCCTTCGACGACACGGCCGACAAGGACCTGTGCGAGGTGTGCGACGGCCCCTGCCAGGGACACTAGCGTGGGCGAAACGATCGGTGGCGTGCCGTTGGGGCTGTCACGCGATTACGATCGGCTTCCTCCAGCAGGGCCTCTTCGTGCCATGCCCTGCTCGACGTGCCACCGAGTCTACGAGGACTGCGAGCGCTTCCTCTCTGATGGGTGTCGCGTGATGGCCGGTCGCTGCTGGGTCTGCCGCGAACAAGGACGAGAGCGCTGGATCGCGGACAAGCAGCGAACCGTGGAGCTGCCGCGCGCGATCGCGCGGTTTCGTTGACCGTGGGAACGTCATGTTGTAGATCCAGAGGGACTCGAACCCTCAATCCCTCGCATGCCATGCGAGTGCTCTCCCATTGAGCCACGGACCCTGAAAAGCAGCCGCTCGACGACGCTTCGACTAACACCAAAACGCCGGGCAATTGCTCGAATCGAGTTACCGGCGTCCTGAAGCTGACGCACTTCTTCCACCGCAGGGGGCGTTTTACAAACGGGTGGTTCATACGAAAACAAGGCGCGATCAATTTGGGACCGTCGCCGCGTGCCCATCAGCTCTCTCAGATCACACATCAGTGCAACGGCACGCCGTCCCCGCAAGACGGTGGTGAAACTCTCCTTGTGATGTGCCTTTCGCGGCCGACAGCGGTGATATGCAACCCCGAATAGCTTAGCCACACGCGCGATCACATCCTCATCGCACATATTTATGGTCATCTGCGGACCGTTGGGTTTCGAAGGGGGCCCTTTAAGAAAACTTCCTTCTCCTTCCAAGAGCCCCGCAAGCCAATAACGATCGGCATCTGTCATAGCTAGACGGGTCCGATCATTTGACGTTTTTCTTCACGTGCATCGTGCGTTGAGGCTCAAGACGATCTCGAAGTGCAAACTGCACTCCCTGGCGGCGAATCTCTTGCGCCGTCAAGATCTTCGCGCGAACAAGCATCCGTCCGACTTCGTCGAGCTGCTCGGCATAGGCGCGGCGCAGCATGCTGTCGGTTTGAAGAGCCATAGCTCGAACGTACCATGGCGCGTGGTGGACCCGAGGAGAGTTGAACTCCCACAACTCCGCGTGCGAGGCGGTGTGCCATCCCGATGGCGAGCCCAAGAACTTCGAGCGGGAACGACGGGACTTGAACCCGCGACCTCCTGCGTGACAAGCAGGCGAAGACTCCATCTCTTCCGCGTCCCCAAACGCGTGCGCGTACGACCGCGCACGCTCGATCAATCCTCGTCCAGCTCGGACGTCCAGTAGAGGTAGTCCCTCCACGCGTCGGGCACCGACTCGCGGCTCACAGCGAGCACGAGCACTGGCGTCGCGCTCGGCTGCACCGGCACCTTAAGCAGCTTCATGCCGGCTTGCTCCGGCGTGCGGTTAGCCTTGTGGCAGTTGCAGTCCTCGCAACACGTCGCGATGTTGGTCCACGTTGTCTTGCCGCCGCGCGAGCGCGGTACGATGTGATCGTAGGTCAGCTCGCCGATCGTGCGCTTCGTGCCGCAATACTGGCAGGTGTACTTGTCGCGGCCGTAGATGTTGATCCGCGAGAACTTCACCGGCTTCTTGTGCCGCCGGAACGCGCTCAGGAGCCGCACGACCGCTGGAACCTTGAAAACGATCGAGGTCGTCTTAACGTTGCGATCGTACTCCTCGATCATCTCGGCCTTACCGAGGAAGAGCAGCGTGATCGCGCGCTGCCACGAGACGATCTTCACCGGCTCGTAGCTCTGCGAGAGGACCAAGGTTCTATTGTGAGTCGGCTCCATGGCGGTTCGTTCTCCTTCTTTCGATCCTACAGACGTTTCATCGCTGCGGATCTGACAGTCGTTTCTGTTTCCTCCTTCGTCGAGCTGACACGATTCGAACGTGCGGTCTCCTGTCCCCCAGACAGGCGCTTTAGCCAGGCTAAGCTACAGCTCGATGGGTCTCGTTACCCTTGCGGGCTGCCCGGCCTCGAACCGGAAACCAGGACACGCGACTCACGTCCTGGGCTTGGGGTGTACGACGAGGATCGAACTCGCCTGGACGCGGACCACAACCGCGCGCCTTCTCCAGATGGCTACGTACACCATGATCGTGATGCCGGCTGGGCTCGAACCAGCAACCCGCCGCTTATAAAGCAGCCGCTCTGGACCGTTGAGCTACAGCATCGTGTCTCGCGAAGGACTCGAACCTTCATCGATCGCTTATCAAGCGATTGCACTGACCGTTGTGCTAGCGAGACGTTGTGTTCACAGACGCGCTTCAGCTGCCTTCACGCGCAATCGGAGTTGACGCAGTTTACGCTTGGGAAGTTCCACTAAACCTTCGTGAACTTCGTGATGACAGTTCGCGCAGAGGAGAACGCACTTCGCCAATTCTCTCACGAGAGATTTCCATGCGCGTGTACGGTTCGGTCCAAAGCCAAAGTCCTTCTTCTTAGGATCTGTGTGGTGAAATCCCAGTGCGCGACTACACCGTTTGTACCCGCAAAGGAGACACTGACCTCCCATCAATTCCAAGGCGCGTTTCTTCACGTCACCTCGCCGAGAGTTAACAACACATGAATTGCACCGCTTCCAGCTGTGTCCCTTGTTTTTGTTGTAGAGGTAATGCCGCTCGCACTGACTGCACGTTCGTTTGCTGCCGGTAACGTACCTGGCCGCTGGATTTCCGGTGTTGTGCGCTCCGAAAGGAGAACACTTCAAGCAGTATTTTCGATTTCCGAGATTCCTTATTTTTCCGTCGAGCTTGATCCAGTTTGGAATCGTCTTCGGGCACAGTTCGCAGACGCGCATCCAAGCAGTTTATGTCGTATTTGGCTCCACCGCTGAGCTACATGCTGATGTTCGTACCCGCAGACGGACTTGCACCGCCGGCCCGCTGTGTGTAAGACAGCCGCTCTTCTGCTGAGCTATACGGGCATCTCCGTCGAGGTGAGAGGGATCGAACCTCCGGTCTCTCGGTCCCGAACCGAGCGCGATACCGCTTCGCTACACCTCGAAAACTTCGTCGCACCGGATGGAATCGAACCATCGCCGTACCGGATATGAGCCGGTCGCTCGCCCAGCGTCGGTGCGAAAGCGTGGTCTCCGGGACTTGCACCCAGCTCTGCTTTGGCTTCCTCCACGCGTTCGCCATCCGCGAGGCCAAGACCACGTAGCAGGACGCAGGCGAATCGAACGCCTTCATGCCGACTTTGGAGATCGGACCGAGACCATCTCGCGCGTCCTAGAAAAGAGGGCCCGCGTGCACCAGTCATCGCGATGGTGGTGGGACACCATCGCGAGCTGCCCACGTGCACGCGAGCGCTAGCGCCCCTGGAAGGAATTGCACCTCCGGCACCTCGGTCCGTAGCCGAGTGCTCTATCTGCTGAGCTACAGGGGCAAATCAGAAGCGTCGTGTGCGGGGATCGAACCCGCGTTGCCAGCGTGAGAAGCTGGAGTCCTGGGCCACTGGACGAACACGACAAGCAGTAGGATCACGCCATGACTCACGCCCATCACTGGCGAGCAACGAGCAAGGTCTTCGCGCGGGTGTGCGACTGCGGTGTCACCTACCACGACTGGCTGCTCATGGAGAACGAGTGGCTGCTCTCAGAGGTCGATAGCCTGAAGGCCGCCGTGCAGGCCTCGTCCACCACGTCCAACTCCACCGAAGAAATTACTGCTCTGCGCGCGCAGCTCGAAGAAGCGCGGCGGGAGGCGGCAGCGCTGCGCGCCGATCTAGACCTCGCGCACCGTGAACTCGCAACGCGCGCCAAGAGCGTGTCGAACATCGACCCTGCTTGAACGAGGGATCCCGCACAGACATCGTGAGTGCGCGCGCCGAGACTCGAACTCGGGATCCTCTCCACGTCAGGGAGATGCTTTCGCCACTAAGCTACGCGCGCGTCGAGCGAACGAAGGGATTCGAACCCTCACCGCAAGGCTTGGAAGGCCTGCATGCGACCAATACACCACGTTCGCATTCGCGCACTCCCTGGGGATCGAACCCAGCTCCAACGGCTTAACAGACCGGCGCATCACCAGATCGCTAGGAGTACAAAGCATCGAGCCCGCAGCAGGAGTTGCACCCGCGACCCACGGTTTACAAAACCGTTGCTCTACTGGCTGAGCTATACGGGCAAAGACGAACGCAGGCACCCACACGTCCGCTTTCGAGCCGTCGACCGGACTTGAACCGGCAGCCTGCGGTTTACGAAACCGCTGCACGACCATCGTGCTCCGACGGCAAACACTTCGAGCAGGTCACGGAAATCGAATCCGTCTATCCACGTTGGCAACGTGGTGCCTCGCCAGTCGGCCTGACCTGCAAGTTTCCCGATCCGCTTCGGTCATCGATCCGAAGATCGACGCTTCAACGTTCGCGCGTCGCGACACGCGCAGGACAGCTCGGGTGCCCTCACTTCTACCGTCGGGATGACAGGAATTGCACCTGCGACCTCATGCGCCCAAGGCACGCGCTCTACTAGGCTGAGCTACATCCCGAAACGAATCGTGCCCCCGGCAGGAATCGCACCTGCGATCGGTCGATTAAGAATCGACTGCTTTACTGCTTAGCTACGGAGGCGAACTGGGGGAGAAGGCCGGAGTCGAACCGACTTTGCTTGTAGACACGCAACGGATGCCACGCGAGCGCGGCGAGTGTTGTTGTCGGTTGTTTGCTTGATCCATAGTCAAGTGCCCCACCGTGGAGCATCTTCTCCCAGAAACTTTCATTAACTAAGGTCTGCGCGTGCTACGTCGAAGCTAGATGGAGGAAGTGCACGTCACGCAATTTTGCCGGAAGTGCTGCGAGTATAAGCCGGTAACTTCGTTTCGGAGGTCGCCTTCTGGAAATCTCCGAAGGGTTTGCCACAGCTGTCAGCACTACCAACGCAGCGCTGAAGGACTGCACGCAAACGCGAAGCGTGTAAACACGAGGGCGCGAAAAGAGAGAGTCGCAGATCCGGTGCGTTTCATTTTGCACGACACCCGCTCAAGTGATCGCAAGCGCGGGTTTCGAGGAAATGATCTTGATCTCGCCTTCGTGCAGCAGTTGGTTCGCAACGGCTGCGCTTACTGCGGCACCACAGCGCTTCGTATTGCGCTCGATCGTATCGACAACGATCAACCGCACAACAAGAGCAACGTTACTGCCTGCTGTTTCCGGTGCAACTACATCAGGAACTCGATGCCGTACGCTGCTTGGCTGCATCTTGCACCCGCTATCCGGTCTGCGTACGAAAAGGGTCTGTTCGGCGATTGGCGCAGCAAACCTTTCAACAGAAAAAAAGCGCCGGAACCGGGAGTTGAACCCGGCTAGCTTGTGAGCATCGAAGGATGTCGCGCGAGCGCGACGAGTGATCGAAGCTGGGAATTGCTTCTTTGGAAGAGAAGTGCCACACCCGTGGCTTTTCCGGCGTAAGAGCGTGCCACCCTCTGGAATCGAACCAGAACCTCCCGGGCTTCAGCCGAGCGCGCAGACCATCTACGCAAGAGTGGCATCGTTGCGATCGCGCTACATGCCGCGATCGCGTCATCGTCATCAACTATTCGGTTGTCATCTGGTCCCGTCCTCGCCGTGTCGCTGGCGTCCCACTGTGAGCGCTGTTGCTCGGGGGACCGTCGATGCACGTGCGATGCAGTCAACCGCGGTTCAGGGTGAAGGATTCGAACCCTCGTCATGCGCTCCAGAGGCGCAGGTCCTACCGTTGGACGAACCCTGATCAAACTTGTCGATGAGCGATGTGCTGTTGCATCTCCTTCGTAGGGCCGGAGGGAATTGAACCCTCATCGCAAGGTTAAAAGCCAAGTGCTCTGCCGTTGAGCTACGACCCCAAAACGTCGAGGGCGTAGGTGCGTTTTCGTTCGTTCAACATGTCGTGGGCGCGCTCGGAATCGAACCGAGACGATGCAGAAGCATGCGTGGGTTACAACCACGCCCGGAGCCACGCCGGTCTGCGCGCCCGAAAACGAGAAAGCCGCCGAGGGTGGTGATTCCCAGGGCGGCTCCAGATCGTTTCGGCTATTCAGCCAAGTCTACGAGTCTGGAGCCTTCCCTTCGTACGTCTTGGGCTGCGGCTCGCGCTTGATACCCACGACGGTCCCTTGGCTGGCGAAATTCGCCATGCCGTGCCAATCGCGGCGCGCACACACGTGTCCCACGACGCCTTGGCGCCTTGTGACTCTGGATGCGGATGCGATCAACATGGTTGCTACGAAGAGAACGCTAGCGTGCCCACAGCACGAAGTCAACAAGTCGGTGCGCGCTGCGAGATCGACGCGCTGCGAGATCACTCGAAGCGTACGGAAGATCCTGCAACGACGCCGTGTGCCGCTGCCCATCCCGCGTTCACTTCAAGCACGTAACGTGACGGCGCTGCGATTCCCATCGCGCCATCGTGCGGCTGCGCGTCCGCGATCACACCCGCAACGATGAAATCGCGCGTGATGAAGATGAGGTCGAGCGGGACGTACGTGTTCCGCATGTGAAAGCGCCAAGGGAAATCAGAGCCCATGCAGAACAACATCCCGGCGTGCGGCGCGAGGTAGTCACGAAACATGAGGCCCTGCCGGATCCCAGGCACTGTCGAGACAACTTCCACCGCAACGGTCGCTTCACCGCTGGGCGTGGCGATCGAGACCTTCGGCTGGCGCGACGATCGATGCGGAGGGTTCACGTGAATGGCCTCATGTCATTTTCTTCGAGGGTCTGCACAAGATTCGCGAAGTCGGAAGCGTCGAGATACGGTGCAGCATGGCCCACAAGATCCAGCTCATCTACTTTCGTCAGACGGGCAAGTTCTTGACGACGGTCGAGACAACGATCGACTGTGACGAGCTTGTCGACATCTGGGAAGAGGTCGATGACTGGAGGCGCCTTGGAAGACTGCCCGGACTTCGTCCGGGCGCCGGACGAGATCTTTTCGTCCTTATCGACGTCCCCGATCATCCGCAGCGCGTGCTCCACATCGTGAGACCGCCGTTTCATGATGACGATGACGTCACGCCGCCGCACATTCCCACGGGAGAAATGATTCCACTGGTGCGCGTCGCGCTTGCCGAGATTCCACGAACGAGCACGCGTGACGTCGTCACGCCTGAGGTCACCGGCGACGCGGACACGGTTGTTGCGTCTGACGAAGAAATCACGCCTGTCGATCAGCCGATCCCAAAGCCGCCGCATGCGTAGCGTGTACTTCACGGGATCGGCGTCCGCAGTATCTCAGCGGTCACCTTGGTACAGTACGGCCGGACGCGCTCGGTGAGGCTGTCCGCAAGCGCCGACGCGACGCGTGCAGCAAGCTCGTCCAAGTTCTCGGGCAGCGGAAGCTGAAACGCAAACGCCCCCGCAGGTGTCGTCCAGAGCGTGCCCAGCGCGCGGGTCACGATCAGGCGCCCTTCTTGACGTCGATCACGACGCGCAACAGCTTCTCGAAGTTCGGGTTCGATAGCGCCCACCGACCACGGGCACGCCGAAGCCGCACAACGATCTCGTCGGCGCTCATGCCGTACACCTCCTGCATCGCGAGAGCTGCGACGAG
>Ga0315276_10001334_pt1 | contig 22056 bp, 21 predicted proteins | sample YL17G05_0_MG_FD_204542 | JGI IMG/M metagenome (GOLD analysis project Ga0315276, IMG submission 204542) | Sediment microbial communities from Yellowstone Lake, YNP, Wyoming, USA - YL17G05_0 | ecosystem: Environmental > Aquatic > Freshwater > Lake > Sediment | place: USA: Wyoming | collected... | reverse complement strand
ACGAAAAATATTGTGATTATGCGGGCCGATTCGCGGATTTTAGAAGATCAATATAATGATGTTGATGTTGAAGGCGAAGGCAAGGCGGTTTTTTATCTTGCGGGCGAAGAAATTCAGGGCAAATGGTCAAAAAAAGGAAGCTATGCTTCAACTAAGCTCTATTTTTATGATGATTTGGGCAAAGAAATCGAATTTGAACCAGGAAAAATTTGGGTTGAAATCATTGAGCCGAATAAAACCGTAAAGTATACAATACTTTGATTATATAAAATCATTATGTTAGTTTTTCTTTTCGGCAAAGATTCTTTTAGGAGTTACGAGAAATTAAAAGATATTATTCAGCGTTATCAGGAAAAATATCCGGAAACTCTTAGTTTTCGTCAGGTCAATTTATTGGGCCAGGATTTTTTATCGCTTAAAAACCTGCTTGAAGCGTCTTCTCTATTTGAAGAAAAAAAGCTGATTATTTTTCGAGATGCTTTTGTGCTTAAGTCAGAAGAGCAAAAAAAGCTTGTGGAATTGTTGAAAGAAGGGAAAATCGCCAAAGAAGAAAATAGTATCATTGTTTTTTACGAGAAAGATGATGTTGACCAGAGAACCAGCTTGTTTAAGTTTTTAAAAGAAAAAGCCAAGACTCAAAAATTCAGCTCTTTAAATAGATTGCAGGCAAAGAATTGGACAGAAAAGATGATCGACGATTACTTTCCTGAATTAAAGATGTCGGATTCGGCAATAGCTTTTTTGGCTGACAATCTTGGTTCAGATTTATGGAGAATTTATCAGGAATTGAATAAATTATCCGATTATCAAAAAAGCGTCAAAAAACCAGTTATTGCAGGGGAAGACATAAAAGAACTCGTGGCTTTTCCCGTAGAAACCGATATTTTTAAAACGATTGATGCCGTAGCGCAGAAAAATAAAAAAGCAGCGCTTCGGGCGCTTGCCTACCATTTTAAAAATTTAGAGCCGGAATTGAAGATTCTTGCGATGTTTGAATACCAATTTAGGAGTTTGGTTCGCATCAGGTCATTGATGGACGAGGGCGATGATTATTACGCGATCGGCCGAAAGACAAAAATCCATCCTTTTGCTCTGCGCAAGATGTATTATTTGGCGCACAACTTTTCAATGGATGATCTGAAAAAGATTTATGACCAGCTTTTTGATTTAGATTTGGGGTTTAAAACCGGTAAAATTAAAGACAAACAAATCGCGCTTGAAATGTTTGTAGCTGAATTATGTTCTAAATAATTAATAAGCAGTTAAAACAAAAACCTCCTTATTGCTAAGGAGATTTTTTTATCCACCTTTTATTTGGGAAAGCGGATAACCCTCCGAAGCCTTTGGCAAAGGAGGGTAAAGTTTAATTATTTGGTTGTCTTTTTTGCCGGTTTTGAGCTTTCTTTTTTAGCTTTTGGCGTTTTTTTGGTCTCAGTCACAACGGTCTTGCCAATTTTGCCAATCGCAAGAGTGAGGCGTGATTTTTTGCGCCAAGCATTGCCTTTTTTAATGACATTTTTTTTCGCTGCCTTATCAATAGCTTTATAAACCTGGGGTAAAAGTTTTTCTGCTTCGGCTTTTTTGCCTTTTGCAACCAACGTTCTTAATTCTTTTATCAAGTCTTTCATTTTTCGCTTATATTGTAAATTCAAAGCGTGGCGTTTTTTAGATTGCCTTATATATTTTTCTGCTGAATGTGTTTGTGGCATATTAGAGTTGTTAGATTTATTTAACGATTGATAACGAGTTTAATAAATCTTACACCCTGTACCCAACGAGCAAAGCGAGTTGTGGTACAGGGGTTACATTTTATATATTACCGAGCAAAGCGAGTTGCGGTGCGCGGGTGGCGATATTTTAGTAATAACAAATATAAATTATTCTCCAATAATACACTATATTCTTATTTTTGCAAGAGAAAACCGCCATCTTGCAGGATGACGGTTAGTTTTTTCTAAGCGGACGCGAGACAACGTTTTTGATCTTTTTCTTTAGTGCCTAATTGAAAACTATATATACCGAAAGCATGGTAAAAAAGTTCCTTTGGTGATATGTTACCTAATTCTATGTCCAACTTGATCACGGCTAACACAAATACGTGTAGTTGTGGTAATCTATACTGGCCACATGCTTGATTTAAACAAACCGGAACACCCTTATCAAGAGTTAATGGCAAATCACAGCTAACGCATTTCTCTTGGTCAGCCTTAATGTTTGCCATTACTTTTTCTCGAGTCTGCTGCAATTCTCGTTGAGTTGGTTCGCGCTTTCTTTTCACCGTACCCTCCTTTTAGAGAACTATATCCTATATAGCATATTACAGAAATTGAGTCAAGTTTTCTTTCACGTTTTATCTTTTAATTCCTTAATTTTATCTCTTATCCTTACTGCTTTTTCAAAATCAAGCTCTTTTGCCGCTTGCTTCATTTCTTCGCGCAAGGCCTCAATCACAAACGCCTTGCCTTTTTCTTTAATATCCTGATCAACATTAATAGGCATCTCTTTTTTGCGGTCAATAATATCTTCTCTTATAGATTTGATAATTTGCGTTGGAGTTATATGATGCAGTTTGTTATAATTTGCCTGGATTTCTCGCCTGCGGCTTGTTTCATTAATTGCCCGTTTCATTGAACCGGTAATCTCATCCGCATATAAAATAACCCTGCCTTTTGGATGGCGCGCTGCACGGCCCATTGTCTGAATCAAAGTTGTTTCATTTCTCAAAAATCCCTCTTTGTCAGCATCAAGAATCGCAACCAGCGTCACCTCAGGCAAATCCAGCCCTTCTCTTAAAAGATTAATGCCGACGATAATATCAATTTCTCCTTGCCTTAAGCTTTTTAGAATGTCGGTTCGATCGAAAGTCTTAACTTCTGAATGAAGATAACAAACTTTAAAAGATCTATCTTTAAGATAATCTGCAATATCTTCAGCCAATCTTTTAGTTAATGTGGTCACGAGCACTCTTCCTCCATTTTTAATTTCTTTGGTTAATTCTTTAACCAAGCTTTTAATCTGATTTTTGGTTGGCCGGATTTCGATTTCAGGATCTAAAAGTCCAGTCGGCCTGATTAGTTGTTCAATGATACCATCAATCTCAAGATAGTCGCCCTTAGTTTTTTTGGCGCGGTAACTTAAATAAGAATATCTGCCATGGGTTGTCTTGCTTAATTCATAAGGCCCGGGAGTTGCTGAGACATAAAGAGTTTGGTTGATTCTTTGTTCGAATTCTTTGAAATTGAGCGGTCGATTATCCAGAGCAGAAGGCAAGCGAAAGCCATATTTAATTAGAATCTTTTTGCGCGCTTGATCGCCTTCAAACATTCCTCGAACTTGAGGAATAGTCATATGGGATTCGTCAATTATCAACAACCAACCGTCATGATCTGGCTTTTGACACAGATTAGGCGCAGAATGGTAAACCCTTCGGCTTCGCTCAGGGCAAGCAGATTCGCACAGATAAGCATAGTTGAAGTAATCGACGAGAGTAGAGGGCGGCGTGCCTTTTGCGCGAAAATCCAAATGGCGCGAATAGTTTTCAATGCCATGGCAATAACCCGTTACTTCAAGCATTTCCAGGTCATAATTAGTTCTCTCGCGGATTCGTTGAGCTTCGAGCAATTTGCCTGTTTGTTCAAAATAATTAATGCGTTCTTCAAGTTCAGCCCGAATATTCGCCATGATTAGATGGAGTTTTTCGTGAGGCGTGACAAAGTGTTTGGCTGGGAAGATTTTAAGATGATCGGCCTTAACTCTTTTTTTAAAACCAGAAATGTATTGTGAGAATTGATCGCGCTTAAATTCATGAGGAATATGTTCCAAACTGTGAATTTTGTTATTTTGCCATTCAATTTTTAAACTTTGATCAGACGAAACCGGATAAACATAGATAATGTCTCCTAAAACCTTAAATTTGCCTCGTTCATTAGTCAATCGTGTTCTTTCGTATTGAAGATCAATTAAAGCTCGGACAACTTCTTTTTGAGAGATTTCCTCGCCTAATTTTAAATCCAGCGCAACTTGGCCATAATCCCGAGGCGACCCTAAGCCATAGATACAAGAAACGGACGCTATTATAATTACGTCATTGCGCGTTAGAAGAGATTGAGTGGCAGCGTGGCGCAGCTTATCGATTTCTTCGTTGATTTTGGCATCTTTTTGAATATAGGTATCGGTTGTGGGCAAATAGGCTTCCGGCTGGTAATAATCGTAATAAGAAACAAAATAATGAACTGCGTTATGCGGAAAAAACTCGCGGAATTCTTGAAATAATTGGGCAGCCAAAGTTTTGTTATGAGCGATAATCAGCGTCGGCCGGCCAATATTCTCAATAACCTTTGCCATGGTAAAGGTTTTGCCAGATCCAGTCACGCCTAAAAGAACCTGGTCGCGCAGTCCAGATTTGATATTCTTAACCAACTTTTCGATGGCTTGCGGCTGGTCGCCAGTTGGTTGATAATCAGATTTTAAGTGAAAATTTGACATCGAATTTAAAATTTGAGGTAAAAATTTGACATCGGATTTGATGACTTATTTAATTATAGTCAAATTATGATTGATTCTTTAAAATAAACAAAAATGAGATATAATGGGAAAATAGGGAATTATAGGAACGATGGGGATTTATGAGGATAAATGAGAATAAAAATTCCTTCTTGTCCCTCTTAGTCTCCCTGTAATTTCTCTTAATACCCTTTATATCCCCTTTTTCATCTTTATTCAATATGAGCTTAGAGTATATCGACAATCAAGAAGATTGGAACGACCTTGTGCTAGAACAAGGTTCTTCGTTTATGCAGTCGTGGGAATGGGGAGAATTTAAAGAAAAATTGGGCCATAAAATTTGGCGCATGGCCATCAATGAAGATATTCGGTGTCCATTGTGCGCTCAAATTATAAAACATTCTTTGCCATTTGGTAAATGTTATTTTTATATTCCGAAAGCCCCAATTTTTGACCATCAACTGTCAACTACCAATCTTCAACCAATGGAATTATTGATTAAAGGGCTTAGTAAACTAGCAAGAAAAGAAAAAGCGATTTTTTTGAAAGTAGAGCCAAATATGGAATTAAGAATTAAGAATCAGGAATTAAGAATGGAATTTGAAAAACTTGGATTTAGGAAATCAGGGTCAATTCAGCCGAAGGATACTCTGATTCTAGATATTACACAATCTGAAGAAACATTAATAACTGGCTTTCATCCTAAGACTCGTTATAATATTCATTTAGCCGAAAAAAAAGGCGTTAGTACAAAAGAGATCAATAAGGCGGAATTTGATGAATTCTATGAACTCGTTGAGAAAACTGATGCAAGAAAACACATTAAATCATTTGGTAAAAAATATTATCAGGAATTATTTAGGCTTTCCCAAAGCGGGGACACTGAATATCTGCAAGTTAAATTTTTAGCAGCATTCCATGATGAGAAAATGATCGCCGGCCTAATTCTCATTCTTTGGGGCGAGCGCGCGACCTATCTTGTAGGCGCCAATGATTATCAGCATCGTTCTTTAATGGCACCTCATCTTTTGCAATGGCAAGCTATTAAAATTGCCAAAGCTGCTGACTGTAAGCAATACGATTTCTGGGGCATTATCAGAGAAGATAATTTTAAAGATAAAAAGGATTTTGAAAATCATCCTTGGCAAGGCATTACTCGATTCAAACAAGGATTTGGCGGAAGACCTGTCAGCCATGTTGATAGCTATGACTATGTTTTTTCGCCAACTTGGTATAAAATGTATCAAGTAGCTAAATCAAAAAACAAAAGTCAAAAATCAAAATGATAGATTAAAATTCAAAAATTTTTACATTTTGAATTATCATTTTGCATTTTGAGATTTGCATTTTGATTTATTTATCATGAAATCTTTGCTCCATAAGATCATACCTAGACCAGTTATCAATATCTATCACTTTCTGATGGCTTTTTTAGCCGCTTTTTATTACGGCTTTCCTGCCAATAAAATGGTCGTTATCGGGGTTACTGGCACTACGGGGAAGTCAACAACCGTTAAGATGATTGGCGAAATCCTTGAAGAGTCGGGTGCGCGCATTGGCTGGCTTTCATCTTTAAGCATCAAGGTTTTAGATAAAGAGCGAATTAATCCATATCATATGACAATGTTGGGACCGAGGGCATTACAAAAAGAACTTCAGGATATGAAAAAAAAAGGCATTCATTATGCAATTATCGAAGTGACTTCCGAGGGTATCAAACAGCATCGCCATTTGGGCATTAATTTTGACGTTTTGGTTTTTACGAATTTAGCGCCAGAGCATATTGAATCTCACGGCTCTTTTGAGAATTATAAAAATGCCAAATTAACAGTTTTTAGGGAGCTGGGCCGATCGAAAAAAAAGAACTTCGCTTGGCTTGATAAAAATCCTCAGCCAAAAATTATCGTGGCGAATTTAGACAATGAACACGCAGAAGATTTTCTCAAAAATAAAGCTGATCGGAAATACGGTTTTTCGCTTGAAACCATCGAAGCCTTACCTGAAAAAACCAAGCTTTTAAGAGCAGAGTCTTTCAGAATGAAAGAAAATGGATCTTCGTTTGTTTTAGACAGCACGCATTTTGACATTCCCCTTTTGGGAGAATTCAATATCTATAATGCTCTAGCCGCTATTACAACCGCACGCGCCTTAAAGATAGATTTTTTGACGGCAAAACATGCGCTTGCGAAAATTAAAATTGTGGCAGGCAGAATGGAAAAAGTGGACAATGATAAGGGATTGAACGTGATTGTCGATTTGGCTCATACGCCGGATTCTTTGAAGCAAGTTTACGAAGCTCTGCGTAAATCTTATTTTTTGGTGCCCGGGCTTAAAAATATGATTTGTGTTTTTGGATCTGCTGGCGGCATCCGCGATAAATGGAAGCGGCCGGTTTTGGGAGAAATCGCTGCTGAATATTGCGATAAAGCGTTTATTACTAACGAAGATCCCTATGATGAAGATCCTCAGAAGATTATCAAGGAAATTGCCGAAGGTTTTAAAAAGAAAGACAAGGAGCTTGGCAAAGATTTTGCGATTATTGAAGATAGGAGAGAAGCAATCAGGGCCGCGCTTAGCTCTGCTAAAAAAGGCGACTTAGTGATTCTGACTGGCAAGGGCACTGAAGCAACCATGGTTTTAAATGAAGGATCAATGCCATGGAATGAGAGGAAAGTAACGGAAGAAGAAATTGGAAAACTATAACCAACTTTCAATTATTAACCATAGGTAAGTTATTAAGTCATATATAAAAAAGTCCCGCTTATTTCTTTAGGCGGGCTTTGTGTTTTAAGAACAATTGTCAGAGAACTATTATTAGTTTGGCACAAGAATTACTTAGAGGCTTTTCTACTTCGACGAGCTTCACTCGCCTTGCGACATCGCTCTATGTAATCACTCAATGGTTCCCTGTCGATAGACGGTCTGCGTCTTGGTCGTTGTTGGTCTGGCAGCGGAGGATAGTTCGCATCCATGTATTCCTTTGCCGACCTATAGACTCTTTCTGGCACAGCGATCACCTCCTTTACAGAGAACTATTACTAATTTAGCATAAGAATCTTTTTTGTCAAATAATTTTGCGATTTTTGAAATGTTGTTTTATAATATGCTTTACATATAATTTACTTCTATGGAAGACAAAAAATTCGAAATTTTGGATCATACTGCCGATGTCCGGCTGCGCGCTTACGGAAAGGACAAAAAAGAATTATTTGGCAACGCTCTTTTAGGCATGATGAGCGTGCTTGTACCTATCAAAGTCGGCACTTTTACCACAACGCGGGAAATTGAAATTGAGGCGATTGATGAAAATGCGCTTCTGGTTGATTTTTTAAGCGAGGCGCTCTATTATTCCCAAATGGAGGATGAAACTTTCCTGGAAGTCAATTTTGATGAGTTTGGCGAGACAAAAATCATCGCCCGGATCAAATGCGCAAAAGTTGAAGGTTTTGAAAAAGAAATTAAGGCAGTCAGTTATCAGGACGTCGAAATTAAGGGAACAAAGGATGGCTGGGAAGCAACGATGATTTTTGATGTTTGATAGATAACGCAAAAATCAAAAGTCAAAAATCAAAATGATAGATTAAAATTCAAAAATTTTTACATTTTGAATTATCATTTTGCATTTTGAGATTTGCATTTTGCATTTTGTATTCTGCGCTCTTATCATGTCTCTAAATAAAAACAATCTTAAGTTAATCAAGCCCTATCTTTATGAAATTTCCAAGGATTTCAGGCCCGACATGAGAGTTGCGGGCCGTTTTTACGAAGACGAGAAAAACCTTGATAAAGTTTTTGAAGACAAATCCCTTGAGCAGCTGATTAATGCCACGACCATTCCTGGTATTGTTAAATATGCGATTGCTATGCCTGATATGCATGAGGGTTATGGCGTGCCGATTGGCTGCGTTTTTGCAACCAAAGCGCCCGAGGGCTTGATTTCTCCAGGAGCAGTTGGTTATGATATTAATTGCGGAGTCAGACTTCTTCGCTCTTCGTTAAAAGCAATAGACATTAAATCACAAATCGAAAGACTAACTCAAGGAATTTATGAAGCAGTACCGTCAGGTGTTGGCAGGGGCGGGGCAATTAATCTTGATTACGAAGCGCTCAAGCGAGTTCTCAAAAACGGAGCAAGACATTTAGTTGAAAAAGGCTATGGAGAAAAAGAGGATTTAGAGCATATTGAGGAAAAAGGAGAGATGTCAGAAGCGGATCCGACAGTTGTCAGTCAGCGAGCCCTAAGCCGCGGACGCGATCAATTAGGCACTTTAGGCGCAGGCAATCATTTTTTGGAAATTCAAAGAGTTGAGAAAATTTTTGATAGGGAAATCGCTAAAGTATTCGGCCTTTTTGAAGGACAGGTAACATTTATGATTCATACAGGTTCTCGGGGATTGGGTCATCAGGTTGCCGGAGATTATATGAGAATGATGATCGGGACGATGACTAAATTCAAACTTAAACTGCCTGATCGTGAGTTGGCCGGCGCGCCTTTTGGGTCACAAGAAGGGAGAAATTATTTTGCCGCAATGAGCGCCGCTGCTAATTACGCTTTTGCTAATCGGCAATTGATTGCTCATCGAATTCGCGAAGTTGTTAAAAAAATTATCGCTCAGGACATAAAACTTGACATTGTCTATGATATCGCCCACAATATGGCTAAGTTAGAAAAAGGCAGATTTTCACAGATTGATAAGCAGATTTGCACAGATATGATAGTTCATAGAAAGGGGGCGACGCGGGCTTTTCCTCCAGGACATGAAGCAATCCCTCAAGATTATAAGAAAGTCGGCCAGCCGGTAATTATTCCCGGAAGCATGGGAACGGCTTCGTATGTTTTAGTGGGGACAACCCAAGCTTACGAAGAAACTTTTGGCAGTACTTGTCATGGAGCAGGCAGACAAATGAGCCGGCATCGCGCAATCCAATCCATGCGCGGAGAAGACATTAAAAGGCGCTTAAATGAAAAAGGCATTATTATCAAGGCAGGCAGCGTTCAGGGTATTGCCGAGGAAGCGCCCGGCGCCTATAAAGATATTGAGCAAGTGATTAACGTGGTTGAAGCAGCGGGAATTTCAAAAAAAGTGGCAAGACTGGTGCCGCTAGCTGTGATTAAAGGATAATATTAGAAATTTAAATCCTTGTCTGCTGTTAATAAAAATCGAACAAAATTCCTAATTTCTAATGACTAATGTCTAAAAAGATTCATTTGGCCATTGGACATTTTGACATTAGACATTGATTAGAAATTAAAAATTAGGAATTAGAAATTTGAATATGAGGCATTCTTTTTTCTACAATACCAATGCGCAAATCACGATTCTTAATATCACACCAGATATTAAGAAATTTTTCAAAGCCAGCAAAGTTGATGCTGAACTGTGCCATCTTTTTGTTAAGCATACTACTTGTGCTCTGATAATTATGGAAAACGAGGCAGGCATTAAAAAAGATTTAAAAGAATTTATTCATAAAATAGCGCCAAGGCGCAAGAAATATTTTCATGATTCAGAATGCGGAGACGACAATGGCGCAGCGCATTTGTGCTCAGAATTTCTGGGCCAAAGCCTGACAATTCCCTTGAAAAACGGTAATCTTGACCTTGGCGCATGGCAGAATATTTTTCTGATTGATTTTGACAATAAACCGAGAGAACGCGAGGTTGTGTTAACAACCTTCAGCGACTATAAACCATAGATTTTAAACTATAAATCATCGTATTTGATTAATAAAAAGCGGCTACGATTTCTTTCGCAGCCGCTGTTTGTTTTAGTACGATGTGTCTATATGAACTTTTAGTTGCCCATTTTCTACATAAAGCGGATGACAATATCCACATGAACAAATCATTGAACCTATTAACATATGACTGGGACTATATTCTTCCAGCGGATGGATGAATCCACAAGAACAAGATATTCCCCACTTTCCAGATTTTCTGTAACAACAATCAATGGGAATAACCCGGTTGCTTCTTACGAATACAAATTCTTGTGGTTGATGCAAAATACCATCTTTTGTTACGCTATCAGGCAAAATATTAGACGGACCCTCATGTTTTATTGGCACATCTTTTTGTAAATAGCCTTGAAGCACGAGCAATCCAATGGGAAGTATTCCGAAAACAAATAATACACAGAGAATCGTCCATACATCGTTTGATCTTTTCATCTTTTCTCCTTTTCTTTTTGTGTTCGTTTCGGATTATATCCAGCTCGTGCAGAATATTTTGATGCGACCACCTCCTTTTGCATCTTAGGTTTTTTAAAAGAACATTTAAAGAACAATAAAATAAAAAACTAGCCCCTTGATTTAGGGGCTAGTTTTGTTTATTTAGTTATGAAACTTAGCTAAATGAAAACTCCCGAGACCAAGGTCTGCCAGTTAATAAGTAGTAATAAGCAAAAACGCTTTTTAAATTGTTTGGGGAGTGATTCATAATAGTTTTAATGTTATTACTGAAAACACATTTTGTCAAATTCTATTCGCGTTTATTCATAAATCATCCGAACCATTAGCGTTATTCTAATATTTTCAAATGACAAATTTTTGGCTGGTTTTTTTCAAAATTCCAGAGATGGAATGACCCGCCAAGACATTCATTCCAATAAGAACACTCTAAGCATTCTTTGCAACTTGTGCGTTTGGGGTTTCTGAAAATTTCAAATTTTTCATTCCAAACTTTAGAAAAGCGATCTTTGCGAATATTTCCTTGAATCAATTCCGGCCTGCGCGGCACATTAGGACAGACAAAAATATCGCCGTTATAAAGAATGCTGCCGGTATTAATGCCGGTATTGCAGTAAAAATAGTGATTTCTTAATTCGCCCTCATAATTAAGTCCTAGAAATCCCTCGCAACCAAAAGTAATATCAATTTTTTTAGACCTTTTTCGTTTTTCTTTAATAAAATCAAGCACAGTTTTTAATTCGCGATCATCCAATAATAATTCTTTATTATTCTCTGCTCTGCCGATGGGATCAACGCCAAAGACCCGCCAAGAATGAATGCCAAGAGGCAAAAATGTGCGATACATTTCTTCTAATTCTCCAATATTACTCTTGTGGATTGTAGTTGTAATCTGCAAATCATCTAAGAAATTCGCCTGAGCTAAAAGTTTGACCACATTAATTGCTTTTTTATAAGCCCCGTTTATTCCCCTAAAGTCATCGTGCGTTTTCCCAATGCCATCAATGCTGACCACAATAGTTTTCATGCCAGCTTCTTTCATTTGTTCGACTATTCTTTCATTAACCAAAAAACCATTAGTGACCATGCCCCAGGGAAAGCCTAGTTTATGAGCACAATCCATAACTTCAAAAACATCATTTCTTATTAATGGTTCGCCGCCGGTAATGGCAAGCATGATTTTTTTAGCATCAAAATCTTCAGCAATTTCTTTTAAGCATTTTTTAATTTCCGCTGTTGTAAGTTCATTTTGAAAAACTTTGTTGCCAGCATTGCTGCCGCAATGTTTACAAAAAAAATTACACCGCAAGGTGCATTCCCAGAAGAGATAAGTTAAATCGTGGCGTTTTCTTAATTCGTCTTTATAAACCGACCAAGCTTTTAGCCGACCAGTTTTAAGAATTTTTCTTAACATTCTTTTTCGCGCGTTTTTTGAGATAAATCAGAAGTCCGATGGCAATTGCCAAGAGTATGCCTAAAGGAATTGTGATAATTAATAATGTTTTTTCTAAATTCCATGTTGCCGGAGGCGGACCATAGAGAGGCAGCTGTACGCCATATAAAGGTACAGGGCCATATAATTCCTGTTGAACTGGCAGTCCACCGCCATACTTAGTTTGCATGCCTGCAAACATTCTGGTTGGATAAAGCAATAATATCGCGAAAGCGATTTTTGAGAATCTGGTTAATTTAGAAAGGATGGTGTTTTGCATATTTATTTATAACGAATTACTAAGCTGATTATAACACAATATCAGATTACTTTCACAAAGAATCTTTTACCTTTTTTAATAATCAGCGGACAGTCGGATTTTTTGATTTTGAGCATTGGATCGTCAATGACTTTATCGTTGACCTTAATAGCGCCTTCGTCAATCAGCCGGCGGGCATCGCCTCTTGACTTTGCCAGTTTTCCATTAATGAGAATTTCAATTAGATAATCGTCTTTTGTTAATTTAACCGTTGAAATATCTTCGGGCACTTCTTTTCTTTGAAAAACCTTTTTAAATGCTTCTTCTGCTTCACCAGCTTCTTTTTCAGAATAAAGCATTTTAACAATTTCCCGTGCCAGCACCATTTTGACATTGCGAGGATTTCTAACTCCGGACAGCATTTCAGTTTTAAGCGTTAATAATTCATCGTAGGGAAGATCGGTTAATAAGCCAAAATAGGTGAGAATATTGGTATCAGGCATTGACATAATTTTGCCGTAGATTTCTTCGGGCTTTTCATCAATGCCAATCGCATTATTCAAAGATTGGCTCATTTTTTCTTTGCCATCAGTGCCTGGAAGAATCGGCATCATTATTAGAGCTTGGGGATTTTGTTCGTATTCTTCCTGCATTTCGCGAGCCAAGAGTTCGTTGAATTTTTGATCAGATCCTATCACGGTTAAGTCTGATTTTAAAGCCACGGAATCATAAGCCTGAAGGATTGGATAAAGGAATTCATGCGCCCAGACTGGTTTGCCTAGCTTAATTCGTTTTTCAAACATATCGCGTTCCCAAAGGCGGGCTGCGCTTACTTTTTTAGCGATGTTTAAAAATTCATCAAGGCCGATTTTATCCCACCATTCGCTGTTATAGCGGATTTCAAGCCGGTTTTTATCCAAAATTCTCGTCGCTCCTTCAATAATTTTGGCAGCTTTTTCGCGAAGTGCCTCTTTTGTTTGGCCTTGGCGCGCTTCAATTTTATCGGTTGGATCGCCGATGCGGCCGGTAAAATCGCCTAAAAGCAGAATAACCGTATGGCCTTCGTTTTGAAAACGGCGCATAACGCGATAATTAACCAAATAGCCCAGATGCAATTGGGAAGTAGTGGGATCAACGCCATGCTTAATGCGGAGTTTCTCTTTTTTTGCTAATTTGTCTTTTAATTCTTTCTCTCCAATAATTTCAAGAGCGCTTTTTGTAAGTTCTTCGAATTGCATAGATGCGAATTTATTTAAAGTTTAAGGTTTATAGTTTAAAGTAGCCTTAGCTTTAATCTTATTATAAGAGATTTACGATGTAAAGGAAAATGGATCTATTTTTATTATCCCCAACCAATTTTTTATCCCCAGCAATCCACACCCTGTTGAAAAACATAATTTAACCATATTTGTTCGGATTGCTTATGCTTAATTTTCCTTCATTATCCCTAATTTTCCTTAAAATCCGCCCAAGTTATCCACAGTTGCTTTTCGGTTTTTGTTCGGTTAAAATAAAAGGCGTTCGGCAATTAGCACATTGCTTATTGCAAATTGCTAATCGTAATAATCCGACTGTGACCTGTAGGCTTATAAATTTATGAACAAGATTAAAAAAGCTAGTATTCCTACCATAACTCGACGCCAAAAGCAGATTTTGGACTTTATCCTGGATTTTATGGATAAAAATGGTTATAATCCTAGTTATCGCGAAATTGCCAAATCACTGGGATTATCTTCCCCTGCCTCTATCCACGAACAAGTTAAAAAACTCAAAGATCAGGGTTTTTTAGAAAATATAGAAAAATCAAGAGATTTTATCCCTACAGGCAAAGCTCTTAATTTAACGCAAAAATTTTCTGTGCCGGTTTTAGGCACGATTGCTGCAGGATCTCCTATTCAGGTTTTTGAATATCAGGAAAATCTTATGATTCCTAAAAATTTAATCTCGCAGAACAGAGGCGAGCTTTTCGGGTTGGAGGTCAAAGGCGATTCGATGATTGATGAAGGCATTATGGATGGAGATTATGTTATTTGTGAGCCAGCCTATAATGTTAAAAATGGCGATGTGGTAGTGGCTTTAGTTAATGGCATCGAAGTAACGCTCAAAAAATTTTACCGGGAAAAACGCTGGATTCGATTAATGCCGGCTAATGCAAAGATGCGGCCAATTCTTTCGCGCAATGTCTTAGTTCAAGGAGTTGTCCGCGCCGTATTTAGAAAATACTAATTTTTAGCCACTAGCTGCTGGATACTAGCTACTAGCGGTTTTTTCTGTTAACCTAAGAATATCAGCGTTGATTTCCCCTTTTATTCCCATTATTCCTCATTTATCCCTTTTGCCCTCCTTTTTCCATGCGTATTGGTTTTTTTACCAACAATTATTTTCCTCGCCAAAGCGGAGCGGCTCATGCGATTGAAAATTTCCGCAGTGAACTTGAAAAATTAGGACATGATGTTTTTGTTTTCGCACCCCGTTATGGCAAAAAAGACAAAACATCTGTCAAGCTTTTCCGTTACAAATCTTTTAGATTAATGAAAAAGCTCGGGCCCCTAAGCTCAATTCCCTTTCCTCATTCATCAAAGATTAGGAAACAGATCGAGGGGCTTAAGCTGGATGTTATTCATTCCCATCACCCCTATCTTTTAGGCAAAACAGCCCTTCAATATGCCGGAGAATTGGGCATTCCCTTAATCTTTTCGGTCCATACGCCTTATTATCAATTTTTAACCCCTCTTTTAGGAGGCATGGGTGAACTGATAGACTCTTTTTTATTAGATATTTTTTTGGGATATGTTAAAAAATGCAATCTTGTTACTGTTCCAACGCAGGCATTCAGAGATAATTTATTAAAATCCGCTTCAAAAATAAAGATTGAAATTCTTCCTTCCGGCATTAATTTAGAAGAATTTGGCGATACCGGCAAGGCTAAGGCCAGGAAAATGCTAGGTCTTGACTCAGAAGATATCATATTGCTTACCATTGGCAGGCTTTCTTATGAAAGGAACATCTCTTTTTTAATCGAAGCATTTAAGGATATTTCGGAAAAATACCCAAGAGCGAAATTGGTTATTGTCGGTAGCGGGTTAGAAAAAATGTCGCTTAAGGGTCTGACCAAGATCTTGGGGCTGAAAGAAAAAGTTATTTTTACCGGAAGAGTGCCTTATAAAAAACTGGCTCTTTATTATTCAGCAAGCGATTTGTTTCTTTACGCTTCATTGATAGATAGCCAGGGCCTTGTTTTGTGCGAGGCAATGGCGTCGGGATTGCCGATTGTTTCTACCAATCAAGCAATGGGCCCTCAAAGCCTAGTAAAAAATGACCAGATTGGTTTTTTAACTCCTCCGAATATCAAATTTTTTAGCAAAAAAGTTCAAACACTTATTAAGAACGAAAAATTAAGGAGAAGATTCGGCATTAACGCTAAAAAAGAAGCCCAGCATTACGACCGCCGGATTTTAGCAAAGAAACTTGAACAGATTTACCAAGATTTAATTCAGAACAATGACTAAAGATAATCAAAAAGATCTTTTTTCTCAGGCCTCAACCATACTTTCGGTTTCAGATTATATTGAGCTTATCAATGCTCATCTTGAAATATTACGAGATATTGCTGTTGAAGGCGAAGTCAGTGAATTTAAGATTTCGCAGCAAAAATGGGTAACTTTTCGGCTTAAAGACGAGAAATCGAGCATCGAATGTTTTATGGTGATCTTTAGATTGACTGTTCCTCTTGAAGACGGCATGAAAATCCGCGTTTATGGCCGACCGCGCGTTTATCCCCGTTATGGCAAATTCAGCATTAACGTCGAAGATATTGAATTAGCTGGCGAAGGAACATTAAAAAGAGCCTTTGAAATCACCAAGGCAAGATTAAAAACAGAAGGATTATTTGACGAAGATCGCAAAAGAAGATTGCCTATTTTTCCAGAACACATAGGCCTGATTACATCTGAAGAAGCAGCAGCTTACACGGATTTTATTAAAGTTTTGGGGCATCGTTTCGGCGGCTTAAAAATTTATTTCACTCCTGTCAAAGTCCAAGGCAAAGAAGCTATTCAAGAAATTGTCGGAGCTTTTGATTGGTTTAACGAACATTGCAAAAAACACAATATAGAACTGGTTGTATTAACTCGCGGTGGCGGATCGCTTGAAGATTTGCAGGCATTTAATTCAGAAGATGTGGCGCGCGCTGTTTTTTCAAGCAAAATTCCGGTCGTCTGCGCTGTGGGACATGAGCGCGACGAATCTTTGGCTGATTTTGTTGCGGACTTGCGCGCCTCAACGCCTTCAAATGCCGCAGAATTAATTGTTCGGGACCGGAAAGAAGTGATAGTGGAAATTGACACGCTGGTTGATGGAATTGAGGCTGTGCTTGAGAATCAGATTCAGGAAAGACGGCGCATGCTTGAGCAGTTTTCCCTTAAAGGAAGTCATTTAATCAGCGACAAATCTAATGAGGTAAAAAGAGCGCTTTTAGTTTTTGCTGAAAAAATCCAGAGTTTTAATAAAAATCTTAGCCAAAAACAATTAGAAATTAATTTTTTATTGCAGAATATTGAAAGCCGGCTAAAAAACAAACTTGTTAATTTCGGCAAAGCGATTGATCAATATGCTTCACTGCTCAAAAGCTATAATCCTCTCGAAGTCTTAAGGCGGGGGTATAGCATTTTAAGGCACAAAAATGGTAAACTAATAAAAGATACTCGCAATCTTAATTTAGAAGAAATAGTTGAGGCGATTTTGTATCAAGGAAGTTTTGAGGCAAAAATTAATAAAATTAATCATCTATAAAAATTTATGGCAAAAGAAACTTTCAATTTTAAAGAGGCGCTTCTGGAATTAAAAGAGATCAATGAAGAATTTGATCAAGAAGATATCGACTTAGATAGAGCGCTTGAAAAATTTAAGCGCGGTTTAGTTTTGGCGCAACAATGCAAGGAACGGTTAAAAGAAGTGGAAAACGAAGTCGTTAAAATTAAAGAAAAATTCGGCCAAGTTAAGGCTATTTCAGGCACAAAACCTCAGATTGGCGAGGGCATTGAAGAAAATGAAACAGGGCTTGGGGAAGAATAAACATTATTAATATTTTAATCTATGAAAAATTACGCTTCGAAACAAAATCAACAAGGAAGAGCTGCTTATAGAACCCCTGATCGTTTTATCAGAAATAAGCTGGAGCGGCTTAGGGGTTTGCGCATTTTTTCGCGCAGCAAACGGGTTGATAATCCAGCCCATCATCCTACGCGGCTAGAGGGACACGGCAGAGGAAAATAATGTGCACTCAATAAAACAACCCCTCACTAATTCCTAGTGAGGGGCTTTTGTTACTTTTCCCAAGGGAACTTAAAACCAGGGGGCAATTGAGGATTATTATCTTTTTCCATTTGTTCTAGAACTTCTAACATTTTCATAATTCCAGCTGAAGGCGGTAGCCCTGCTTCATCATAACAAATCCAATCAAAAGGACTAAAATCAGCAATAGTTCTTTCCTTGCGTTTTTCGGCAAAGTCGCGCGTCCTGTGCAGAGGGTCGTGCCTGATTTCATCAGCGATTTGGGCAGAAGTTTTGGAAGGATATCCTTCAATTTCCCCGACTCCAATAGCATGTCCCTTAATGCGCAATGTATCAAGAATGATTTGGAGTCGCTCTTTCTTAAAATTCCAAGTCATAACATCAAGAATGCCAGGAAATTCTCCTTCGTAACGATAAAACTTAATCATCGAAAACAGGATATTTTCGAAACTGTCTCTAGAAATACAATCAAGAAAGACTCGATTAGTTTCGCTTTTTGAAAAAAGATAGCGCATAATTTCCCAATAGCTTTCAGCCTCGTTTAAGTCAGGAGCAATCGTTGGTTTTGTGTGGCCTCCGCTCACAATCAGGCGATCGTAAGCACCGTTTCTTAGTAAATGGGCGGTTGCCATCATCTGTTCAAAATAAACAGCGACTTTGTCAAGCTCTAATGGTGGACTTTCTCTGTCAATGTACCTGGGATCAGCGACGAAGTAACCTTTTGGATGGAAGATTCCGTGACAGCATAGCACCAGCGCCTTTTTCATCTTTTTCACCTCTCTCGGAGTTTTTTTAAAGAACTTTTCTATCCTATCATAAAACACTTTCTAAGTCAAGAGTTGCGTCTATTCTGGATAAATAAGGGCATTGACAAGGTTTTTTTCAGGAGTAAAATACCTGTATGGGGGGTAGGGGTTATGATTAACTTTAAACTTTAAATTATAGACTATAAATATAAACTTATGAATCAAGAAAAAAAACAAACAATTATCAATTTCAAAAAAGCACAAAGCTTGCTTGCGAAAATTATAAAAATGACCGAGAACAATGAATATTGCATTGATATTATGCAACAAAACATGGCAGCGATCGGCCTTCTAAAATCAGCCCATCTGATGCTGATGAAAGGACACCTAAATACTTGTTTTAAAAAAGCGATGGCTTCCAAAAACGAAAAACGCAAACAAGAAATGATCAACGAAATTTTAACGGTTGCTAAATTATGCAATAAATAATTAGTCTTAACTTATATGAATAAAACACCATTGAAAGAGCAGATCTACGAAGTCAAGGGCATGCACTGTGCTTCTTGCGAGATTTTAATTGAGAAAAGATTGCTTGAAATTCCGGGCGTAAAATCAGTTGATGCCTCGACTGCCAAAAGCGAAGTCGTGATTGAATATGAGGGGAAAAAGATATTGTTTGAAGAATTGAATAAGATTCTCGAAAAAGAACATTATGTTTTTACCGATAAAAAAAGCGGACAAGGCCATAATTTTAATGTACGGGAGTTTTTCATGATTTTTGGCACAGGGCTTTTAATTATTGCCGGTTTTTTGGCGCTAAACAGATTAGGCCTTGCAGGTTTAATTAATGTGAACGCAAAATCATCGTTGCCAATGTTTTTTGTTTTTGGCTTGATCGCAGGCATTTCGACTTGCGCTGCTTTGGTAGGGGGAATTATTCTTTCGATGTCAAAACAATGGCTAGGATTATATGCCCATTCGGATTCCTTAACAAAGAAAATCCAGCCTCATTTGATGTTTAATATTGGAAGACTTATTTCATATACTGTTTTCGGCGCAGTTTTAGGAGCAATTGGCAAAAAACTCCAAATTTCTTTACAAATCAGCTCATATCTTGTGATTGCTGTTTCAATCATCATGTTTTTCTTAGCGTTGCAAATGTTAGGCCTTCGCATTTTCAGGAGGCTTCAGATCACAACACCTAAGTTCATTACAAGATACATTGCGAATGAATCTAAATTTAAAGGAAAATACATGCCGTTTTTAATGGGATTTTTAACTTTCTTTCTACCTTGCGGCTTTACAATAACTGCGGAAAGCTTGGCTTTAATTTCCGGAAGCGCAGTTCAGGGATTGTTGATTATGCTAGCTTTTGTTTTAGGAACCTTGCCTACGCTTTTATTTTTGGGTTTCTCGAGCGTTAAATTTTCCCAAAAACCTCATCTGTCGAATAAATTTCTTAAAATTGCCGGGATTTTAGTTTTGTTTTTCGCTTTTTTCAACATTAATAATCAACTGAATGTTTTAGGAGCGCCGAGCTTAAGCGATTTAAACAAAAATTCCATTCAAGTCGTCAATAATAATCAGAACGATTCGTCTTTGATAGACGGAAAACAAGTTTTAAAAATGGAAGCGTCGTCATCAGGATATCAGCCCAGTTATTTTAAAGTAAAAGCTGGCATTCCGGTGAGATGGGAGATTGTTGACAAAGGAACGAGCGGTTGCACTAATGCGGTCATTTCCAAGGATTTGTTTGACGGAGCCATTCCTTTGACTCCCGGCCAGACGAGCATTAAAGAATTTACTCCGGAAAAACCGGGAAAATATAAATTTAGCTGTTGGATGGGCATGATTTCGGGAATCATTGAAGTTGTTGATCGAAATACTTCATCAAGTCTCGACGCAGTGCCTCAAAGCCAGAATACCGATAATGTTATTTCTCCCAATGCTCAAGGATGTGGCTGCGGAAAAGCTATTTGTGGCAGCGGTTGCGGGGGAAATTGCGGCAGTTGCCATTCCCAATAAAAAACATGGAAAAAAAGATTCTAAAAATTTACGGCATGCATTGCGCTTCATGTGCAATCAATCTTGAAGATGCGTTAAAGAAAACGCAAGGCATCAAATCGGCGGTTGTTAATTTTGCATCAGAAAAAGCTTATTTAACATTTGATCAGGATAAAATCGCCCTGCCTAAAATTGAAGAGGTTATCCAAAAAGAGGGCTATAAATCTCAAGAAGAAGATGCTGGCCACAATCATCAAGACGTACACGTGGCCCGAATCAAAAAATTAAAAAATACTTTTATTATTTCTTTAATTCTCGGATTGCCGATTTTTTATATGGTCATGGCCAAGATGCTTGGGTTGTTCTTGCCATCTTTATCCTTAAAAACAGAAGCTCTTTTTCAATTTATTATCACGACTGCGATTATGATTGCCAATTATCCGATTTATGCCTCTGGTTTGAAAAAATTAATTTTGCGCAGGCCAAATATGGATTCTTTGATTGAAGTCGGCACTGTAGCAGCTTATCTTTATAGCCTGGTTATGTCTTTTATGGTTTGGTTTAGCCCTAATTTTAAAGGAGGAGATTTATATTACGAAAGCGCAGCTTTGATTTTAGTTTTTATTTCTCTCGGAAAATATTTAGAAGTATTAACCAAAGGAAAAACCAGCGCCGCTTTGAAAAAATTGATCGGACTTCAACCCAAAGAAGCCATAATTATCGAAAACAAGAGAATGGTTAAAGTTGCCATTGAAAAAGTAAGAGTCGGAGATCTTGTTTTTGTGAGGCCAGGAGAAAAAATTCCTGTTGACGGTATTGTGGTTGAAGGTTATTCAGCAGTTGATGAAAAAACCATTACCGGAGAGAGTATTCCCACAGAGAAAACTAAAGGGGACAAGGTAATTGGAGGAACAATCAACAAAACCGGCATTTTGAAGTTTAAGGCAACGCTTGTTGGCAAAGATACGATGCTTGCCCAGATTATAAAAATTGTCGAGGATGCAGTGGGCTCTAAAGCGCCCATCCAGCTTTTGGCTGATCGGGTTGCTTACTATTTCGTGCCCGTAGTTCTGGCGATCGCTTTGATAGCTTTTCTGATTTGGATAGCAGTCGGCCAATCTTTTCCTTTTGCTCTGACGATTTTTGTAGCGGTTTTGATTATTGCTTGCCCTTGTTCTTTGGGCTTGGCAACTCCAACCGCCGTAATGATTGGAACAGGATTGGCAGCCCAAAGAGGCATTTTAATTAAAAGCGGAAGGGCTCTTGAAATAGCGCGAAAAATTAATGTCGTTGTTTTTGATAAAACAGGCACCTTAACAAAAGGCGAGCCGGTTGTGACTGACATTGTTAGCCAAGATGCTAAAATTTCAGAAGACATAATTTTAGAATTAGCAGTTTCTCTGGAGAGAAACTCAGAACACCCTCTAGCCCAAGCCATTATGAATTATGCTCAAGAGAAAAAAGTTGAGCCAAAAAGTGTTGAGAAATTTGAGGCAATCAGCGGTAAGGGCATTGTCGCCGATTTAAAACATAAACAAGTTTTATTGGGAACTAAAAAATTAATGGCTGATTATCAAATTGATATCGATAATTTTCAGGAAAAGATCGTTGCTTTAGAGAGTCAAGGCAAA
>Ga0315276_10001333_pt1 | contig 22067 bp, 28 predicted proteins | sample YL17G05_0_MG_FD_204542 | JGI IMG/M metagenome (GOLD analysis project Ga0315276, IMG submission 204542) | Sediment microbial communities from Yellowstone Lake, YNP, Wyoming, USA - YL17G05_0 | ecosystem: Environmental > Aquatic > Freshwater > Lake > Sediment | place: USA: Wyoming | collected... | reverse complement strand
AGAATGGCCATCTCCGAGGAGATGGTTCCAGGCGGGATGCAGGACACCACTCACATTGATGCTGGCTTCGCAACTCTGACTCCGATTGCTGAGTATCGCGCGCAGAGTGCAAGCAAAATTGCTGCAGCCACCTCTCAAGGAGAGGGAGAAGCGCAAGCTATTTTGTCGCGCAGAGAGGCTGATCGTCTTGCGGGCCAGGTCGCGCCGCCACCTCCACCGCCACAGCCCGAAGCGCAAAACCCAATTATGATCGCCTTGAGGCCAAAAGGCAATCCCGGGCTCATCAAGTCGACAAACGCTTTGTACATGCCAAAGTCTGATGCGCTGTACAACTTTGTTCCTGGAAGTCGCGGCCTCCGGCCTCGGCATTCTCGTTAATACTCCGGGATTTTGTTGACATTTTAATGAGTCGCTAGGAGTATTCGCGTTCTATAAATGGAACGAGAGTACTCAATTGACGCTTGTCGATCGACGACCGAAGACGAGCGAGCCTACTTGCACGACGACGTCGAGGTCGACGCTTCGCACTGCAGCGAACCCGGCCCCGACGATCACTATTTAATCTGGGACGATCACAACGCGCTCTGGTAAGATTCGCCTCTATGAACGAATCGACTGCGAAACTCATCAATCTGCTTTTCGAAATTGTCAGCACCGTAGTGCTCCCCCTGCTTGCGCTGATGGTTGCTCGCTACGTGAAAGACAGCAAACTGCGTGGCGCGCTCACGACTCTCAACGATCAAGCAGCCCTTTCGGTGCAGCGGCTTAACAAGTCCCGCCGTGAACTGAAAGATCCAAGCAGGCCAGGCAGCTGGACTGATACGGAAGCAAAAGCGCTGAAAGATGCGGCTCGCCGAGAGGTGAAGCAGGCGCTTGGTGACTCGATCGGATTGCTGATTGAGCAGTTTGGTGGCGAGGTTCTGTTTGACGACAAGATCAACAAACTGATCGATTCCCATGCGGAAGGTACGCGGACCGCTTCGGCAACGCCATCGCCCTCCGGCGCCCCGCCAGCCCCCATCGCAGTCGTGGTGGCGGTGGACGCGACACGCACTCCGACGCTGCCGCCACCTCCGCCAGAGCCCACACCTGCTGCATAGCGCCGATACATCGGCCTGTGATACACTCGCAGGCATGCGTACCCTCCTCGTCACTCTCTGCCTCTTCATCTCCGGCTGCCCTCGCTTAGAGGAGCGCACCAACTGTACGCCGAGCGCGTACTCCTGTCGCAATGGCCGTCCTTACGTCTGCTCGCCCCAGCAGCGCTGGACACCCGCATCAGAGCCGTGCGCAGCCTCTGGCATGAGCTGCTGCTGGACCAGAAGCCCTGTGAGCCAACGCTTCCTTTATGCGTGTGTTCCTGAGTCAGCCTGCGTGCCAGAGATCGATCTGTCGGATGCAAGTGTAGACTAGCAAACTGTCGATTCCGTTGTTGACTGCTGATGATTCGCACGCTATTTAGCAGTGCGTGAACAACAAAAAGACGGCAGCGGACAAGGCTGCGAGTAGGCTGGAAATCCCCGAAGATCGCTCGGATCCCATCCGGCTGATTCTAGCGAGGCTTCGCCAGAGGCAGTTGATCGGCGACGACGAGCATGCAGAGGCCCTGCGGTCGCTCAAGGACATTGTGGATGGCCATGTTCATGCGATCGTGGAGCACGCCTGCTCGAAGCAGCTAGGCCACACGAGGATTCTCGTCTCGCCGGCGCTAGGAGGTCATGCGACGCTCACGCTCTCCCTGCAAAAAGTGATGGATATGAGGATGGCGATTGATCGGGTAAAAGCCGAGCAACGCGCCATTGGAGCGAAAGATGTCGCGGAGAACAAGCTCAAGAACGGGGTCGTAGAGCTGGTATTTGCGCGGTACGAAGTTTCAGGCAAGTGAAGCAGGATCGGTCTAATGCAAATAACTCTGAATGTTAACGTCGAAGGGGATTGCTCCGACTCTTCGGAGGTCCGCGTTCGTTTGTCGTTCGCGACGAAAACCATGGGGCCTTCGAGCTACATGCCTGAGAAGATGGTCCCTTGGGATTACAACGAGGAGTTGGAGCAGGTTTTTGCTAAGATGGAGCCCGCCTGAGCGATGAGCAGCGAGCCAGACTTCGACCGAGTAGCCCACCGCCGCGCGAGGGAGGCCCAATTAGCCGCTGCGCGAGCCCGGACGACAACACGCTCGCACCGGCCAGCGACACGCTCGCTGCAGCGCTGGGAGCGGGCGAAGGCATTGCCGGTAGCGCTTCAAGACGAATGGGCAGAAGGCGAGCATTATCGCCTTGCGGCGCGTGAGTTAGATGACTCGTACAACAAAGCCTTGGAGACGCTTCCAGACCATCGCCGGCTCAGGATCTGGGCGTGCCGAGTGCTTGGACTGCCCGAGGATCTCGCCGACGAGCAGGGCGTGGTCGAACTAGAAGACATAAGAGCGCTGCGACGATTGTTGAAAGAAATGCCATGAGGAAGTGGAAGTGCTACGAAACGAACGGCGATGCGGGCGAACGAGACCGCGAGACATGGGTTTTCGTCGACATGGCAGTGCCTCGATGCTCTGGATTCGACGCAAACGACGGACCCTGTTTTGAGCTAATTTATGAGCCGATGACGGGGTTTTGGACTGCTCAATGCTTTGCTGAGGGAGATTGCTCGGATGCAGCCTCTGTCGCCGAGGAATTTGGCATGGACATCCTGCTGCGGAAGTCTCGCGCGAAAAAGCTGGCGATGGCGGCCTGCGAGGCTCTTGCATACGGTAGTTGAGCAATTCTGCTAGGCGGGGTAGTCTCGGGCGAATGGATCAAGAACTGGCCCTCAGAGGCTTGCAGCGTACGACGAATGGCGACGAGGAGACGCCGATCCGAGTTGCGTCGCTCGCCGCGTGCGGATCAATGGCGGGGCGCCCGCCCGCTATCGCGAGATCGCTGACCGAGGCAGACCAGATTGCGTCTGGGTGTGGCACGTCTCCCTCTGCCGTGCGACACGCGGTGGCTTCCTGGGTGCTCTCCCGCAGGTCGGGAAAGACGGCACTCAGGGGCCTTGCGATCTGGGATCCGCTGCTCGCGGCTTGGTGTGCGTGCGCGATTGCCGAGGCGATGCTGAAGCATGTTCCCAGGGGAGAGGATCGTCCGCGCGAAGCTATTCGTACGGCCCGCAAACGCGTGCTGCAGCGTCTTAACGGAAGTGAGTTGATCACTGAGCAGAAGCTGACGCAGCGCCTCCGCGGGGTACAGGAGGCCGCTGCGGAATACGAAAGAGAGGCTGAGCTTCACGACAGCTCTGCCTTCGAGTCCGCGATTGCACAGACGATGTTTCACGAGGCCCAGGCCTCTGTTGTTGCGTCCGAGGCGGCCGAGATGGTGGTCACCGCAGAGATTGACGCGATTCGACGTCAGAGGAACGGTGACGATACGCCCGGCGTGCGTGCAGAGGCGTACTGGCTCACGAGCGTTGCGCAGAAGTCGGCAGAAGCTGAAGTGGCCGCAGCGGGAATATCTCTTTGGCGATGGGAGGAAGATTCGAAGGCAAAGAAGATCTACATGGAAGCGTGGCGTGCGATTCCAGAAGTCGTCGTGCAGGCCATTCGTGAGTTCCCGGCCGAAAGGCGAGTGTTTATTCCGAGCAGCGGGTCGATTCGCAAGGCGATCTCTGCCGGCGCTCTGGGCGTGCTCATTGGCGGAACCTTCATGTTTTTTGATAAGCGACCATGAATACCTACGGCATTGATGATAACGCTGCTCGCGCTGCGGAGTTACCAGGATGAGTAAGATACTCAAAAAACAGTGGGTTATTTGTCAGAAAAACAACCTCTGGTTCTTGCTTCTTATTGCGACTATCGACACAGATGTCCTCGAGGCCGTAGTCTCCGTTCGCCCCAAAGCAGACGGTTCGTTTATGGCGCGAGGAGAAAAAATGCTTGCCGGTCGCTTTGTTGATAACGCGAGGAGAGATGGCTGGGAACTAGGAACTATTTCGTATGCCTTGCTAGATGGCGAGTTACGGGCGGTCACATCTTGGGTTGAGAAAGCGATCGGACGAGGGTTGATCTTCCGTGGCGGCAGTCCGATCTCGAGCTCCGCCGGTAAGGGTCTGCCGAAAGAGAAGTTTCGTTTTCGCATCAAACCGCCAGGAGCAAGCGCTGACGCGCTGGTTTTGGTTTACGTCTCAGACAAGGTCTGGGCCGCATCTTCGATTTCTCAAAGATCCTTCGGCGAGTTGTTTTTAGATGCTTACGCACAAGCGCAGCGGCACTGGGACTGGTCGCCGTCTCGCCTCATCGTGACGGTGGCACCATTGGTGCCTGCGGCCCGAATGGGCCTGGCCCTGATCTGGCCGGAATCTCTGCTCTGGGATAACGCATCCTACAGACTCATGCTCAACCCGAGGCTTCTTGTCGACTACTCTTCTCGGTCTATTTGGCGAGTGATTGTTCACGAACTCGCTCACCTAAAACGTGCCAGAGAGCCTATTCCTCCGAAAGAAGAGACGGGCGGCCACGACGCTCGGTTCTGCGAACTGCTTGGCATGGTCGATCCTATTGTTGCTAAAAATCCAGTAGATTGCATTATGTTCAGAGATGACGTGGTGACCGAAGACTCTTCATTCTTGGCGGAGGATACTGCGGCTCAGCACACATCAGAAGCAAACGAGTTTAACCGTCCAGATAATACAGCGGCTCTTCGCTTCGTCGTGGACACCACGAAGTCGAAGACTATTGGAGAGCTTTGGCTTCCTGCGAAGGGCGGGCAACTGCGAATAAGCAAGCACGATCTTCAGAACCCTGAGGAGGCTACCAAGCTGATCCGACTGGTCGGCAATCGCGTCGGTACGTTGGCGACGCACGTAACACGGAAACTCTATGGTCGACCAGGAACGCAGACGACTGTGATGCCTTTCTTTACGTTCGTTGTAGGATTTGCGAATGAGCAGGACCCAGCCTTCGGCGACGAGCTGATCAATGCTTTGTATACGGTCGCCTACGGCGAGCGATGGAGCAGGTCATGAGCAGGTATGGCATTGATCCGCGCGTGTGGGCGGCGATCCTCAAAAGCGCGAAAAAAGGAACGAAGAATTGGGACTTCACGAATCCGGCGCTGGTAGCCTTGGCCGCGAGCGCGTGTTCCGAAATCATTCACGACATCAAACTCAAGCCTTATGACTCGCTCAAACGCACTGAGAATAGTCGTGTTGCGAATCAATGCATGAAGTCGCCAGTCGCAATTCGTAACGCGCTCGCAGCGTGGACGATGGATCAGGATGATGCGTTGGTAGCTATTGATCGTTTGTCCCAGTGGGACCTGGATCTCGGCGTATGGTGCACGTGTGCTGCGATTGACACCATCATTGCATACGGACCGAAAGGCGACGACCTATTCCCCGACGGCCTTGAGGTGGCTCGAGCGCGGTCGATTGGGGAGAATGCACTAGAGGAAGTAGAAGCCACGGCCGACGGATTGTCGTCGCGTGTCCAGGAATGGGAGACGGAGTATAACGGCACGCCGCAAGTAAACTCTGTGGAGAGAGCGGTGGGCGAGTCGGTATCTGCTGTCCTCGATGCAATGATTTATGACGGATCCAGCGGACTGGTCCATGCTATGCGACGCGTGGTCCAGGCCTTCACGGTTCAGGCTTTTGGCGTCACGATTGTTAATCCTACGAACCAGAGAAGTGACGAGGATTATGAAGACGTTCTAGAAAAACTGAGGTTGGCACAAGGTGAAGAAGCAAGTCGTCTGCGCGAGGTGATTGCTCAGGCGATCTATAGTTATCCTACAAGTAGGCTGGTCAAGTCGTCGAGAGGACTGTCGCGCAAGGCCCTCATCGCAGGCGCTGTCGGAGCGGGCTTTGCGGCGGCAGCTATGCACTTCGCGAGGCGCTCGTAATGTACGGAATTGACAAGCGCGTTTGGAGCAAGGTTGTTGGCAAAAAGCCCATCACACCTGAGCTCGTAGCGCTCGCCGCCTCCCTGTGTCCTGAGATCCTCAGTGAGCGCCTGCGGACCAAGCCGTACGGCTACCTGTCGTGGACAGAGAACTCACCGCTTGCGACGCAGTGCGGAACATCTGTGGTGCAAATTCGTAACGCGCTTGCAGCGTGGGTCATGGATCAGGAAGACGCCATCAAGGCGATTGCACCTCTTGCTGAGTGGGACAGCAAACTCGGCATGTGGTGCGCCTGTGCAGTTGTTGAGACGGCGTTGAAGTACATTCCCCCAGGCGAACCCCGTCCGCAGCGCGCGATCAAGACTGCGAGGGCTTGGGTGGTCGGGCGTGCGACGGGTAAGGAGGGAATAGAGAGCGGAAGAGCCTCCCAGAGCGCTGCGTCTCTCTATTACGGGGAAGCGGCCAAGTGGGACGAGGATAGACCTGCGTGGGTGAGGGCTGGTCGTGTTGCAGAGGCCGCCCGGATGGCGACGATTCCAGGTCGGGCTTCGGCGGCTAAAGCCGTAGAGTATGCCGCCATGGCGCTCGTGGGGTCCACGCCATCGAATGAAGGCGGTGTAACCGTTTGGGTAGAGGGTATCGACGACGAAAACGTGCGTCTTCGCGAAGTCGTTGCGCAAGGCGTTTTTAGCTACCCCACCCTTCGGACAAGACCGCCATCAGGCAGCGTCGAACTGCACAACGCGCTTGTCGCTGGTGTCGTGGGCGCCGCCGTCGGTGCGCTGACAATACACTTTGCGAGGCGCTCGTGAACACCTACGGCATCGACGAACGCGTGTGGAAAAAGGTTGTCGGCAGGGGGTGGGTATGGCCGGGGAGCATCGCGCTTGCTGCGAGTGTATGCCCTGAGTTGCTCAACGAGGGCATCAAGTGGCAAGCATACGCGTCGCTGCATGACACTGAGACATCCAAGATCGCGATTGAGTGCGGGACGTCTCCGCTGCAAATTCGCAACGCGTTGGCGGATTGGGCGACGAATGAAGCGAACGTCATGAAGACTCTTGAGCGACTCGCGGAGTGGGACCGCAGACTTGCTGTGTGGTGTGCGTGCGCCGTGGCTGAGACGGTGCTCAAGTACGTGCCTGTTGACGAAGGTCGGCCGCGAACTGCGATCACTACTGTGCGCGCGTGGGTGCTAGGTCATGCGACGACTGTGCAGGTGCAGATCGCTGGCAGAGGGGCGAATGCGGCAGCAAAGAGCGCGACTGCTGTCCGAGCCTCTGTTAATTACGCGGCGGAGGCCGCTGCATTCGCGACTGCTTATGCAGCGGATGCAGCGGTTACCGGGCCAGAAAGTTATCAGATCACAGCTGCTGCAAACGTAGCTCATGAGGCGGCTACAGCAGAAGCTTCCGTAGGCAGAAGCAGTCCCGCTTACGAGCTCGACTATCCCGAATGGCCCAGAGTGCGCGACGCCAATCTTAAGCCTCTCCGCGAGGTTGTTGCCGGCGCAATCATTAGCTACCCAACAACTGAGGAGACGAACGCCTCGCGTGGCCTTGCCTCGGGGCGAACGTTAGTCGCTGGAGCGCTTGGCGTGATGCTCGGTGCGGGCATTGTGCGCGCAGTGGGTCGGCGATGAGCAACTTCAATCGCATCGGGCGTCTTGCCGTCGAAGGCTGGTCCCCACGGTCCGTCGAACAGGCCAGAGAACTGCTGATAGATGGCCTGCGAAGGCTACCTGTTCGGGTCGAGTATCTCGTCGCGCCAGGCGGCTATGTGAATCTTCTGAAGGACCTCGGTGAGATCGGAGCAGGATGGCATTCGCTAGAGAAATCGCTTGAGCATTTCCGAGCGGATGCTGCACGTGTTTGCAAGCAGGTGACGAGTAGGCTGCCTGCATCCATGCGCGACATGGCCAGATATTTTTCCTTCGGTCTGGATGTGAGAGACGTCCATCTCAAGGGAGTAAAACACGCTGAGCTCGTGGCGGTCGCTGATCTCCAGTCGGGCGAGATGCTCCTGCTCACGGGCAAGACATATCCCACCGCGTGCCAAGAGAAGACGCTGGTTCGTGAAGCGGAGTGGGAGAGCCATTTGTGGCTGGCTCCGAATGGTGATCGGGTGCTCGTTTTAGGCTGCCACGACCTCAACGTATACAACAATCGCGCGCTCTCCAATGCCAGCAAAGATCGCAGCGGATGTCGTTACAAGACGATCTCCGACGGACGAGCTGCGTTCAAGAAGTTCAAGCCAACGCACATCCTTCACCACCCTCACGCGACCGACATCGCGAACACTTGGCGCGGCGCCTGGTCCGGCGTGATGGAGATCCATCCCAAGCTGGAGCAGGGCGTGTCTGGCATTGGGCACCCTACGCTCAGGTCTCGCGAACCGGATGATATCGAGGTCGTTTTGGCGGCAACACAGACCCCGAGATGCACGTCGGCCGACGTGGTTGTTCAGGGAAATGCCAAGTCGTTTGGTCGTCAGAGCGATGCGGTTCCAGAGGATTTGAACACTGCAATCAGCGTGGCCGATGCGAAGAGACAGCGCGACAAGGATATGGCCACCTATGAGCGCGGCCTGGCCGAGTGGAAGTATTACGAAAAGTACGGCAAGCAACTCAAGCTGGGAGCGCGAAAAACAAAGCCATCGCCACCAGGCGGACCTCATCAAGGGATTCGCGCCACACCAGAGAACACTTGCCCTCCAGTCACGCCATCGCGAGGCCTCGCATTGGGCCACACGCTTGCTGCTGGCGCTGTAGGCATTGTGATTGGTGTGGGGGTCGCGTACGCTGCGAGGCGAGCATGAACAAGACCTACGGTATTGATCCCAGGATCTGGAAGGCTGTTGTGCCGCCTGGCGAGACGGGTCCCGCCTGGGTCGCGCTCGCGGCGAGCGTATGTCCTGAATTGATCGACGAAGGATTCGAATGGGCGCCGTACGGCTCGCTTGCACTGACGGAAACGTCTGACGTTGCAATGGAGTGCGGCACGCCGACCGTAAAGATTCGCAATGCGATCATCGAGTGGGTTATGGCGCAGAAAGATGCTCGATTTTCTGTGGAGCATCTTTTCCTTTGGGACCGACGTCTTGGGGCTTGGTGCGCGCTTGCTGTTGCCGAGATAGCTGAGAGATATATTTCAGAAAGAAACAATCTCGCTTCTGTTGCAATAAAAACAGCAAGGCAATTTTTGCTGGGCCGGAGGACAGTGGATGAAGTTGTGGCCGCAACCAACGACGTCGAGGGACAGGGCGATGATAATTTTTTCGTCTATGACGATGGCATGACGCTGCTGAGCGCCTATCAATGCACTTGCTTCGCCGCTCGCGGTTCAGCAGGCTTCGCGAGCGCCTTGGCATGGCTTGAGAGCGCTCCGGGACGATATGCGCAAAATTCGGTCATTTATACCGCTGCCGCTTCAGCACACATGAGTACTAGAGAGGGAATTTACGGCAACAACCAAACTTCTCAATGGAAAGACGCTCAGAGGATTTCCATGAGAGATCTTAATGCGGTAGTCGCTTCGGCCATCATCAGCTACCCGTCCTCCGAGATACTCGCATCAGGTCGCATCGTATCAGGCAAGACGCTTACTGCAGGAATCGCCGGCGCTGCTCTTGGTGCGGCCGCAGTGCACCTCGCGAGGCGCGTATGAACAAAGACATGAACTCTTACGGCATCGATCCTCAGGTATGGGCCAAGGTCGCAGGGAGAAGCGCGAGCAGGGCAACGCCAGCGCTCGTTGCGCTCGCAGCGAGCATCTGTCCCGAGCTGCTCAATGAAGGCATCCATTGGAAGCCGTATGACTCGTTGACAAAAACGGAGGACTCGCGCATCGCGCAGCAATGCGGCACGTCTTACCTGCAAGTTCGCAACGCACTGGCCGCTTGGGTTATGGCCCAGCCATATGCTGATCGGCCACTTGGTGACCTAGCAAGGTGGGATCTCAGGCTTGGCGTTTGGTGCGCGTGTGCCGTTGCAGAGGCCGCGCTCAAGCGCATTCCTGGCAGCCATCCTCGCCCGAGGGGTGCTATTGAAACGGCGCGACTGTGGGTGATGGGTCTCGCGACGATTGATCAAGTGCGAGTCGCAGCAAACCTCACTGATACAGAGGATGAGGCGGGTCTTCCCCGTATCGTGAACGACGTATACAACAGCGCTCTCGCTGCAAGTTTTGCCACATACAGCAAGGACAGCGAGGTCGCCGCGAGAGCGGTTGATTACGCGGCAGATGTTGTGGCGGAATCTTCTGGCAGTTTAGATTGGGAGCGATACCGAGTGACGGCGCTTAGAGGCCTTCGCGAAGTTGTTGCGGAGGCTATCATCAACTATCCGACCAGCGATGTGATTAGGCCGTCGCAAGGGCTTGCGAATAGCACACTCGCTGCTGGTTTCGCTGGCGTTGCGCTTGGCGCAACGGCCATGCACTTCGCCAAGCGGCTGTGATAGACTCGGGCGCATGACACTTCTTCGAGAACCAACAGAGCAAGACGCAAGATCATTCATGAGCCAGATGGGGCGCAAGTTCCATGGCATGGTGATCGACAAAACCCAAGCAACTGAGATGGCGATCGTGGGGAATATCTTCGAGATACTGCATGTTGTCGGCGTGAATGTTCCAACCGCAGCGGAGTTCAAGGCGAATTTTGCAACGACGCTCGGCCCGCTCGTTTACCTGCCAAGCGGCTGGGACTCGCGCACGCAGATCGACGTCGGCACGCACGAGTTCACGCACGTCGATCAGTTTTGGACCGGCGAGTTCAAGGGCGATGTGGGCTTTGGCGCAGGCTTCGGGTTCGCCTACCTGTACCTGATGGAGCCTGAGGCGCGCGTGCGCGCCGAGCAGCACGCCATGCGAGCTCAGTGGGAGTTGAAGCACCTTGCGTTCGGCGAGCCGCTGCCGAAGCCAAAGGACTGCGCGATGATCTTGGAGCACGGCTACATGCTGGATGCGTCCGCCCTCAAACTCGCAGAGGACTTGGCCGAGGTATGGCTCACAGAGGTCTATTACGGCAAGGTGGATACCGACACCGGTGCAGAGGCCATCCGGATCGTTAAGGCGCTCGGAATCGCCGATTAGGGGCCGCTATGGCAAAGCGGCAGAGCATTGAGGACGCGCTTGTCTTTGCAACGGCAGTCGAGAAAGGCATCGCCTTCGAGACGGGCCGGCGCGTGACGTTTCCATTTATGCTCATTCTCAATGGACCCACGCCCCATTTCGGCTCGCAATTTCAACAGGACATCGAACCGCACGGCAAGTATGTTCTGCTCGACTACGCCGTGCGGAATGAGCCTTTTCTTGAACGCGGCATGGTGACGCTTGCAAATCCTCTGGTGATTGAACTCACCGGTGACGCCGCGAACATCTACGGGTCGACGAGCTGGAAGGCTCGGCTGCACGCTTGGTATCGCGCGAAGGGGCGAGCGCTGTCGAAGAAGATCTTGACCGATGGTTACGACGGCATCATCACTGTTCGAGCCGGCGAAACGTCAGAGATTGTGGATCTGACAAGTTTTCGTTAGACAATTTTACAGGGCTTCGGGGAAGGCAAGGATTGCGCCTTGAATGGCCGAACAAGGGCTGCCCAGTACTCTTCTGGGGATATCGGCGTAGTTCACGCCAAGAGCAATGGCGGCTTGTTTATCGGCGATCTCACAAAGTAGGCGTGATACGCTCGGGCCGTGAACACTTACGGCATCGACAAGCGCGTATGGAACGCGCTTTTTGGCCCAGGCCCGCGCGAAGCTGCCCCATCAGAAGTTGCGCTTGCGGCGAGCATTTGCCCTGAAGTGCTTGAAGAAGGGATCGCATGGAAGTCTTATAGGGCATTGCGACTTACGGAGGACTCTCCAATCGCGCTCCAGTGCGGCACACCGTACATGCAGGTCCGCAACGCGCTGGCGGCATGGGTGATGGATCAATCAGAGGCTCAGCTTGCTTTAAAATACCTCGCGAAGTGGGACAGAAAGCTCGGCGTTTGGTGCGCAGTGGCCTGCGCGGAGACAGCGCTTGGGTACATCTCTGCCGATGAGAAGAGGCCGCGGATTGCGCTTGAAACAGCTCGAGCATGGGTGCGCGGCAAAGCGTTTGCTGGGCGGGTGAGAGCAGTCGGCAGGAATGCTATGGAAGCCTTCGAGGGAACATCGGCTTATGTTTCCGCTTCAGAAGCCCACGCTCGCGGCGCGACCGCTTACGCTGTTTATGATGCGCAGAAGGGGGTTTTTCAGTCTTATAACGCTGCAATTCATGCAATTTCTGCCGGCATCTACGCTCCTGGCATGCAGCGCCCCGGCGGCGACTCTTACTTTGATTCGTTTGATGAAGAGAATGAGCGGCTCAAGCAAGTAATCGCACAAGCGGTGATCGACTATCCGACTGCAGAAGCAGTGAAACCGTCACGCGGGTTGTCGCGGAACACTCTTGCCGTCGGCATTGTTGGCGCTATGATCGGCGCGGGCGCAATGCATGCCGCAAAGAACCTGAAGAGCATGCGTTAGTCCACAACGATGGCCATCGCTGTCACGTTGTTAATCGACAGCGTGGATGAGTACAAGTTGCAGACGTCGTCGTAAGCGAACCCGTAGCATAAGTGGCCCGTGTAGGCGCTGTGCATGAGCTTGGAGTACGTGTTGGTGAGGGGCGCTTTGTAAAAGTGCATGCTGCCGCACCGGTCCTTGTCGATCAGCACGCCACGATTTAGCCCGGCGCCGATCTGACGCTTGATGATGCCGTCGACCTGCTGCTCGACAGGCGAGAGCGACCCGTCAATGCTCAGGGCGCCATTGCACAGAAAGACGTCCGACGAAGAGGGTTTATGGACGTGATACAGCCCGCCAAGGTTGTCTTTCATGACCAACGTTCCGGATGCATTCACGGACCCGTGAGCAGAGGTGTAGCCAGCCGTCGCGCCCTTGAGCGAGAGCGATAGCGGGTGCGCGCTCGTGAGTCTCATCCAGCAAGAATCAATGTACGCACTCAGGTAATCGGACGGAAACGACTGCCCATATCCAGGGGAAATAATCCTGGCAGTGCCTACTACGAGGTCTGACCACGGCGAGCCTGCTGCGCTAAAGTTGGCGTACAATTGCGCTGGTGAGATCGCAAGCGACGGACCCACAAGCAGAGTCGTTCCGTCTGTGATGCTGATCGTCATGCCCATGCCGAAAAAATCCACTTGCGTCGTGTTCGCCCAGATCTGCCCGCCAGCAACCGTGAACTCTGCCTTGTCCCAGACCACGTCGTAGTTGGCGTCTGTGGGCAGCCAGAAAACGGCATCTTGAACGCTCGGGTTTCCGTTACCGTCTGCAACGATGGCGATCTGGAGTGGCTGCCCTGCACAGAAGCTCACTCGTGCAGAGGCGATGTCTCCGCTGACGGGCACCACCGCAGCTTCTCCCGCATTGATCGGAGATTGGTACAGCGCGCAGTCATCGCCGATCGCGATGGGCGTCGCCGTGCCGTCTGGCCCGATCCAGCAGACTACGCCTCCGATTTGTCCGATCAACATCCAGTAAATCAGTCCGTTGCTTCCGTTGTTTTGCAGCGTTAATTCCATCATGGGCCCGACGATACCACGAGAGGCTGCTGACCGGAGATCCTTCGCGCCGCGAAGCGTTGGCTTCTCTTGGCTACTTCGTTTGTTTCGGCCTTAGCCAGCGCTTGGGCTCCGCAGTGAAAGCGGTAGACGCTTCCGCTGGCTCGGCTGCTTTTGCGACGAGCTCGTCGATCTTTTTTGCTACGTAGTTGCCTACGGGGCATTCCACGCAGCCCCGTAGATCTGGGCCGCTGTATTGAACGCCCTTGCGCCGCGCATTGAGCGGCAGCAGGACTTTCGACCTTCGCGATCGATCCGCGCACGAGCGTGCGGAGAGCTTGCAGCGATAGGGTTTGCAGTCGATCTGCGTGATCATGCTGTAGACGATAGGAAGGACGCGCGCCACGAGCCACAGTAATCGGCCTGAGTGGCCATCGCCAGACTTCTGAGCGGAATTCTTACGCCAGGCCCATCGCCGCGTTAGAATCGTCGAACATTTTACCTTCTTCGACGTACTTTCGGGTCGTCGCAATGGACGAGTGGCGCAGGTGATGCTGGATGGATTCTAGGGGCTTTCCGCGTCGCGACGCCTCGGTAGCGAACCCTCGCCGGAGTGAATGGCCAGCAATTTCCTTGGGATCAACCCCTGCCTTGCGGCAAACTCTCTTCAAGATATTCGCCACCCAAGCGCTTGCAACTGGCTTCTTCGAGATGAGACCGCCGCGAAAAATGATGCGAAACATCGGCAGATCAGCATCCTCGCCGTCTTGATCGCGCAGCAGCGCCCAGCGCTTGAGCGCCCTCACGGGGCACAGCTTCGGATCGCTCTGGAACGGCACGCCGCGCTCGGACCCTTGGCCGCCTTGGTCCGTTTTGCTCCGGCGAAGACGGATGATCGCGCCCTCGTCAGTGATCTCCACGTCACCGGTGCAGAGCTGCGCGGCCTCTGATCGGCGGAGAGCGCCAAACCAGACAAGCAGCAGCACGGCCCGCGTCTGGGTCGCGCGAGCGCCATTGCCTTCCGGCAGGATGGCTTTGAGCATCTCGAGCGATACAGCCTTCTTGGGTCGCCTGGGGCGTCCGTAGAGGCGAGAGGCGTTCGCAACGCACCGAATGACGTCAGGGTGATCCGTTGGGCTTTGCAGGCCGTCCTCAGCGTGCTTGAAGCGCACGGCCGCCATCGACTGATGGATGGTCTGCATCGACTTGCCAGCGTCGGCCATCGAGGCGATCCATCCGATCAGGATCACGTGGTCTGCAGGCATTGCGACCTTGTCGTGCGTGGCGCAGAAGCGCTCCCATTGGCGCCAGCGCGAGCGGTAGTCGAGTAGTGTTTTCTCTGCAAGATTCGCTTGCAGAAGCTTGGACGCGACCTCTGCGATACGCTCGATGCTTTGGGAGGGGGCGAGAGTTGAATTGGGAGATGCGATGGCGATATCGTTCACGAGGCGAGCGTATCACAGAACAGGATTGACGGATTGGAACGGGGGGGAGTACCGTCGTGAGATGAGCTCATACAAAGACGACCTTATCGCTGGGGCATGGCAAGCAAAGACGGCTTCGAACGCTCTTGATAAACTCACCAGATATAACCCCAGAGTAGGCGTCTGGTGCGCTGCTGCTGTGGCGGAGAGCGGACTTGACCTGTACTACCCGAGCGATGCAGAGGAAAGACCAGGGGAAACCGCTGTGTTTGTAGCTCGTCGATGGGCTATTGGCAAGCCAACTAGGACAAGCCCAAAAGCGGCTTCTGATGCCGCGTTCGGCTCTTCTGAAGATCTTTATGGAAGTGCTCTGGCGGAAGACTATCGGGGCGATAAACGCAGCCGCTACACTTACTATCTGAACGCCAGTACTGCCGTTTATGTAGCCGCGTGCGCAGCACTTGCAGCGGACCGCGGCACTTCCGATCCAGTTAAGGCCGCCTACAATGCGAGGACAACGGCAGACAGGCTTTCTGAGACATATGCCACAACTTATGAAAAAAAGAACGTAGTCGACGAAGAGGCTTTTGAGCGAGCGAAGCAAGAAGAAGACGCGCGCTTACTCAAGGTCGTTGTGAAGGCCATCGGGGCCTTCCCCGACCACATGTTGCCCAGTGGCGCGCTTTCTCGCGGCTCCATGGTCGCCGGCGCAGTCGGGTTGCTGCTCGGCGCTGGTGCAATGTACGCGTCGAAACGCGCGTGATCTGGCTGCTGTGCGGGGCGCGCAGCATGAGTGATTGAGGGTCCGGCAGCGCGCTGCTGTCGGATTAGCCCCAGTACGCTTCTTTTTCCCTCTCGGCTGGAGAGAGTGCGGATAGCCTGGCTTGTTCTGCTTGGATGAACTTTTTGTTCGTGCTCCAACTGCCGTACATTTTGGATCGGCTGTTGCGCGCGCAACTCGCAGCGCTTAGCTCGCGATTGGACCGATGCCAAACCGCTCGAGATGTCCGTTTTTCCACAGGGAATAACCAACCAGCCCTGTGATGAGGATCGCGAGGCCAGTGATCACGACCGTCCCTGAGGATGACGATGAGGTCGTGGTGAGGCCGCTAAGTGACGTGCTTGCGGGCACGCAAGAGGGGTTTGTAGGCTGTCCGTACTTCGGGATGGTGATCCAATGCTCAATGGCTTTTTCGTCGCCTGGCGTGTACCACCAGGAGGTGTTCGCGCGTATTGCGACAGCCACTGCCTGAGCCACCGCAAGACGCTGCATGGTCCTGACAATAGGGTAGTGCCCTGAGGCGTCGCGGCCCGCCTCTACGTCCTGAGCCACGGCCCGCGCGAGAGCTGCAAAGCGCGTCTTTTCATCAGTCTGGCGAAGGATAGCTGCGTGGCGATTGATCGCCGCCACAGCGCTGTTCCCGTCGACGTAACCCATGATGCAGCAGGCGATCTTCCAGACAGACGAGTTTGATTGCGGTCGCAGGTCTGCTGGGATACGGCTCGTCACGTTGGCTGCGCCATCCCTGTAATCGATCAGACCCACAGCGGTTTGGGCCGGGATGTCGTTGGCCCATCCTTGAATATTCGTAGACCTTCCAAGGAGCGCACGGGCTTCTTGGCTCCGAGCAATCCTGCCGTAGTCGCTGCCCTCAGACGCGGGCGCTGCGGACGGTGGACCACCGGGCGTCTGGAAATACCCGATCTCCCAAAATCCCGCTTTCGTGATGGCCTCTGTCGCGTTAACTGCATTGGCGGTGAATCCGAGCCCCACCGTCATGGGAACTCCTGGAAATACGCTCGGCATAAACGAGCGGACGGCGTCACCGAGCGGACCGTTCCATCGCGAGAGCATGTCAGCGAGCTTGCGCTCGGCGTAAATGGAGGGTCTGTGCGTGCAGTAAGTGCTTGCCATGGCGGAAGACTAACACAAGAAAGCGAATAACCGTTTCTTGTTTGCCGTAAAAACAGGAGTAGGTGGCCGAGTCATCGAGCGGCCTATCGTTTAACACGGCGGCCGCCGGCATTGCCGGCGTTGCGCTTGGCGCAGGTAGTGGCTTGTCTTCCATCGCCCCACAAGGGGATCTGAGGGTCCGCTGCATCCAGCGAGAACAGCCGCAATGCACAGTGCTTCAAGTCGCGTGATATTTCGGTTCATTTGTCTCCAGCGTCTCCTTCTTCTGAGCAAGGTTACTCTGATTTTTCGAGTCACGAGCAACGACTTCGCGCCGCCTGACGAAACATATCCGCCGCGCAAATCTCAACGAAAAAGACGTAGGGTTTCTGTCTGAATCGTGCGTCCGATAATCGGAGCTTGCTTTTCTGTTGCAGCAATTGCAAAATTTAGTGCGGCCCAATAGCAGTGATGCTAGAGGGCCGCGTGGTGTTACAAAGAACGAAGGCGGTCAGGCTTTCGCTCTTTTCGGTTCAGTTCAAGGCTTCAGCGACTAACACGCCAAACATCGCGCCGAGTCCAGACCACAGTCCGATAGTCAGCGGCTTACAGCCACTACCAGCGGAAACAAGCACGCCAAGGACCGCGCCCGTAGCAGCACTTTTCGCAGTGACTTCTCGACCCTGTTTAGCCGCACGGTCGAGAAGTTTTGCGTTGATACTGTCCATAATTTCAGTACGTTTTATCTCTCTCATCGTTTTCACCTCCTTTCTCCATTCGATCTCGGCGTTTAACCGAGAATCGGAACGAGATAGATTCCCACGTCGTACATTGAGCGCCAAAACCTCACGATGCGCCAGGGGATGCGGCGGTTCACGCGGCTAACGAACGCCTTCAGCAAGAACGTAGTGTGCTTGCAAGCGGCTGTTGCCCTGCATTTTGCCTACTACAACTTCTGTCGCGTTCACATGACGCTGCGCGTGACACCTGCGATGCAATCGGGACTCGCGAGCCACGTTTGGTCGCTCGAAGAGCTGGTCGAGCGGGCGCTCGTTGCGCCGATGATCGAAGCGCCGTTGCCGCCAGTGGTTGCGGTCGCTCGACGAGCACCGGTTTTGCGCTTGATCCAAGGGGGCGGCTGAGAACGGGGTGGTACACTTTGAACGCGAGTGGCCTAATTAGGCCACTACCCTTGGCGCAGACGCTGTTTACACCGCCAAGCGCTTGTGGTAAGTTCGTGAGCGTTATGAACGAACAGCAACTATCCACGTCAGTTATCGCTGCGACCGAAGCGAGCGTCGCCATTGGCGGCGGTATTTCCGCAGGTCTTTCCATCGCGATGATCGTCGCGCTTGTGAAAGCCGGACAAGGCAAGACCCTTATGTACGGAGCTCTCATTGGTGGAGCCTCAGGCCTCGCGCTGTATGCGGTGCTGCCGAAGGCGAATCGCTAGATTTTCTTCGATTCGGGGTGCTGCCGCTGGCTCCAGAGGACCCTCAAGAGCCGAGATACGTTTTCTCCGAGTTCCGTAAGCGATTTGTTGTTGTCGAGCGTGGCAAAAACATGCGGCTCCAGGTCTTCTCTCGTGGGTTCAGATGCGTGAGTCTTCTCGCTCTTCACGCGTTCCGACGCGTCGATCCAGATGACGTAGCCATCGAGCTCGGTTTCCGCATACTTGGCCTCGTTGAAGAATCGGGTATCAGTGATCACCCAGTTGTCATTCGGCCGCTCCGCGATGGTCCGTCCCACCGTTTCGAGCCAGACCCGCGGGTTGATCGCGCGGCCCCACTCAGTGCCGATCTGCTGGAGTAGGTGTCGCGGCGCGACCGTAGACCCCAGCTCAGTGTCGAACCGGTCCTCTACCATGCCCTGGAGGTTGCGTAGCGCCTCCGCATAGTGCTTGTCGGTGAATACCTCCCGGATGCGGGCACGGAGCGTCTCGTCGCCAAGGCGGCGCTTTGCGGACATCCAGTACAGATCGCTCCAGGAGCTTTCGATGGGGATGTCGCGAAAGTGGCTCGGTCCCCACAGAACGTCGTTCGGGATGTCGAACAACTTGCCGGCGATGTCTTTGAGGGCTTTTGCGAATGCGATAGGGCGGAACCTTGGCAACATTTTCGCCACCGTGTCTTTGCCCGTGTTGAGATTTCCTGCGAGTCCGATGATCATTTCGTGTATTCCTTTTCGTAGTATCCCGCGTGGCCTTCGACGGCTATCCCGTCTTTGAAATAACTGCGTGTCCGGACGTGCGGTCGAATATGCGTGACGTGTCCAGAGGACGCGGGCGTTAGGGCCTGAAAGGGCATAGAGCGGCCTGCGTTGAGGATCTGTTGAATGACGCGGCCCGCGACCTCGCCGAGTCGAGGAGGCACCGCGTTGCCAATCTGTTTGCACTTGTCCGCAGCCGAACCGACGAAGGTCCAGTCGGGCGGAAACTCTTGAACCGCAGCCATCTCGCCGACCGTGAGCGCACGAAGCTCAGTCGGATGGCACATGCTTGTGCCGGCATGATTCGGCATCGTCGTGACCGTGGGGCAGGGAAAATCGAACGACAGCCTTCGCCAATAGGCGCTCCGTCCACCTTTCAGATGCCATGCTTTTCCCATCGATTCTTTCTGGACGGCGACCGGAAGACTACGCCAATTGCCGCCTGGCGGAACCATCGCAAGGTACTTTAACTTGCGCGAACTGAAGTTCATGCAAGATGTGTCTGTGTCGACAAAGCCCGGCCCAATCACATCGCCGAGCGTCCTGAATGCAGTCAGGTTGTCAGAAGTTCTGTTGCTGAATTCCGGCTGCGGGAATGCAGGCGCGAGATCCCATCGCGAACCGAAGCAGAGCAGCCTCTCACGAATCTGCGGACCGCCATAATTCACGACGTTCACGAGGAAACAATCGACGCGATAGCCGATGCTCTCAAAAAGCAAAACCAGTGCCTTGAGCAACGAGCCGGGCTTCTCATCCGCAGTTTGACTGAGTAGAGAAGCGTTTTTATCGCTGCCCTTTGGCATGAGCGGCATTGAATGCAATCCCCTGACATTTTCCATGAGGAATGTTTTCGGCTTGACCTCGCGTACGAGGCGAAAGAACTCGAAAATCATCTTGCCGCGTTGGTCGGAAAGACCACGACGTTGGCCGAACACGCTGAAAGCCTGACAAGGCGGACCGCCTGCAATTAGATCAATACCTGAGACGTCGAAGTCCGCTGCGCGATTTAGCGAGTCAAGCGTGACTCGTTCTACTGAGTCCTCAATCAGGGGCAATTGGGGCCGGTTCCGTCTGATGGTTTGGATCGCGAGCGAATCGATCTCGTTTGCGACGATGCATTGAAAGCCAGCGCGTTGCAGCCCTATGTCGAGGCCCATGCCGCCAGAAAACAGCGAGATGTATTGATTCATTTTTTGTCCTCACGAATCGTTGTAAACAGATTCTTCACTTCCGCCTCTTCGATCAACTCTCCGTCAAGACGAAGGATTAAGCCCGTATTGCTGTACTCAAAGTCGCCTGGCTTGCCTCTCCGAAACTGCAAGCAGCAGTGTTTGATACAGAATCGATCGATCGTCCAATACCGGCAATGTCGAACAGCATATTCGAGCGAAGAGCAAACAGTAACTCGCTTCTTGTCGAAACTGACGCTAAAGAAGATCTCTTCTTTTCCCGGATCGTCAATGATCAAAAGCACACTGGTTATCTTCTCGGGATAGCCTTTGGATTGGCAGGCCATTTCTAACTCTGGCCCTGCATTGTCCGCCTCCTTGCGCCTCACGGATCCTCTCCGCCTGCCGCTTTAAGCGGGACAATGAGATCGAGCGCGACGCGGATAATGTCGCCTCCAGGCACGAAAAGCACGACGTCTTTGTCGGTACGGCTCAGCTCGTAAGCCTCGACGCCGGTCGGCACATCGCCCTCAAAGACGACGGCGTTTTTCACCACACCGCCTTCGTACAACTCCGTGCTGCCGTCAGCTTTGTGCGAGGTCACCGTGTAGCAAAATTCGTCCGAAAACGCACCCTGAAACACCGTGCAACGGATGCTTGTTTTTTTCCAATTTGCCATGATTATTTTCCTAGCAGCGCCAGCAACTTAGAGAGCCCTATGCCGAGCACAAGCGCGATGAGCGCGAATGTGATTGGAGCCGCGAATCCTTCCGCGATGCTTAGGAGAGTCTCGGGTCTGCCTCTCTCTTGCTCCAGCTCGTGCTCTAGTCGCGCGATCTTTTTTTGCGCGAGCACACACTCCTGCTTCCAGTAGTCGGCCCAGAACGGATCTCCTTGGCTTCTCTCTGTGTTTTCTCGCAGCTTCTTCGACAACGCATTAATTTTTGCGCGGTCCGCCTGACGCAGTCTTCTTGATCGGCTCACGGCTGTGACCCTTCCGCTTCTTTAGCTGCTTCCGCTTCGGAATACTCGCGCTCCTCAAGAGTATCTCTGGCGTCCTCCCACATCAACTTCCAGCGAGTAGGCGTTTTGGAATCGTGCATGAATTGGATCTGATAAGGATGACCAGCACCCCACGGCATGCCTTCTTTTTCGAATGCTTCGCGCAAGTGATCTTGGGCTGAAATGGATTCTCCTTGCGTGGCAAACACGAGCGAAACAACCAGCTTTTTATCTTGGATTTCCATCGCAATGTGTATTGGAGGATTGACCCGATTTTTGGCCATAGCCCGCATAAAAATGTTGTTCAGATGAAACATCACAGGGCCCGAGGCGATGGTCCATTCGAGGAGGTTCACTGAGCTTTTCCTTCTGCATTTTCGCGCAGGACGCGCTCTTCCTGCGACGTAAACTCACGCGTGTTAGCGCGCATCCATGCTTCGCAATCCCTGGCGGCGCTGTAGAACGAGTCTGAGGTGCCGGCGCCACCTTTGCCAGGCAACTGCTTCTTCCAGGGCGCCCCGAGCCAATAATCTGTCGTCGAGACCCAGAAGAACGGCTCTTCTGCGCAACGTCCATCGAAGAGCCGGTTGGGGTCCCTAGGCCCGATCGTTAGGGTCCAGTCATTGATTCGAACACGCTGCCAGCGCTTGATCCATCTAAACAGCTCTTTCTGCGAGAGCTTGGGGAGCTCGCCATCTTTTCCGGACGCAAGTCCGAGCTCTTCAGCGATACTTCCGCCACCGTTGCCGTTGACAAGTCGCCAAGGGAGTCGGCCAGCCGCCTCTACTTGAATCGACTCGCAACAGCCGGGAGTCGGGCAGTCGACCGTATAGACAGGGCGATGGTAGTTGCTCTTGGACACGCAGAATTTAGCGTCCTGTTGCCGAAACCGGAAGACGCACTTGCATCTGTCGCAGCTCGTTTCGAGGGGAAAGTGGCCGGGCGCGCTTACGAT
>Ga0315276_10001332_pt1 | contig 22068 bp, 14 predicted proteins | sample YL17G05_0_MG_FD_204542 | JGI IMG/M metagenome (GOLD analysis project Ga0315276, IMG submission 204542) | Sediment microbial communities from Yellowstone Lake, YNP, Wyoming, USA - YL17G05_0 | ecosystem: Environmental > Aquatic > Freshwater > Lake > Sediment | place: USA: Wyoming | collected... | reverse complement strand
ACCCCGGATTCCAGTTGCACCCCGCGCGTCAGACGGGGCAATGTACCCTGTAAATCAGTGCCCTAAATCCTGTCCCCGGGTCCCATGCCTGCTGAATCTAATTACGTGCGAGTCCGCGATTTGTTTAGTGAGATGTTGTCACTATTACAAATGCCTGCAGGACAGCTGGTTGATTCGGACTATCGCGAACCTGGCTGTCGCATCTGCCACTGCCGGGAGCGAGCCGCGGCGACCGAATCGTATCGTGGAATCAACCAGGGAGAGAGTAAATTGAGCCAACGCCGATGAATGGCAGCCTTTTCACGGTTGCCGATGGTGTACTCGTAGACGTACAGATCGGCTTGGATTTCAGCCACGTTGCTATCGATCTCCAGAACTCGGTTTTGGAGCTCCTCGCCGCGTTCGACATCTCCCAATTGAAATGCGGTCATGGCCTGACGGTAAAGGAGGTAGACATAAGGCGGGGCGCCGCCAAGACGAAGCGCTTCATTGTAATAGCGATCCGCGTCTTGGTAGTTGCCGGAGCTGAAGGCATTGGCTCCGCGGTTGTAGAAGTTGACGAATTCGATCGAGTAAGCCGGCTCAAAGGGCGGCTCCGGCTCACAGGTCTTTCGAAGAATCGGCACCAGAGGGGTCTTCGTCAGCACATTGCCTGGCTGGTAGTACCATGAGGCGCCGCGATAACAGTTCAGGAACTGGTCATACCTGAAGAGGGCTCGTTCCGCCGGCGCCGAGGGCTTCAAGCCGGTGGAAAACACGATGTAGTCCGGCGCTTGCGCCAGTACGTAGGGTGAGTTGAAGGCCCGTTCACGCCAGGTCGATTCCATGCCTGCCGGGGTCGACTCCGGATGGCGCGCGATAGTTGAATCCGTCAACCCGAGCAAATCAATCAGGCGGTGACCCGTCAGATCGTAGCCCAGTCTTCCAATTGTGCTGGCCGCCACACTGAAGTTGGTTGTGTCGGCCTCTTTGATGCGCGCTGCCAGAAAGCCCATCTTGTCTGTCAGAGCAGTTTCAAGAGCAGCGTAGCGATAGATGAATTCATGAGGCAGGTAGCATCCAAGGGTCACCGCGACAACTGTGCTTGTGACGAGGATCGCATATCGAATCGACGCCCTGAAGGGCATGGCCAGACTGCTGAACCCTGCGGCGAACGATACGGCCATGAGTCCGATCACCGGTAGGAAGAATCGGTGGACCATAAGAACATCTCCCCCGATTGCCACCACATAGACAACGAAGCCAACGGTAAACAGCCAGACCGCCCGCACCGAAGAGTCCAGTCTTTCCCAAATAAAGGGTGTGAGGATCATACCTGCGGCCAGAAGCGGGTAGTGGCCAAAGAAAGTCCGCGCGTAGTCCAGTCCTGCCATGAGTTGTTCCAGTTCCAGTCCGGTCTTGGCATAGAATGGATTCGGCAAGAGCGAACCATAGTAAAGAAGCTTGAACCCCGCGAAGGGCAGAGAGAAAACCAAGGCAATGGCGGCACAGCAAAATGTGAATTTCGGCCATTGTCGAATGAGCAGCAGTTCAACAGCAACCAACAGGATTGCCACCAGCACACCTTCTGGTCTGACCAACACGGCAAAGACCAGCGCGGCCGCCAACAACCACGATCTGACCAGATACAAGTAGACCACTAAAGCAGTGAGAAAAACAAACGCCGCAGTCTCCAACCCGGACTGTGACCAGTAGGCGAAGGATGGATTGGCGGCAAGCATCGCCATTGGCAGCAACGCCCAGATTCGATCACGACTATTGAGGCAGCGTTCTGCAATGAGAAAAGTGAGAAGCACCGCGCCCGCGCCGAAGAACACTCCCGCGGCCTGCGAAAACAGGACGTAGCCCAAGCCCGAAAGCCCACTCACCAGCAACAGTAGCAACCAACCGAAGTTGGTGTAGCCCTCGATTCTCTCCCCCACGTTGTAGACCATACCGTCGCCGCTCAGATAATTGGCGACATAACGGAAGGTGATGTAGGCATCGTCCTGGACAAAATTGAAACTCATCGCGACCGTGACGAAGACGGCAATTGCTACCGTCAACACTGTATATGTGACCAACTCGCTTCGCGAGAGCATGGCTTATGATAGGATATCAACTCGGAGGACAAAAGTGTTAAGGAGTGTGCCCATTCAGGTCCGGCGACTGGTCAGTCGTCGGCCGGAGTGAGGTCGGGGTTGCTCTGGTCAATCATGTCGAGATAGCCCAGCCCTTTGAGGCCGTAATAAGCTTCCGGTTTACGGTAGATTTCGTCCTTCAGGGCCTGATTGAGGCTGATGAAAAGGTACCCGGCATCTTTCAGCGCTCCCAACAGTTCGTCGAGACAGACCGCGTTTAGTCGGTTGGCTCGAAGCTGCAGGATATGGCGTACCGGCCGCCCGGCCAGATTGGTGGCCAGCCGCTCTACTCGCTCAAGTTCATCCAGGACATGGTTGATGTAGTCATTCATCAACTGACGGTACTTGGTCGAGTCCGGTTGCTTGCCCAGCTTAATCAGACTTAGATCGTATAGATAATCTTCCGGCAGGATCGTCGCCGGGCAGACTGTCCACCCCTTCTTCTTGAGAAAGCGCGAGGCCTTCTCGCGCCGCTCCTGCGTGTCGCCGTAGTGCAGAAAGGGGTAGCGGAAATACCGTTTCTTCTGTCCGAATCCGGATAGCATCGGCTCCAGAGCATCCGAACCCATCTGGATTTCAGCAATGAACTGATCCGGCCCAAGTTCGTTGTAGTCCTGGCCCGACCAGGTCAGGTTGCCCAAAGCGTGTCCCTGATTCAGCCATCCGCCCAAAATGTCATAGCCACCTTCAATCTGGTTTCCGACCACAAAACCGGTGGCCTTGACTTCATGACGTTTCAAAGCATCCAGAATTAGATAGTTGGTAGTCTGCCGATCGACATCGCCGAACGTTTGCGCCGCGGGCAACTCGTCGAACGTGATGCTGATTTGTTTCGGCGTCTGGCACTGCGACAATGCCGGGTATAGCGCCAGCGCAGCCGCAGTCCAAATCAAGACGATGGGATTCCAATGGCTGCGAGCCACCGGAACTCGTCGGCTATCTCTTTGATAAACAACATGTTGAATCATAGTTGTGGTCGTCAGTTCGACTTCTCTACGGGTTGGAAGAACTCATATTCGAAGTCATTTTCTGTTCTTAACCAGAGCATATCAACAAAAAGTCGGCGTCTGTCAAGTCGGAACCGGCTGATCGATCGAATACAAGTCGTTGTTTATCAATAGCTTGAGATTGCAAATCAATTAAGACGGCCAAGATTAAAGACGTTCCTTGATTTCCAGTGTAAAATTGATTATACTTGGTCTTGCACGGAACGCGTTCTTCCTTGGACAAGGTCCAAGGGAGGGTTTGGGTATGGCGAGAAAAGTAATACTGGCAGTCAACAACATGATTTTCACTTCTAAGATTATGTCGATTCTCGACAATCTGGAAGCTGAAGGTATCAAAGCAATCCGCTCGGATGACATCTTTAGCAAGGCTCAGGAAATGCTTCCAGCCCTGATCATCATGGACCTGAATCTAAACGGCATCGAGGCGCCATCGCTAATCAATAAGTTGCGATCATACAAGGCGACCAAACAGATACCGATAGTTTGCTACTCACCGCACGTGATGGTCGATCAGATGGCTGCCGCCCTGAAGGCGGGGGCCACGGAGGTCATGACCAACACCAAGATGACCAGCCGGATGGTTCGAATCCTCGGCAAGTACGTTAACAACTGAGCCTAAGGCGGATCAGAAGACTTCAAATTAACCACCGTGGGTGGCCAATTTCGTCTTCCCAGGATTGTTCAGGGAGCAGATGACGTCTGCGCGGCGGCAGCGGATCGAAACACAAAGGCCGCAAAATTGTCGTTGTGTCTCGGGTTGAGCAGGTGCAGCGTCTGGTCATAGTACGACGGCGACACCTCGAAAAACGGTTCCAAAGGACCAAGGCGAGCGGTTAGCGAATCCAGGTACGGCTGCAAGCTCGAGTCCGTTTTGGGATAGACGACAACATAGTCAAAAGCTGTCTTCCCCTGCTGACTAACGGGCAGCTTCGCCACGTCCTCCCAGCTTTTCACATATGTGCGAACGATCCCGTTGCCGGCGTACTCGATCGGCGCCCAGCACCAGACCTCAGGTTGGAAAAACAAGACGTGGGCAGTGGGATCATTCCTTTCAAACCACTTGAGCGGCTCGATCATGCCCTTGTGACCGTAAGCGAAAGTGAAAAAAAACAGCAACACCACATTGAGCGCTCCCGATACGCCTGCCGACCACTTAAACCACGTGGGCCATCCCGAACCGATAAGTTGTTTTTCCTTGAAGTGCCAGATCGAGAGAACACCCAGCACAACAAAAGCCGGCAGGATAGGGAAGATGAACCTTTCCTGCTGGTTGGCATGTATCCAGTGGAACGCAACGAAAGTTGTGGAAGACCAAAACAGGATGCGGTGGGCTCGTATGAAACTCGGGCGAAATGTGAGAAACGGCAGAACTATCGAAATCGGCGGCACCAGGAGGCCGACCAGCAGAAGCGGGTACAGCAGGGGAATTGTTTCGTACAGCGCTCCAAGCCCGTTTTTGAACGCCAGGGTTGTCAGAGTCGAACCGGCAAAACGGCCCAAGAGCATGCTATCCGTCAATCCTGAGAGCACAAGCATAGCCGCAACGGCGGCTGCATATCTCACAGCCGGCCCAAGGCGCCGTTCTTCCCACCACAGAAGTAGAGGAATCGGTAAAGCCGCAAAAGCAATCTGGAAGCGTATCATCCAGGCCAGTCCGGTCATCAGTCCGGCCAGGTAAATCCAGCCGAGCCTGCGCTCGTCGAGGTAACGATACAAATACCACACGGCAACAATCCAGAGGCTGCCGCCGACAACTTCGATCAGGTTCCTGACTCCGAGAAAGGGCAAGGCAAAGTGACAGGCGGTTATCAGACCAGCGACTATCCCCCAGCGTTCCGAATGAGTGGACAGCTTCACGATTCTGAATGCCGCCCAAACCGGCAGGAGAGAAATAAGCGCATGAACCAACCTGATGAAGTACATCATGCCGGCGAGCGAAGCGATCCCAAGCCATTGGCAGATTTTCATCTGTGCCAGAAGAAACAGTGTATAGAGGGGGAACCGGCCGATGGTATCAGCGGGCTCATGCTTCCAGCGGAGATTGCCGTCGTCACCCCACAGTCCACCGTGAAGCCAGTCCCAGGCGACTGAGATGGTGTCAAAGTGATCGTCGGAATGAATGAATCCCTGTGAAAAAATCACCGCCAGAAGGCGGATGACAAAAGCCAGCAGCAACACCCACATTAAGGCCCTGGTGCTTGAAGACGCCCATTTCTTCATTTGACTGCCTTTGACATGACATGCCATGGTAGTCCGCCGGTAACGTTGGATCAAGACCCAATATTCTCGACCGTTGCAGTTCCGGCTAAAGGTCGTCCATGTCCTTGTCAATCGGTTACCAGTCAACGTATTGCACATATCGAGTTTCCCGGTTTCATGCCGATAATACATGGAAGTAGAAGTCTGGACCTAAACAGGGAGCAACAGAACGCAATGCTCAGAGTTCATAGACCAATTAGTTCCGGTTTTTCGCTGGCTGTTCTGATCGTCGGATGGTTATGGATCGGACCGCAGGCAAAAGCGGATGGGGCACAAGACGTCGCTGATCTCGATCTTGAGAACCTGCTCGACAATATAGTGCTGTCGGCATCGAAACACCGCGAGACACTGGAAGAATCACCGGCCAACGTCTTTGTCGTCAGCCGCGCTATGATTGAAAACTACGGTTGTCAGTCGATTGGAGAGGCTCTCTCTCTGGCGCCGGGCATGTACATCACCGACGACTACTCCTTGTCGCAAATCGGGGTGCGAGGTGTTTCGATGTTCGGTGATTGGAACACCCATGTCATGATCCTGGTTGATGGTCGTCCTACCAATGAGCAATACGGCGGCAGCAGCAGTATTGACGTGCCGGGACTTGACATCGAGAACGTCGATCGCATCGAAGTAATCAAAGGGCCGGTGTCGTCTCTCTATGGATCAAACGCCTTCTTTGGCCTCATTAACATAATCACGCGGCAGCCCGAGGAGAACGGCGCCAGGGTCGTGGGCCAATATTACGGCGGCACCGACAAGCGAACGGTCAGCATGGAGTTGAATCACCGTTTGAGCAATGGCCTGTCGATTTACGCCACCGGCTCAATACTCGACCAGCGCGGGAATGACCTGTTCTTCCCCGAGTTCAGCAATCCCGATGATAGCACTTTGCTACAACTCGACGAGGACGGTTACAACCAGTTCTATCTGGGAGCGTCGGACTTCACGGCGGGTTGGGCCAGAGACAAAAACACCCAGCGCAACTACTCCACGCACAGCAGGGTTAGCTGGCGGAACCTCAGCTTGACCTTGCACCTGGCCGATCTCAAGACTGGAATAGCTCATAGTATGTGGGGCTCGCTATTCCAGCGCCCTGAGAACCAGTTCCGGGAGATGCGAAACTTCGTTGATCTGACCTATTCAGGGGGTATTTCCGAACGGATCGATCTGACAGCTCGCTTGTCCTACAGCCGGTACATGTGGATTGACTATGTCCTGTACAACTATGGCTCACTCGAAACGTCGCCGTCATACTCGCCCGGTCCTATCTGGAAAGACTGGGAGTATGATCGTTGCATGGGCACCGACATACGGCTGGATTTTGACCTTGCGGACAACCATCGCCTCCTCGTCGGCGGCGAAAGTCAGTTCCACTTGATCAAGCAGGTCTCCGGAGACACTGGGCCCGATCATGAGCTTATCGTTGAGAACATCATTCCTCAAGACAACGTGCAAGAGGATGGACAGATTTACAATTTGTACGCGCAGGATGAATACAGTCTGTCGCCGTCGCTCAAGCTGGTGGGTGGCCTGCATTTCAACTACTACACCTACACAACCGGCAAGGTGATGCCTAAGGGGGCGCTGATCCTGACGCCGTATCCGGGAGGCACCTGGAAGTTCATCGCCAGCCGAGGATTCCGGTCACCGACTTTCTACGAAATGACTTTTGAGGATGGCCAGTTCTATTACCACAATTACGACCTTGTTCCGGAGTTGATTACTAACTACGAGATTATCGCATCGCAGCAGTTCCCCTACGGTCTGACCCTGGGTGCTGCCGCGAACACCAGCCGCGTCACCGACTTGATTCAGCTGAACCGGATCAATTCGTCGGACCCGGCTTATCCGGGCGGTTCGTACGGCGAGGAAGTACTCCAATTCCGCAACAGTGGACAAATACGGGTCAACAGCTTTGAACTAAGTCTCCGCGGGAACCCCATTTACCGGCTGAGCGGTTTCGCCAACCTGACGTGGCAAGAAGTCAAGCTGCTGGAAAGGTCTGATGAATCCGGAGACCTCAGTAATTCACCGCGATGGCTCGCCAACGTGGGGCTGAACTGGCAACTTATCGCGGACAAGTTGTCGTTGTCTGCCAGGACGCAGCACATATCATCGCGCAAGCTCTGGGACGGCAGCGAGCTTGCAGGAACCTGGTTGACTGACGTGACAATTCAAGCCGAGAAAGTGTTCAGCATGTTTGACCTGCGTTTCGGAGTCAAGAACCTGTTTGATCTGCACTATCGCACCCCGCTCTCCTTCGATTATGCACCTTCGGTGAGTATTGAACAGCCCGGACGTTCGGCGGTCATGACAGTGCGTACTACTACCGGCTGGTGAGCCTGGACTATTTGCGGGGCTTAGATTACTTCGGTAAGGATTGAAGATCGTGTTACGCATCATAGCCTGCACATTACTATTGATGATTGGTTGGATGTCGTTTGTCCTGGCCGGTGATGGAGCAACCGCTCCTGATCAGGTAATCATGCTTTTCCTGAGAGTTATCACCTATGACCAGAGTTTCGAGTTCGACAGCACCAAGACCGTGACCATATACCTGCCGTATGAGCGCAGCGACGCGGCGTCTTATGAGCAATTCCGAGCCGCTCAAAAGTTCTTTGACAAGAATAAGAAACTCACGGTTGATGGCGCCCGCGTCCGTTTTGAAGCCTTCCCGGTCGATGAGGCTAATTCCAGCCTGCCCCGACCGGAGGCGTCGGATTACGGCATTTTGTTGGTAACCAATCTCTCCGATGAGACCGTGCGGAGACTGCTGAACAGCGGGGGCGGTACGGGACTCAGGTCCTTTTCTCTTGATCCCGCTCTCATACCCCTGGGAATTGCCGTCAGTGCCAGAGCGGGCGAGAAGAAAAATGCCATCGTCGTCAACCTGGCCGAAGCCCAGCGCGAGGGCAGCCGCTTTGGAGCCCCTCTGCTAAAAATGTGTGAAATCTACGAGGCCCCGTCATAACTATGAAAAACTGGTCGCTAAAGTGGCAGATTATCGCTCTGGTAGTGTCTCTGGTAACAGTGGCGGTAGCCGCGTTGACAGTGCTTACGATCACGCAGATCGAAAGACGACTGACCGACAGCCTCGAAAGAAAAGCCGTCAACCTTTCGTCGCTGCTGGCAGACAATGCCGGCGTGGGTCTTGAGTTCCGAGACAGCGCATATATTGATGAAATTGCTCGCGGAGCCTTCGCTGACAGCGACCTGATCGGTTTCAGTCTCTACGACATGAATGGCAAACCCTACTTCGAGCAATCAACTACTCCCAGTATGTTTCCGGCGGACGACTCCCACAACCAATTCCCCGAAATCGAGATAACGCATACCGGCGACCGTCTCACGATTGAGCGGCCGGTCTATTCCCGCGGCAAATTGGTCGGTTGCCTCTCGCTGGTGTTGACCAAGAAACCGTTGAATGCCGAAGTTCGAGACAGCATTACAATCGTACTCACCATGGCAGCGCTCCTGGTCGCCTTGTCGGCGGTGGTAGGTATAGTGATGTCACGGCGCGTGGTCAAACCCATCAAGGCCTTCGAACAGGCGGCCACCCGGATAAGTTCCGGAGACATGATGTCGTCAATTGATCCGGCGACCCTGCACCGGGATTTTCTTCAACTTGGAACATCCTTTAATCAGATGCAAGACGCCCTGCAACATGCTTTTCATGAACTGAACAAATCCCGCGATCGGCTCGAAGATCAAGTTGAAGTCCGCACAAGCGAGTTGCGTGATGAATTGAGTGAGCGTCGCCGTGCCGAAGCTGCGCTTCGGGAAGGCCAGGCGCTTCTGCGCGCTACGCTGGAATCGACTGCTGACGGCATTCTGGTAGTGAATGCGGAGGGCAAGGCTACTCACGCCAACGCTCGCTTTGCCGAGATGTGGCGAATCCCCGAAGAGATTCTGTCCACTCACGACGACAATCTGCTGCTGGCACACGTTCTCGACCAACTGGTTGACCACGAAGCCTTCCTCTCCAAAGTGAGAGAACTTTATGAGTCCCACGACGAATCGATGGACACGCTTCTTTTCAAAGACGGTCGGGTTTTCGAGCGTTTCTCCTGTCCGCTGCTGCAGGACAGCGTCGTCACCGGCCGGGTGTGGAGTTTTCGTGACATTACGGAGCGGGTTCGCGCCACCGAGAGACTCCGTTTCACTCAGTTCTCGGTAGACCACAGCGCCGATCCTGCTTACTGGATGACGAAGAACGCGAACCTCTTCTACGTGAACGAGGCGGCCTGCCATGTTCTCGGCTACAAACGCGAGGAACTACTTTCCATGACAATACACGATCTCGACCCCAACTTCCCAATCGAGGCGTGGTCAGTCCATTGGCGTGAGTTGAAGGAGAAGGGCAACCTTACATTCCAGTCATCCCTCCGCAAGAAGAACGGTCAGGAATTTCCGGTTGAAATCACTGCTAATTATGTCGAATTCGAAGGAGAAGAGTACAAATGCGCGTTTGCCCGCGACGTCACTGAGCGTCGCCGGGCGGAGCAGGCTCAGACTGCATTGCTGAAAGTCTCAGAAATGGCCAGCCAGACTGAAAACCTGGAATCGTTGCTTAGGACTGTCCAGCAACAGCTTGGCACGATAATTGACACCCGGAATTTCTACGTGGCCCTGTATGATCCCGCAACGGGATTCTACTCGTTCCCCTACAGTCAGGACGAACATCCCGACGAGGACTTCTCCCTTCAGCGGCTTGAGGGTGGACTGACCGACTATGTCCGCCGCACGGGCGAGCCGTTGCTTGTGGACGAGAAGATTCACGACGACCTGAACAAGCGGGGTGAAACCAAGTTGCTGGGATCCCCTTCCTGCTTATGGCTCGGCGTTCCCCTGCGCACGGCCGCCGGGACCATCGGCGTCCTGGTCGTTCAAAACTATCACGACCAAAACGCATACGACCAGTCCGACGTAGCCCTGCTGAGATCGGTTGCCGATCCAATCGCGCGCGTGATTGAACGTGTTCGCGCCGAGGAACAACACCGCAATCTCCGGGAGGAACTGGAACGCGCCGAGCGAATGCGGTCACTGGGCGTCCTTGCCGGTGGAGTCGCGCACGATCTCAACAACATGCTCGGTCCGTTGGTTGGTTATCCGGAATTGATCCTGATGCGACTGCCTGAAGACAGCCCGATTCGAAAACAGGTACAGAGAATCGGGAACGCCGCGAAAGATGCGGCCGACGTTGTCCAGGACCTGCTCACTCTGGCGCGACGGGGCCGCTATGAAATGGTTCCAACTAACCTGAACGCCGTGGTGGACGCTTATCTTGATTCACCAAGCTTCGCCAAGCTGTCCGAAGTCAGAGCCAACGTCACAATCACACGCGAGCTCGATGAATACCTCGGTCTCATTATGGGTTCAACGCCACATCTGTCCAAAGTCGTCATGAACTTGATAGTGAACGCCTTTGACGCCATGCCCGAAGGAGGCGAACTCCGGATTACCACAGCTCAGCGGAACGTGATGGTACTGCCTGGCGGCTATCAGGGGATCATACCGGGAGAATACGTCACGCTCAGTGTCAGAGATACCGGTACAGGTATCGACCCGGCCGACATTGAGAAGATTTTCGAGCCGTACTTCTCCAAGAAGAAAATGGGTACGAGCGGCAGCGGACTGGGTCTATCCGTAGTATACGGTGTCGTGAAGGACCACAAGGGGTACTACGATATCCTGTCCGAAATCGGCAAGGGCACCGAGTTCATTCTGTACTTCCCGCTGACGGAAGTCACTGCAAAGGTGCAGCCCGAATCCAGTCAGGAATTGCGGGGTAGTGAAAGCGTGTTGGTAGTAGACGATGACAACACCCAGCGCGAAATGGCCACCGAGTTTTTGACTTGTCTTGGCTACAGGGTGATGTCGGCCGCCAACGGCCACGAGGCGCTCGACTGCCTCCGAAAACAGCCGGTTGACATCGTAATGCTCGACATGATCATGGAAAAGGATTTCGACGGGCTTGACACCTATCGCGAAATCCTGAAGATCTGTCCCACTCAGAAAGCAATCGTGGTCAGCGGATTCGCATCAACCGACAGAGTGCAGGAAATGCAACAACTTGGCGCCGGCAAGTACGTCAAAAAACCGTACACGATGAATATGCTGGCGTCCGCCCTCCGTACCGAGCTTGACCGAACAGAAGTGACGGCGGTATCTCGGACTGCCGTGGCATCGGTCGATGAATAAAGCTGCCCCAGAGCCTTCTTTTTGCTGTCTATCGTCCATCATTCCTCTGAAAATCTGTCGGAAACTCCGACTGCTTCGGCGGGTAGCAAAGAAAAAGCATTGACCCTGAGTTGCTGCGGTCAGAAATTGGTAGTAACCCGAACCTGGTGCAGGGCATCTTAGATGAGAATGACAATTGACAAGGATCGCTTCTGGCGACTGCTGGAGCCGGAGTATTCCAGAGCTATGATGTTTTGCCGCAAACTGATAGATGACCGAGACAAGAGCGACGACCTGTTCCAGGATGCCCTGCTCATCGCCTGCACCAGAATCCGCGACCTGCGCGATGAGGCGGCGTTTCGGCCCTGGCTGTATCGCGTCATCATAAGTACGTTCAGAAGCACCGTCCGACGGCCCTGGTGGCGGCGGCGGGTGACCCTTACGTCCGAAATTGAAAACACCCTGGCTACTCCGGACTCCGTGGATAGCGTAACGGCTCGTCGCTGGCTGGAAAGGGCTTTCCAGGCCGTTTCAAGTGAGGACCAGACCCTGGTCACCCTGCACGAGTTGGAGGGTTGGCCGGTGGCCGAACTGGCGACTCTGTATGGTAAGTCGGAAAGCGCCATCAAAGTGCAGTTATTTCGCGCTCGAAAGAAGATGAAAGCAGTTTTGCTCCGGCAGTCCCGCTCGAGTGCCGAGATACTGAACCGCAAACTGGTCACAGAGGCAGGAAGCTGATGCGTTGTGATGAAGCTCGAAAGAGGATTGACGTTCTCGACCAACATGAGAATGGTCTCTCCCCCGATTTCGACCTCGGGAACCATCTTAACATCTGCGAGGATTGCCGAGACTATGCTGTTCTCTCCGGAGCCATGGAAAGAATTTTCGTCGCGGCCCGCGTGGATGACACTGCCGGCATGAAGCCGATGGAACAGCAAAGGTCTGAGATCGAAAACCGCCTGAGACTGTCTCCAGACGCACGCCTTCGAGCGAACCATGGTGTGTCTCTGCGAACGAAGCGACCGTTTTACAGACTACCGGCCTTTCGCCTGGGTGTGGCTGCGGCGACGGTTGTGCTGGCCGTGCTGGCGTTCGTGCCGTTCAGCTATTACCAGACCGTCGGATATGATCTGAATCTACAGGGAGTCAGTCGGCATCTTGCTGACGGCGATGAACAAATCTGCGAACTGCTGGCCGGACTGGGGTTGGTGGAAGTCGGGGTTGACCTCAAGGGCTGCGAAACCACGTGCAGTCTGGCAATACTGGGCCTGAAGACAGAAACTGAAGCCAATATGGTGGCTGGAGCGATTGCCCGTCTGAACGAATCCGACCTGACCACCAGCATCGTGCCTATTCGCACGAGGTCAACGCGCAATCTGCTGGAACACGCAAACGAGTTAATCCGGCGCAGTGAATCGTAGACACTCCAGACCACACTGTCTACCGTAATCCTGCCACAGTCAAACCGGTCCCTTTCTCTCTGTACCTTACAGACAATTCTTCAACGGCGCGTTCGAAGCGGCACCACCCTGCCGTTCCAACAACAACTTTCATATCCGTCTACGGCTTGATGATTGCACTGCTCCACGTGGCTGGACTATCGGGCGTTGCCGTCGCCGGCCAGTAGCCAAACATCGACGGTACCCGCTCGACGCGAAAAGCAATTCCTACCGTGCTCCCCACGCCGACACCAAGCTTGCTGAACGGGATGCTTATCTCGAAAGTATCGAGCGGCGGCGGATTGGGGGTCATCGGGAAGTTCGGGACAGCCTGCCAGTCGGGTTGGACGACGCTACAGTCGTTGTAGACGCCGTAGGTTCCACGGGCTTCGCAGTCCGTTCCTGATACGTGAAACCACCGATCATCAGTCTGCCAATTTGGGCTCTTGCTGTTGTCGGCATCAATGAATATCTCCGGAAAGCAGAGGCCCGCCTGGCCCACATAGGAGTAGGTGTATGCGGCGAGAAGATTTGCGCCGTCATGCTTGACAAACACCGTTACATCTATCACACCATCGATTCCAAGTTTCACGTTCTCCGCGTCAATCCACTCACCTGGCTGCATTACGCCGTCGATCGTAACACCGGCGCCACGAGGGATCACTAATCCTCCCGAGCTTGACAGACAGTTATTCAACGGCGCATTCGCCGGGCCCGCTATAAACAGGTGATTTACCAGCGTCTGGATGTCACTAATCGTGATGTCATTGCAAGTCGGATTCGTTTCGCCGGATTGGTTGACGTCGCCCTCGGCAATACATGACACCAATCCATCGCACGTCCCCACGATGAACTTGGCCGTAACCAGCGTTTGGATATCACTGATCGTGACTTCTTGGGGGTAGGTTCCCAGACCATTGGCGTCACCAACACGGCCCTCACAGCAGCTTTCATATACAACGAGGTACTGATCAAAGGCCACATTTTCCAGCACCTGCACGATTCCTGACGGCCACTCCAGCCTGAGTGAATCGATCACAATTGCATCTCCGAGTCCGAAATGCAGTTCCAGCGGTGGTTGGCTGCGAAGACCGGTCATGGTCATCAGTTCCTGGAGTTGCCATACGGGTTGGCCATTGATGGTAGCCTTGACGCGCACTTTCGCACCGACCGCTGAACGGTTGGAAACTGTCCCGACCGGCTTAATTGTAATCCAGTGGTTGTTATTGCCGTTGTTCAAATAGAGGATCTCGTTAGTATACTCCGGTCGTCCCTGCCATTGCGGGTCCATGCGGGCGAGAAGGAGGTCTAAATCTCCATCGCGGTCAACATCACCCCATACGGCTGACCACGCTGAGCACGAATCACATTCAAACATGCCAGCAGACAGACGACCAAAAGCGCCATCACCGAGATTCTCAAAAAGGTAGCCGTGGGAATTGCTCATGACCTGAAAGTCATTGACCCAGACGAAAATATCCTGATCGCCGTCGTTGTCGTAGTCCGCCCACACTCCGGCGGTGGCCCGTCCGTTCAAGATGCCAAGCCCGTGATCAGGCACTTTCGAAAGTGAACCGCCTCCGTCATTCCGATACAACAGGCTTGGACCGGGCGAGGAACTGGCGACGTACAGGTCCAGATCACCGTCGTTGTCATAGTCGACCCAGGAGCACCCGCCCACGTTAGTGATATCGCTTCCCAGAACCGATGTAGGCCGAAGAAAGAAACTGCCGTCGCCATTGTTTTCGAATAGATCGCTCGGCTCCTGAACATTGTTGGCATTGACCAGGTCGGGGTCACCGTCGTTATCGTAATCACCCCAACTGGCGCCGTAAGTGTGACGCGACAATGTAGCGATGATGTCGGAACCTATCCTGGTGAGCACGCCGTCGTCATTTCTGAACAGGAAGTTCACATACGGTGGATAGTCGGCAGATATAGGACCGGTGGAGTTGGCAATGAACAGGTCCAGATCGTTATCGAGATCGTAGTCAATCCAGCTTGCCGAGGTTGAGCCGACTGCTCCCGCGCTGAGCGGACCGTTGGTCGTCGCGGCAAAACCACCCTGCCCGTCACTGAGATACAGCACGCTGGCCTGGTATCGGAAGTTAGCCACGGCCACATCAAGGTCGCCATCGCCCTCGAAATCGGCCCAACTGGCGGCGTACCCAAACGAGATATCTTCGACAATCGGCAAACCGGTCACCTTCTCAAAAGAGCCATTCCCGGTATTCCGAAACAGCGAATTGGCAGCTCCTGACGGGGAAGTATTCACCAGGTAAACATCAAGCAGGTTATCCCCATCATAGTCTACCATGCAGACCCCGGCCGAATTTCCGCCATCGTTAACGAGCGGTCCTTCAGTGACACGAGTGAACAGCTCTGACTGTGCCCTTGCCGACACCGCCAGCAAGAACAAGCCAAACGCCAGGGTTAACGTTTTCAAGGTGTGAAGGTGGTGATGCATGAGAGTCTCTCCTTGAAGCACAGAAGTGCTGTAACCAGATGTCACGGGTGTCGTTCTTTCGCTCCACCCGGTCGTGGCAATCGCAAGGCAGCTGACTCCGGGTTTCCCGGATATTCATGTGATAGACGGAGTTATCAAGGAGTTCTTACAAGTCAGGCCCCCCTCAGAAGATGGTTGCCAACCATTTGTTGCCAGACTGGCAGGAAGGTCGTATCTTGTTGCCGTATATAGGCGACGCGGTTTTGGTGACCAGGGCTGAAAATTGAGTAACAGTGATTTGTACAGACTCATGAGCGGAGGCGATCAAGTTGCCAGAAAACAGCTCTACGAACAACTATATGTAAGCTTCCGCATTTTGGCCCGTCATAGGATAGCGGACTGGAATGACGCTGAGGAGGTCGTTCAGGCGGCCATGGTCAAAGTTAGCAGCAAACTCGACCAACTGACCGAAGCAGAGCGCTTCTCGGCCTGGGCACATGCGATTCTGAAGCACGAAGTTATCGACCATTACAGGACTGTCCAAAGCCGGCGGAGCCGCGAGTTGGAGTTGGAGGAGACCAGCATACTTATTCGTAACGAACCTGAGGACGCTGAGTTGAAGGCAAAGCTGAAGGAATGCCTCAAGAAACTGAACGCAGTTTTTGGAAGACACGCGCGGATACTGAATCTGCGTTACCAGGGCTACAGTACCGGTGAGATTTGTGAGCGGATGCAATTGACTCCCAACAACCTCTACGTGATGCTTAACCGCGCTCGTTCCATGCTCAAGAACTGCCTTGAATCGGGAGAAATACGCTCATGAGCGGCGTCAACGACAAACATCTCTGTCGCCTGCTTTACGCCTACGAACTGGGCATGCTTGAGGGCGAACCATTGGACGAGTTCGAGATTCACCTGCTGGATTGTCCACGCTGTCAAAAGGAAGCTGGCGAATTTCTTCCCGCGGCTCAACTGCTCAAACGCGACGCGGAAGTGCGTGGTCTGGTAGAAGGCCTGGGTTTCGAAACGCCCGGACCAAAATCAAGTCGGCGTTACTACTTTCAGACTCTCGTAGCGATAGCCGCTGTTGTTGCTTTTCTCGTACTGAAACCGTGGGATATCGAGTTCAAACCTACTCAGGAAATTATTGCCGCAGAGAACCGTTTAGCCGTCTTATACGTAGGCGGTATATCTGAAACAGAGGACGATCTGGCCCTGGGACACACGCTCGCAGGATTGCTCACCGCCGATCTGTCGGAATCTAATTACATTCAGGTGGTATCGTCGCAACGGCTGTTCGACGTGGCCCGTCAATTCGGACTGGAAAGCTCCGAGCAGATCAATGTCGACAACGCGACAGCTATTGCCAAAGAAGTCGGAGCCCGCTGGGTGCTGACGGTCCGTCTTGCGACTGACCGTAGCGAGCGTCGCCTCGTCACTCAGCTTCTCGACGTTTCCAGCGGTGCACTAATCGCTTCGCAGAGCGCCGGAGCTGATACATCCGCGTCGGTATTCTCTTTGGTCGACAATCTGACTGTGCAACTCAAGACCGATCTTGGCTTACCCCCAGATGCGCTGAAAGAGCCGGACCCAAAAGTTGCCGAGGTCACGTCTCATTCGGTCAAAGCTTACGAGTCGTATCTCAAGGGTGTCGAGTTGGCCAACAGATACTACCTCGACGAAGCGCGAGATTACTTCTACAAAGCGTCCAAACTCGACTCCACCTTCGCCATGGCCTACTACTACTTATCGATGTACGATTCGCCCAGTTACATCGAAAAGGCGGTCCAATATTCGGCTCGGGCCACCCGCAAAGAGCAGATGTACATAATGGCTCAGAACGCCCTGATCAAGGGTGACCGTTTACAATCCGCGAAACTGCTGGAAGCCCTGACTACCCGTTATCCCGACGAGAAAGACGCTTTCTACCAGTTGGGGCGGCTCTCCTACAGCCAGTTTGAGTTCGACAAAGCCATTGCGTGTTACAAGAAGACCTTGAAACTTGACCCGCAGCACCGACGGACACTGAACCAGTTAGCGTATGCGTATGACATGATCGGCCGCACAGAAGACGCTCTCAGAACACTTGATGAGTACCAGCGAATCGCCCCGGATGAAGCCAACCCGTGGGACTCTCGAGGTGACATTCTCGCCAGCAATGGTCGACTGGATGAAGCGATAGCTGCTTATCGCCGGGCCGTGGAGATCTACCCTTCCTTCCGGCAGCCGGCCGAGAAAATTCTCTACGCCTATATGCATAACGGCCAGTACCCTGAGGCGGAGAAGGAGCTTGCCCGCTGGGCCGAGGGTTGCCCGGTTGACAGCTGTTCATTCGTATCGTGGGGCAGAGCCCACATGCTGATCTATCGCGGGCAGTATCACGACGCTCTTCAGGCGCTCGACAAAGCGATCTCCGTTGATGAGATCAAGACTAAGAACTGGGGCGGTTCTAGTTCTCTCGCGCCTTTGCACGCCGACAAAGCTCGTTTGCTGCTCGAGATGGATTCATCGGCGCAGGACGAGATCGAAAAGGCTATCGAGATTTACAGCAAGTATGTCCAGAGCGACAAAACAACGTACCGGGTCACACTCGCACAGGCGCTAATCCAGGCAGGCAAGCTTCAGGAAGCTGCTAACGTGCTGGCCAAACTGAAATCGGACATCGAAGCGACACAGTCACGGCTATCATTGTACTGGCTGGGCATGGGGTATCTCAAGCTGGCCGAGGGCGATCCGGATGCCGCCGCGGACTGTTTCGAGCGCTCGGCCAATGAACGCTACAGCCGCGCTGATTTCATCCCCCAGTACATGCTTGGCCGAGCGCTGTTGATGGCCGGTCAGGCAGAGAGAGCAGCCACAGTACTGGAAAGCCGCGTGAACTCATTCACCGAAACGCGCATGAAGGAATGCGCGGCCAGCGCTAAGATCCACTTCTACCTCGCGCAGGCGTACGAGGAGACCGGACGGCTAGAGAAGGCCATTGCTCAATATGAGAGTTTTCTCGGTATCTGGGAGAACGCCGATTCTGACCTGCCGGAACTTGCCGACGCCCACCAGCGGCTGACCCGATTAAAAGCGAATCCCTGAAAAACTCGACCCAGGGAACCTACAAACAGCTCTTCAACGGCGCATTCGCAGGGCCGGCGATGAACAGGTGATTCACCAACGTCTGGATGTCGCTGATAGTTATGTCATTGCAGGTCGGAGTCGCTCCGCCTGACTGGTTCACATCACACTCCGCCAGACACGGTAAGGCGGCACATGAACCGACAATGAACTTCGCCGTAACCAGCGTCTGGATGTCGCTGATCGTCACCTCGTTCGGGTATGTGCCCAGTCCGTTGGCATTGCCGACACGGCCTGAACAGCAATCATCGCAGACATCTCCAATATTATCGCCGTCGCTGTCTTCCTGGCCTGGATTGGGAACGTTCGGGCAATTGTCACCGGTATTACATATCCCGTCCGCATCGGTATCTGGACCGTCGTTGTTCGGGAGTTTATCCGCCAATGGCCCAAAGCCGTCCAAACCGATGGCACAATCATCACAGCCATCGTTATCAGCGTCAGCACAGATTAGCGGGTCCAGCGGACTGCTATCAAATGCATCAGACACACCGTCATTGTCATCATCAAAATCACCGGTATCGCACATCCCGTCCGCATCGGTATCAATACCATCGTTCCCTGGGAGATTGTCCGGTAATGGTCCGAAACCGTCAACACCGATGGCACAATCATCACAGCCATCGCTGTCTGCATCGGCACATCTGAGTGGGTTCAAAGATCTGATGTCAGAAGCATCAGGTACGCCGTCACTATCATCGTCTGGGTCACAGACGTTGCCGAGGCCATCGGAATCAGTGTCAAGTTGAGTAGCATTGGAAACAGTGGGGCAGTTATCGCATACATTGCCCAGTCCATCGCTATCGATATCTGCCTGGTCCGGGTTGTACGTCCCAGGGCAATTGTCAAAAGGCCTTAGAAGACCATCGTTGTCGAGGTCGTCGAAATTGAGATAGGCCACGGCGTTATTGCCGAATTGGGTAATCGCCAATTCACCGTCGACGAAGTTGTAGCAACATCCGGCGGGCTGGTTCAATGACGCAATAACTAACGTTCCCGTGGAACCGTGTTCGCCGTCCCACATATAGTTCCCCCCTGAGGCATGACTGGACAGGAATACTCTTCCGTCGTACCCCAAACAGATGCCGTCCAAATTCGCGGGCGCGTACTGCATGGCGGTAGTGACCGCACGGCTGGTCAGGTCCACAGCCAGCACCGAGTTGCTTCCGTAATAGGCGGCAATCAACAGCCTGTTTCGGGCGCCATCGTACACAATGTCTTGAATCCCCGGGCTCAAACCCGTGACGAAGTTCTCGTAGGTCTGATTCGCAATATCGACTTTGAGTATTCGACCATACGTATCAACAACATAGAGGTAGTTGCCGCCGTCCCACGTAATTCCGTCAAGGTTCTGGAAACTATACGCGGTTATATGCCATTCCAACGTCTTGGTCGTAAGATTGATCCCAACCACGCTGTCACCAGCCACTGAAACATACAGGCGGTTTCCTGCAATCTCGCACCCCATGGCATACGCCAGCCCCGAGTACCACAAAGTCGCGTTCTTATTGTGGTCGACTGCGATGATGTTGCCATCGCCATAGTTCGAAACGAGATAGCGGTCGTTTGCTTCATCGTAAGCGACACTCTCGGGGTAACTGAACAAACTCTGCCCGTTGACCAATGCAGCGTTAGCGGTCAGTGCTACGGTGAGCGCGAGAACAGTTCTAGTCATATAAATGCTCCTTTTGTGAGTTGTTGAATCTGGATGTCGTCAGATAATTCGGACACGTGGCTCCTCAAGTCAAAAAGCAAATTGCCTGATAGCGATGGCTTTCCGGCAGATGTGCTATGCGGCTCTCCCTCTTTCCTCTTTGTTCTCACAGACAGCTCTTCAGCGGCGCGTTCGTTGGACCGGCGATGAACAGGTGATTCACCAGCGTCTGGATGTCAGCAATCGTGATATCCTGACACTGTGGATTGGCTAGGCCGGACTGATTCACATCACACTCCGCCAGACATGGCAAGGCTGCACATGAACCGACAATGAACTTCGCTGTGACCAGCAACTGGATATCACTGATGGTGACTTCCTGCGGGTACGTGCCAGCACCGTTAGCGTCACCGACGCGGCCGATGCAGCAGCCGTCACAGGCGTCGCCAAAACCGTCGCTATCGCGATCCTCCTGTCCCGGGTTATATACAAGCCAGCAGTTGTCGCATTCATCGCCGATATTGTCTGCGTCGAGATCGCTTTGATCCGGATTCTGAAGATTGGGGCAGTTGTCAAGTGCGCAGGTACTGGCCGGGTAACCTGGTTCGGCGTAGCCGTCAAAATCTGAATCTGTACATGGATCGCAAGCGTCACCAATGCCATCCCCATCGGCGTCGGCCTGATCCGGATTGTACGTCTCGGGGCAGTTGTCCCGGTATTCCGGGACCAGATCGTTGTCCGGGTCGCTAAAGCTGACATAGGCCATGGTGCCACCGCCGAATCGGGCAATCGCCAATTCACCGTCGACGAAGTTGTAGCAACATCCGGCCGGCTGGTTCAATGACGCAATAACTAACGTTCCCATGGAACTGTACTCGCCATCCCACATTTGGACGGTTCCCCCCCAAGCGTGACTAGAGAGGTACACTTTGCCGTTATCCCCAAGACAAATGCCGTCAAGATACCCCGGGTCCTGGAGCATGGCCGTGGTTACGGAGCGGGTGGTGAGGTCCACGGCCAGCACCGAGTTGTCGGCGTAGTAAGCGCCAATCAGGAGTCGATTATGGGCGCCATCGTACACAATGTCTTGAATCCCCGGGCTCAAACCCGTGACGAAGTTCTCGTAGGTCTGACTCGCAATATCGGCTTTGAGTATTCGGCCATACGTATCAACAACATAGAGGTAGTTGCCGCCGTCCCACGTAATTCCGTCAAGGTTCTGGAGACTACTCGCGTTTATCTGCCATTCGGTCGTCTTGGTCGTAAGATTAATCCCAATCACTCTGTTACCATACACTGAGACATACAGGCGGTTTCCTGCAATCTCGCACCCCATGGCATGCAACAACCCCGAGTACCACAAAGTCGCGTTCTTATTGTGGTCGACTGCGATGATGTTGCCATCGCCATAGTTCGAAACGAGATAGCGGTCGTTTGCTTCATCGTAAGCGACACTCTCGGGCTGGTTGAATAGACTCTGTCCGTTGACTGATACAGCGTTGACCGTCAGCGCTATAAGAAGCGCGAGAACAGTTCTGGTCATAAGCATGCTCCTCTTGCGAGTCACTGAATTTGTATGTCGTCAGATAACTCGGACACGTGGCTCCTCAAGTCAAAAAGCAAATTGCCTGATAGCGATGGCTTTCCGGCAGATGTGCTATGCTGCTCTCTCTCTTTCCTTTTTGTTCTCACAGACAGCTCTTCAGCGGCGCATTCGTTGGACCGGCGATGAACAGGTGATTCACCAGCGTCTGGATGTCAGCAATCGTGATATCCTGACACTGTGGATTGGCTAGGCCGGACTGATTCACATCACACTCCGCCAGACATGGCAAGGCTG
>Ga0315276_10001330_pt1 | contig 22081 bp, 22 predicted proteins | sample YL17G05_0_MG_FD_204542 | JGI IMG/M metagenome (GOLD analysis project Ga0315276, IMG submission 204542) | Sediment microbial communities from Yellowstone Lake, YNP, Wyoming, USA - YL17G05_0 | ecosystem: Environmental > Aquatic > Freshwater > Lake > Sediment | place: USA: Wyoming | collected... | reverse complement strand
GATGGCCCTGATTCATACCAAGGGCAAAGCTACGGGCAAGGTAGAGCAGGTCGATTTGACCAGCGAATATAAAAATCATGTTTTGAAGTTTCTTTGGCCCAATTTGAGGCCGTTAAAAATTGCCATTGATGCTTCAAACGGTATGGCTGGAAAGATGGTCCCTGCGATTTTCGGGGGTTTGCCGATAGAAATAATCCAGCTTAACTTCGAGCATACCGGCCAGTTCAAACACGAGCCGAACCCCATGGTCGAGGAAAATCTGGCGGAATTAAAAGCCGCGGTAAAGGACAATAAATGCGATTTCGGAATTTGCTTCGATGGCGACGCGGACAGATTGATGATGGTTGATGAGAAGGGGGTAAATATCAGCTGCGATTTGCTGACGGCTTTGATTGCAACGTATTTTTTGAAGGGCAATCCGAACTCGGCGATAGTTTATGATTTGCGCAGCAGCTGGGTGGTTGTCGAGGAGATTCTCAAACACGGCGGCACGCCGCGAAGAGAAAGGGTCGGACATGCTTTTATGAAAAAGGCGCTGCGTGATTCACATGCCGTGTTTGGCGGAGAGCTTTCCGGCCACTTCTATTATCGCGATAATTACTATGCCGATTCAGGTATGATTACCTTTGTGCACGTATTGAACATAGTCAGCGGCGCGGAAGTTCCGGTAAGCGAGCTTGTCAAGCCGTTGCGAAGATACTTCAGCAGCGGCGAGATAAATTTCAAAGTCGAAGACAAGCAGGCTAAGATGGATGAGTTGACGAAAAGATATAGTGACGGCCAAATCGACAATCTGGACGGCGTTACTATTCAATATAAAAACTGGTGGTTTAACTGCCGTCCGAGCAATACCGAGCCGTTCCTTAGACTGACTGTCGAGGCAAAGAGCAAAGAGGTACTTGAGGAAAAGCTTTCCAAGCTTGAGGCTCAGCTTGGCAAGCCCGTGTAAAGCGGGAGGTGACGTGGAGGTTTATAAAAAGACATACCAAACGCCCAACGGTACTGTGGAAGGCGTGCAAACCAAATGGGCAGGGTTTAATATTTTGCTTGTAACCGGAGCAAAAGGTTTTTTGGCGTGTCCCGCAATTGATGTTGATGCCTGCCAGCGATATGGTGTTGCTGCGGCATTGGTGGAGAGCACGCCTGATAACCCCATCGGCACACTCGAAAGATTTCCGAACCGCAAGGTTACGAAGGTAAATGCGAAAGCCAGTGCACTCGGCATCACCGAAGGTATGGATGTTACCGATGCCTTTGCTCTTATAGCATAAAATTTTGCGTGGTCAGGCAGGAATCCGGAAAGGAAAAGAAAATATGAAAGCGGGAAGGTATTGCTTTATTTTGGTGGTTTTTGCCGGCTTTTTGTATGTTCCTGTCATCGGCGAGGTCGAGGCAGTTCCCGCGGAGAGTGAACCGAAACTGACTGGTCAGCCTGACCCCGCTCTGGTGGGGGTAAAGCAATTGTATGTTGTTATCCCCGCTGCCGATGCTGGGCCTAATAGTCACGGGCTGGTCTTCGATGAGCTCGAAAATTCGATTACGAATAAACTCAAAGAAGCCGGTATCGCAATTACCGAAATCAACGTTGACGAGAAGGAGCCTAATACCCCACAGACAAAAATGGCGAGAGTTTTGAGGAGAAGAGCCGGGTATACCGACGTCAAAGATTTAGAGTTCAGGCATCCCCGTGTTCCGGAGCTTCTCGTTTACATAGATGTACTTGACGTGAAGGATTCGCAGCAGGTTGTTTTTCGTGTTCAAATGTCTTTGGTTCGACTGGTGTATCTCAACAGGGACAGACGGCCCGGCTTCAAGACAGATGTTTGGCGGTCCGAGCCGACAATGCAGGTGACATCAGCGGAAAATATGCCCGTTGCGGTTACAAGCGCGGTCGTGGAGCAGTCTGAAGCTTTTATACAAGCTTATCTTGCAGCTAATCATCCAAATAAACGGTCTTCCGATGCAAATTTACCCGGCATAACGCCAGCGAAGACGGAGGATGTTAGTGTAGTTCCGGAAGAACAAATTAAACCGGCCGCTGAATCGACACCAGCCGGGTACGAATACGTTACGTCAAAGAACAGCAAGGTATTCCACAAACCCGATTGCATGTCAGCAAAGAGAATCAAACCGGAAAATTTAGTTGGTTACAGCAGCAGAGATGAGGCAATAGAGGCTGGCAAAAAGCCGTGCGAGCTATGTAATCCATAAGGCAAGTGCCTGCCGAATTAGTTAACTTATTTATGAACAGACAAGACCAGACCATAATAGACGACCTTTACAAAAATACGCCGCTCGAAGAGATTCCCTGGAACAATGAACAGCCGCCGGAGTTGCTGGTTGAACTGGTTAAAAGCGGCAAGGTCAGGCCCCTCGACGATGCTCGGGGCAGGCCCGGCAGAGCTTTGGATTTGGGCTGCGGATTGGGCAATTACGCAATCTGGCTGGCGGGTCGTGGTTTTGAGGTTGTAGGGGTGGATGCCTCGACGACGGCCATAAAAATCGCGAAGCAAAACGCCAAAAAGAAAAAGGTCAAATGCGAGTTTGTGGTTGGGGATTTAAGCGGTGATTGGCCCGATTTGGGCGGACAGTTTGATTTTGTTTACGACTGGGGCCTGCTTCATCATATACTTCCGGAAGATAGAAATAAATATATAGAGAATGTTTTCAGGGTGCTTAAGCCGACGGGCAAGTATCTTTCTGTATGTTTTAACAAGAAGGACGTCGCGTTCCAAGGTACAGGAAAATACAGGCAAACCAGTATGGGCACGGTCGTGTATCTGTCGTCGGAAAAAGAATTGAGAAAACTTTTCGAGCGGTTTTTCAGTATTATCGATTTTCGCGTCCTCGAAATAACAGGCAAAGTTATGACGCATATATTCAACTATTGTTTGATGCAGTGGGAAAGGCAATAAGAACGTGGAGCTTCTTGCGATAATTACAATAGCGGTGAGTTTGTCGATGGACGCGTTCGCTGTGTCGGTGGTTACAGGCGCGGCGTATAAAGAATTGCATGTCAGGCATACGCTTAGAATGGCGATGTTTTTCGGAGGCTTCCAGGCGTTTATGCCCGCGGTAGGTTATCTGGCCGGGCTTACAGTAAGACAATACATATCGGGTTATGACCACTGGATAGCATTCGTGATTTTAGCGGCAGTCGGAATTAAGATGATTTACGAATCGTTCAAAATAAAATCTGAAAGGCAGGCGATGCACCCGGCAAATCTTGCGATGCTGCTTGCTCTTGCTGTGGCCACGAGCATTGATGCGCTGGCGGTCGGAATAACGCTTTCTTTTATTACCAGTTCGATTATCGCGGCGATTATTATAATCGGGGTCGTTACGTTTGTTTTGTCGTGTGTCGGCGTAACTATCGGTAAGCGGTTCGGGCATTTCTTCGAGAGCGGCATCGAAACAATCGGCGGACTGGTACTTATCGGCCTCGGCGTAAAAATACTTGTTCAGCATCTATTGTCGTAAACGGCGGCAATTACCTGCTTGCAAAAACGTCATTTTTATTATAGATGATATAATAAATCAGCGGCTTAAAAACCACTATGACAAAAACAACGAAAACAATAGATTTAGACAAGCTAACGGACGAGGAACTCCTGCAAACGCGAGTCCGGGACCTTAACCTGCAAATCAAGGGTTCTTCTCTCGAACCGCTCATAGAAAGAATCTATGATGAACTTACTGCAAAAGGTATAAACTTTCATCCTCCGTGCTATCTTGCCGATGAATGGCTTTGTCCGGACAAAGAGCCGATTATTGGAATTCCATTTTTCCTGGCCCAGCCGCGATTAAAAAATATCGAAAAAAAGATTATGTTCGAGGTCGAAGGCGGGACGGAAAAATCCTGTATGGAGCTTCTCCGGCACGAGTGCGGACACGCTTTGAACTACGCGTATGAGCTGTATAAGAAAACGCGATGGCGCGAATTGTTCGGCCCATTCTCAACCAGATACTCTGATTTATATTACTACCAGCCCTATTCCAGACGTTTTGTTCTCCACTTAAAAGACAACTACGCACAGGCCCATCCCGACGAGGACTTCGCGGAAACTTTTGCCATCTGGCTTACTCCGAACAGCAACTGGCAGGAAAAATACAGCGACTGGCCCGTAATTAAAAAATTACGGTATATCGATAATATGATGAAAAAGCTCAGCAACAAGTCCCCTGTGGTTGCCGCCAAAGGAACTCCGCCGTGGTCGGCTTCACGAATGACTTCCACACTTGCAGGGTTCTATGACAGAAAACGAAAGGCGCTGGGAAGCAGCTTTTATGGGTTCTATGACGACAGCCTGAAAGAGCTTTTCAAGGCAGGAAGTTCGGATTCCTCGAAGACCAAAACTTCCAATCTCCTTCGCTTACATCGTCGCCAGATTATTAATAACGTCGCGAGATGGACCGGACATCGTAAATACGATATTCATCAACTGGTCAGCAGGATAATTATTCGTTGTGACGCACTTGGTTTATATGCTGAAAGCAACGCCGCTGACGGTATAATAGCTGTAACCGTTCTGCTTACAGCTATCGCAGGAGATACTTTCAGAATAGGAAAAAAGCAGCAGCGATAATGAAGAGAAAACTAAACATCACCGCTCTGGTTGACAAATGGACCATACCGGGTAATGACCCTGACTTCAGGGAAAAACCGAAAGAGCCGTCAACCGAGTATCATGTCATCAGGACATTACGCGAGTTGGGACACAACGTTTCTGTCCTCGGCCTCGAAGATGATATAACTATTGTTGTAACCACGCTGAGCACGGAAAAGCCGGACCTCGTTTTCAATCTTACGGAGGCGCTCGACGGAAACCGCTGTATGGATATGAATATTGCCGCGGTTCTGGAGATGCTCGGTATCCCCTTTACCGGTTCAGGCCCTGCCGGGCTGATGTTATGCCGGGACAAGGGGCTATGTAAGCGGATGTTAGCCACCCATCGAATACGTATTCCTAACTTTGTTTCCATCGCTCCGCACCAAAAGGTTCGGGTTCCAAAATCCCTTCATTACCCGCTGGTCGTCAAGCCGGTATTCGAAGACAGCTCTGAGGGCATCTCCAATGCGTCTGTTGTCAATAACGAAACGGCGATGCTGGAGCGGGTCAAATTCGTTCATGATGGCTGGAACCAGCCCGCCATAGCCGAGGAATACATCGAGGGCCGGGAGCTTTATGTTGGTATTATTGGAAGTAAGCGTCTGACTGTCTTGCCCATACGCGAGTGTTTCTTTGATTCTGACAGTTCTGATGGGCCTCGACTCGCGACCTACCGTGTAAAATGGAATGCCCAATACCGCGAAAAGTGGGGCATCAGATTCGGTTACGCCAAACTTGATGCCGCCATTGTTAAAAACATCGAGCGAACTTGCAAAAGGGTCTATCGCCTGCTTCAGATTCGCGATTACGGAAGAGTCGATATAAGACTCACGCCGGAAAACAAGATTGTTGTTCTCGAAGTTAATCCCAATGCTAATATTGCTAAAGACGATGAGATAGCCGAGGCCGCGGAGAAAGCCGGCATCTCTTATGAAAAGCTAATTAACCGTATTATCCACTTTGCTTTACGTCGTTGTAAATGAGCGCAATAGCAGCCACAACAGAGTTAAACAGAACCGAAAAATTAAGATTTAGTTATATCGGAGTAATAGTGTATGGCATCTAAGGTGTATTTTATTAAGGCGTCCGTCAGTGATGGCGAGAGAAAACTTTCCGACAAGGCCGTCAAATTATTCAGGGCGGGCAAATTCGCAAAATGCTTTTCGGAAAATGATTTTACCGCCGTCAAGATTCACGTCGGCGAAGACGGCAATACTACATATCTAAGAGCTGATTGCATCAAAGGATTGGTAAAAGAGCTGCTGGCCTCGAAAGCGAAACCATTTTTAACCGATGCTTCTACTTTATACATAGGCAAAAGGCACAACGCTATTGACCATACTATTCTCGCTTCAAAGCACGGATTTGACTTCGCAGGTCTTGGAATACCGTTTATTGTTCCCGATGGATTGTTCGGCAATTCCGGTGTGGCGGTGGAGGTCAACTGCGAAGTTAATAAAAAAGTTTTTATCGCCTCCGAAATTACGAAGTGTCAGTCGATTCTTTCCATCGCGCATTTTACCGGCCATCTTGCCACCTGCTTCGGGGCCACGATAAAAACGCTTGGTATGGGCTGCGCAAGTAAAGAGGGAAAACTGAAACAGCACTCTTCTCTTAAGCTCAAGGTTAACGATAAATGCACGCTCTGCGGGGTTTGTTACAAACACTGTCCCGCCGATGCCATTACTCTCGGCAAAGTAAAGGCCAATATCGACCATGACAAGTGCATCGGCTGCGCGGAATGCCTGGCTGCTTGCAGGTTTAGCGCCGTCGATAGTGACTGGGGACAGCAGAACGAAGTACTGCAAAAAAGCATGGCTGAGCACGCCCTCGGAGCGCTGAAAGGAAAAGAAAACAAAGCCGTATTTTTCAACTTCATCATATCAGTTACTAAAGACTGCGATTGTTTCGGCGCCACAGACATGCCCAACATAATCGATGACATCGGCATAGTTGCATCGACCGACCCCGTCGCCATTGATAAAGCAGCCTTGGATTTAGCCGAAGCCAAAGGCGGGAAAAAGATGTCGCAGTTAGTTGAAAACAGCGAACTTAATCCGCGTTATCAAATTGAGCATGCGGAGCGCATCGGTTTGGGAAATGCTGATTATGAGCTTATAGAGGTTGATTAAAGGCTGAAATAGCAAACTTTGTTAAATATTTACCTAACTTTCACTTGCATTTAGTGAAATTTCCGCTATAATTTTAGTATTATGTCATTAGGCCAGATAATAAGAAAAAAGCGGGAGCAATTGCATCTGACTTTGGACGAGGTCAGCGCCGGCGTTGGGTTTTCCAAGCCGTATCTATCCACTATTGAAACCAGCAAAGTAAATAATCCGCCCAGCGATGAGTTGCTGACAAAGCTTGAAAAGACTCTTGAGTTTGAGCCGGGGCTGCTGCTGCACATTGCTCATATGGAGGCTTTGCCTCCCGATGTTCGTCAGGGATACGAATCTGCCGAGGCGGAAAACCAGAAATTACGCCAGTTTATCAAAAACATTATTCATAAAAAAACTAATACAGCCAGGATTGACACGCTTCTGACGGAAAGTGAACTGGGCATCGAGCAGACAAAGGCGTCTTTGTCGGCAGGGCGGTTAGTGCCGGTGATAAACAAAGTTGCTGCCGGCTACCCAGCCGATTTCAACGACCTCGATTATCCTGCGGGCGTAGCTGATGATTATGTCCGCTGTCCGGATTTGCACGACGTCAATGCCTTTGCCGTTCGGGTCGTCGGCGATTCGATGGAGCCTAAGTTCAGGGAAGGGGACATCGTGGTATTCTCGCCCGCAGCCGAGGTGCATAACGGCGATGATTGCTTTATTCGCTTTGCGATGCCGCACGAAACGGCTTTCAAGCGTGTCTTCTTCGAACCGGGTGATAAGGTAAGGCTCCAGCCGAGAAACGAAAAATACCCGCCCATAGTCGTTAACGGCAAACGCATCGATGGCCTATACCGCGCTATCATAAAATACGAAAAACTGTAGAATGTTTTTCACATCTGCTCTTGCGTGATGCTTTTAGCGGATATTTTGCCCCGCGACCGCTGAAACCAATGCAAAGACTTTTGAAGCGCCCGCCTCTTTTAATATCTTCGCACATTCGTTTAATGTAGCGCCGGTTGTTTTAATATCATCGATAAGGCAAACATTCTTTCCGGCGAAGTTATGTCCCTTGCGCACCGCGAAAGCACCGGCAACATTTCTGGCACGCGCAGCGGGACTTGCCATCGCCGGCTGGGGTTTAGTTTGCCGAATCCGAACAATATCGGTGCTGATTTTTGCTGTCGGGTGCTTTAATTTCTTAGCTAAGACTAAAGATTGGTTGTAGCCTCGAATCAATCGCCTCGTCCAGTGCAGCGGAACAGGAACAAAAAAATCTATCTCATTATAAAAGCCGCTGCCGGCCAAAGCGGAATTAGCCAGAAAGCCCAGCGTTAAATCCAGTTCGGTTCGGCCGTTCTTAAAGGCCAGTATCATTTGTTGTAGGGCGTCTGCGTAAACGCCGCTTCGGGCTATTCTATCGAAGTGGATTTGATTGTCCTGACAGTTGGGACATGCGCCGTTAATTAAAGCGTATTTGCTTGCGTCCCGCCCGCAGCGCCGGCAGTAATCGCCCGCCGTGCAGAAAAGAAGCTCGTCCCAGCAATTTTTGCACAGGGCGTTGTCTGTTTCACAGATGCTTTTCTTACAATTGGCGCAAACCGCAGGCCAGAGAAGCTGATTCAAACCCTGCAATGCGAAGACGGCATTTCGTTTTATTTTTCCTGTATCCACACTGCTGATTATACAAAACTCAGCGTCGAAGACCATTTTATTTCAAATCGTATGCACTATTATCCGGCGAAAGAAAGCCGGTGCCTTCTGCGATATTATTTTCTTCAGGCGAGCCTGTCTCCGTAAAACGGCCTTTGACAGAACGAGCAGAACCGTCGCACCATGCAACATTTGTTTTACCTGAATGTCGATATCCCTGCGTACCTGCCCAATTGCCCGAGAAGCCCCCATCATGCGGGCCGGGAAAGGGGGAACGCATAAACTTATTCGCTCCATCTTTCCACTGCCCATCTCCGAAAATGGCACAGCTTTCCGGTTTTCTGATATTGGTACTCCTGGCGGACATAGTAACAGTATTTCTAAGCACGACTCCATCTTTAACTGCACAGTTTCCTCCGATGTAACTTGTGTTATAGTTATAACCGGTATAGGGGTCGTTCATCCAGGTGGCATTATCCTTAAATGACGGACACTGCTGGATTTTTTCCACCATTTGCCCCTGCCACAAAAGTCCCGGCTCTGTATATTTTTTACCGGCATCATCAACATTTGTGAAATCCCATGCGATAGATTTACGGGTCGAGCCGTTTTTCTCTGTTATATAAGCCATTGGGAAGTAAGAGTCGTTATTATCTGCGTACATGGTTACTGCTATAACCATCTGCCGCAGATTATTCAGGCACACAAAACTTTGGCTGTGTTGTTTTGCGCTGCTCAATGTGGGTATCAATATTCCCATCAGCAGGGACATAATGCCTATTACTACAAGCAGTTCTATTAATGTAAATGCTGTTTTTTGTTTCATGCTCGTACGCTTATTCACATTCCCAATCGCAGTAAAGCCAGTTGTCAGCCAGGTCTTTCAAATCACCCCAATCGCTCACGTTGAGCCAATCCTGCGCCAGTACCGCGAAATCAAAAAAATCAACCCTGCAATCTTCGTTCAAATCGCCCGCAGGGTGCGGATGTTTATAATCACCGCAGCAACTTACGTCCGCGATGGCATCTATCTCTGTGGTTATGCCGGGGCCGCCGCTTAGGTCGTCTTCTATCCGAACATATTCAATCCAATCCAGTCCCAATGTACCTATGTCGAAACCCGTCCCGCCGGCGGAACCATCATACATGCCGATTATCTCGGCTACGGTTTTGCCGTAAAAATCAGCAGCGGTTAATCCAGGGTCCACCGGTCGGGTCGGGTCAAGCTCTTCCGACCAGACATCGTTAACATCGTCCCATTTGTAACTGGCCGTCGGAGCGAAATCGTCTGCATAAGGACCGTTCGAGAAACTGTACCAGTTTACACCGTCCTGACTTACGGAAACTATTCCCCGCTCTTTGTAAAGCCCGCTATCGACCGTAAATATTTCGGGGTTTGACTCCGGTCCCCAATACCCTCCAATACTTATATGACACTTTGCATTACCAAACACGATAAAATCAATGCCGTAGGGATTGTTCTCATCATTCGAAACCGGATGACTAAACTTTAAAACCAGTCTTCCGCCGTTGCCGATTGTAACTATCTCAAATGCCCGGAAAGGGGGATAAACAGGTACTACCGGCATCGAAACACTTTCTGGTACATGTTCGTCGTCGCCTGTCGTTTCTAAAGTGGGGGCGCCTAATGCCGTTTGAGGATTGTTGTAGGGGTCAAGGCTGACCGGGTCATACCCGACGTCGCTGCCTTGAATATACTCGATAACCTCCGCGGCAAAATCATTTGCGTCGTAGTTATACGCTGCTGCCATTGCTGCGCACCACAACAAAATCAGAACAACTGGTATGTATTTTCTTTTCAGATACATTTTTATTATCTTACGCAGTTAAATGTTTCTTTTTGCGAAGCATAATTCCGCCAAGAGTGAGTAATGCAAATGTTGCCGGTTCCGGTACTGGAACAATCGGTTCGCTGCCCCAGTCGTCACCAGGCTTTGCCAGCAAACCATGAATACTGCCGTCGGTTACAAATGTGTCATCCAACCCGTTGCCCCATCCCCAACTGGCGCCATCAGTGCTTACCCACTGACTCCACCACGAATCTGGCCAGTCATAAGTTGCGTGGTATGTAACTTCATCCTTTTCATACCAGACGTCGTTTAAAAGGCCATTTGCTGTCGCAAAGGTTAAATTGTTCTCAGCCGAATGAAACTCGTTGAGCATGTCCATCGCGGTAAGGCCGGCAACATCGAACCGATACCCAAAGGCAAAACTATCAGCCTGACCATTACCGGGCCAAAAATCTATGACCAGCACGGTAGAATAGCTGGCCGTTTCATTTCCTGTCCAGCTTTCCAACATAATTTCGTTCCCCTGAAACATAAATTCGCCGTTCGCGATACTTACAACTGCCAAAACAATCACCAAACTCATCAATCTCCTCGAAGCCATAGTATTCTCTCTTTCTTAAATTAGAAAAAGTTGCAATTTCTTTTCAAAAACTCTTGCTCTTGTTTTTTGCTCTTTTCTCCTTTCGTTACTGTCCAGGCCCTAACCGCGAGGGCGCCAATAAAAAAACCGCCGTTCTCGCGGAGAGAACGACGGTTCTGAAATCAAACAGTAAGACGCTGAAATTAGAAACAGCCGCACCGTGCTCCAAATCGCGAGAACACCGAAAATGCGTAACTAACCCCAGGCAGGTTTTCTGACTTGCGTCCTACCGAAAGGCTCCTTCCCATCCAGAACTGAACTTTAATAATGGATAGTGGCAAAATGCCTCTCGGACTTCCCCCCATTCTTGCTTTCGCAAGAAAGCTTTGGGGGAACAGGCGCTTACAGCGGCGCGACCGTCGCGGATTTTAACCGCGTTCCCGTTTGACTATCCCGAAGCGACAGCTTCAGGACCTGCAGTTAAGATATATTTTTTCAAAGAGCAATTCTCTATGATTCTTATCAAGCCTGCGTATATTCTTCAAGCGAAAAATAAAATTTTTTAGTTTCTTAGATAAAGAATAATGCCGGTCATTATCAGAATAACCACAAAACACACGCCCAACGCTATCATAAAGACCCACACGAAGGTTTTACGATGACGGGAAATAATGTATTTGAGGTATCTGTCGCTCGCGGCAAATGTTTTACTCATTTGGACAATGCCATCGGCGTGTTTGTTGGTGCTCTGGTTAAGTTTGTCCAGCGTTTCGTTAAATTTGTTAAGGCCCTCAGTCATTTGCACGTCAACATCGGCTGCTGCTGCGAGCTGATTGTTAATGCCAGCCAGCGCGTCGGTTTGCTTGGCGGTTTCGGTCGGAATTTTTTCTATCGTTTCTACAAAACTCTGCTCTGTGATGGCAGTTGCTTTTAAATGTTCCAGCAGCTGTTCCGTTAGATGCTTTTGGTTTTCCAGAGCAACCGGAAAATTTTCCATCAGTTTAGGCAATTGTTCAATACGCTTCATCAATTCTTCATTATGAGCGGCCTGGCGGTTTAGATGACTGTTAATGCCTTCCAGCTGCTCAACGAGTTTATCGAAACTGACCTGTAATTTTTCAAGCGATTGTGTTTTGTCCATCGGCTGAACTGTTTTGACCAGAACCTGATCGCTTTCGCCGGTATTGTTGTCAGTGGCAGACTCTGTAGGTTCGCTGATTAGCCCATTCTCGTCTGTCGCGGGGTGATATGCGGCTCGGTGTGGTTTATGAGCCTCTAACCAACTGCTTGCCTTCGACCAGAAATCTTTTAGGGCCATTTTCAATATCCCCGAAAACAAATGCGTAACTCGTAAACTTTGCCTGATTCGGATTACCATTAGAAAGCTTTTTTGCTGTAAGTTCAAGTCATTTTTGCTATTATTACCCCTGTTGGTGAACAGATGAAGCTAATAACATTTAAGAAAAACGCATCTATTTGTGCCGGTGTCCTGACTGATAAAGGCATCGTGGATTTAACCGGCGATTTTCAAAGCGTAAAACACATCCTCGCCGGCGGCCACGAAACCATCAAAAAAGTCCGGCTCGTTATTGATAAATGCACAAAATTTATTGCCCCTTCCGCGGTGAAGCTTTTAGCGCCGGTTCCGGACCCGCCTAAAATCCTCGCACTTGCGGGAAACTACAGCCAGCACATTGCCGAGGTCGGCCTTACGCTTGGCCTGTCGGATTCACCTCACAAAACGACCGTACCCAGACCGTTTATTATGCCGCCCACGGTGATAATAGGCTGCGGTGAAGAAATTCAATGGCCGGCTTACAGCAAACAAATAGATTATGAAATCGAGCTTGCTGTCGTTATCGGAAAAGAAGCAAAATGTATAACTCCTCAAACTGCAAAGGAAGTAATCGCCGGCTACACAATCATAAACGATGTGTCAGCCCGAAGTGTAACCTTCGCAAAGGACAGAAAGAAAAGGCCCTGGGACGAATTTTATGATTGGCTCAGCGGCAAATGGGCCGATGGCTTTATGCCGATGGGGCCTTTCTTACTTACCGCCGATGAGGTTGAAGACCCGCAGAACCTGCAGATGACTCTCAAAGTAAACGGCGAAATCCGCCAGAACGCGAACACATCTGGAATGATTTTCAGCATTTACCAGATAGTATCGTTTTTGAGTAATTTGATGACGCTTCAGCCAGGCGATATCATAGCTACGGGAACGCCCCATGGCGTAGCAATGGCCACCGGGAAATTCCTCCAGGGCGGCGACAAAATTGAGTGTACCATCGAAAAACTCGGTACTCTTACAAACACCCTCGGCCCGAAACCAGAAAAATTCTACGAGCCATTGGCTCAATAAAAAACGGTGCTATACAAATGGCTTATGGGCCGTTTATCTTGTTTTGTGGTCGATAAAACCTTCGAGTCTGCGGCTCCTTACGGGATGCTGCAGCTTCCTTATAGCCTTTGCCTCGACCTGCCTGACACGCTCACGCGTAACCTTGAAAATTCTGCCCACTTCTTCGAGCGTATAAGTGTACCCATCGCCGATTCCGTATCGCAGCTTGATAATCTCGCGTTCGCGATATGAAAGCGTTTTCAAAATCATATCGATTCTTTCCTTGAGCATCTCCTGCGTAGCAGAGGCCACCGGCGAGTCTATTTGGTCATCTTCGATAAAATCGCCGAAATAGCTGTCTTCACTTTCGCCTATGGGCCTGTCAAGACTGATTGGGTGCTTGGATATTTTCACAACCCTGCCGGTCTCATCTATGCTCATATTAGCTTCTTTGGCAAGCTCTTCAGTCGTTGGTTCTCTGCCTAATCTCTGGAGCAGAACTTTGGTGGCGGTTCGCAGCCGGCTCATTGTCTCTATCATGTGCACCGGAATACGAATCGTTCGTGCATGGTCGGCAATCGCTCTGGTGATTGCCTGACGAATCCACCATGTGGCATAAGTGCTGAACTTGTAGCCCCTGCGATATTCGTATTTATCAACCGCCCTCATCAGGCCGGTATTGCCTTCCTGAATTATATCCAGAAAACTCAAGCCGCGGTTTCGATACTTCTTGGCAATCGAGACCACCAGCCTGAGGTTTGCACTTGATAGTGTTCGTTTGGCGTGTTCGTACTGGTAAAAAACTCTGTCGATGGCTCGCAGTCTTTTATCGAGCTGCGTTGGAGTTTCCATCGCCAGGTCCTGTAGGCCGGCCAGTTCCTGCTTCATCGCCTGGATATCTTCTGTCATTATATCTTTCGTTGGCCCCGTGGCGATAATCTGCTCTAACTGATGCATCTTCTGGCAGATGCCATGCAGCTTATTTTTCATCGGTTGGATTCTGCTTGTTCGCAGGCTGAGCTCTTCCAGCAGCGTTGCGATTTTGCGTTTGTTTCTGTATATTCGTCTTAAGTCTAACCTGCCGGGGTTTTTGCCGCTTTCGTCGGGTTGGGTTTGCAGCCATTTCTTAAACAAACCTTGATTAATCGTTAGCAGCGTATTTACCGTTTGAACGTTTCCAGGCAGCCGCTTCTTTATTACCGACCTGACGAGGTTTTCGGCGGTGCTGATCTTCATTGTTCTGTCGAAGCTCAATGTCCCATCCTGAACATGTTCGAGTATCTCCACCGCGCCTCTGGTGCAATAATCACATTCGAGCATTTTCCTTCTAAAGCTCATACGCGCCAATTCTATCTTGCGAGCCAGCGCAATCTCGCTTTCCCGTGTCAGCAGCGGAATCTCACCCATCTGGGTTAGGTATGTTCTTATAGGGTCATCGAACCGTTTGCTGCTTTCTGCGCCGACCAGATGTTTTTCCAGCAGCTCATCTTCTTTGATATGGTCTTCTTTAGCGGCTTCAGGCTCGCTTTCAGGCGCTTCGAATTCCTCTTTTTCCACCACGTCGGCTTCATCGATAATGTTGATTCCCATTTCATCCAGAGCTGCCAGTAAGCTGTCCAGACGGTCAGGAGTAACAAGCTCCTCGGGCAAGTCTTCGTTCATCTCCTCGTAAGTAAGGTATCCTTTTCGCTTGCCTTTTTCGGTAATTGCTTTTATTTGCTGTTCAGCGTCCTTGGTTTTCATGCCCGGCGAGGACTCGGCATTAATCTCCGTTTCGTCGAAGGCATCTGGTCTGTTTGCTTTCATGTTTTTTCTTGCCACAGTTAGTACCCTTATGCACAATTTATAAAGTATTAAACCGCTTATTTGCTATGTCATTCCTATACTGCGCGGATTTTGTTTTTCCGTATTTTCGAGGAAGCGTTGCAGAAACTGCGTTTGGTTTTCTACCGCTTTAATCTCAGTTTTTCTTGCCTGTGCCTGATGTCGGCCTATCGCCTCCATCGCCCCGGCCAAACGGGAATCAAAATTGCCTTTCGCTTCTCCCGACTGGGCTAATTCCACGATAAGACTGCCTGCTTCCGGCGATTCTACGCCGGCCAGTATCTCCGCAAGGCTCGTTTCAGGGTTGGCGCTTAGCGTTTCGAATAATATTGACGCTGTTTGCCTCAGTATCGGGACATCAAAATCCTCGACTGTAATTTTTCCTCTTACAATTTCAAACAGCCTCGGCTCGTTCAGCAGCACCTCTATAATCTCTCGCTGTGCTATGGCAAAGAAACCGTCGCCAAAATCTACGCTGCGCACTTTTTGGTTTTCCACATTGTAGCTTGAAGCGGCGTTGCCTGAGATTTTTGCCGACCTTCCGATTCTTTTGTTCAGTTCGGTGTTTATCTCTTTGTTGTCCAGGCCGGTAATCTTCGAAAGCCGGTTGACTATCAGCCCTCGCTCTATAACCGCCAGATTCCCAGACCGTAAGCTTGTCGCTATTGTTTGCAGGAACTCTTCAATCGCTGCCTTTCTGCCGGCCAGAGTTTCATCTTTGCCGAAGCTTTCTGTTAATCTGTTCCATTTGAACTGAAAAACATCAATGGCCTCATCTGTCAATTGATCGAACCGTTCTTTGCCCGCTGCTAAAATAAAATCACAGGGGTCTTTTCCCTGCGGCACCGAAGCCATTGCGATATCCGTGTGCTGTGTCAGGCAAACCTCCAAAGCCCTGTTGGCGGCCTCCAGACCTGCGATGTCACTGTCGAAAACCAAAACTACTTTTTTTGCGTATCGCCGCAGAATTCGCCCGTGCCCGGACGTAAAGCTGGTGCCTAAAGTCGCGACCACATTGCTGCATCCCTTGCTGTGCGCCATTATAACGTCAGTGTAACCTTCCACGATAACCGCTGTCCCCGTCGAGACAATCTTGTGCCGGGCCTGTTCGAGGCCGTATAGCGTATTGCTTTTGTCGAACAGGGCTGTTGTCGGCGAATTTATGTATTTAGCGCTATTTTCATCCAGCGTCCGTCCTCCGAAGCCGATTACTCTGCCCGTTACGTCGGTAATAGTGAACATTAACCGATTCACGAATTTATCGTTTAGACCGCCGCCCGCCTGGCCTGCGACCAGTCCCGCCTGCTGCAAAAGTTTTACGGGTATATTTTTCGCGTTTGCTGCTTTGAGCAAATCGTCCTGCGAATTTACAGCCAGACCGAGCCGCCATTTTTTAACGCTGTCAGGCGTGAGTTGTCTTTGAGCCAGATAATCCCGTGCGAACTTGCCTTTTTTTTCATCGTGGAGATTTGCCTCGAAGTATTTAGCCGCCCACTCATTGGCCCTCGCTAACTGGTTAGGGTCGACATCCGAATCTCCGGTTGCAGGTCTTGGGCTATGGGTACTGGGTCTTAGTTTTATGCCAGCGCGCTCGGCCAATCTTTCTATCGCGCCGGAAAAAGATAAATTTTCCCGCATCTGGATGAACTTGAACACATCGCCGCCGGCTCCGCAGGAAAAGCACTTGAATATCTGCTTGACGGCATTGACATTCATACTTGGCCGGTGGTCCTCGTGGAAGGGGCATAGGCCAACCATTTCCCGGCCCTTTTTCACCAGATTCACATGCTCGCTTATTATGTCAACGATATCGTTGGCCTGTTGAACCTGATTAACTACTGATTGGTCAAAAAAACCTGCCATATTTTTTAATTGCTTGTCCTTTATGGAGGAAACCGCTTACACCTTCGGACAAGCTGATTGTCCGATTCTCGTTAGTAGTACTTTTGGTGAGAAGTTCGTCCCAAACCGCCGTCCATCGACTCAGCTTGTAATGGTTGGCTACCTTTAATATAGTCCGATTCGGCGAAAAGTCAAGTCCCGCCCCAAAACCCCACTTTTAATACTATTAAAGCCGTTTCCAGCTACTTTAGACACTTGGCCTAATGGGACGGTGGGGTGGCAGAACGTTGAACCAGTCCTGTCGGCGAAACGAAACAAGAATCCAGATGAACACGCAGAAGATAAACCCGAAACTTAAGTTATTCGCAACCACAACAATTCCAAAAGCCAGAATTTGATGCGAGAATCGACTTAACACAATTAGAGAAATCGGCTCTTTGCTAAAGCCATAGATAATCCAAATCGTCAGTTTTAAAACAATCAAGCCGTGTACCAAAATCATTGCCCAAACAATCGCCCATCCTTTGCGTCTCCAGGGAATCGGCCCGGCGAGGACCAAAGCAGCCGTAAAGGCCACATATATATAGCTGGTATAAAAGCTGCTGATACTTGCCTCGGCGGTAAGCGGTTTGCCGTTCGGACTGGTTCGGTCTCGACTACAAAAGGTAATCCCTATATCATCTTCTACACCATCGTTCAGTAAATGGAAGCCAATCAGGCCTTCGAGTGTGATGGATTCGAATAAAAAAGCTGCGCCAACTCTGTAAACTTTCGAATAGCTCTCTCTCAATCCCGGCCAGGGAATTATCAGCGGCACGTAGATAAGCACAAACGCACAGAAAAATCCTATGATGCGCTTAGTTGAGATTGGCTTGATATGTGCCGTGTCGATATTTGATTTTGCGTTGCCCATCGCAGCCATATAATCCAAAACAAGACAGCGAAAAATATAAACAGGGCCTGCCATACATCAAGGTGCATAATATCAAGGGCCTTGGGAAAGTAAACACCAATCAGAAACAGACTCACTATCCTTACGAAGTTAAGAATGCCTAAAAGCAGTGACCCTGCTATAAGGCCGGGAATCTTTCTCAAAAAAGATGACGGAAATGCCAGGACAGCGCAGAAGAATAAAGCAATTGGTTCGATGCCGTCACATCCCGGAGCAACGCGAATAGAAAGAGCTGGCGAGGAAATGGATGAACCTGCGACAGTAATGTCCTGACCGAGAAAAGACAATATCGCCCCTGATACCCTAGCATTGAAAGGGAGATAGGAAAGCAGAAAGTCCCTTTGGTAAAAAGGTGTAAATATGGCAAATGCGTAAAACAGGCCCATCAGAATTCCGAAGACAAGTAAAAACACCAGGACAGAATGCCGAGAGAGCCAGCCAGTTGCGACCTCCCAAATGGACCTCTTCTCGTTTCTATCAGCCTTTTTCTTCAGACTACAAGCTACGGCCTGTTTAGACCGCCTTCTTCTCTTTCGACTCATTAATGTCGATGTCCTTCCTTGCAAGTTTTTAGAAAACAAGCGTTAGACTTAGCTTCTCCTCTGCCAAAGTCTCTCTTTTCGCTCTTTTTCACGATAGACAGTAACGAATGTTACTGTCTATGCTGCTACACGTTGCCTTCGCCGAACAATCACAACTGCTCCCGCCGCCAGCAATAGCACCGCCAGGGTAATCAGACCCCATTCGGAAATAGTGGGGTAGGAAATAATGTAGGTAAAAATAGTCCCACACTCCTGACTGCTACAAAACATTCCCGCTTGGCATTCCGCACATTCACAACATGCAACTACTGTCGTTGGTCCGGGTTGCGCGGGGGTTGCGATAAAGGTAGTCTCAAAATTGCCTCCTGGGGTTGAAACACAAGATGTAATTCCTGTTGTTGTTCCGAAATCAATCCGAACTGGTGAACTTACGGCAAATCCACTACCAGTTACAGTAACAAGAGTATCCCATGTTTCAGAGTTAGTAGGATTAATGGAACAATTCAACTCTTCACAAGGCTGGCAATTTATACAGGCATCACATACGCCGCATGCGTGAGCATATGCATTCTCAACCCCAACAATTCCAATCACACCTACCAGAAGCAACGACACCATAACAAACAGCAGAACCGGTTTTTTAAAACATTTCTTAAACATGGTACATCAACTCCTTATTTTTAGCAGGAGGGAAAGCTTGCCGGACAACAGAACAAGGTTCTCTCCCACTTTTCTGTTACAGCCTACGCCACACGTTGCTTTTGTCGAACAATAACAATTCCTCCAGCTACCAGCAATATCGCCGCCAGAATAATCAGACCCCATTCGGAAACTGTAGGAATGCCGATGTTTTGGCTATAATACCCGCCGCCTCCGCCGCCCGCTCCGCCAGCTCCGCCAACAAAGAAGAACTCTGATGCCGAAAGGCCGACATTATCAACTAAAACGTCGCCTTGTATATTACCTGGGGTAAATGTGGCTGCTGAATCTACAAAGACGTAAACACCACCCCCTAGTTCGCCGTTTCCTGACCTCGCCGAGATTGTACCGGAGTTGATAATATTGCCGGTTCTTGCTCCGAGCACCACAGCACCGCCGCCGCCTGGCGCGCCGTATCCGCCGTAACCATCAAAAATATAAGGCGGTGTCCATGAGAATAATTGACTTCCGGCATTACCGTTGCTGCCGCTGGCACCACAACATCCTCCTGCACCACCGGATCCGCCTTTGCCGTGTTTGAATAAGCCGCCGGCACCACCGCCGCCACCACCGCCGCCTGACCAGGATTGACCGTTTTGACCATTTTGTCCGTTGCCGCCGAAAAGGTTACCGCCGTTGCCGCCGTTGCCGCCCCAGAAGTTCCAACCGGCTTTGCCTTTCCCGCCGGTTCCGCCTCCGCCGCCATTTTGTTGGCCTCCTGCGACTCCAGCAGTTCCGTTTTGCGCGCCGTTAAATCCCGTGCCGCCTGCTCCGCTGTTGCCTAATCGTGCGCCGCCGCCGCCACCACCGCCACCGCCGCCGTTGCCGCAGTTGGCACCGTTACCACCACGACCTCCGGCTCCTCCTTTCAAAAGGCCCCATCCTCCGATACCGCCGATTCCTCCGGTGTGTCCGCCTGCACTGACGGCGCCAGCAAGACCACCTAAGCCATCGCCGTTCAAAACAGGTGTTCCCAAAGCTCCGCCTGCTCCGCCTGTTGCACCGTTGGCAGAGATGCTGCCCGCTATCTGTATATAACCGTTATCGGTGAATAGTGCGATTGCACCGCCGCCACCGCCGCCACCACCGCCGCCTCCGCCGCTGAAGCAGTCGACGTTTGGTTCAACACCCGTTGAGCCTGGACCGCCGGCTGAAGCAGACAGGTTTATTACGCCGCTAATCGTTACATTGCCCTCTGACAGTAACGTAAGTGGTCTTGGTCCGACAGCCGTGATAGTTCGACTGGAACCCAATGTAATACTGGCGAAATCAAATACCATGGTTGCGACATTGGTATCATTAAACTCCATCACTTGAATCTCGCCTCCAGATTGGGGTGCTCCGCCGCCAATTGTGTATGTTCCATTGTTTGTATCGAAGACCACATTACCACTGGGACTCAGAGGGCCGAGCTCGCCGTTTATTTCAAAAGGCAGGTTCACATCGGCTTCAGTATTAGCTGTGCCGACCAGCAAAAAGATTGCGGCCATTAGAAGAACTCTCGCATAGCCGCTATTTGTTAAATACTTCATGTTCATTTTCATTTCTCCTTTAGTAAATTTCTCATTCCCATTAAGTTGAAACGCGAGAAGATAGAGGTGGTGGCCGCGGGTATCCTCGAAAAATGGTAACAAGGCTGGGATATAAAAACGTTTGTGATAAATGAAGTGTCCCTGATTCAGGTAATTCTGTTAATAACCTTGGGCAGGGAATCTTCAAATGTGAGTTACTTAAAACGGCGAACAGCGATGCGTTGACGCATGCCACAAGAAAGGCCACGAAAGCGTAGCCGAGCGAACGGCTAATCCAGTGCAGAATCGGATTTTGACTTTGGGCACCGGCGAGCAGACCTTGTTGCAGGCCGAGCGGTTTAATGGCGACTTCGACCAGAACCCAGCCGATGCCCAGTAGCAGGGGGTTAAAGCCGACCCGGCGGGTAAGCAAAGCGCCGAAGCACGCATAGGACGCCGGCACAATCGTTAGCAAGGCGAAAGATTGAAGTGTCGGTGAGATAATAGAAGCTGCGAAGGCAGCAGAAAAGAAATAAAAGCAGATACCCCAAACAGCACCGGCCAGCAGGGCAACTATCGGCCTGAGCATACGAATCGCTAAAAAAAGCGGTAAAAGGCTGAACCAGGCAAGCCAGGAATAGGCTGCTGAACCAACGGCTATGACCATTAACATAGCGCTTAGCACCAACGATATAACCAAGACAGTCGCTCTGAAGTAGTGCCGAGCACAATCAGCCCCATTTTTCCGTTTCGCGGACAATTCCGCCTCCCTTCCGATTTTTAAGTTAACGGCCTTGTTTCAGACCCTGCAATCCCGCGCAGCAACATAGCGTAGACTGACTGCGACGGGGTTGTATTCTTAGGAAAGGAGTGAACTCAATACGGCGGATTACTTGATAAAGCGCCCTTAATTCTTTCATAAGTTCCTCCTTCCCTATTAGAACCTAAGAACTTCTCACGAAAGAAAACCGCATTTTTTTTGTGATGACGGGGGAAAGCCTGCCGGAAAACAGAGCAAAATCTTCCCCGACTCCTCTGTTGCAGCGTGCTATGGATTCTGAGCGATTCAGGTATGATTGTCAACAAAATTATCGAAGTTTTTTAGACTTGTTAATTTGGGGTAAATAGTTATTGGGGAAGGGCGGTTTTTTGTTGGAAAAAAGCTGTTCTTTTAATCGGGCAGACCGAAAAACGTCCTGCTCGTGGTGGTTACGGCTTCCGCGAAATCAGCCAGTTCCATCTTCTTCAGTTCAGCCAGACGCCTGGCGGTGTGAATCATAAGGGCCGGCTCATTTATCTTTTGCTTTCGCATCGGCTCAGGCGACATAAAGGGACAATCCGTTTCGACCATCATCCTGTCCAAGGGCACGATTTGAGCTGCTTGCCGAATGGCCTCTGCGTTTTTGAATGTCACCACGCCGGTGAAAGAAATGTAAAAACCCTTATCGAGAATGATTTTCGCCCGTGAAGCCTCGCCGCTGAAACAATGAAAGACAATTTTTTTAATGCCTTTGGATTGCTCTAAAATATCCATCGTTTCATCGAAGGCCTCCCGGCAGTGAACAACAACCGGCAAATCCATCTCCGCAGCTATTTTAAGGTGCTCAGCGA
>Ga0315276_10001329_pt1 | contig 22082 bp, 19 predicted proteins | sample YL17G05_0_MG_FD_204542 | JGI IMG/M metagenome (GOLD analysis project Ga0315276, IMG submission 204542) | Sediment microbial communities from Yellowstone Lake, YNP, Wyoming, USA - YL17G05_0 | ecosystem: Environmental > Aquatic > Freshwater > Lake > Sediment | place: USA: Wyoming | collected... | reverse complement strand
CGCTACTACAACGATGAGATTCACCGCGCATCCTTTGTGTTGCCACAGTTTGTTCGGGAACTGCTGGTCTGAGCCATGAAACCAGTCTGTGTCGTCCAAAACTGGGCGCCGGAGTCACCCGGCCATCTGGCCGATTATCTGCTGGAAAATGAAGTTCTCTACAATGTCGTCCGCACGTACCTCGGCGAAACACTTCCGAGACCGACTGATATTGAAGCCGCCATCGTGCTGGGCACACCAATTTCGGTTCGAAGCTATCAGGAACATGAATATCTTCAAAAGTTGTTTGCTTTTGTCGCCGCCTGTATAAGACACGACTTGCCGTTCTTCGGCATCTGTTTTGGCGGACAGTTTCTGGCGCGAGTGCTGGGGGCCGACGTGAATCGAAATCCGGTTCGGGAAATCGGTATCTACAAAGCGACCCTCACAGACGAAGGCCGCCGGGACAAGCTATTTGCCGGATTGCCTCGTGAGATCGACGTATTCCATTGGCACGCTGACACTTTCCAGATTCCGTTTGGGGCCACATTACTGGCTACCGGCGAGACCTGTCGCAACCAGGCCTATCGCAAAGGGAACGCGGTTGGCATTCAGTTCCACATTGAACCGCGCATTGACGAAGTCCCGCTCTGGTGTGATGAGTACACTCAGGAACTGGCCGAGGAAGATAAGACCAAAGAGCAGATTGTCTCTGCCTATGCTGCTCAAGCAACCCAGATGAAGCAGCTCAGCTACCGCCTCTTGAAGAACTTCCTCTCAAAATGATGGTGGCGGGATCGAAGCGGTCCCGCCCTACGACGCTTGGAAAGTAAATGTAGGTCCAGTTCACGAGTTGTTCGCGCAGCGAACGACGAAGAAACCCGACATCGTGTCGAGGCGAAGACCTCTTCTTCTCTGATCGGCAGGGTTCCATCCCTGCCGGTTCGTATTTCGGCAGGCCCGCAGGCCTGCCGATCAGATGCCCAAAAGAAAAGCCCGGCTCGAAAGTGAGCCGGGCTTTTCGTCTTTAGAGAAAGGAGGGTGCTTTTAGAACATCTCGTACACCATCGAGACTTGCCAATTCATGTTGAAACCGTCGTTTTGGTCTCCGGAGATGAAGTTAAGTCCTCTGAGAAGCATCTCAGGATCAGTGTAGGTGTCCAGATACAGCTTGCCCCAGTTGAAGCCGAAGCCGAAGTAGGTTTCCATCGACGGGGTGTTCCACTTCTGGTCGACCACGAAATCAGACTCGATCTTTTCGACATTTGACCACAGTGTGGTGTAACCGCCGGCGCGGATATCCATCCAGTTGAACACTTCGCCTTCGAAGCCGAGCTTCAAGTACGGGAACACGAAGTAGCTCTCTTTGTGTTCGCCCTTTTCGTCAGCGGCCAGACCATCACCGCTGAACTTACCCTTCTGGCTCTCGCGTGAGAAACCGAAGTCAACCACGGCAAGTATATTCGGGGCGGGCGTGTAGTTCATACCCATACCGAGGTCGAACATCATACCCGACCACTCGGCCTTGACATTGTCATTGGTACTGTCAGGATCGTTCATAAATTCGACACCGCGTTTGCCGATACCGACCATGGCGTGCGGCACCAGAGTGACCTTCGGGTTGCGCACCCAGAAGTAGCGACCGTTCAGCGACATGTCCATGAAACCGCTCGGCTCGTTGATCTTATCGCCGTTCGGGGCTTCGTTGGTCCAGCCGCCGGTCATGAAGCTCAAACCGACGTCCCACTTTCCAGAAGTGCCTTCGGTCAGGCCGAGGCCAAAGGTGTACTGATTGAACGACTGCTTGGGAGCGATGTCAGACGGCCAGACCGCACCGGAATCTTCTTGTGCTTCCCAGCTCGCCCGCACAACCTCGGCACTGAAACCAAAGTTGTGGCCGCCCAGCTTGCGGCCGTAGATAATATGCATGCGCCGTGGGTAGTCACTGCTTAGTTCATCAACGTTGCCCGGAGCCGCATCGTATTCATACCAGTAGTTGAACCAGGGGTAGCCGTAGTAATCAAAATCGGCCATGTCAAAGCCGTCAAAGTTGACCGGTCCGAACTGCGGGTAGTACGACACAAACGTACCCAGCACCCAGGGATTCTCTTCGTTGAACTGCCAGGTAATTCCGAAGTTATACATTTCATCATCACTGAATTCGCCCAGAGCCAGGTTCGGATAGTTGTTCACCCGGCCGGGGAATCTGAAAATGTTGTAGTCGTCGACCATGATCATGTCGTTTTCGCCCATGACCAGGGTACGGGTCTGCGTGGCAAACGAACTAGCCGCAGCCAGTGTCAGCAAGCCCAGGATTGCAATTAGCACTTTCTTCATTTTGTATTCCTCATCTTAAAAGATGTTAGTTCTCCAAAACTCTTGCAGCGAACGGAACTCCGCCGACGTCGCTGCCCATCGGGCGGAGAGATGGCCAAAAACCATCAAGAACCTCGTGTCATAGGCGGCCTCCCTGGGACGGTGATACCGACCCAATCAAACTTTCCTTGTCCAACAGTTCCTTCATGCATCTATTGTCAACTGTGTTTGTCACAGCAAGTTTCTCAAAAAACTGGTCTAATCAGCAGTGGCGGTCTACCATACGCAAGCTAAAACTAGACAAAAACAGGGCCGACAAAATCCCGTTTCGTCTCACCCTATCTCTCAATATGGCAAGAGGATAGCGACCTTGCTTGCGCCAAAATGACATCAAGGTTTGCGGGGCTGCGTTTTAATACGCTGCCAGACCTCTTCCATCTGTTCCAGGGTGAAGTCGTCAAACCGGCGGCCACCGGCAGTCAACTCGGCTTCGAGACTCTCAAACCTCTCTCGGAACTTCCGAAGCGCCGCCCGCAAGGCGGTTTCGGGATCTATACCCTCCAGACGCGCCACCGACGCCGCCGCAAATAACAGATCGCCAATCTCGTCGGTGAGGTGCTGTGTTCGATCAGGGCTGTCTTCTCCAAACACGGCACGCACTTCTGCCAACTCCTCGCCTACTTTTTCCAATGCGTCAGAGGAGCACTTCCAGTCGAAACCGACTCCGGCGGCTTTCTCACCCAATCGAAAGGCCGTAGTCAGTGCGGGCATAGTGCGAGGCAGCCCGGCCAGGACCGACGGTTTCTCGCCCGAATCGGTCTTGATCTTCTCCCACTGATCTCTGACTTCGCTCGGTTGGAGGTCTTTCTTTTCGCTGAACACGTGAGGGTGGCGGTCAATCAGTTTCGTAATGACGGCTTGGACGCTGTCGTTAATACCAAACTTCCCGGCCTCGTCGGCCAATTGAGCATGGAATACGACTTGCAGCAGAATGTCGCCCAGCTCCTCCTTGAGCGCACTAGAATCTCCGGATTCGACCGCCTCCACCACCTCATAGGCCTCTTCAATAAGATAAGGCAGAAGCGTTTGGTGAGTTTGGGCCCGATCCCAGTTGCACCCTTCGGGTGAACGCAGTACGGCCATCACAGTACAAAGTTGTTCGAACGGGGTCAATCCCGAATTCAGTACACGCGCTTTTGGATCAGACATAGCTGCCGATATTATCCTCTACTAAGCGTTTGACCGGCTTTCTGTTGCCGGGATTCAGCGCTTGACAAGTTGGGGTATCGCCGGTAAAATGCAAGGCTTTAATCCGGCCGTTGCCAACCTTCCGGCGGCTGAGACCCACGGGCGGAATGTGTATGTGTGACACTGACAACAAAGAAAAGAAATCGGCGGCTTATTCCCCGTCCGAAGTTGAAGAACGTATCTACCGGAAGTGGGTCGAGGCGCGGTACTTCCACGGCTCCCCCAAATCACGGAAGAAGGCGTATTCTATTGTCATCCCGCCGCCCAATGTGACCGACGTCCTCCACCTGGGGCATGCTCTGAATAACTCCATCCAGGACATTCTCATCCGCAAGCACCGCATGGAAGGGTACGAAGCCGAGTGGCTGCCCGGGTCGGACCATGCCGGAATCGCCACCCAGGTAATTGTTGAGAAACGGCTGGTCAAAGAAGGCACTACCCGACGGGAGTTGGGTCGCGAGAGGTTCGTCGAGAAAACCAGAGAGTGGGCCTACCGCAACAAGGACATTATTCTGGGTCAACTGCGCCGGATTGGCTGCAGTTGCGACTGGGAGCGGACCCGCTTTACACTCGATGAGGGCCTCTCCCGCGCAGTGGCCGAAGTTTTCATACACCTGTACAACAAAGGATTGATCTACCGCGGCCATCGGATAGTGAACTGGTGCCCATCGTGTCGTACCTCGCTCTCCGACGATGAAGTCGAACATGAGACCTTCAAGAGCTTCTTGTGGTATATCCGCTACAAGGTTAAAGGCTCCGACGAGTACCTCACCGTAGCTACCACCCGTCCGGAGACTATGTTAGGCGATACTGCGCTGGCGGTGTCACCCAAAGACAGCCGCTATAAGAAGCTGGTCGGGCGGACCGTCATTCTTCCGATCTTAGAGCGCGAGATTCCGATTGTCAGCGATAGCTATGTCGACCCCGAATTCGGAACGGGTGTAGTGAAAGTCACCCCGGCTCACGATCCAAACGACTTCGAAATCGGCAAACGGCACGACCTGCCCGAGATTAACATCCTCAACACCGATGGCACACTGAACGAGAACGCCGGCAAATACAAGGGGCTGGACCGCTACGAGGGTCGGAAAGCTCTGGTCGCCGACCTGGAGGCTAAACAGCTTCTTGAGAAGATCGAAAACTATGAACTGGTGACCGGCACGTGTTATCGCTGCCATGTTGTCGTGGAGCCATACCTATCGCTCCAATGGTTTGTCAAAATGCGCGAACTCGCCGGCCCGGCGATTGAGGCCCACAAGAAAGGCCAGCTTCGTTTTCACCCGGACTACTGGTCCAAGACCTACCTACACTGGATGGATAATATCCGTGACTGGTGCATCTCGCGCCAACTCTGGTGGGGGCACCGCATACCGGTCTGGTATGCTGAAGATGGCACTGCGTTCGTTTCCATCAATCGCCCCATGGCCGAACAGTGCCCAGGATATGACCCTGCCACGCTGGTTCAGGACGACGACGTTCTCGACACCTGGTTCTCGTCGTGGCTCTGGCCCTTCTCCACTTTCGGCTGGCCGGAACAGACTCCGGAACTGAAGAAGTTCTACCCCACCCGTGTGCTGGTGACCGCTTCCGAGATCATTTTCCTGTGGGTGGCCCGCATGGTTATGGCCGGTTTCGAGTTCATGGGCGAGACGCCGTTCAGCGACGTTTATATCCACGGGACAGTCCGGGACGCTAATGGTATCAAGATGTCCAAATCGCTCGGAAACGGTATCGATCCGGTGGAGATTGTTGACAAGTACGGCGCCGACGCTCTGCGCATCTCGCTGGCTCTGGCCACCCCCGACGGCCAGGACCCGTGGATAAGCCGGAATACGTTCGAGGGCGGCCGCAATTTCGTCAACAAGCTCTACCAGGTATCTCGCTTCGTGATCATGCGTCTCGATGGTCGTCCTCCGGTCACTGATAAGCTTGACGAGACGGACCTGGTGATATTCGACCGCTGGATTTTGTCGCGACTTGATCGTACAATCACCGGTGTCAAGAGGTCGTTTGATGAGTTCCGTTTGTCCACCGCCGCCAAGACGCTCTACAACTTCGTCTGGGAAGACTACTGCTCGTGGTATGTGGAGTTGATCAAGCCCGACAAACCGGGCGAACCGATCCGAGAGAGTTCCATCCGTGTGTCAAGTTATGTTCTCACCCAGATACTGAGGCTGCTCCATCCGTTCATTCCGTTTGTCACCGAAGAAATCTATTCCCAAATGCTCGCCTCCGGGGATGGCAAAGATGTCACCCTCGTGTTTGGCCCCTGGCCGCAGGCTGACGGGAGACATATCGACAACCAACTCGAAGAGAGTCTCAGGCAGATTCAAGAAGTCGTCACGGCGGTTCGGTCGGCCCGTTCGGAGATGAACGTCCCACCCGGCAGGAAATCTGATTTGTACGTCCGGGTCAACGACGAGGCGTTTGCCCGCCTTCTGGAAGAACACGTGCAGTATTTTCGCTCACTTGCCCGAGTGGAGAATCTGTACTGCGGCGCCAAAATCAAGAAACCACCGCTCTCTGCTTCGGCGGTGATCTCGGGCGCTGAGTTGTTCATTCCGCTGGAAGGGTTAATCGATATCGAAGTAGAGAAAACTCGCCAGCAAAAGGAACTTGATAATCTGAAGACCCAGATTGTCAAAGTCTCAAAAAAACTGGCCAATCCTGACTTCCTATCCAACGCACCGGCTGACGTGATTGATCGCGAGAAACTGAAAAAACGCGACTACGAAGAACGGATCGAGCGCATCAACAAGAACCTCGAGCAGATCGTCGGGTGGTAAACCCGATACTGCTTCTTTCAGGATATTGACCGGAGCCTCACCGCTCCGGTTTATTCCTCTCGGCTCAGACTCACAAAAAAAAGACCGTCCTGAGGGGTTGGACGGTCTCGTCGAGAAGAGGTATATCAAGAAAGGGGGGAAAAATCAGTTTCGGCCTTTTTTGGCAAGTTCCTCAAGAAAACCACCCAGAGTACGCGCTCCAGCAGTGTCAGGATAAGAGGCAATTTCCACTGGGATAACACCAGCGCCTCCGTTACCCAGCAACGCCGCCAACTTTGTGCGGGCAATCCCGGCCAATCTGCTGCCGGCAACCTCTGCACCTTGGCGAGGCGTCTCGGGTAGAAGAACTGCGAGGTAATTATGGTGCAGAAGGGCAACATGATCACAAGTCCTTACCGCCTCCTTGATGCCCAGAGCTACGTCCTGCAAGACTTCCGTGGCACGTTCCCCTGCCATCTCCTCTGCCGGACTGAGATCGAGTACCGTCAAAGAAACAAAAACGCGATATCGCTCTGCTCGATTAAGCTCTACCTCGACCTTCTCGGCGAAGGTATCAGTACAAGAGGAACCGATTGTTGTCCAGGATGTCTCCATCTTCGATGCTCGATTCTACACCACTTCTCTTAACCCAATAAGCCACTGCTCCACCACCGTGCAAGCAATTCTCATTCCTACAGTTATGTAATAGATTGAATTGGAAAAGGTTTCCGGCAGGAAAGGCTAAGTTAGTTGGCGTAACCAGTCCCTCATTGACTTGCACTCAGAGGCCAGCGACGAACAGGCGGGAAGTCCTTGCCGGGTAGTCAGATAGTGGATGACATTGTGCAATCAAATGCTCAAAATCTGCACAGGTACCAGCAAACGAATGGTCGGCAGCAAATAGCTACTTGGAGGAATTGAGATTGTAGTCCTTGATCTTGTAAAGTAGCGAGCGGTAGCTGATTTCGAGCAGTTCCGCTGCTTTTCGCCGGTTCCAGTTAGTCTTCGTGAGAACTTCGGCAATCAGTTGTTTTTCCTCTGAGGCGACCCGTCTGCCCACCCGCGACTTGAGTGAGAAGCCATCGTCCACCTCAATGTCTGCGGATGATGGAGCTACATCGTGCTCCGAAGACGGACGCGGATCTTCGAGACGCGCCACGTGTGAGGCGGCGGCAATCAATTCCGCGATAATCTGTTCGTCGGACCTGACAACCACCTGCTTCACCATATTCTCGAGTTGCCGAACGTTTCCGGGCCAATGGAAGGCAATTAGGCGCGATACCGTTTCCGGTGCCAGACCAGTGCACTCCTTGCCATACAGCTTATTGTGTTTGGCGAGAAAGTGGTTTACCAGCAAAGGGATATCTTCTTTGCGGTCCCGCAACGGGGGGAGAAAAAGAGTAATTTCATTGAGACGATAGAACAAGTCGTCGCGGAACTCCCGGTTCGCAATCGCCTGCTCCAGATTGCGGTTGGTAGCGCAGACTATGCGGACGTCCACCCTGATATTGACGATGCCCCCAACTCGCACAAACTCCTGTTGCTCCAGAACTTGAAGCAGCTTGGACTGCAGTTCCAAGGGCATGTCGCCGATTTCATCGAGGAAAATCGTCCCCTTGTTGGCCGATTCAAAGCGCCCCTGCTTCATCTTGTGCGCTCCGGTGAAAGAGCCCTTTTCGTAGCCGAACAACTCGGCCTCCAGCAGGTCCCTCGGAATGGCCGCACAGTTCACTTTCACGAACGGCTGTTCGCGCCGCGCCGACAATTGGTGCAGAGAACGGGCCGCGATCTCTTTGCCAGTGCCCGATTCACCGCGAATCAGCACGGTCAACTCCGAATCAGCTACCTGCTCGATAATCCCTTTGACCCGGGTCATCGGCTCAGAATCACCTACAAACGACGTAGAGTCGCTTCGGACTTGCAATTCCTTCTTGAGCGCAGTGACCTCCTGCCTCAGCTTCACTCGCTCCAGCACACCATTGATGTGGATCTCGACCTCGCGCACGTCAAACGGCTTGTCGATAAATTCGGCTGCGCCCAGGCGCATCGAGTCCACAACGAATTTGGTGCCCCCGTGCCCCGAGATCATCACCACTTCGGGCCGGTTATCCATCTTGTTAAGTTTCTCGAGCACTTCAAGACCGCTCATTCCTGGCATTTTGATATCGAGCAGGATAAGATCAGGTTTCTCGGTAGAGACCATCTGTATCCCTTCGATACCGTCGGTGGCGGAGACGAACTCGAAATTGGAAGATAACCCCTCGGAGAGAATCCAGGCGATCTTGGGGTCATCGTCGATCACCAGCACCTTGACTTTGACTTTTTCTCTTGGCATAGCGGGTCGCACCCTCTCTGTTACTTATCGACAGCAAAACCTGCAAATGAAGTCAGCACCAATAAAACTTGCCGAAAAGTCGCAAAAAAGTGCAAGCGAATCAAGGATTATATGGAAAGTAGATCGTGACGGTCGTACCACGGCCTTCGACTGATGCCAAATGAAGAGTGCCGTTATGAGCAGAGACAACTCGCTCCACGACCGCCAGTCCCAGCCCGGTGCCTGATTCCTTGGTTGTGAAATACCGGTCGAAAACGCGCGACAAGTGCTCGCGCTTTATTCCAACGCCCGTATCGGAGATCTTCAGCGCAAAATAGTCTTCGTGGCGATGGGGCGGACGCTCGATTGCGCCTTGCACAGACAGCGAGCCGCCGTCGGGCATAGCGTCGATGGCATTAATGAACAGATTGAGAAAGACTTCCATGATCTGGTTCTTGTTCGCAATTATTTCCCAGTTGATTTCTGCGAACTCGCTGTGGAAATCGACCTTGTGCTTGCGTAGATCCGGTCCGACCAGTTCGGACGCGCGCTGGACGATCTGCCGCAAATCGAGCTTGACCGTTTCATAACGATTGGGGTTGGCGAAATTGATCAACTCACGCACCAGATCATTCATACGCCGGATTTCTTCCTCGGCCATCCTGAAGAAATCCGATTGGCCGGTGATCTCCGGCCAGCGCTGTCGCAATATCTGAAGACCGCCCTTGATGGAGGTCAGGGGACGGCGCAGGTCGTGCGAGATTTCGGAGATCATATTACCCATTGTCATCAGGCGCGTGGCATTGAGCATCGCCTTTTCTTTCTCAAATAGCAGCGAAGCCTGAGAAATGACCAATTTCGCCAGGGATATATCGTCGACTGTATACGGCCGCTCGGATTCGGACCCAAGGTAGAAAACAAAAGCCAGTTCGCCGGCGCGCATAACCGGCACCGCCATGTAGGCATCCCGGGGGGGCGGGAAGTGCTCGACTCCCTTGATCTTCTCGCCAAGCAGGAAAGTGAAAGCCGCGATGTCATCGAAATTGATATGCTCGGGATCGAGTTCGGTAATAGCGAGGGCTTCTCTGCTGACGCGACTGAGATCGATTTTGCCGCTGTCGGTAAGAGGAATCTCGGTGCGTCCCAGAGCGCCGGCCGGAATCAGGGCGCGGTTCTGGCTGTCCCACACAAACCAGATGGCGTAGTCGATGGTAAACGCCCGGCGTAACTTTTCTACAAGCACGGCGCGGAAACTTTCCCAGGACTCGATCACGGGCAGTTCGCGCGAAATCTCGTGCAAGATTTCGTACTCCACCAGGCGACGTCGGTTCTTCTCAAACTGGGAGGCGTCATCAACGGCCACGGCGGCCTGCGAGGCGAAATTGGTGAGGAGGCGAAGGTCGTCGCGCGTGAATGCCTCCCCCCCACTCTTGTTGGCCATATTGATCACGCCAAGCACACTGTTCTTGATGCGCAACGGCGCACAAAGCAGAGACGCCGCGCCGTAGCGTTCGCGATTGATCCGCTTGAAGCGATCATCTTTTTCAACGTCTTCCACAATAAGCGGCTCGCCGGTCTTGGCGACATACCCGGCAATCGACGCTCCCATAGGCAGCCGCGTTTTACGGACAATCTCTTCGTGCAATCCGATGGCAGCCTCAATGGTCAGGTTCTCGCCGGCCTGGTCAACCAGCATGATTGAGCCGACACTGGCCTCGGTGACGCTTGACGCCAGTACGACAATCTGATGCAGAAGCTCGCCAAGATTGGCCAATGAGCCGATAGACTTTCCGGCTTCATACAACGCATTCAACTCCCCCACGCGCTGCTGAAGAATGAGATTGGAAAGCCGGAGTTCCTCAACCAGTCTCAGACGCGACAGTTCGGATTGCCGTTGCTCCAGAGCGCGATTGACCGAGAGCTCCAGGCGATTGAAATCAACAGGCTTGAGAAGATAATCATAAGCGCCCCGACTGATAGCTTCGAGAGCGCTGTCAAGCGAGGCATAGCCGGTCAGCAGAATGACCGGGATACCATCGTCGACCTGCTTCACAAACCGAAGAATCTCGATTCCGTTCATCTCCGGCATCTTGATGTCGGTGATAACCAGGTCGACTTTCTGCCTGCGGATAACTTCGGCCGCTTCGGAGGCGCGCTGGAAGGCCATCACCTCGTGGCCTTCGCCGATCAGAAGCGCCGCCAGAGAGTCGCACATTCTCGGCTCGTCGTCGATGATCACGATTCTCGCAGCGGCTTTAGTCATGGCGTCACGGTTTCTCCGTCAGCGGCAGCAGGAGGTCGAAACAGCCACCACCCACCTCGCTGTTAAAGGTTATCGACCCCTTGTGGCTTTTGATGATGCCGTCACAAATAGACAATCCCAACCCCGATCCGTGCTCTCCTTTGGTAGTAAAGAATGGCTCGAAGATATGAGGCACTACTTCTCGGGGAATCCCCGGGCCGGTGTCGTGAAACCGAATAAATGCCTGTTGATCGCGACGTTCCAGCACTACCGTTAACCGTCCGCCTCGGTCCATCGCACCTCGAGCGTTCAAAATGAGGTTGAGAAAGACCTGCCTCAAGTGATCGGCATTACCGTCAACGAAAAACTGCTCTTCGGTCATACGGCGTTCGATTTCAATACCGGATCCACTCAACTGTCGAGCCGCAAGGCCGAGCGTGCTATCTAGAACATCACGAACGTCAACAGCCGAGAACTCCGCACGAGAAGGTCGGTGGAACTTCCGGAGTTCATCGACTATGACGCCTATACGGTCGATTTCCTGACTGACTATATCGGCGTACTCCTGCACCCGGGCGGTATCGGCGCGGGAGCGCTTCATGAGCAACAGGTAGTTCTTGATGATTCCCAGCGGATTGTTGACTTCATGTGCTACTTTGGCCGACATCTCGCCCAGCGCCGCCAGACGTTCGGCTTGAACTAACTGCTGCTGAGCCGCCCAGAGTTGCTCGTTGGCGCTTTTCTCCGCTTCGTAGAGTCGAGCGTTCTCGATAGCCACCGAAATCTGATTGCCCAGCGCCGAGATAAACTCAATCTCATCCTGCGTAAATGCGGATTCCGCGATTTTGTCAGCCAGAAGAAACAGACCGGCCAGTCGTGTCTTGTAGATCAGCGGCACGATCATGCCGCCCTGAAAGTGCTTCAGGACCGCAATCTCGCGCTCGGTAGTCAAATCCTGGAGAAGATCGACGATATACACCGGTCGATTCAAGCGGCTCAAGTAACGAATGAGGCGGGAGTCATCCTGAAAAGAATCACTTGGTCCCGGAAGTGTACCCGAGCCTTTAACCTTGGCGAGTCGAAACTCGCGAGCATCCATGCCGTCTTTGAGAAAAAGCGCCCCACGGAGAACTCCGACCTGACCTAGGCACGTAAAGATGAACGAATCAAGCAGCGTTTTGTAGTCCAGAACGGCGCTGAAATTCCGGCTGATTTCGAAAATCGTGTACAGATCGAAGATTTTGCGTTTGAGCCGCCGGTTGGCACGGGACAACTCGTCAAGCCTGGCTTCAAGCGTACGCGGCAGCTCAGCTTTTTTCACTTGAGGATCGGTCCCGGACTCCGTCTTCGCATCCTGCCCGCCTTGCTTCCTTTTATCGCTATCCCTGGTCTTTGCCATCAGACTTTTCCGTACCTACTCAAATAGTCACCTACCAAATAATGAGAACCGATTACCGCAATAATATCGTCCGGGCCGGTCTGCTTCAAGAGGCGACGATAAGCGGTTTCGAACCTGGCGCACCGCAAGACCGGAACCCCGTGCCAGTTCAATGTCGCCTCCAACTCGCGAGGGTCAACGCTTCGACCGGTGGGCAAAGGCGTCAGCCGGAACTCCGCAGCTATTCCGGCGAGGTGATCGATCATCTCCTGATGCGCCTTGCGTTTGACGAATCCAAGCAGGACATGGGCGCGCCTGCCCGGAAAAACCCGGCGGAAGGTGTCAACAAAGGCCGCCGCTCCACTCGGATTGTGGCACACGTCGAGTACTACCGTGGGCGACAACCGAGTCTTCCTGACAATTTGAAATCGCCCGGGCCAGTCGGTGTGCTCAATGCCGAACTTGACAGCTCTAAGGGGAAGTGATATCCCCTGCCCGCGAATGACTTCGGCAGTCTTGAGCACGACAGCAGCGTTTCTCATCTGATGCGGTCCCTTGAGCGAGGGCACAAGATTGCTGAAGCACAATTCATCGGACATATAATCAAAACGAAGACCGTTTTGATCAATGCGGAAGTCCTTTCTTTTCAGTGATACCAAAGGAGCGCCGAGATCATGGCAGAATGCTGCTGTAACTCTGCGAGCTTCGACCGGCAACAGGCCGATCACCATCGGAATACCCGGTTTGATAATACCAGCCTTCTCTCGAGCGATATCGCTCAACGTTGGCCCGAGAATTTCAGTGTGATCGAAGCTGATATCAGTGATGACCGTAACCACCGGCTGCAGAACATTGGTGGCGTCGAGACGTCCGCCCAAGCCCACTTCGACTACCGCTATCTCAACCTGCCGACGAGCAAAATGTTCGAAGGCAAGCGCCGTGACTAATTCGAAAAAGGAGAGTTTTTTTTTACCAGCGCCCGCCGGTAACGATCGACAAATCCGGCCACTGCCGGTTTCGGGACAAGGTCTCCATCGACCTTGATTCGTTCACGGAAATCGACCAGATGTGGTGAAGTAAAAAGTCCTGTCCGATAGCCGGCGCGCTCTAAGATCGCCGCCAACATGTTCGCGCACGATCCCTTACCATTGGTACCGGCGATATGCACGGTAAGAAATCGACTCTGCGGGTTACCAAGTTCTTCCAGAAACCGGCTGATATTTTCCAGTCCGAGCTTCATGCCGAAAAACTCGCGCGAGAGGATGAACCGCTCCGCCTGCGAGTAAGTATGGTGACGTCTCATTTTCGCCACAAGTACTCCAGCAGGAGAATGATAGTCGGCCGGAGGTCTTTCCGGTCGATAACCCGGTCGACAAAACCTTTTTCGAGTTGAAACTCCGACGATTGGAAGCCCATGGGGAGGTCCTGCCCGATGGTTTGCTTGATCACGCGTGGACCGGCGAATCCCAGTAGCGCCTTCGGCTCAGCGATGATCACGTCGCCCAGCGCCGCAAACGAGGCCATCACCCCGCCGGTTGTCGGGTTAGTCAGCACCGATATGAAGGGTATCTTCTTGTCGGCAAGAATTGCCAGCAGCCCGGAGGTCTTGGCCATCTGCATAAGCGATAGCACCCCTTCCTGCATTCTGGCTCCGCCGGAACAGGAAACGATAATGAGAGGGATTTCACGCTCGATCGAACGCTCAATGGCGCGTGCCACTTTCTCGCCGATAACCGACCCCATGGAGCCACCGATGTAGGCGAAGTCCATGATAGCGAAGGACACGGTGACGCCGCTAATTGTCCCGACGCCGGCGACAAGACCTTCGGAAGGTCCGGCAGCGGCGGTCGCCGCACGGATGCGATCCGGATATCGTTTGGAATCCTTGAAATCGAGCGGGTCGCCGGATTCCAGGTTGTTGTCGTATTCTTCGAGGGCGCCGTCGTCAAGCAGGAGCGCGATGTAACTGCGACAGGGAATGCGGAAATGGAAATTGCAGGTAGGACAAACCCAAAGATGCTGGTCGAGCTTCTTACCGTAGATTATCTCTCCACAGGATTCACATTTCTGCCACAGGCCTTCGGGGATGTTCCTCTTTTCCTGAGCCTCCACCCCGCTCTTGTCTTTTCTGAACCACTCCATAGTTCAATTATCGCTGTGCATCGAATCCAAATGCCGCACCATTATGAGGGCATCTTCAACCGGATGCTCATAATATCTTACTCGCTGGTCGACCGTTTCAAAGCCCAGAGCCTCATAAAAACGGCGAGCCGCTTCGTTCGAGATTCTAACCTCGAGATGGATCAGCTCGCATTCCCGGTCACGGGTCACGCTTAAGATAAGGGCCATCAGCCGCTTGGCAACCGATTTTCTCCGGTAGGCAGGAGCAACCGCCATGTTGGTCAGGTGAGTATGGCCGGAGTCGAACCCGCAGCAGGCGTAACCTACTATCCTGCTTTGCACTGCGGCTACCCAGCCACCCGCGTTGAGACTGTCGAGGTACTCCTCAAAGACATCATTCGGCCAGGGATCGGAGAAGATGTCGTTTTCCAGTTTTTCAACTTCAGGAAGGTCGGAAAAACGCATTGGCCTGAGCGTGACATTCATGTCATTTACTCCGGGATTTCTGGTCGAAGCGAATCTCAGCAATGGCTTTTTGCAGGTAGACCGGCTCAAGAACAGCCAGGTCGGATTTTTCGCCTCGATTAAACTTTTCCAGACCGACCTGCAGCACATCACCGGCATCGTAGTCGAGAGATCGCCCCTTTAGTCCTGGAGTCCCTTCCTTCAGAGTAAGGGGGGGATCATACCCGATCGTGTAGATTCGGTCATCACCCACGCAGGTAGCGAGATCTTTATCTTCGACCACACCGATATCACTTTCACAGATGGCGCCGTCACGATACGTACCGACGTAGAACTCTCCCTTGCGCGATGGGATGAGTACGTGCGCCGGACCCTCGGAGCGTTTCAGACACAATGCGGCGACCTCGAAGAGAGTAACTCCGACAATCGGGATGTCACGGGCTATCGCGATTCCTTTGACCGCTGCCAGACCGATTCTCAGTCCGGTAAATGAGCCCGGCCCCAACGATACCACAATTGCCTGCAGATTACTGATTGCTAGTCCGGCCGAAGAGAGAAGATCATCGATCTTCTTCAGCAGAATCTGGCCGTGCGTTCCGGGAACGAGCTCACTCGACTTGACCGAACGATCGCCTCCAAACAGGACCGCCAGATTGAGTTGGCGGGTAGTAGTATCGACAGCCAGGACGTTGAGATATTCGTCGCTCATCGTTGCACCAAGGAAAGGTCAATGCGACGCTGCTGCTCGTCGATAATAGAGAATTCCGCCAGATAGTACCTTGCCGGCAGGCGTGATCCGGCGCGCTCACCCCACTCGACCAATACGATTCCAGCGCGACTGATGAAATCATCCCAACCGATTTCAGTAAGCTCGGAAACATCACCCAAACGGTAAAGATCAAGATGATAAATCGGCGGCTGGCCGCGATACTCGTTGACGAAAGTGTACGAGGGTGAGCTTATCAGATTCTCGTCGATCCCGCGAGCAGCCGCCAACGCTCTGACAAACGTGGTCTTACCTGATCCAAGTTCACCTTTCAGAATCACGACATCGCCGCTCTCGAATGAATCGGCCAGTTTTCGGGCCAGCGCAATCGTCTCCGTCTCGGAGTGGGATATAATGTCGAGTATTCTCACGCTGTTACCTGGGATTAAGAACAGCCACCGGAACGACCATTTCCTCCAGCGAAATACCACCATGCTGGAACGAGTTCTGAAAAAGTCGCACCATCTCGTTGTAGTTGTTCGGATAGACAAAGTAGAAATCTTCTCGCGCAATCAGAAACGTGCCACCCAGGGTGAACGACGGCAGCCGCCACTCCTGAGGGTTCTTGATTATCACGGCCTCTTTCGGGTCACCCTTGAGATTGTCGCCGTATTTGTAGCGCAGATTGGTCGAGGTCGTACGGCGACCGTGCGCCATGGTTCCACGTCGACACAGCACAGAACCATGATCCGATGTCACAATCACGGTGCAGTCACGCCTGGCGTAGGCTTTGAGCAGCGTAAACAAAGGTGAATGAGTAAACCAGGTCTTCATCAGCAGTCGAAAAGACGCTTCCGAACCAGCAATCTCTCTAAGAATGATGTTGGTGGAACGCCCGTGCGCCAGGATATCAAGGAAGTTGAATACCATGGTAACAAGCTGAGTGTCCCAGAAATCGGAAACCCGCTTGGCGATTTCATCTCCCTGCGTATTATCGTGGATCTTGAAGAATTTCGCCTGTTGATCCAGTCGTACACCTTGCCGGTTCAGATTCTGCAATACCAGCTTATCTTCGAACCGATTAAGAGAACCTTCATCGCCCTGATAGGTATCGGGAAACGCGCGGTGGATGTCATCTGGAAACATGCCGGCAAACAGAGCATTGCGCGCAAATGGCGTGGCACTGGGAAGCAGCGAGAAATAGTAATGCCGCTCGACGTTGAAAAACTCAGCCACCATCGGCTCGACCAGCAGCCACTGATCCAACCTCATGCAATCGACCACGATATAAACAACTCGCCGCCCCTCTTTGAGTGGGGGAACGACGAACCGAGCGGTTACGTCGGGCGACATAAGCGGCCGATCGCCGCCTTTCATCCATTCCGTATAGTTCTTGATGACATACTTGGTAAACTCGGTGTTCCACTCGCGGTTCGTGCCGGCGTGGGTCTCCTGAAGACCGGCGTCGTTGCTTCCATCAAGCTCCAGATTCCATTCAGCGAGTATTCTGGCAGCGTCATGCCAGTCTTCCGGAGCGAGCGCCCCATAGAGTCTCTGACTGAACCGATTCACTTCAGTGATGTAACGTCGCATGGAAGATGAATCGATAATCCTGCGTGAATCGAGCAGCCGCTTTATGACCATCAGTATCTGCGACGGCACCACCGGCTTGACCAGGTAGTCGTCGATTTTCTGTCCGATCGCATCGTCCATGAGCGACTCTTCCTCGGACTTGGTCACCATCACAACCGGCAGATGTGGCTTGAGGTTCTTTATTTCTTCCAGCGTGGTCAGGCCATCTTTGCCGGGCATCATCTCGTCCAGAAGAACCAGATCGAAGTACTGCTGCTGCACAAGCGCGATCCCGTCGTCACCGGACATCGCTCCGACTAACTCAAATCCGCGACTTTCCAGAAAAACGAAGTGAGACTTAAGAGAGTCAATTTCGTCGTCAATCCAAAGTATCCGTTTCTTGTCATTCGATACGGCCATGAAACGTCCTATTTCCCTCCGGAGATGGGGAGAGTTACACGGAACACAGTGTCGCCCGGCTGCGAACGGAGCAGTTGAATCCGCCCGACGTGGTATTCTTCAACGATGCGCTTAACCAAAGTCAGACCCATACCCCAGCCACGTTTCTTCGTCGTAAATCCGGGATGGAAGATTTTCTTTGTCGCTCCCGGGGGGATGCCGCGCCCGTTGTCGGAGATGTCAAGCGCGACCGTCCTTCGGTCGGCACTGACTGCGGTGGTGACAGTTACCTGCCCGCTCTTGGGATCGACCGCCTGCAAACTGTTCTTGATCAGATTCTCCAACACCCAGGAAAACAGTTCGGGGTTGAGGCGCACGGGTGGAATATCCCCGGCCGAGATAAGTATCTGGGTACCCTGACCTTCGAACGGCAAGCGGGCGCGATAGTATTGAACGGTATCGGCCACCATGACGTTGAGGTCGCACTCGCGCATTTCGGGAACTGAACCAATCTGCCCGAAGCGTGTAGCCACCCGTTGCAACCGGTTAACATCCATCTTCATATTAGCAACGGTCGAATCGAGCAACTGTTCCTGTTCCTGCGCGGGTATGTCGTGGCGATGCTCCCGGCCAATCACCTCCAGCCACCCCAACAGCGACGACAACGGCGTACCCAGTTGGTGAGCTGTCTCCTTGGCCATGCCGACCCAGATAAAACGCTCCTCAGAACGGCGTATGTTCTGGAAACCAACAATGACTACCAGCAGGAAAGCCAACACCAGACCGACCGCGACAAACGGCATGACCCTGAGTTGATTGATCACGTCCGAATCGCCGTAGCGAAGATAGTTGACGTTCGTCTCACCGAAGTAGAGTGGATACTCGCCATTATGGCGATACATATCATCTGCAACTTGTATCAGATCTTCCAGCACTGCCCGTGAGGTATCATTAGAAGAGATGCCGGGAATGTTCCGCCACGAAACCGGTTTCTTGTCGGCATCGAGTACCACAATGGGAAATCGGGCCTTAACGATGATTTCATCGAAAATGAACGGGAGAGCGTCACCGGACGTGGGCGCGTTGGCGGCCAACTGCCATAGTCGGACATATTTATCGACCTGATCACGGGTGTCCCTCTGCAACTGCTCGATAACCACAAAGGTGTACCATATGAATAGCGCTGAGATAATCAGCGCTCCACCTACCAGAAAGACCTTGAAAAGCGCGGACCGACCGAGATACAAACCGGTCACGCCCCCGCGCATGTGCGGCATAAGTGCCATCAGCCTATCCGCTCAACACCGCCCATGTATGGACGCAGAACCTCCGGCACGGTAATACTCCCGTCAGGGTTCTGATAGTTCTCCAGTACAGCCGCGACCAGACGCGCCAACGCCAATCCCGAACCGTTCAGCGTGTGCGCGAATTCGACTTTCTTTTCAACGTTACGGAAGCGCAAGTTCATACGGCGCGCCTGAAACGCTTCGAAATTGGAAATTGAAGAAATCTCAAGATACCGCTCCACACCCGAAGCCCACAACTCCAGATCATAGGTTTTGGCCGACGCAAACGACAGGTCCCCCGTGCACAGCGTCACCACCCGATAATGCAGCTTCAGTCCTTGCAGCACTTTTTCGCACTGGACCACGAGTGATTCCAGTTCCTTATACGATTGTTCCGGATGAACGATCTTCACCAATTCGACTTTGTCGAACTGGTGGACTCGGATCATCCCCCGGGTGTCCTTTCCGGCCGCTCCAGCCTCGCGTCGAAAACAAGGCGAATGGGCAACCATGTAGATCGGCAGTTCCTCTTCGGCGAGAATCTTCTGCTTGTAGAGATTGGTCACCGGCACTTCGGCAGTCGGAATAAGCCAAAGGTCGTTTTCTTCGATATGATACATGTCACTAGCCAGCTTGGGCAGTTGCCCGGTGCCGAACATAGTGTCCGAGGTCACCATATACGGGGTGGCCACTTCTACAAAACCGGCCGCACTGTGCAGGTCAATCATGTAGCTGACCAGCGCCCGCTGAAGGCGCGCCCCTTGACCGCGTAATACGTAGAAACCGGACCCCGACAGAGCCGCGCCCGCAGCCATGTCAAGAATTCCGAGCTTCTCGCCTATTTCCCAGTGCGGCAACACCTTGAAATCCTGCTTGGGTTTCATGCCCCAGTCTCTGATCACCGTATTGGCAGAACTGTCCGAGCCAAGCGGGACAGACTCGTGGGGAAGATTGGGCAGCCATTCCAACGATTTCTGAAGCTCGGACTCGACCTGTCGAAGAGTGTCGTCCTGTACTTTGATTTCGTCGCCCAGCCGACGGGTGGCGCCGATAGCCTCGTCCGCGTTCTGGCCGGCTTTTTTCTTCACAGCGATTTCGGCCGACGCCTGATTGCGCTCGGCTTTCAGACGTTCGACTGTGCGGATGATTTCCCGCCGTCGTCCGTCGAGGGCAAGGATGGCATCAAGGTCGCACTTCTCATTCTTGTTGGCGACAGCAGCTCGAACCAGATCAGACTGTTCGCGTATCAATTTCATGTCTAACATTGGTATACCTCAGCTCCAACTGTTCGTCAGGAGCCATTGAATCTAAGGTGCCAAGACCCTATAGTCCAGCCAAAATCAGCAAGATGCCGGCGGTTTGATACACCGGGGTGCTGAATCGACATAATTGTAAAGAACCAGCAAGATCCAGGAACCCTGCTTCTGGCAAAAACCTGGCGACCGGACTCAGATTACGGCAATTCAAGTTGAGGTCCGACGCTGAAGAGTTTTCTTGCCTCACATAAGGCGGACGCCTATGCTGTGCCGAGACGAACCTAAAGTACGAATCGATATGGAATCAAGAAAGCCCCTAAACTTCGACTGGCTGCCCCTGGCGGCTGTTGTTCTACCATTTGCCATATATGTAGCCCAAAGCCTTGCTCTCCGAGGCTGGCTGATGGATGATGCCGGGATCACCTTTGTCTACGCCCGCAACCTCGCCGAAGGACACGGCCTCGTGACTCAGCCCGGTTTGCCGCCGGTAGAGGGTTATTCTAATCCGTTATGGCTGCTGGTGATGGTACCGTTTTTCTGGTTGGGTCTTTTCGAGCCGTTCCTTACTTCCAAGATCATCAGCGTACTCCTGGTGGCAGCGAGCTTTTACATGATGTTAAAGATCGCTGCTCTTGCCAGTGGTAGCAGACTGTGGCCGGGACTTCTCGCGACCTGTCTCCTGGCCACCAATGCCTCCTTTATCATCTGGACCTCCTCCGGATTGGAGAATCCTCTATACGCATGTCTGGTGGTACTTTTGACATTTCGACTGCTTGTGGCTACGGATCGGACGGTGTGGGTCAAACGGGACGCGATCACATGCGCTGCGATTTCAATTGGTTTGGCTCTGACCCGTCCGGAGGGGATTCTTTTCGCGCTGGCGTTTCCCACAGTCCTGCTTCTGTCCACTCAAGAAAGCATCCGCAACCAACTGACCTTATTGGTGCAGTATTCGGCGATCATAGTCGTTGCCATAGGGGCGTTCCTGCTTTTCCGATGGCTGTACTTCGGAGATCTGTTTCCCAACACATACTATGTAAAGGGCGGAGCAGACTGGCGCGCCGTGCATGGACTGCTGACTATGCAGGACACCTATCTAACTAAGTTGAGTGAATTAGGCACGAGTATCTTTGGGCGTCACCTCTGGCTTCTCCTCCCGATTGGCTTTATTGCATGGGGCACTGCAACCATTATTAAGAAAGAATACCGACGACAACACGCTGTTTTGTTGACAGTCACGCTACTCGCCTGGTCAGCCTTCATGTTGCTTCCGTCCGATTGGATGGGCGAGTTCAGATTCGCTACTGCGTTTTTTGCTATGGTGTATCTATCGGCGGCGATTCTGTTCTCACGTTTGCTGCCCTCCGGAAGAAGTCTGACAGTGTCGAAGATATTCATGGGCGTTCTGGTCTTGGCAGGGCTTGCCGGCTCTGTGACTCTACACTATCCAAGGCTGAGCACATGGGCCAAGCAACCGATCGTCTCGTTTGCCGGAATCGCAGAGAGATTTGGCCACCGTTACAACCGATGGGCCGATCATCTGGGATTGAAGGAAGCCTCGCTGCTTGTACCGGATATCGGTGGTACGCTGTATTATTCGAAACTCCGCATTTATGATCTCGCCGGTCTTACCGACAGGACGATCGCCCGTACACGTCCGAACAATGAACAGTTCGAATGGGATATCGAAACCTTCTACAATTATGTCTTTGACACACTGGAACCGACCTTCATTCACACTCACGGTTCGTTCACGATGCGATCTCAGTTCGACATGGACCAACGCTTTTCTCGTGACTACGTTCCCATAAGCGAGTACGAGGACGAATACGCGAGCACTCGTCTGAAAAGGAAGATCATGTCAGGAGATTATATTCGCCGCGACGTTGCTGCGACGCGGATAAAGGAGCTCCAGGAAATACGCGACGGCACAGTACGCTGAACGCAACTGTATGTCGTCAAACAAGTCGGACACGTTGCTCCTTAAGCTAAGACACACTTTGCCTCATGGCAACTGCTTTTCGGTACTCAGTTC
>Ga0315276_10001327_pt1 | contig 22106 bp, 17 predicted proteins | sample YL17G05_0_MG_FD_204542 | JGI IMG/M metagenome (GOLD analysis project Ga0315276, IMG submission 204542) | Sediment microbial communities from Yellowstone Lake, YNP, Wyoming, USA - YL17G05_0 | ecosystem: Environmental > Aquatic > Freshwater > Lake > Sediment | place: USA: Wyoming | collected... | reverse complement strand
TCTCCTCCTTGGCCTGACCGAACTTGTCGGAGCTGGAGATCTTTACCGTTATCTGGTGGACGTTGCTGAGCCCCTTGGGATTGCGGATGTAGGGTATGCGCGCCTGCATCGTGGGCAGGGGGATGATCACGAGATCGTCCTCATCGCCGGTAGCGGTGGCGCCCCGGCGCTCCATGACCCCCACGATGAGAAAGTTGAAGCTGAAGTAGATTCTGAACGCCCCCACAGTCAACCGCGCCGTTCGACCTATAGGATCGACGTCGCCGAAGAGATTCTCGGCGACATTGGGACCGAGGACGGCGACTAGGCCCTTCCGGGTTACGTCGTCGTCGGTTATGAAGCGCCCCGAGGCAACGTAGTGGTCGCGGGTGAACTGGTAGTCCGGGGTGACGCCGGTAAAGTTGACTTGCATGCTCTGCCCGCCGGAAGTGATCGGGGCTTCGAAGAACACCTGAGCGGCGACGCTATCCACATAGGGGAAGCGGTCGGGGTTGTTGATCGCATCAGCGTCGGTGCTAACCAGGGTGAAGACCTGCCCACCGACCGGGTTATTCTCCTTGTTGTCCTCGGGCTGACCGGGGCGGATAAAGAGGAGATTGCTGCCCAATCCTCTTATGCGGTCGGTGATGCCCTTCTGAGCACCTTGGCCGGCAGCCATGAGGGCGATGACGGCGCCCACGCCGATGATGATGCCGAGCATGGTGAGCGAGGAACGCAGCTTGTTGGCGGCCAGGGCGCGAAGGGCTATGGGGATTGTGTCGAAGGGGTTCAAGCCGAAGGCTCCTCAACAAGGGACTCCTGGAGGTAGACGGAGGCGGAGAGTTCCGCTGCGGCGGGAGTGGCAGCGTCGCTGACTACCTGCCCGTCACGGAGTTGGATGATCCGACGGGTGCAGCCGGCAACCTCTCTTTCATGGGTCACGAAGATAATAGTCATGCCCATCTCATGGTTTAGGGCCTCGAAGATGCGCATGATCTCGGTACTGGTGGAGCTGTCGAGGGCACCGGTGGGCTCGTCAGCGAGAATGATGGAAGGCCTACTCACGATGGCGCGGGCGATGGCGACCCGCTGCTGCTGACCGCCGGAGAGCTGAGTAGGACGGTGGTGAAGACGGTCGCCGAGGCCGACGTCTATCAGGGCCTGACGGGCCAGCTTGCGGCGGTTACTGGCACCGCGGTAGGTGAGGGGCACCTCGACCTGCTCGATAGCGGTGAGCCGGGGCAGAAGATTGAAGCTCTGGAAGACGAAGCCAATCCTACGGTTCCTGATCGTGGCGAGGGCGTTATCACCGAGGGTATCAACCGCCACCCCGTCAAGGCTGTATTTGCCTGACGTGGGGACATCAAGGCAGCCGATGATGTTCATGAGGGTCGATTTGCCGGAACCGGAAGGGCCGATGATGGCTATGAACTCACCATCAGGTAGTTCGAGGCTGACATCTCGCAAAGCATAGATCGGTACGTCACCCGCTTTGTACACTTTGTTGATGCCGACAAGCTTGATCACCGCCGCCTCTCAACCGCCTCTAGCGGATCCCTTCCGGCAGCTCATCCGCCTGCTTGGTTGGACTGGCGCCCACCTGTCCCACTCCACGCACAGCGATCACGTCGCCGACGTTGAGCCCGCTGGTGATCTCAATGTTTTCACCATCGCTGAGGCCGGTCTCCACCGGGCGCAGTTCGATCTGGCCGTCAACAATGACTTCCACGACCTTTTCGTTGCCCCGGCGCCGGATCAAGGCGCTGGCGATAGCAACCACGTCTGCTTTCTGATCGGCGATGATAGAGGCAGAGCCGTTCATTCCCGGCGCCGGCCGCGGTCCTGTGAGGTCATCGAGGCCACTTATGATCTGGGTACGAACCTTGTAGATGATGACACCCTGCTGGATCTCGGGGGACAGGCCGATGGCGACCACACGGATAGGATAGACTTTCCCCTGTATAGCATCGAATATGAGGCCGCCCACCTGGCCAACCTTGATGCTAGGCAGCTCCGTCTCGCCGATGTTGAGCTCGAACAGGAGGGCACCGGGGGTGAGTATGGTGGCAGCGGGAGTGGCAGAGCTGACAAACTGGCCCACCTTTACGGGCAGGGACGAGACAACACCATCGAACGGAGAGCGGAGGGTGGCCTCGTCCAGGGCGTCACGGGCTCTTTCGACGGCCAATTCGGCCTGGGTAACCTCTTGTTCCTGTAGGGCCGTCTCGGTGTTCGTAGCCCCCTCGCGCAATTCGTCGCGGGCGCTGACGGCGGAGGCGAGGGTGGCGCGCGCTTTGTCGGTGGCGGCGTAGAGGTTCGCGACCGTCGTGTCGGACGCTCCGTCGATTACCCTCTGAAGGGCAGCCCGGCTGGCGGTAAGCTGAGCACGGGCGGATTCGACCGCGTCTTCGGCGGCGGTGATCTCCTCAGATGAGGCGCCGTCCTGGAGCTCCTGGAGGGCGAGGTCCGCCGCCACATAGAGGGCCTGGGTCATGGTGACATCATCCTCGGCATTCCCGACAGCGGTTATGCTGTTACCGTAGGTGTTGCTGGCATAAATGAGGTTGCCCGTGGCGTTCTCAATATCGGTAACCGGCTCGGGAGTATTTCGAGGCGTGCGCGTGGGTGTAGGCGTCATGGTCGGGCAAGAAAGCGGATCGCCGCAAGGCGTAGGTGTAGCGGTGGGTGGCCTAGGAGTCGGCGTCGGTGTTCGTGTGGGGGAGGGACCGGGGGTTCGGGTGGGCGTGGGCTCGGGCGCGACGCTCTCCGAGAGAGCGTCGACCTGATCGGTGGTCAGAGGGTCCTCGTAGTTGTTGGCCAGCATCTCGGCGCAGATGTCTTCGAGGGCACCATCGATATCGCAGTAGGTCTCGGCCGCCAGTTCGAAGCCGCTGGCAGCATTGTCTTTGTCCTCTTCCGCCGACTCCAAGTTCCTCTCGGCCTGTGAGTAACCGGTCTCAGCCTGGATGAAGTTTGCCTCAGCAGCGGCCACGTCGGCGTCAGACGCCCCGTTCTGGAGGATGTTGAGTTTGCTTTCAGCAGAGGAGAGCGCGGCCTCAGCGGTCGTCACGGCCTGCTCGGCGGCGGTCAGGTCGGCCTCTTCCGGCGGATCGAGGGCGTCATGCAAGTCGTTCTCGGCTTTGGTGAGCGCAGCCCCGGCGCCGATCACGGCGTCCTCAGCAGCAGTAAGTTCGGCGGAGGTGGCCCCTTCCTGGAGCTTTCGGAGATGGAGGCGGGCGACGGCGAGATTGGACTGGGCAACGGCAAGGGCATTCTCCAGTTCTTCGGCCTTTACGCTCATGAGAGGCTGGCCGAACTTGACCTCGTCGCCGAGTTCGACTTTGATGTCAGTGATCTGGCCGGGAAGGGAGAAGCTGAGAACGGCCTCATCCTGGGATATGGCTACGCCCGAGGTCGTGATCATGGAGCGCAGGGTCATCTTGCCGACGGTCTGCGGCTGGTAAGGCTCCTGTTTGCTGTCGCCACCGCTGAAGAAGGCGCGGTAGGCGAAAATCACGCCGACGACGGCCACAACAACCGCGACAGTGATCCCGACGATCTTGCGGCCCCAGCGGGCCTCAACGTCGGCCAACCCGGTTGAACTCATACCCCGCCCCAACTTAAGGTATCGTGGATAGTCCCCTGCATATTGTCTATCAGTTGGGGGGGATTACGTCAAGGACGTAGATATCGGGGGCCACTCGACGAAGGCCCGAAAGCAGTCTCCCACCATCGCAGCGACGGTGCTATATTAGCCCCAGCGATTTCCATCCCAGAGCTACAGCCAGATCACGGCTCTCGTAGAGAAAGGACGGAACGATGGCCCAGATACACGGCGGCGAGATTTTCGTCAGGATGCTGGAGCGCGAAGGGGTCAGGCAGGTCTTCGGGCTACACGGGGGACACATCGACCCCATCTTCCAGGCCTGCCTCGACCACGACATCAAGGTATATGACGCCCGGCACGAGGCAGCAGCCGGTCACATGGCAGAAGGTTGGGCAAGGGCGACCGGCCAGGCGGGGGTGGCGATCGTGACGGCGGGGCCAGGCGTGGCCAACGTGGTGACAGCGGTGTTGGACGCGCAGATGGACGCGGTGCCGATGGTGGTGGTGGGTGGCCGCCACGCCGTCAAGGAAGACGAGATGCTTTCCCTCCAAGACTTCGACGGGCTGTCGCTCTTCAAGCCGATCACCAAATGGGCACGGACGGTGCTGACGCCGGAGCGGATAGGAGAGTTCACGGCGATGGCCTTCCGCCAGGCGACGACGGGCAGGCCGGGGCCAGTTTTTCTGGAGATACCGATGGACGTGCTGTTCGCCAAGGTGGATGAGGCGGCAGTGAGGTTGCCGGAGACGTACCGGCCGCAGGCGGCGCCGGCCCCTTCGCCGGAGGCGGTGGAGGAAATGCTCACGCTGCTGGCGGCGGCGAAACGCCCTCTTATCGTCGCCGGGCGCGGCGTCTGGTTCGCCGGTGCAACGGCAGAGCTGCGTGAGTTTGCGGAGCGGACGCAGACACCGGTGCTGGCAAACGGCATGACGCGAGGGTCGGTGCCAGAGGACGGGCATCCCCTCGGAGCAGGCGGCCTGGGAACAATGGCGATCCTGGGGATGGTGCCGGGCGGTCAGCCGGACCTGGTGGTGCTCCTGGGGGCGCGGATGGGCATGTTCATGGGCGGAGGCCGCTGGATAGCGCCGGAGGCGAAGGTGATCCAGGTGGATATTGAGGGCGAGGAGATCGGACGCAACCGCGATGTTGACCTAGGCATCGTCGCCGATTGCCGGGAGGCGCTGCGGGCACTCAGCCGGGCAGCGGCGGGCCAGCAGTTTCCCGACCGCCCCGAGTGGCTGACTACGCTGCAGAACGCGAAGCAGGGCAGCCGGTTCCTGTACAGAGAGGCCCTGGAATCGGATGCAGTGCCGATGCACCCCTTCCGGCTGGCGTCGGAGGTGAACAGTTTCCTGAGGGACGACGACTTTCTCGTCGTCGATGGGGGTGAGACGTACGTCTGGATGCAGATGGCGGCGACGATGGCGAAGCCGGGGCATATGATCTGCTACGGCTACCTCGGCTGCCTGGGGACGGGAATCCCCTTCGGACTAGCAGCGCAGCTCGCCCATCCGGGCAAGCGGATAATCGTCATCACCGGCGACGGCTCGCTGGGATTGAACTTCGCCGAGTTCGAGACGGCGGTGCGCCACAAGCTGCCGATAGTGGTGGTGGTGAACAACGACCAGGCCTGGGGGATGGTGAAGCACGAGCAGCAACTCCGCTGGGGCCAGGACCGAGTGGTGGGAACAGAGCTGGGAGTCGTGCACTACGAGCGGGCGGCGGCGGGCTTCGGAGTGTACGGAGAGTTGGTAGATAAGCCGACGGAGGTGGCGGCAGCGCTGGAGCGGGCCTTCGCCAGCGGCCAGCCCGCCTGCATCAACGTCATGGTGGACACGGAGCCTGCCTCTCCGGTGACCATCGCATCAGTCTTGTCAACGCAGTCCTAGTGGACACCCTGAGGGGGACGCGCGACGCTCGCGTCAATTTCGACGACAGTCGTGCGGTCGGCGGCGAGGGCGTCTTTGAGCGCACCCTCCAACCCCTCCTGTCCATCAAGGGACTGGCAGCGGAGGCCGTAGGACTCGACTAGGCGCGGGAAGTCGGGGTTGATTAGGTCGACGGCATAGTGACGTCCCCCGTAGGCACCGTCCTGCATGTCCTTGAGGATGCCATAGGCGCTGTCGTTGAAGAGCAGCACCGTCACGTTGACGCCGAACTGGGCGGCAGTCGCCAGCTCGGGAAGGGCATACTGGAAGCCGCCATCGCCGCAGAGGCAGATGACCTGACAGTCGGGGGCAGCGATCTTGGCGCCGAGGGCCGCGGGGAAGCCGAAACCGAGGGTGCCATAGCCCGGGTAAAGGAAGGTGCGAGGAGCGAAGACGGGGAAGGCGCCGGATGCCCAATAGGCAGGCTTGGTCTGGTCGCAGACGACGACGGCGTCGCGGTCAATAGCACCGCGGATCACCTCAAGAAGTCCCATCTCTGCGGGGGCGTTCGACTTCATCTCCGCCGCGATCTTGGCCCGGATAGCGGAGACCTTCCCGGCCCAGCAAGAGGCACGGGACAGCGGCGGCATTGAATCCAGAAGCTGGCTCAGAACGGCCCTGGCATCGCCGACGAGGTCAAGGGCGGCGGGGTAGTTCTTGCCGATCTCTCCCTCATCGATGTCGACATGGATCAAACGTTTGGGCAATGTGAGCGCCCAGGTAGAGGTCTGAGTGGCGGGAAAGCGAGTGCCCACGGCAAGGAGCAGGTCGGATTTCGCAAGGAGGGTGGACACGGCGGCCTGAGCAGGACGGTACCCCAGGGCAAGAGGGTGATCGTAGGGGATAGCGCCGCTCCCCTGGACGGTGGTCACGACCGGCGCCTGCAGGGTCTCGGCGAGTCGCACCAGCTCTTCCGCAGCGCCGGAGCGGATTACACCACCACCCGCCCATATGACGGGCGCACGAGCGGCAGCAAGCATACGAGCTGCCTCAGCCACTTTGTCTAAGTCGACACCGGGGCGATCCTCCGGCAGGCCACTGCTTACCCAGGAGATGTCCTGCTCGTCGGCAACAGCGGCGAGGGTATCTGCGCATATCTCCACGTGGGTGGGACGGGGACGGCCCTCGGTCATCGCCAGGAACGCCTCATGGATCACGGACGGGATCTCCAGAATACGATCGACGCGGGCGTTCCATTTGGTGAGGGCCCGAAAAAGGCCGAGTTGGTCCTTCGCTTCATGGAGGAAGCCTTTTCCCTTGTCCACCAAGTCGCTGGGTATCTGGGTTGTGATATTGAGGATGGGGACAGAGTCGCTGTAGGCAGTGCCCATAGCAGCGGCGGTGTTGGCGGCGCCGGGGCCGGTGGTGGTGATGCAAGCACCGGGGCGGCCGCTCGCGCGGGAGTAGCCGTCGGCGAGATAGGCAGCGGATTGCTCATGGCGGACGGATATGTGGCGGAGCTCCGGGTGCTTGGAGAGGGCATCGTAGATGGGGAGGGCGTGGACACCGATAAGACCGAAGACAACGTCGACGCCGTGGGCAATAAGGGTCCTGACTACTGCCTCGCCACCGGTGATCTCTGCCATTTGAAACCTCCCATCAGGCTCAGATATGCCGGACAAGGCCGGACAGGGAGCGCCGAGGTGTGATCGGTGGCTCTTCGCCCGGGTAGCCCAGGGGCAATAGGGCAACGGGAAGCTGATCGGGAGGAGAGTCGATGGCTGCTCGGACATCGTCCTTCCGGAAGGCGCCGACCCAGACGGAGCCGAGGCCGAGGTCGGCCGCGGCAAGCTGAGCGTAGGCGCAGGCGATGGTGGCGTCCTGGATGCAGTAGAGAGTCTCACCACGATGTCCGTACTTTTCGCCGGAGCGGGCGGGATCGGCGAGAAAGACGAGGATGACCGCCGCCTGGGCGACGGACTCCTGGTCGAGGGCAGCGCGGGCGAGGGCCCGCCGCACTTCAGGTGAGCGCACCGCCACTATCTGATAGCCCTGAAGGTTGCCGGCGGAGGGAGCCCTATTGGCAGCGTGAAGGACCCTCGTGAGCTTCTCGTCGTCCACCTCTTTACTCTGGTAGACGCGGATAGAATGCCTCTCCTCAATCAGCGTGGAATAGTCCACCATACCGTCCTCTCTAGCAAAAGGATGTTCGTCTCTCTAAGACCATACTAGCAGAAACCGTGGCTTTCAGGTGTCCGATGGGAGAGTGCGAAGCGCGACTCTGCTACTGGGACGCCAAAGCGAAGGGTAAGCCGTAGAGCTGGCCCACTCCGACGAGAAGCGCGTCAGACACCCATTATATGCTGGGCGTTTCCGCCCAGGATCAGGCCACGCTCGGAGTTGGAGAAGGACAACGCCTCGATGCGTTCGCGGTCGCGCAGGGGGTGGAACCAGGGCCAGTCGGAGCCGAAGAGAACGCGCTCGACGCCGATCCGTCTTATTATGTCAACGGCCTCTTCGTCCGAAAGCGCGGGCGGCTCGACGGCGCCACTGACAGCACCAGAGCAATCGAAGAAGAGATTGGGGTACTTGGACGCCATCGCTACAGACTCCTCAAAGTATCCCTGGCCGAGATGGGCCACGACCAGAGTGAGGCGAGGGAATGCCGCCAGGACACGGGCGAAGGCGCGGGGACGGGAGTAGTCGGAGGACTCGGGGTCCATGGGAAAGATACCGCCATGGGAGATGATGGGCAGGCCCGTGGCTTCCGCTTCGGCGTAGGCGGGCCAGAGGTTGCGATCGTCGGCGTTGAAGCGCTGACTGGAGGGATGGAGCTTGATACCACGAGCGCCTTCCTGCACTCGCTGCCTTATCTCAGCGACGGCGCCGTCGGCGCCCATCGAAGGGTCGAGGCTAATGAAGGGAATGAGGGAAGGATGGTCACGGGCGACCTGGCAGGTCCAGGCGTTGCGCCGCTTCATCCGCTCGATCATCTGGCGAGCCACTTCTTCGTAGGGCCCCTGGCCGGCGGCGAGGGCTGCCTCCCGCATATCGGCGACGGGGGTCATGTTCACCATCACCGCCTTGTCAATGCCACCGACGGCCATCAGCCCAAGGAGTTCCTGGATGGTGCCATCGCAACCGCTGAAGGCCAAGCCGCCGGTCGCCTGGCGGCCGATCTGAGAGGTGGGATAGGTATGAACGTGAGCATCGATGACGGCAAGAGCAGACACCTGACTCTCCTTTCTTGGAGTAGCCCTCTCACGATAAGGGAAAGGCCGAGAAAGGTCAAAGACCGGCTTCGCCCTAGCCAATGAAGCGCCCGCCGAGGGTTATCCAAGAAGGACGGCGACACCCGGGGGAACGTCATTCGGGCGAGTACTGCTGAAGCCTAATTGTGTTTCCGATTATAGAGACACAGAGCAGGTACTTGTGAAAAGGGTCACTTTCCCATGAAGTGGACGCTCAACAAGCAGCTCTTTGTGCCGCTGGTGGCCATCTTCGTGACACTCATGGTAGGCGGCACGATCGTGGGGCTGAACCTGGCGCACGCCAACGCGCGGGCCAATGTAGAGGACCGCCTAGGGAGCACGAGCGCCGCAATCAAGCTGCTACTGGAACAGCAGGAGCGGGACCAACGAGGAATAACCAGATCTCTTGCTGACGTAGTCGAGACACACGCCCCGGTCGGCCAGCCGGAGACGTTGCCGGTCGACCGTTACTTCGCGCCGGCGATGACAGCTAACGACATCGACTCTATCCAACTGATGTCTGCCAGCGCCGTGCCGTTGATCGGGGTTGGGCCTCTTCCCAGTCTGGGAGCTCTCGACCTCAAGCTGGCCGGCAAGGCGAAGGCGCTCTCCACGATCACGGGGTCGGGGGAATCCCTCTGGCTCCTCGGCATTGCCCCTCTGCAAGATGGGACAGGGGCGCCTACCAAGTTCATCGTCACGGGCAAACTTCTGGACCAGAGTTTTCTGGATAGCCTGGCCCGCGAGGTCGATGCCGGGCTGACCCTCACCGCAAACGACGTCTCCATCCGCTCGTCGCTGGCTGATATCTACGTTGAGGAAGATCCGTCCGCCTTGGCGAGCGATCTGGAAGAGGCGAAAGTAGAGGCAGACTACGGGGTGCTAACCACCGAACTGGCAACGGGCACAAGTGGCTCGGTACAGATGTCAGTGCTGATGTCGACGGATGACATCATGGGACGCGTTCAGACCGCTGCGATCAAGATCATCGGGATCATGCTGGCAGGCGGGCTGTGCGTTATGGCAGCGGTCTTCTTCGCCGCCAGGAGTGTGTCTTCTCCCATCAAACGACTGGCCCTCCGAGCCCAGAGCATCAGCGAAGGGAACTACGGGGAGACGATGGCGGAAAAGGGGGTGGAGGAGATCCGGACGCTGAAGCGAAGCTTCAACCAGATGAGCCTCGCGTTGCAAGAGAGCTACGAGCGACTTTCCCGACTTGCCAACACAGACAGCCTAACCGGCCTGCACAATCATCGCTACATACAGGAAATCCTGACACAAGAGATAGAACGAGCAAGACAGCAGCACCAGCCAATAGCGGTGATCCTAGCGGACATCGACAATTTCAAGCTCTTCAACGCCACCTACGGACACGCGGCGGGGGACAAGGTGCTCAGGCTTGTCGCCGAGATCATCCGGGGCACGACCCGAAATGGGGAGATCGCCAGCAGATTCGGTGGAGACAAGTTCATGGTCATAGCACCGGGAATGAACCGGCGGCGCGGAGAAGCCACCGCTGAACGAATACGCAAGAGGCTCTCCGGGCAAGGGCTGCGCATGGAGCGGGGGCAACGGCTGCCCCTGCGGATAAGCATGGGCGTCGCCGTATACCCGCAAGACAGCACCAACAAGGAGGAGTTGCTCGCCTACGCCGACGCCTCTCTTTTCGAGTCGAAGCGGGCAGGCGGCGACAAGGTAACACTGGCTAACCGAAGACCGGGCCAGCTCTCCATCTATCAGACCACCACGCTGGGGGTGCTCGACGGACTGGTGCAAGTGGTCGACAAGAAAGACCGCTACACGAAGTCACACAGCGAGGAGAACGCGGAGTACGCGATGATGCTGGGGCAAGCGCTGGGGCTCTCCGAGAATACACAGAGCGCCTTGCGCATCGCGGGACTCCTGCACGATATCGGCAAGATCGGGATACCAGACGGCATTCTCAAGAAACCGGGGCCTCTCACGACGGAGGAGCGCCACGTCGTGGAGCAGCACGTCGTCCTGAGCGGCCTCATTATCCAGGGTGTCCCCCACGCCGAGGACGTAGCGGACGCAGTGGTCAACCACCACGAGCGATGGGACGGCAACGGATATCCCCGCGGGCTCAAGGGTGAAGCGATACCGCTGCTGGGCCGGATCATGGCGGTTGTGGACGCCTACTCCGCCATAACGTCAGACCGGCCATTCCGAAAAGGGCAGAGCCATCGGATAGCGGTGGCAGAGCTGCGCAAGAACGCCGGCACCCAGTTCGATCCCCAGCTTGTGGAAACGTTCATCGGGGTACTCGAGTCACAGCAGAAGGAGGCGGCAGCCTAGTCTAGGCCGATCCTCCCATCTTCTCGCTTTCCTGAACCCGCATTCCCCCACCCATAGCGCTCTGCTAGACTCCCTGAAGAAGGCGACGCACAAACCCTAGACACCTTCTATGAGGAGGCTAGATCATGATCGGCATGTCGTTGGCAGAACTGGCGAGGCTTCGGAGCGGCAGGCGGCGCCGCGCCTCGAGTTGGGATAAGAGCGGCGGCAACGCCGATATGATTATTCTGAGGGGCAGCGAGACTGCCCGCATCTGCGACATCGAGGGCACAGGGATCATCCGTCACATCTGGTGCACCATGGCCGCCCCCAATAATCCGCTGAGCGCGCGGACGACGTTGTTGCGAATGTACTGGGACGGGTCGGCAACACCCTGCGTGGAGGTGCCGATCGGGGATTTCTTCGGGATCGGGCATGGAATCGTCAAGAACTTCTGGTCCTTGCCGCTCAGCATGGGGCCGCAGGACGGCCGCGGCTTCAACTGTTTCTTCCCCATGCCCTTCGCCGGCGGCGCCCGCATCGAGGTGACGAATGAGGCAGAGACGGGGATGATCTTCTTCTACTACATTGACTACGAGGAGCACGACCGGCTGGAAGAGGGATTGGGCCGCTTCCACGCCCAGTGGCGGCGGGAGAATCCGACGCAGGGTTGGGGAGAGGGACGATTTGATGACAATCTTGCGGCAGGCCATTTCGGAGAGCTACGCAAGAAGATGTGGTCGACCCCCAACCTCGACGGGAAGGGCAACTACGTTATCCTGGAGGCAGAAGGCAAGGGACACTACGTCGGCTGCAATCTGAACGTCGACTGCTACTCGCGTCAGATGAACGACTGGTACGGCGAGGGCGACGATATGATCTTCATCGACGGCGACGTCTGGCCACCGACGCTGCACGGGACAGGCACAGAGGACTATTTCAACACAGCCTTCTGCCCTCAGCAAGAGTTTTGCACGCCTTACTACGGCGTCACGGTCTACAGCGGCACGCCGGACTGGTTGTGGAAGGGGAAGAACTCGCTCTACCGCTTCCACATCGAGGACCCGGTCATGTTCGAGAAGTCGATCAGGGTGACCATCGAGCATGGACACGCCAACAAGCTGAGCAATGACTACTCCAGCACCGCCTACTGGTACCAAACGGAGCCTCACGCGCCGTTTCCATCGATGCTGCCGGTGGCGGAGCGGCTGCCTCATCCCGACGCGCCCTGAACCGGCCAACCGGCTGGCGTAGGCGCATCCTCATCCTGTAGTATTGCTAAGGCACCAACATAACCAGTGGGTCGAATCGCTATGCAGAACCGCTACACCGGGGACATCGGTGACTTCGGGAAGTATGGGCTCTTAAGAGCGCTGTGTCATCCGCAGGACTACTGCGAACCGTCCCTGAGACTCGCCGTGATCTGGTACCTAGTGCCTAGTGAGTCCCACAACGACGACGGCAAATATGTACAGTACCTGGAACCACGAGAAAACAACCTAAAGAGGTTCCGCGACTGTGATCCGCCGTTGTTCGACTCGCTCGCACAGATAGTCCGGCAGGGCAAGAGAAGCGTGGCCAGCATCCGTGCGGCGGGCATCTTTCCTCCCAACACCATTTTCTACGACGCGCCGCTGTCATACACAGGCATACCGTGGTCCGGCGCGCGTGCCCGCGAACTCAGGGTCGAACATCGGCGAAGATGGGTCGAGGAGGCGCTGAAGGCATCGGCACAGTCCGACCTGATCTTCGTCGATCCGGATAATGGCTTGGAGTGCCAGACAAAACCGTATGCCAAGCGCGGCCCCAAGTACGCGTACTTCGATGAACTGCTGCCGTACGTCCACAGGGGTCGGTCTCTCGTCATCTACCACCACCTAAACCGCAGTTGCTCGGCACAGGAGCAAGTGGCGGCACGCCTCCAACAACTACGTAGCACGTTTGAACTGGATGACCTGTTCGCGGTACTCTACCGGCGGGGCACTCTGAGGGCATTCTTCATTGCTTCAACGCCTACACATCGGGATATCCTCTTGAAAAGGATGGCAGGGTTCCTCCAGGGCCCATGGGGCCGCCACTTCGAGTCCATAGAGTGGGGAACATGAGCAGACTGACCTTCGCCAGTGGCACCGGGGTTCCACTTAGGAGAATCCTCACCGTCGCCTTTGTTTTGGCGCTCCTTGCCAGCCCGACTATTCTTGTGGCAGGTTGCTCTTCAGGATCGGACGGCGATGAGGCAATCCAGATAGCGACCGCGACGCGGCCGACAGCTTCATCCCCTACCGCGAGACCGACTCTCCGGCCGACAGCACCGGCTGAACCGGCCGGCACGGCGACCCCTTCCCCATCCACTTTGGAGCCTTCACCCATCCCTCCCATCGAAACGCCCGCCGACGCGCCGCCGGTGGAGACGCCGGTAGCCGCGCCTCAGGTGCAGTTGTCACCGGATGTGATCGGGCAAGGAGAGGCCAGCATGGTACGCCTCTGGGGATACATGGCCCCCAGCGCGATGGCGGTCTTCAACGAGCGGCGCTACCCCCTGGTGGCCGACGGCGAGTTCTTCTGGGGGATACTGGCGGCAGGCGTCGACCAGCCAGCGGGCGACTATCCGGTAGTCATTCAATTGTACCAGGCAAACGGGGCACTGCTGGGAGAGCTGCAGACCCAGATCGGCGTGGTGGCGATGGACTATCCGGAAGAGAACATCGACCTGCCGCCGGAGAGCACAGCCCTCCTGACGCCGGAGCTGGCCCAGGAAGAGGCAAACATACGAGCCAGTACCTTTGCTCTATTCACGGCGCAGAAGCTCTGGGCAGGCGTCTTCATCTACCCAGTCGATGCCATCATCGTCAGCCCGTACGGGATTGGGCGAAGCTATAACGGAGGGCCGGTAAGCAGCCATCACGGCGGCGTCGATCTGGCGGCGGAAGAGGGCGTGCCGGTGGTGGCGTCAAACAGCGGCCGCGTGGCTTACGCTGGGCCGGCGCCGATACGGGGGAACAGCGTGATCATCGACCACGGCGCGGGCGTGTTCAGCGGCTACCACCACCTGTCGGCGATCGCGGTGCAGGCGGGACAGATGGTGAACAAGGGCGACCTAGTAGGAAACGCGGGCAGCACCGGCATGGTCACGGGGCCGCACCTTCACTGGGAGATCATTGTACGTGGGGTAGAGATCGACCCGATCCCCTGGACGCTGGAGGAGAAGGGGCCTTAGCCGGAGAGGCCGGGCGTCAGCCGCCCAACTCACCGAGCTCGTAGAGGACGGCGGCGACAGCAGCGATCCCCGCCGTCTCGGAGCGCAGGATGCGCCGCCCCAACGAGACGACCCGCACTCCCCGCGAACGAGCGCCCCGCACTTCTTTCTCTGTGAAGCCACCCTCGGGGCCGATGAAGAGGCTCACAATCGGTCGCTCCGTCGCTTTCAGGGACTCTACCTCCTGTCGCAGCGCTGCGCGCAGGCCGAGGACGCTCTCCTCCTCCCAGGGAAGCAGGCAAAGACCGGCCGAAGAGGTGAGGGCCTCAGCGAACTCGCTGACGGGCGCGACCACAGGGAGCCTGGAGCGGCCGCACTGCTCCGCCGCCTCGGTGACTATGCGCTGCCAGCGCTCCCCGCGGGCCGAGGAACCGGAAGAGGGGCGGACGACGCTACGCTCAACGATGAGGGGCACGAACCGCGTCACCCCCAGCTCTGTCCCCTTCTCAAGCACCCAGTCGAAGCGGTCGCCCTTGATCACCGACTGATAGAGCACAACGTCGACGGGCGGCTCGGGCAGGCCGGGGCGGCGCTCCCGGACGCGGGCGCGAACAGCCGGCCCATCCACGTCTTCCAGCACCGCCTCGTATTCGTAGCCGCGGCCGTCGAGGAGGACGACGATGTCCCCCTTGCGCACGCGGAGGACAGAGCGGAGGCGACGGGAGAGAGGGCCGTCCAGCTCGACATCTGCCGCCGTGAGGGTCTCAGGGGAGACAAAGAACCTGTTCATCCATCACGCCTCGAATACCACCGTCCGCCATTCGCCGCCGGTCATCACCTCGGTGATAGCAGCGCCGGCCTCTTCCAGGGCATGGCGGCAACTCTGGAACCGTTCCTCGATGATACCACCGGCAATGCCGACACCGCCCTTCTTGAGGGTCTCCACCAGAGGGCGCGCCATCTCGATTATGGTGGAGGCGTTGATGTTCGCCACAACAATATCGAAGGCGGCCTGGTAAGGAGTCGCGAGAGGCCAGTATTCGGCCAGACTACCCAGGGTCACACGCACGCGGTCGCCGACGGCGTTGGCCTCGACGTTGTGGTGGGCAACGGATATGGCCAAGGCATCGATATCGAGGGCGAGGACATGCCCGGCACCCAATTCGGCGGCGGCGATGGCGAGTATGCCGGAGCCGGTACCGAGGTCGAGGAGATGACAGCCGGCGAAGACGTATTTCTCCAGGGCAAGGAGGCACATGTGGGTGGTCGCGTGCTGGCCGGTGCCGAAGGCCATGCCGGGGTCGATGTTGATGACAACATCGCCGGGCTGAGGATGGTACTCCCGCCAGCGGGGGCGGACGACGAGCCGTTTCCCTATCCGCTCGACGTGGAAGTGCTGCTTCCAAGACTCGGCCCAGTCTTCTTCGCGAACCCAGCAGCCACGCAGCGGGGGAAGAGGGACCGAGAGGTTGAGACGGGAGAGGTCGCGGCGCAGAGCACGTCTTTGGGAGGGGAGGTGCTCGCCTTGGCGCAGGTAGACCTTGACAAGGGCGGGGCGGTCGGTGTCAATCGAGACGCTATCGCCGTGGGAGAGGAGGGGCTCTTCGATGGCGATGCCGGTTGGCGCGTAGCGGCGCAGTACTTCGGCGACGGCTTCCACGTCGCCGGGGGCCGCGGGTACAGCTATTTCCAGCCAATCCAATCGATATTCTCCTCGCAGTCGAGACGACGCCTCATTCTTCGACCACGATCTTAATGCCACCCTTCTTGCGTATCTCTTCCCAAGTGAACGTCCGGCTGGTCAGGGTTCTCCCGTCTAGGGTCTTGACGGTGAACGTTTTCGTGCCCTCAAATCGCTCAACGCTAGCGCTCTCCGAGCGTCCAGGATCGACTACGTCGAGTCGCGTATCATCACGGTAAACTGCTACCTTCTGGTCCGTCCTGTTTTCGATTTCCACAGTGATAATCCCATAGCACTCGCAAGCAATAGTCCCGGCTGAAGAGAATAGAATCACACTGACGAGTGTAGGCAACAACCAGTGCCAGCGCGGCCTACAGTCTATCGACGTCATATGCTTCCTGCTTCGAGATGGGTGGTTCTGCCACCCCGAGTTGATCCCATCCAGGGGAAACACCGCCAGATCCTCGCCAGAGAGCCAGGCGGCCGGGAGGCAGGCATCAAGGCTGGGGTATAAGATCGCGCCGAGCGACCCGCCCTATCAGCCGAGGCCCTTCTTGACCTTGTCGCTGATCCGCTTGCTGTCCTTGCCGGCGCCGTCCTCGCCCAGAGATTCCTTCAACTGAGCCAAAAGGCGCTTCTGCTCCTCGTTCAGGCGGGTGGGAGTGACGACGCGCACTCTGACGATCATGTCGCCGCGACCGTCGCCGCGGACATGGGGGACGCCCTGCTTCTTGAGCACGAAGAGGTGGTCATTCTGCGTACCGGCGGGTATCTTCAGCGGGCGGTCACCGTCCAGAGTGGGGATGCGCACCTCTTCGCCCAATGCCGCCTCGGCGAAATTGACGTCGAGGGTGTAGATGATGGCATCTCCATCCCTCTGGAAGAGCGGGTGTTCACGGACGGAGAAGGCGACGTAGAGGTTGCCACGGGCGCCGCCATAGCCGCCCATTTCCCCCTCGCCGGTGAGGCGCATCTGGGAGCCGCTGTCGACGCCGGCGGGTATCTTGATCTGGAGCTTGCGGAGCTTCTTCTCACGGCCGCTGCCCCGGCAGTGACGGCAAGGATGAGCGATCACGCGGCCCTCACCCCGACAGCGGTCGCAGGTGGCGACGTTGATGAACTGGCCGAAGATGCTGCGCTGGGCGCGACGCACCTCGCCGCTGCCGCCACAGACGGAGCACTTCTCGGGCTCGGTGCCGGGCTCGGCGCGCAGCCCCTTGCAGACGGAACAGGGCTCGTGGCGGGGTATCTCGATCTCCTTCTCGCAACCGAAGACCGCCTCCTCGAACGTGAGGGGGAGATCGAGGCGCAGGTCGGGGCCACGCTGCGGTCGGCGACTCTGGCGGGCGGCCGTGCCGCCGAAAAAGGCGTCGAAGATGTCACCGAAGCCGCCGAGATCGAAGCCGTCGAAGCCGCGGGCGAAGGAGCTGTCCATGCCAGCGTGGCCATAGCGATCATAGACCGAACGCTTCTGGGGATCGGACAGCACCTCGTAGGCCTCGTTGATCTCCTTGAAGCGATCCTCAGCACCGGGATCACGGTTGCGGTCGGGGTGGTGCTTCATCGCCAGACGGCGGAAGGCTTTCTTTATCTCTTCGGGGCTGGCGTCGCGGGAGACGCCGAGAAGGTCGTAGTAGTCAGTCTTAGTAGTCATACCGCCAGTGATTGCATCTCCGTCCGCTAAAGCAAACCGATTTCCAGATACAGCCGATCATTAATCATACCAGATTGCAGCGGCTCTTTTCACGCTGAGCGGCCGCGTTTTGTCACCGTTTCGGCGGTTACCTGATCGGGCAGGCAGTACCCGCGGAAGCAGAGGTAGGCCGCCAGACAGAGCAGCCCGGCCACAGGGCCGACGAGCCGGATGCCCAATGGGTTATCGGCGGTGCTACCGGCGATGAGCAGGAGGGCGAGGATAGGAGGATAGAGGGCGGAAGCCATCTTCTCTAGGGTGGCCTGGGTGCCATAGTACATCGCCTCGCGGCGCTCGCCCGTCTCCAGCTCGTCGTAGTCGATGATGTCGGCCATGATGGCGTTGGGAAAGGCGTTCATAGCGGTCATAGGGATGCCGATGAAGGCGACGAAAAAGAAGGACTGGAGGACTCTGCCGATGCCGGGCAGGAAGCCCATAAAGAAGAGCCAGGGAAGGTAAAAGCCGGCGATGAGCATGGCCCAGCGGTAGGCCCAAGCCTTGCTCCGACGCACAGCGAGGCGATACATGGGGAAAAGGGCGAGGGCGAGGAAGCCGATGCTGGTGGCGGTGAGAGCGGCCACGGTCCTGCCCTCTTGTTCGACATTGAGGACGGCGTCGGCGAAGAAGGGGAGCATGCCGGTCATCATCGATATGCCGGCGTTGAAGAGGACGAAGGTAGGGAGGAAGAAGAGAAACTGGTCGTTGGTAAGGGTCGTGCGGAAGGCGCGCACGAGGTCGATCTTTGCCGGCGGCTGCTCGACGCGGACATGGCGCCAGGCGCCGCCAAGGGCGACGTAGCGGGAGAGAAGGCCGGTGACCCCCATTATGAGGCCCATCTGCCAATAGCCCAGGCTGTCGATGATGAGGCCGCTGGCCACCATGCCGATGCCTGCCCCGACAGCGCCAAAAGCCACCTGCCAGACGACGATGCCGACTCGGTCCTTGCTGGTGGCAGCGATCTCGGGCAGGAGGGACTCGAAGGGGCCGCCGGAGAGAGTGCTGAAGAGATGGAAGCTCTCCAGCATAACGAAGAAGTAGGCGGCGTTGCGAATCGTCTCGTGGTTGTCGGGCGGCGTCCAGAGAAGGAAGAAGAAGAAGGCATAGAACGGCGTAGCGGTGACGACGAAAGGGATGCGGCGTCCCCAACGGGAGCTGGTGCGATCGCTCCAGTAGCCGATGAGGGGGTCGTCGAGGGCTTCGATCATGCGGGCGACGAACATGAGTATGCCGATGGTGAGACGGGGGACAAGGGTCGGGATGTCGGCGTCGGACGGCGGGGCGAAGAAGTAGATGAGCCAGAGGTCTTTGCTACGGGAGATGACGTTGCCGCCCAGGGAGCCGGAGGCGTAGAGGAGCTTATTGGGCCAGGGTAGGTCTCGCTTCATGCCGTGCTGTCAGCGCAATCCTTTGCTATCTATCGCGTCGAGGAAATGATAGCACGGATGGGGGGATTGAAGGCGGCTGGCTAGGAAACTCCCTGGCGCCCTAGCCCCCCTGATCTATTATCCCTTTTTCTGGCTGATCCATTTCACAAAACGGGCCGCCATGGAGTCTTACTAAGAGGTAAGGGATGACGCGCTGGAAGAGGAGGCAATATGCCAGCGCCGGGCGAGGAGACCCAGGACTCTTCTGAGAGCGCGAAAGCAACTGCTACAATGGGGCGGCAAAGTCAGCCAACGGGATGGAGGCGAACGCCATATACCAACAGGAGGGAACTTGGCAGGCCCGACTTTTGAAAGCCTGATAGACCGCTATCAACGGGAGATAATGAGTTACGCAGTGCGCAGCCTCCGCGACTCCCAGGCCGCCCAGGACGCTTTCCAGGAGACTTTTCTGCGCGCTTTTCGCGCCTATCCCCGACTTCCGGAGACGGCCAACCGGAGAGCCTGGCTGTATCGAATAGCCTCGAACGTGTGCCATGACGCCCGGCGCCGGCTTGCTCGCCAACCGTTACCGCTGGATGACACGCTGATGTACGGGAACAGTCCGGGGGAAGGCGTCCACGAGTTGGCCCTCGCCGTCAGATCGTTTGTGGACTCGCTGCCCCGGCGTCAGCGCGAGGCCGTGCTGCTGCGCAAGTTTCAGGGAATGGACTATGACGAGATAGCGGCAGTGTTGGGCTGCTCGATGGATGCAGCTAGGGCGAACGTCTACCAGGGGTTGCGCAGGATCAGGGTGCACTTTGCGGAGGTGACATCATGACCAGAGAGTGCCTAACGGAAAAGGATTTGGTGGCCCTGCTGGCGGGGGACTCCTCCCCGGAAGAATGGCGGGAACACATCGCTTCTTGCCCTGCCTGCCACATCCTGTGGTCAAAGCATGTGCGGCTGCTAGTGGCCCTGGACGCGGCCGCCAAAGAGGTAGCACTGGACAAGGTCGTTAGTGCGGCGCGCGCGAGGCTCGAAGAGGCGCTCAGTCTAGCGACCAAGCGTGTAGCCAGCTACGGTGTGTGGTCTCGTTCTCCCGTGGGACGGCTTTTCATCGCCGTCTCGGAAAAGGGACTCTGCGCCATCTCATTACGCAGCACGGAGCAGGACTTCGTGGGACGCTTGCAGAGGCGGGGCTTTCGACCGCTGAGGGCAGGTGAGGATGTCAAAGGTGCCATGTCGCAACTGCGGGAGTATTTCGCTGGGCGGCGAAGACGCTTCGACATGATCGTGGATCTTACCGGACAGACTCGATTCCAGCGGCTGGTGTTAGAAACGACGGCAGAGGTCCCGGCCGGGCAGGTGGTGAGCTACAGCGACGTCGCTCGGCGCATCGGCAAGCCAAGAGCCATGCGGGCCGTGGGCGCTGCCTTGGGGCAGAATCCTATCCCCATCGTCGTGCCCTGTCATCGTGTCGTCGGCAGCGACGGTGGGCTCCACGGGTACAGCGGCGGGCTGGACGTGAAGGAGAAGCTGCTGAGGCTGGAGGGAGCGCCCATCTAGCTGCGCTAGACGACGCTGGCACCCCGGAAGCCCATCCCACTAGGGCTGCAAGTACCGCGCTGGGCGGCCGCGCGCCATGGCGGGCAAGATGCCCGCCCCACGGGGGCCGCTACACCTCGCGGAACTCGCCTTCGACGGTGCCTTCTTCCGGTGGCGCGGACGGCTCGCCGCCCTCCGGTCCCTCAGCGCCGGGCGCCATCTCCGGCCCGCCTTGGCCATAGGCGGCGGCGCCGATCTTCTGCATCGACTCCGATAGCTCATTCATCGCGCTGCGTATCTGGTCGATGCCGCCGGACTGGAGGGCGCTGCGCAGGGCCGCTACCTTGCCCTCGACCTCGCTCCTGAGGTCGGCGGGGACTTTGTCGGCCTGATCACGGAGGATCTTCTCGGCGGTGTAGGCCATGCTGTCGGCCATGTTGCGCGTTTCGATCTCGTCGCGGCGGCGGCGATCCTCTTCGGCGTGGAGCTCGGCCTCTTTCTGGTAGCGCTCGACTTCGTCCTTGCTGAGGCCGGAGCCGGCAGTGATGGTGATCTTCTGCTCCTTGCCGGTCGCCTTGTCGCGGGCAGAGACGTTGAGGATGCCGTTGGCGTCGATATCGAAGGTGACGTCGATCTGAGGGATGCCGCGCGCCGAGGGTAAGATACCGTCGAGCATAAAGCGACCCAGCGATTTGTTGTCGCCGGCCATGGCGCGCTCGCCCTGAAGGACGTGGATCTCGACGCTGGGCTGGTTGTCGGCGGCGGTGCTGAAGGTCTGGCTCTTGCTGCTGGGGATCGTCGTGTTCCGCTGGATGAGCGGGGTCATGACGCCCCCCAGGGTCTCGATGCCGAGCGTAAGGGGGGTGACGTCGAGGAGGAGAACGTCGTGGACCTCGCCCTTGAGGACGCCTGCCTGGATGGCGGCGCCGATTGCGACGACCTCATCGGGGTTGACGCCCTTGTGGGCCTCTTTGCCGAAGAACTGGCGGACTGTCTCCTGGACGAGGGGCATACGCGTCTGGCCGCCGACGAGCACCACCTCGTCGACCTGAGCGGCGGTGACACCGGCGTCGGAGAGGGCCTGGTTGCAGGGGCCGAGGGTGCTCTCGACGAGGTCGTGCACCAACTGCTCCAGCTTGGCGCGGGAGAGGGTGATGTTCATGTGCTTGGGGCCGGCGGCGTCGGCGGTGATGAAGGGCAGGTTGATATCGGTCTGCATGACGGAGGACAGCTCGCACTTGGCCTTCTCCGCCGCTTCCTTGAGGCGCTGGAGGGCCATGCGGTCTTGCTTGAGGTCGATGCCCTGGTCACGCTTGAACTCGTCGCAGAGCCAGTCGATGACGCGCTGGTCGAAGTCGTCGCCGCCGAGGTGGGTGTTGCCGCTGGTGGACTTCACCTGGAAGGTGCCTTCACCCAACTCGAGGATAGAGATGTCGAAGGTGCCACCACCCAGGTCATAGACGGCTATCGTCTCCTCCGCCTTCTTGTCGAGGCCGTAGGCGAGGGAGGCGGCGGTGGGCTCGTTGATGATGCGCAGGACTTCGAGGCCGGCGATCTTGCCGGCATCCTTGGTCGCCGAGCGCTGGCTGTCGTTGAAGTAGGCGGGAACGGTGATGACCGCTTCGGT
>Ga0315276_10001323_pt1 | contig 22120 bp, 19 predicted proteins | sample YL17G05_0_MG_FD_204542 | JGI IMG/M metagenome (GOLD analysis project Ga0315276, IMG submission 204542) | Sediment microbial communities from Yellowstone Lake, YNP, Wyoming, USA - YL17G05_0 | ecosystem: Environmental > Aquatic > Freshwater > Lake > Sediment | place: USA: Wyoming | collected... | reverse complement strand
TACCGCTCGGAGCTCGACAAGAGCCTTCGGGGAGAACCCACGATCCCGCCACGGCGCGAGCCCGACGGCAGCCGTATGCTGCCGATGCTCTCGAAGCCGTGACCGTGCAACAACCCGCGCTGCCCGGTAGAGCCTGTCAGAAAACAAAGTTGTCGGTGTTTGTTTTCCTGCAGACTCTTATGGCCGGCCCACACGCACACAGTGTGAACCTCATTCACTGACAGGGCCCTACTCGGCCGTGACCAGCTGCTCCTCGTACTCCGTGTAGGCGTGCAGGATGAACTCGCGCAGGCGATCCTGGCTGGCCGCGTCCGCCACGGGGCGCAGGAGCGCGAAGCTGCGCCGCTCGCCGTTCACGGAGTACTGACGGGCCGGAAACGTCACGTTGCGGCCGTTGCCGTCGCGCCGCTCCCAGATGCCGAACCCGATGAGCTTGAGGCCGTTCAGCGGGCCGTCGGCGAAGTGCAGCTCGGCTTCGGCGAGTTTGCCGGGAGGGTTGCCCCGATCGTTGGGTGAGAACTTGACGAGCATAGTGAGCTCCGCGAGGGCTGCTGGTGCGCGCGGGTTCCCGTGGTGAAGGCGCGTCGCGAGCCGGAGAGGTCTTGAGACCCGGCGCGAACAGCAGCGTTGCGATGCCGGCCCGCGACAATCACCCTGAAGGCAAGTCGGATGCCGGATCCGCCGCCGACAAGGCGGTCCGCGGATGACGCTGAGAAGGAAGGGGATAGCGCCGGAGCTGAAGCTCCGGCCTGCATCGGGTCAGCTGCCGGGCGGCAGAACGGTGAACGAGAGTTGCGTCCGACGCCGCATGCTCAGTCCCGGACGAGCATCACCTGCGCCATGGCCACGGTGTCTGCGTGGGTGATCGTGAGCAGCGACCCGGTGGCGCCCAGAGCCTGGAACCGCCGGAGCGCCCCGCCGTGGAGCTGCAGCCGGGGAGGCCCTCCGCCGCGAATCACTTCGATGTCGCGCCACAACACGCCCTGCGTGTGGCCCGTGCCAAGCGCCTTCATGGCGGCCTCCTTCGCGGAGAACCGCCCGGCGTAGTGCGGCGCCGGGTTGTGCTTGGTGGAGCAATACGCGATCTCGATATCGGTAAACACGCGCTGCGTGAAGCGATCGCCGTAACGCGCGATCGCCGCCGCAATCCGCGGGATGTCAGTAGCGTCCAAACCGATGCCAATGATATTCATAGAAATCAGTATGCCCGAATTGACCCTGTCCGGCGGATTCGAGTGGATCCGCGCGCCATGGGGCCCGGCACTGCGTTGCCGGCCGCTCCAGCAGCACGCCGACCATTGTTTTACCACACGGCAACCGGTGTTACCCGCCGGCGGCTTGACGCCGGGCGACGGCTGGCACCGGATCGCCCTCGCCTTCGGCGTGCCCGCGCGGTCGGTGGTCCGTATGCACCAGGTTCATGGGACCCACACGGTCGTTGTCAGGCGCGGCGACAGCCTGCCAGACTCGTGGGGCACGAGCGACGCGGCGGTCGCCGATCATCCCGGCGTCGCGCTCAGCGTGAAGGTGGCGGACTGCGCGCCCATTCTGCTGGCTGACACGCGCACGGGCGCCGTGGGCGCGGCTCACGCAGGCTGGCGCGGGACCGCTGCGGGAGTGGCCGGCGCGGTCGTTCAGGCTATGGCCTCGGCGTTTGGCAGCCAGCCCGCCGACCTGGTGGCGGCCATCGGCCCGAGCATCGGGCCGTGCTGCTACCGCGTCGGCCAGGACGTGCGCGCCGTCTTCGACGCGGACCGGCGCTGGGCCTGGCAGGTCAACCGCTGGTTCTCGTCCACACCGATCGGCACCCCGGCGCATGGCGTGCCGGGTGCGCCGCCGCCCAACGGCGCGCCATCACTCTTTCTGGACACGTGGGCGGCGAACGCCGACCAGTTGTCCGCGGCAGGCATCCCCGCCTCAGCGGTACACGTGTCACGGCTGTGCACGTCGTGCCACCGGGACGTCTTTCATTCGTATCGGGTAGAAGGCAGCCGAGCTGGAAGAATGGCAGGAATTATCAGGCGTCGGACTCAGTAGCCAGTAGTCGGTAGCCAGCATTCAGTAGAAAAGGCCCAGGCCGAAGCGGGAAGTCTCCAGCTCGCGACGTTCCTGCTCTCGGCTTTCCGATTCTTGCAGTCCGTCTACTGACTACTGACTCCTGATCACTTACTTCCCTGCCGCCTGATCCATCGCCTGATTCGCCAGTGTGTCGGCGTGGGTGTTGTGCTCGCGGCGGACGTGGACGAAGCGGACGTGGCCGAGCCGGGCCACCAGGCGCTTCGCCTCGGCGTGCAGCGGCTGGAGCCCGGGGTGCTTCACGCGGTACTCGCCGCGCATCTGCTTCACCAGCAACTCCGAGTCCGAGTGAATCACGAGGTCAGGCTGGCGGCGCTCCACGGCCCATGCAAGCGCCGCCAGCAGGCCGCGGTACTCGGCGACGTTGTTGGTCGCCGTTCCGATCGATTCGCTGATCTCGGTCACGACGGAGCCGTCGGCGCGGGCGACTCGCACGCCGAACCCGGCCGGCCCCGGGTTGCCCCGGGATCCCCCGTCAATGTGGACGATCACCACGGGCTGTTAATCCCCGTGGGGGTCGATCGTGACCGGGCGCTCCGCGGCGATGGGCGCCGCGCCGGCCTCGTAGTAGAGGATGCGCTGGCAGGTCTCGCACTGGAAGATGATCTCGTTCTTCCGGAGCTCGTTTACCGTCTGGGGGCGCAGGCGCACCTGGCACGATCCGCAGCGGCCGTCGCGGATGGGCACGACGGCGGAGATCTTCCGGCCCTTCAGCACCCGTTCGAACAGGGCCATCACCGGTGCGCTGATCTGGGGCGCGAGGGCCGCCCGGTCGGTGGCCGCCTTCCCGAGCGCGGCCTGGGCGTCCGAAAGCTGGGCGGCCAGCGCCTGCCGCTGCTCCTGGACGGAGGCGCGTTCGCGCGCGAATTCGCCGTCGGCGTGCTTGACCAGCCGCGTGATCTCGTCGAACTCCAGCATCCGTTCCAGGAGCTGATCCTCCTGCTTCTGGATCTCGTGCTGGGCGACGTCGATCTCCTTCTGCATCGCCTGGTACTCGCGGTTGGTCCTCACCTCCATCAGCTGGCCTTTGAACTTCGAGAGGCGGCCCTGCTGCATGGCCAGCTCCTTCTCGATGTCGCGGCGCGCGGCCTGGTTCTGCGCCAGGCGCGCACGCTCGTTGTCCAGGGATTGTTGCGCCGCCGCGAGCATGTCGGCCAGCGCCTGCTGGCGGAGCGGCTCGTCTGACAGTGTCCGGCGAGCATGCTCGGCGACGTCCTCGAGCTGCTGGAGGTGAATGATCCGTTCGAGGTCAGGATGCATCGTTATGGTGGGCCCACCAGGATTCGAACCTGGGACGGGCCGGTTATGAGCCGGCGGCTCTTACCGCTGAGCTATGGGCCCGCATCAGTCTACTGCGAAGACCGTCCTTCGAGAAACGCCCGCAGCTTCCGGCTGCGCGACGGGTGCCGCAGCTTGCGCAGGGCCTTGGCCTCGATCTGCCGGATCCGCTCGCGGGTGACGGCGAAGCTCTGGCCCACTTCCTCGAGCGTGTGCTCCGAGCCGTCGCCCACGCCGAAGCGCATCTTGATGACCTTTTCCTCGCGCGGCGTCAGCGTCTTGAGCACCGAGTCGGTCTGTTCCTTGAGGTTCAGGTTGATGACCGCGTCGGAGGGCGACACCACGTTGCGGTCCTCGATGAAATCGCCCAGGTGCGAGTCTTCCTCCTCGCCGATCGGCGTCTCGAGGGAGATCGGCTCCTGCGCGATCTTGAGGACCTTGCGCACCTTGGACACCGGGATGTCCATGCGCACCGCGATTTCCTCGGAGGTCGGCTCGCGGCCGAGTTCCTGCACGAGCGATCGCGACGTGCGGATGAGCTTGTTGATCGTCTCGATCATGTGGACCGGGATGCGGATGGTCCGCGCCTGGTCGGCAATCGCGCGGGTGATCGCCTGGCGGATCCACCACGTCGCATACGTCGAGAACTTGTAGCCGCGGCGGTACTCGAACTTGTCGACCGCCTTCATCAGGCCGATGTTGCCTTCCTGAATAAGGTCGAGAAACTGCAACCCGCGGTTGGTGTACTTCTTCGCGATCGACACGACCAGGCGGAGGTTGGCCTCGACCAGCTCCTTCTTCGCCTGCTCGGCCTGGGCCTCGCCGCGGCGGATGGTCTCGAGCGTCTTGCGCAGGACCTCGGGCGACTCGCCGAGCACGTCGGCCTGCCGCTTCACTTCGGCGCGCAGGTCCTTCAGCTTGCCGGTGAGGGTCTTGCGCTCCTCCTCCTTGATCTTCGCGGCCTTCTTGGTCTTCGCGTTGAGGAGCTTGTCGAGCTGATCGGCCTCGCGGTGCACGCGCCCCATGCGCTCGACCGAGTCCTTGATGTCCTCGATCAGGCGGCGCTTCACGCCCTCGGTGAACTCGATGATCCGGATGGCCTTCGACACCGCGATGCGCGCGCGCATGGCCTTCCACCGGGCGCGCCGGTACTTCCGCTTGTCCTTCTTCGGCGTGACGTCCAGCTTCTCCTGCGTCCTCTCGTAGAGCTGGCGCGCCTTGCGGACGCCGTCAATCTGCTTCAGGACTCCGCGGGTGCGCTCCTCGAGGCGCTCTTCCGTGATCTCCTCGTCGTTGAAGATCACCAGCTCGCGGATCGTGCGCTGGCCGGCCTTGAGCCCGTCGCCCAGGTCGACGACCTTCTGGCCGACGGTGGGCGTCCGGCTGATCGACTTGATGACGGCCAGCTTGCCGCGCTCGATGCGCTTGGCGATCTCCACCTCGCCCTCGCGCGTCAGCAGCGGCACGGTCCCCATCTCGCGCAGGTACATGCGGACGGGGTCGTTGGTCTTGTCGAGCGCGCCCGGCGTCAGGTCCAGCTCGAGGTCGTCGCCGTCCGGCTTCTCCTCGCCGCGGAACTTCTGGTCCGAGTCGACCACCTCGATCCCCGCGCTGCCGAACGTGCTGAACAGATCGTCCAGATCGTCGGCAGAGGTAATGTCCGCGCGCAGCAGGTCGTTCACCTCGTCGTAGAGCAGGTAGCCCTTTTCCTTGCCGATGGTGATGAGCTGCTGAACTTCGTCGAACTTGTCCTCGATTGACAAGGCACTCCTCCCGTCAGGTTCCAATCATCTCCAGCGTCGCGATGCGCTGGAGCAGTTCACGCTTCTGTTGCCACAACCGATCGATCGCCGAACCGTCCCCGGCTTCCTGGACCCGGTCGATTTCCCGCTGGACCGCCGCGCCATCCCGCTCGAGCCGCAAGCGCTTCAGGGCCAGCCCGCACTCGCGGGCCGACGCCGGGGGCGTCGGGGAGGCCGCGATCCCCGTCAGCAGCTGGACCTCCTCACTGGTTAGACGCGCGAGCAGGGCCGATGGTGACGTCAGCTCCCCTGAAGCCTGCAAGTGTAACGCCTGCTCCAGGATCCCGCCGGCCGCCAGGCCGTCCAGGTCGTCCGTCTCCAGCTCCGCGATCGCGTCCGAGGCCTGGTCGAACTGGTTCAGCAGCGTCCAGAGCAGGCCCCGCTCGGCCGGCTTGAGCTGGCCGAACGACGGCAGTTCCCGGACGCTGACCTCGGTCCGCCGCTCGACCGCCGCCTTGCGGATTTCGTCGCGGACCACCGATTCCGTAATCTTCGCCCGGTGGGCGATGCGGTCTGCGAACTGGTCGCGCATCGCCGCATCCGGGATGCGGGCGGCCACCGCCAGCATCTCGTGCAGGAACGCCCGCCGGCTCTCGTCTCGCCGCAGGTCGTGGGCGGCCACGGTCCGGTCCAGCAGGTATTCGAGGTACGGCTTCGACTGCTGCAACTGGGCCGCGTACTGCGGGCCGCTGTGGTTCCGGATGAAGGTGTCCGGGTCGTCGCCGCCCGGCAGCACCGCCACGTTCACCTGGAACCCTTCGGCCACCAGCATCTCGCACGAACGCGCCGCGGCGCCCTGGCCGGCCGCGTCCGGGTCGAAGCTCAGGACCACCTTCGACACGAACCGGCGCAGAATCTGCGCCTGTTGCGGCGTCAGCGCCGTGCCGCACGAGGCCACCACCGGCAGGCGGCACTCCTGGAACACCTGCGCGAAGTCGAAGTAGCCTTCCACCAGCACCACGAACCCGGACTTTCGCAGGAACGGCTTCGTGTGGTTCAGGCCGTAGAGCGTCCGGCTCTTCGTGTAGATCGGCGTCTCGGGCGAGTTCAGGTACTTGGGCACCTGATCCGCGTCCATCGCCCGTCCGCCAAACGCGATCACCGACCCGGTGTCGCGCGCAATCGGGATGATCAGCCGGCTGCGGAACCGGTCCACCACCTGGCCGTTGTCGCGCTCGACCAGCAGCCCGCTGCGCAGCAGCAGCGGGAGCGTGAACCCCTGGGCCACCAGCGCCGCTTTCAACGCCTCTTTCGCCGGCGGAGCATACCCGAGCCCGAGCGTTGTCGTGGTCTCGGGCGAGATCCCCCGCTCGTGCAACTGTTGACGCGCCCGCGCGCCGGCCGGCGTGTCGAGCTGCGCCGTGAACCAGGCCGCAGCCGCCTCGTGAATCTTCAGCAGGGTCTCGCGCTCGCGGGCGTCAACCTCGCTGGAGTCGGGGCCGCTCTCGGGCACCGTCAGGCCGACCTTCTTGGCGAGCAGCCGCACGGCATCGGTGAAGCCGACCTTCTCGTGCAGCTCGACGAACTTGATCACGTCGCCGCCCACGCCGCAGCCGAAGCAATGGAAGAAGCCCCGGTCGCGGTTCACGTTGAACGACGGCGTCTTCTCGCCGTGGAAGGGGCACAGGCCCTTGTAGCTGGTGCCGGCCTTCTTCAGCGAGACGTAGTCCTGGATGACCGTCACGATGTCCGCGCGGGTTCGCAGGTCCTCGATGAAGCTTGCCGGGAACAGCGCCACTAGTCCTTCAACTCCGCCACGGTGACCCCGCCGCCGCCGTGTTCGTGGGGCGCGGGCTGGTGGGTCGTCACCAGGGGATGCCGCGCAAGAAATTCGCCGATGGCCCGCCGCAGCTGGCCCGTGCCGTGCCCGTGGATGATGCGCACCTGGCGCTCCTCGGTCAGCAGCAGGCCGTCCAGAAACCGCTCCACGCGGGTCAGCGCCTCGTCGACCGAGCAGCCGATGACGTTGATCTCGGTGGTCAGACCCTCGCGCGCCTGCAACTGAACGTTGACGTTCACCCGCGCGGGCGCCGCCGCCGGGGCTGGTCCCCCGAGCACGCGGACGTCGTTCGCGTGCGCGCGCATCCGCTTGCCGCGGACGTCGATTTCGACGCCGTCGTCGTGGATGCCCGTGACGCGGCCTTCCATCCCGAGCGTGCGCAGCAGCACGCGGTCGCCGATCCGGGGCGCCCCGCCGGATGCCGGCTCGTCGGCGACGGCCGGCTCGGCGCCGCGCAGGCGATCCGCCACATGCTCGAGCGCCGCGCGGGCGTCGGACCTGGCCGTGCCCGCCTCGGCCGCCGGAATCGACCGGCCGTGCAGGGCCCGGCGGTTTGCTTCCTCCGTCAGCTTGTCGATCTGCCGCCGCAGGTCGTCGACCACTTTGTCGATCTCCTGCCGGGCCGTGCGCACCTGCGTCTCGATTTCCTCGTCGGCGCGGTGGCGCAGGCGGTCTTCCTTGTCCTTCAGCGCCTGTTCGCGGGTGCGCATCCGCGTCTCCGACTCGCCGATCGCGTCGCGTTCGCGGGCGACCAGGCGGCGTTCGTGATCGAGGTTGCGGATGTCGCTGTCGATCTTCGCCAGGTGTTCGGCCAGTTGCGCCTCGCGCGCCGAGATGTTCTCCCGCGCGTGGTCAAGGATCTCCGGGTTCAGGCCGAGCCGTCCAGCGATCTCGAGGGCGAGGCTGCGGCCGGGCGTCCCGTAGTTCAGCGTGTAGGTGGGCGCGAAATTCCCGGCATTGAAGCCGAACGCCGCGCAGACCACGCCGGGCGTCGTTGCCGCGTACGATTTCAGCTGCTCGTAGTGGGTCGTCGCCACCACGTGCGCGCCGCGCCGCCGCAGGTGATCCACGATGGCCAGGCCCAGCGCGCCGCCTTCGATCGGGTCCGTGCCCGCGCCCACTTCGTCGAGCAGGACCAGCGCCGGCAGCGCCAGCGAGCGGTCCACCTGGACGATGTTGGTCATGTGCCAGGAGAACGTGCTCAGGCTCGCCGCGATCGACTGCTCGTCGCCGATGTCGGCGTAGATCGATCGGAACACCGGCACGCGGGAGCCGCCCGCCGCAGGGACGTGCAGCCCGGATTGCGCCATCAGCGCGAGCAGGCCAGCCGTCTTGAGCGCCACCGTCTTGCCGCCCGTGTTCGGTCCCGTAATCACGAGCACCGTGGTCTCCGGCAGCAGCTTGATATCCACCGGAACCGGATCGGCGTCTTTGCGCTCGCCAGACTCACGCGCCTGGTCGTCCAGGCGGCTGGTGACCGCGGGCATCAGCAGCGGATGGCGGGCGGCGAGCAGTTCGAAGGCGCCGTCGGGCGACAGCACCGGCTCCACGCCGCTGACGATTGCCGAGAAGCGGGCCTTGGCCTGGATGACGTCCAGCTCGGTCGCCATCTCGATCGTGCGACGCAGGTCGAGCGCGCGCCGCCGGTAGAGGTCGGCCAGGTGGAGCAGGATGCGCCGCACTTCTTCGGCTTCCTGCTGCTCCAGGGCGACGACTTCGTTGTTGATCTCGATCGTGCTTAGCGGTTCGAGGAAGAGGCTCGCGCCGCTGGACGAGCTGCCGTGCACGATGCCCGGAATCGACATCCGGTGCTCGGCGCGCACCACCAGGACGAACCGCCCGTTGCGGTCGGTGACAATCTGGTCCTGCAGGTACTTCGACGTGTCCTTGTTGCGCAGGAACGACTCGAGCGTGCCCTTGAGGCGCGACCGCTGCCGCCGCAGCCGTTCCCGGATGCCCTTCAGCTCGGGGCTCGCGTTGTCGGACACCTCGCCGGACGGCTCGATCTTGTGCCGTGTCTCGGCGATCTCGCTTCGGAACGCCGCGCCGCCCTCCGCGAGGCCCTTGAGCGTGGGGAAGTGGCCGTCGGTTCGGCGGATGGCCTCGCGCGTGGTCTCCACGCACTCCAGGAAGTCGGCCAGGGCGAGCAGCCGGATCGGCTCGATGGCGCGGCCTTCGATGGCCATCTGGGCCAGAATGACGCCCAGGTCGGACGAGGCGGACAGGGCGAACCCGCCGGCCAGCTCGTTGAACCGGACGCCCTCCGAGGTTGCCGCCAGCAGCTGGGCAACTTTCCGCGGGTCGGACTGCGGGCGCAACTGCGCCAGGCGGTCCGCTCCAAGCGGCGTCGCCGCGCAGCCTCGCACCACGTCGACGATGCGGGTGAACTCGAGGACCTGTAGGACGGCTGCGTGCATACCTGTCGGGACTGAGAATCTATGAGGAAGGGCCGGGTTTGCCCGCTCGAGGCACACTACGACCCGCGTCAAGCCGAGCCGTTTAGGGTAACACGCGGGCGGCACGGCCCGCAACCTTCCGTCCAGGTCGATCCGTCTAGGTCGACTGCGTGGAGATCGAACTGCAAGTTCCTCACCGTCAGAGGTTTGCTGGAGTATCCCGATACCTACCCGCCCTCACCGGGATGCGCAGTCTGGCGGCTCGTCCGGCCTCGACTCTGGTCCTCACGGCGACGTTTGTCACGTAGTATCATCGCCGATCAGTTCCGCAGCAATCGTATCTCAGGACCGGTTGAGGCCGATGGCGATCACGCTCCAGCAACTCGAAGCCCACCGGTGGGGTGCCGCGAACATCCTGCGGGGGAAGACGGCGGGACAGGACGACAGGAACTACATCCTGTCGCCTGTAAGTTATTGGGTCAATTGCTGATGCCCAGGCACCATTCCGGCGGCGTGGGACCCCCAGATGTACGGCAGGCCGCGTTGACCGTGCCTCCGCCCCGTTTGTCGGTACGAGGCTGAGCAGGCTATAATCAGGGATTGCGTCGTGCGCGGGCGGACGCGGCGGGTGGACTGACTATGACGCCTTTTGAGACCCTCATCCTCGGGTCGTACTTCTTCATTCTGGTCATTCTGGCGTTCTACGGGTGGCACCGGTACTACCTGGTGTACTCGTACATGAAGCACAAGGACAACGTCCCCGGGCCGGCGCCGGCCTGGAACGGCCCGCTGCCGGTTGTTACCATCCAGCTCCCGATCTACAACGAGATGTACGTGGTCGATCGCCTGCTCCAGGCGACGGCGAAGATCGACTATCCGAAAGACCTGCTGGAAATCCAGGTCCTCGACGACTCGACCGACGAAACCACCGCGGTGGCGCGGCAGGCGTGCGAGCGCCTGGCGGCCAAGGGCTTCGACGTCAAGTTCATCCACCGCACGAACCGCATGGGCTTCAAGGCCGGTGCGCTTGAAGAGGCCCTGAAGATCGCGCGCGGCGAGTTCGTCGCGATCTTCGACGCCGACTTCATCCCGAGCGAGGACTTCCTCCAGAAGACAGTCCCGTACTTCCAGGACCCGAAGCTCGCCCTCGTGCAGGCGCGCTGGGGCCACGTGAACGCGGACTACTCGCTGCTCACGCGGATCCAGGGCATCCTGCTCGACGCGCACTTCGTCCTCGAGCACGGCGGCCGCAACCGCGCGGGCCACTTCTTCAACTTCAACGGCACCGCGGGCGTGTGGCGCGCGTCGGTCATTCCGCTGGCCGGCGGCTGGCAGCACGACACGCTGACCGAGGACCTCGACCTGAGCTACCGCACGCAGCTGCTGGGCTGGAAGTTCCTGTTCCTTCCCAACCTGGTGGCGCCCGCCGAGTTGCCGGTCGAGATGAACGCGTTCAAGTCGCAGCAGCACCGCTGGGCGAAGGGCTCCATCCAGGTGTGCCTGAAAGTGCTCCCGCGGATCCTGCAGTCGGACCAGCCGTTCGGCGTGAAGGCGGAGGCGTTCTTCCATCTCACGGCGAACTTCAACTACCTGCTCATGTCGCTGCTGTCCATCCTGATGTTCCCGTCGATGGTCATCCGGTACAACATGGGCTGGTACGAGATGCTGCTCATCGACGTGCCGATGTTTTTCGCGGCGACGGCGTCGGTGGCCAACTTCTACATCGTCTCGCAGCGCGAGCTGTACCCGGACTGGAAGGCGCGCCTGCGCTACGTCCCGTTCCTCATGGCGATCGGCATCGGCCTCGCTGTGAACAACACCCGCGCGGTCGTCGAGGCCCTGTTCCACCACGAGACGGCGTTCGCCCGCACGCCGAAGTACGGCGTCGAGCGCGGGAACGAGGAGTGGGTGGGGAAGAAGTACCGCCAGGCGATGGCCTTTCAGCCGCTGGTCGAAGTCGCGCTCGGCCTGTACTTCACCATGACGGTGTTCTACGCGCTGGCCAACGGGATCTACGGCTCGCTGCCGTTTCTGGTGCTCTTCCAGGTCGGGTTCCTCTACACCGGCCTGCTCTCGGTCATCCAGCAGTTCGGCGGCGGCAGCGGCGAGCCGGTGCTGAACACCCAGGCGGCCGGCGGCAAGTAACACGCCCGCCCCGCAGGAGGCATCACTCGTGAACTTCGGACGGCTGTCGGCGGCCGCGCTGGTGGCGTGGCTGCTCCACCTCGGGCTCACCGCGCTGGTCTGGAGCTTCCTGCTTCCCGACGCGCTCGGGCAGAACGCCGCGCTGTTCCGCCTGCCGGCCGAGATGAATCTGGTCGTGGGCTACGGCGCATCGCTGGTCGGCTTCTTCGCCTTCGCGTACGCGTTCGCGAAAGGCTTCGAGGGCGGGAACGGGGCGGTGGAGGGGCTGCGCTTCGGCGTGGTGGTCGGCCTGCTGCTCTCCTGCTTCAGCGTGGTGTGGAGCTACGTGATGATGCCGATCTCGTGGACGTTCACCGCCGCCATGGTGGTCGACGCCATCGTTGAGATGGCCATTTACGGCGTGGTCGTCGGCCTCGTCTACAAGCCCATCGCCGGACGCAAGTAGCCCAGGATGGATCCCAAGTACGTCCGCAACTTCGCCATCATCGCCCATATCGACCACGGCAAGTCGACGCTGGCCGACCGGTTCCTGGAGCTGACCGGCGCGCTCCAGCCCCGCGAGATGACCGAGGCGCAGGTGCTCGACTCGATGGACCTCGAGCGCGAGCGCGGCATCACGATCAAGGCGCACCCGGTCCGGCTGACGTATACGGCGCTCAGCGGCCAGACCTACATCCTGAACCTCATCGACACACCCGGGCACGTCGATTTCTCGTACGAAGTCACGCGCTCGCTTGCGGCGTGTGAAGGCGCGGTGCTGCTGGTGGACGCCTCGCAGGGCGTCGAAGCCCAGACGCTGGCGAACGCCTACCTGGCGGTCGAGAACAGCCTCGAGATCATCCCGGTCATCAACAAGATCGACCTGCCCAGCGCGCAGCCCGAAGAGGCCCGTCGGCAGATGGCCGACATCATCGGCCTCGATCCGTCGCACGCGATCCTCACCAGCGCCAAGGCCGGCACGGGCGTGCAGGACGTGCTCGAAGCGGTGATCGAACGCCTGCCGCCGCCCACCGGCGACCCGTCCGCGCCCCTGAAAGCCCTCATCTTCGATTCCTGGTACGACGCGTACCGCGGCGTCGTGATCGTGGCCCGCGTCATCGACGGCGTCATCCGGCCGAGGATGAAGATCCGCCTGATGGCCCTGGGCCAGGAGTACGAGGTCGAGCAGGTGGGCGTCTTCACGCCCAAGCCCGTCCAGATGGACGAACTCGGCGTGGGCGAGGTCGGGTTTGTCACGGCGACCATCAAGAAAGTGAGCGACGCCAAGCTGGGCGACACGATCACGGAGGTGTCGCGCCCGGCGGCGCAGCCCTTCCCGGGCTTCCGCGAACTGAAGCCGATGGTGTTCGCGGGGCTCTACCCGGTGGAGGGCCACGAGTACGCCGAACTGCGCGACGCCCTCGAGAAGCTCCGGCTGAACGACGCATCGTTTTTCTACGAGCCCGAGACCTCGACGGCGCTGGGCTTCGGGTTCCGCTGCGGCTTCCTCGGCCTGCTCCACATGGACATCGTCCAGGAGCGGCTCGAGCGCGAGTTCGACCAGGATCTGGTCACCACCGCCCCGGGCGTGCTCTACCGCGTGACGACCACCGACGGCGAAGTGCAGGAGATCGACAGCCCGGCGAAGCTGCCGGACCTCGGGCGCATCACGAAGTTCGAGGAGCCGATCATCAAGGCGATGATCCTGACGCCGGCCGAGCACGTCGGCGGCATCCTGCAGCTCTGCCAGGACAAGCGCGGCGTGCAGAAGTCGCTCGAGTACCTGGCGAGCGACCGCGTCCTCATCACCTACGAGCTCCCCTTCGCGGAAGTCGTCCTCGATTTCTACGACCGGATGAAGACGATTTCCCGCGGCTACGCCTCGCTCGACTACCACTTCTGCGGCTTCTGGGAATCGCCGCTGCAGAAGCTTGACATCCTGGTGAACGGCGACCCGGTGGACGCGCTGTCGGTCATCGTCCACCGCGACAACGCCTACGTGCGAGGGCGCGCGCTGGCGTCGAAAATGCGCGAGCTCATCCCGCGCCAGATGTTCGAGGTGGCGATCCAGGCGTCGATCGGCAGCCGCATCATCGCCCGCGAGTCGGTCAAGGCCCTGCGCAAGAACGTCCTCGCCAAGTGCTACGGCGGCGACATCTCGCGCAAGCGCAAGCTGCTCGAGAAGCAGAAGGCAGGCAAGAAGCGCATGAAGCGGGTCGGCAAGGTGGAGATCCCGCAGGAGGCCTTCCTCGCCGTGCTCAAGATGGGGACGGAGGAGTAGCGGTGCCTTTCAGGAAGTCGGTCGCCCGCGAGTACTTCGAGTCGATCGTGATAGCGGTCATCCTGGCGCTCTTCATCCGCACCTTCGTCGTGCAGGCGTTCAAGATCCCGACCGGCTCGATGGAGCCCAACCTGCTCATCGGCGACCACCTGCTGGTGAACAAATTCGTGTTCGCGCCGACGGTTTCGGGGGTCGAGCGAGCGCTACTGCCCATCCGGGACGTGCGGCGCGGCGAGATCGTGGTCTTCAAGTACCCGGAAGATCCGGAGCGCGACTTCATCAAGCGCGTCATCGGTCTGCCCGGCGAGACGATCGAGCTGAAGAACCACCGCATCCACATCAACGGCACGCCTCTGGACGAGCCGTACGCCCACTACCTGCCGCGGGGCGCGGGCAGCCTGTCCGAGACCACGTCCGACGATGTGCGCGAGAACTACGGCCCCGCGGTCGTCCCGGCCGGGGCGGTGTTCGCCATGGGCGACAACCGCGACAACTCACAGGACTCGCGGTACTGGGGCTTCCTGCCGGTCCAGAACATCAAGGGCCGGGCCCTGATGATCTACTGGTCGTTCGACGGGGAAAGCGGGTCGCTCAACCCGGTAACACAGACGCGCTGGGCGCGGCTTTTGCACCAGATTCACTGACGTGGGGCGCCTCATCCGCTACGCCATCGCCGCCGCCGTCCTCTGGGCCCTCTGGCACGTCGGCGCGGCGCAGTGGCAGCAGTTTGTGTTCCAGGACGATCTCAAGCAGATTGCCCAGTTCGGATCCGACCGGAGCGAGGAGGCCGTCCGCGCGGCCGTGATGGAAGCGGCCGCCAACCGGCGGGTGCCGCTCAGCCCGGAGCGGCTCCAGGTGCGGAAGCAGACCGACCACCTTTACATCGACGCGTCCTACACCGCGCAGATCGAGATTTTCCCCCGCTACAATTACCCCTGGACGTTCACCGTGTCCGCCGAAGGCTGGTTCATGCCCGGCGGCCGGTTCCGGACGCCGCGGTAGGGAGACGCCGTGGACGTCGAGCTGCTCTCACGCCTGCAGTTCGCGCTGACCATCGGCTTTCACTACATCTACCCGCCGCTGTCCATCGGTCTGGGCGTGCTGCTGGTGGCCATGGAAGGGACGTATCTGGTCACCAAGGCGCCGGTCTACCAGCAGATGACCCGGTTTTTCGTGCGGGTTTTCGGTCTCACATTTGCCATTGGTGTCGCCACCGGCATCGTCATGGAGTTCGAGTTCGGGACCAACTGGGCGACGTACTCGAGGTTTGTCGGCGATGTGTTCGGCAGCGCCCTGGCCGCGGAGGGAATCTTCGCGTTTTTCCTCGAGTCCGGGTTTCTCGCCCTGCTGCTGTTCGGCTGGGACAAGGTGGGCCCGCGGCTGCATTTCCTCTCGACGATCCTCGTCTGTCTGGGCGCGCACTTCAGCGCCATCTGGATCATCGTCGCCAACTCGTGGATGCAGACCCCGGCCGGCTACCATCTGGTGACCGATGCCGCCGGGCGCACGCGTGCCGAGATCACCGACTTCTGGGCGCTCGTCTTCAATCCGTCGAGCGTCGATCGCCTGCTCCACACGGTTGTCGCCGCGTGGTCGGCCGGGGCGTTCTTCGTCCTGTCGATTGCCGCCTACTACCTGCTCAAGCGGCGCCACGAGGTCTTCGCCCAGGCGACCATGCGCATCGGGCTCGCGCTGGCGGTGGTGGCCGCGCTGGCGTCGCTGGTGACCGGCGACCTGTCGGCCAAGGGCGTGGCGAAACAGCAGCCCGAGAAGTTCGCGGCGATGGAGGGCGTGATGGAGGCCTCCGGGCCCGCCGCCGTCCACGTCCTGGGCTGGGTCGACGAGGCAAACCGTCGCGTGGTGGGTCTCGAGATCCCCGGGCTGCTGAGCTGGATGGTTACCGGCGACGCGGCCGCGCCCATTCCGGGCGTGAAGGCGTTTCCGGCGAAGGACCTGCCGCCGCTGAACCTGACCTTCCAGGGGTTCCACCTCATGGTGGCGATCGGGGTCGGGCTGATTGCGCTGGCCGTGATCGGCGTCGCGCTGCTGCCTGGCGGCCGGCTGTTCCGGACGACGTGGCTGCTCCGCGTGTTCATCGTCTCTGTGCTCGGCCCGCAGCTGGCCAACCAGCTCGGGTGGATGACGGCCGAAGTGGGCCGCCAACCCTGGATCGTCTACAAGCTCATGCGGACCGCTGACGGGCTCTCGCGCGTAGTGACGGCCCCGGAGGTCCTGTTCTCCCTGGTGCTCTTCACCGCGATCTATCTGCTGCTGTTCGTGCTCTTCCTGTATCTGCTCGACCAGAAGATCGCCCACGGGCCGCTGGACGACGATCTGCCGGCCGACGCGCGGCACCGGGCGTGAGGAGGACGTCATGATCGACCTTCCTACGCTCTGGTTCCTCTTCGTCGGCGCGCTGCTTGGCGGTTACGCCGTGCTGGACGGATTCGACCTCGGCGTCGGCGTCCTGCACCTGTTCTCGAAAACGGACGAGCAGCGCCGCATCTTCCTGAATGCCATCGGGCCGGTGTGGGACGGCAACGAGGTGTGGCTGGTCACCGGCGGCGGTGCGCTCTTCGCGGCGTTCCCCGATGTCTACGCGACGGTGTTTTCCGGCTTCTACATCCCGATGATCCTGCTGCTGGTGGGGCTGATCTTCCGGGCGGTCGCGATCGAGTTCCGCAGCAAGCAGCCGGGCGCCGGCTGGCGGCGCGCCTGGGACCGCAGCTTCTCGGTCGCCTCGGTGGCGTCGAGCCTCCTCATGGGCATCGCGTTGGGCAACGTCATCTGGGGGATTCCCATCGGACCGGACGGCGAGTTCTCGGGATCCACCCTGACGCTGCTCAATCCCTATGCGCTGCTGACCGGCGCCACCACGGTGGCGCTCTTCGCGATGCACGGGGCCATCTACCTGGTGCTGAAGACCGAGGGTGACGTCCAGCGGATGGTCAAGGGCTGGGTCAACCATGCGATCATCGTGTTCGTCATCGGCTACACGACCACCACGATGGCGACGCTCATCTACCGGCCGGAGATGACGGCGCTGATCAGGGCGCACCCGTTGCTGTTCGCGCTGCCGGTCGCCACTATGCTCGCCGTGGCCAACGTGCCGCGATCGATGCACCACGGCCGGCACGGGCGGGCGTTCATCTCGTCCTCGGCGGCCGTCCTTGGCCTGTTTGCCCTGGTGGGCGTCGGGATGTTCCCGACGCTGGTGTGCGCCGCTGACCAGGCTCGCAGCCTCACGATCTACAACGCGTCATCGTCGCCGGCGACGCTGATGATCATGCTGATCATCGCGCTGGTCGGCATCCCGCTCGTGCTCGGCTACACGATCAGCATCTACTGGATCTTCCGCGGCAAGGTGAAGCTGGATTCGATGTCTTATTAGGCGCTTGCATGACCTGCGTGTGCGCATGGATTGTCCGCGCGAGAACGGGTCATGACACCGGCTGCAGGCGTCGCGTCAGAACCACGCCTGGATGATCGTGCGCAGGCTGGTGACGACTCGACGTTGCCGAACGCGTGATGCGACAGCCCCGACACGCCCGTCGTCACGAGTTCCGCGGCGTGCACGCTCGCGCTCGCCACGGCGGGCGGCATGCCGGCGGCCAGCAGCAGGCTGTTGGAGATGACGCCCTACGCCATCCCCAGCGCGCCGTCCACGAGTTGGGCGATGAATCCGACGAGGACGAAGAAGAAGAAATGTCCGTCGAACACTAGACGACGAGCATACCCCGTTTCACGACGGACCGGATGGCGGGGACGCCCACCTTCAGCAGGTCGACCGCCTCGCCATCGATGATGACGGCGTCAAGCTGCTTCCCCGGCTCCAGGCTGCCCACGCGGTCGTGCCGATCGACGGCATACGCGGCGTTGATGGTCGACGCGACCAGGGCCTCTTCGAGTGTCATGCGCATGCCGAAGCAGGCGAGGGACATGGCGAACGGCATCGACGGTGAGAAGCCGCCTCCCGGATTGAGGTCGGTGCCGAGCGCCACCGGCACGCCGCCCTCGATGAGCTCGCGGGCGGGCGCGAAGCGGCCGAGCTTCAGATAAAACGCGGCGATGGGCAGCAGCGTCGCGACGACTCCGGCCTGCTTCATCGCGCGGATGCCGCGCGGCGACACGTAGAGCAGGTGGTCGGCCGACCGCGCGCCGACCTTCGCGGCGACCAGGGCGCCGCCGCTTTCCGCCAGCTCGTCGGCATGGATGCGCGGCTTGAGGCCGTGGCGCAATCCGGCCTCCAGAATCTCCTCGGACTCGTCGGGCGTGTAGACGCCGGTCTCGCAGAAGACGTCGCACCACTGGGCGAGCCCGTCCCGCGCCGCGGCCGGGATCATCTGGCGCACGAGCTGGTCGACGTAGAAGCGCCGGTTCGCGCGGTGCTCGACGGGGATCTCGTGGGCGCCCATGAAGGTGGGTACCAGGTCGATCGCATGCTCCGTGTTGAGCCGGCGGATCACCCGCAGCATCTTCAGCTCGGCGTCGGGCTGCAGGCCGTAGCCGCTCTTCGCCTCCGCCGTCGTCGTCCCGCAGCGCAGCATCTGATCGAGCCGGACGCGCGTCACGTCGGCCAGCTCATCCTCCGTCGCGTCGCGCGTCGCGCGCACCGTCGACAGGATGCCTCCTCCGCCCGCGGCAATCTCGGCGTAGGTGGCGCCAGCCAGGCGCAGGCGGAGCTCCTCGCGCCGATCGCCGCCGAACACCACGTGCGTGTGGGGATCCACGAAACCCGGGACGACGGTGCAACCCGAGGCGTCGACCACGGTGAGCCCCGGCCCGTTCGGCCATCGGCGCTCGGCCTCGGCGGCCGGGCCGACGAACTCGATGACGCCGTCGGTGGCGATGATCGACGCGTCGGTCATCGGCCGCGCGTCCGCCTGCGCGGCGCCGTAACTGGGCGCGTCACCGGCGCAGGTAAAGATCACCTTCGCGTTGTGGATGATGAACGATCCTGCCATGTACGGCCGATCGTAGCAGAATCGGCGGGCGTGGGTACCTAGGCGCGCTCGGCCTTCTTCTCGCCGTCGCGGTCGTGCGACCAGACCGACGCCTCGCGGATGTCGACCGGCCGCGGCCGGTGGAGGAGAATCTTCTCGTCGCGGTCGCGCGTGTCCTGCTCCTGGACGAATTCAATCGTGTTCTTCAGCGTCGTGATGATCGACTCGACCGAATTCTCGACCTCGCGCCGCTTCAGGCGCAGGCCGTCGATTTCGCGCTGCACGTCCTCGTAGCGCGAGTGGGCCTTGTCGAGCACGAGGTTGGCGCGCGATTCGGCGTCCTTCACGATTTGCGCGGCCTGCTGGTGCGCGTTGTCGCGGATCTCGTCGGCCAGGCGCTGCACCGTGAGCAGCGTGTTGCGCAGGTTCTTCTCGTTCTCGCGGTGTTCGTTGACGACGCTGTCGAGCCGCGTCACGTCCTGGCGGAGCCGGTCGGCCTCGCGCAGGGCAGCCGCGTAGTCGTCGGCGGCTTCGGCCAGGAACGCCAGCACCTCGTCCTTGTCGAACCCGCGCATGGCGGTCCGGAACTGCTGGTTACGCAGATCGAGCGGCGTGACGTTCATGTCCTTCTCCCAGAAACAGGCCCTAGCGCGCGCCGAAGATGGCCGTGCCCACCCGCACGAGGGTGGCGCCTTCTTCGATCGCGACCTCGAAGTCGTGGCTCATCCCCATCGACAACTCCCGGAGCATCGAGGGCGGCACGCCACGACCCGCCAGTTCATCGCCGACGTCCCGGAGGCGCCGGAAGTACGGCCGGGTGTCCTCGGGATCGGGCGTGAACGGCGGCAGCACCATCAACCCGGTCACCCGCGCGGCCCGACATTTGCCTGCCGCCTCGAAGATCGAGAGCAAGCCCTCGGCCGTGGCGCCGTGCTTGGTCGGTTCACCCGCCAGGTCGACCTGGACGAATAGCTCCGGAGTACTATCGGCCTCAGCGGCGGCTTCCTCCACCCGGCGCAGCAGATCCGCGCCGTCGATGGAATGGATGCTCGCAAAGACCCCGGCCGCCTTTCGCGCTTTGTTCGACTGCAGGTGGCCAACCAGATGCCACTCGATCGGTATATCGGACGATAGGCCGATCTTCTCCAGAGCTTCCTGGACACGATTTTCGCCGAACAGGGTCTGGCCCGCGGCGAACGCGGCCCGCACGTGGTCTACGGGGTGGGTCTTGGAGATGGCGACCAGGCGGACCGAGGAAGGAGACCGGCCGGCCCGCTCACACGCGCGGGCCAGCCGGTGCCGGACGTCTGACAGGTTTGCCGCGATGGTCTCCTGCAGCGACAGGGACCCCATGGCGGCGCCTACTTCTTGATGCTGCCCAGGATGCCCTTCGCCGTTGCGGCGAACTGGCCCTCGGGCGAGAGCTGCAGGTACTTTTCGAACATCGGTACCGCTTCGGCCAGCTTGCCCTGGTTCACGTAGGCCATGCCGAGCTGGTAGTGGGCCTCGGCGTGATCCGGCTTCAAGAAGATGACCTTCTGGAAGTGCTCGGCCGCCTCGGTGATCTTGCCGCCGTTCCAGTCGATGACGCCCTGGTTGTACTCGGCATCCACGGCGCCGCTGCCGCCGCCGCCGGGACCGGCCGCGCTCGCCATCTCGGACGCCTTCTGGCTGGCTTCACTGGCCTTGTCGAACTTCTTCTGCGCGTTGTACACCGTCGCGAGGCCGTTGTAAGCGTCGACGTAGTTGTTCTTCATCTCGATGGCCTTCAAGTACGACGCCTCGGCCTGGTCGAGATCCTTCTTCTGCATGTAGTTGTAGCCGATGTTGTACATGCAGTCGAAGCAGCCCGGGGGCGGCACCATGGCCGCCGCCTCGGTGAACTTCGCGATGGCGTCGTCGTAGTTCCCGGCCTTGCTCGCTGTGACGCCCTCATCGAACTTCGCCTTGAGCGCCATCCCCTTCGCGGCGTCTTCCTTCGACATCCCGCCCTTGCCCTCGGCGCCGCCGCCCAGCTTGAAGTTGACCTTCATCGGGTCGCCGAGACGGACGCGCACCGGAAAGGATTGGCTGCCGAGGTTTTCGAACGACGCGGTCACCTTGTAGCCGCCCGGCTGCAGGCCAATCTGGATGAACTCGCCCTTCTTGTTGGTCTTCACGTCGTACTTGCGGTTGATGCCGTCGGTGTACTCGATGAGGACCAGGGCCTTCTCGAGCGGCTTGCCGGCGGCGTCAACGACGATGCCTTGCACGGCGCCGGTCTGGGCAGAGGCGGGAGTGGAGATGATGAACGCCGCACACGTCAGCATGCACGACACCAGCAGAATACGGCCCGTATCAAGGCGAAGCATTGGAGCTCCTTCGTGGCAGATAAAACTCATAATGGTGAAAAGAGCAAAACCGGCGGACCCGCCGATCGCCCAAGTTTACACCGAAACCCGTATCGAAATCCTCAGGAGCGCTCCGCGCCCTCGGCGAAGAACCGCTCGATCTCGGCCAGATCCGACGTGACCGGCGCCGGGGGCAGCGAATTGAGGAACCGGCGCCCATACGGCATGGTCCGGATTCGGGGATCCAGGATGGCGAGCACCCCCCGGTCCCGGCGGTGCCGGATCAGGCGGCCGAGCCCCTGCAGGAGCGCCAGAATCGCCAGGGGGACCTGCAGGTCCGCGAACCCGTCGCCGCCGCGGGCCACCACGGCCTCGATCCGGGCCGAGATGACCGGATCGGCGGGCGAGGCGAACGGCAGCCGGTCGATGATGACGCAGCTCAGGGCGTCGCCCACCACGTCCACGCCCTGCCAGAAGCTCGACGTCGCAAGCAGGATCGCATGCGGCGTCGACCGGAACTGATTCAAGAGCGTCGAGCGCGGCGCGGACCCCTGCACCAGCACCGGGTACTCGAGCGCCGCCTGCACCGTCGCCTGCACGGCGCGCAGGATGGCGTAGCTGGTGAAGAGCACAAACGCCCGCCCGCGCGTGCGGCGCAGAATCTCGACCACTTCCTGGCCGGCGGCCTCGGCAAACGCCGGCGTTTTGGGCGACGGCATGCGCTTGGGCAGATACAAAATGGCCTGCCGCCGGAAGTCGAACTCGGACGGCAGCTGAATTTCCTCGCCGCGCTCGATGCCGAGGCGGCTGCGCACGTAGCCGAAACACCCTTCGACGGCGAGCGTGGCCGAGGTCAGGATGGCCGCGGCGAACCGGTCCAGCAGCATGTTGCGCACCAGCGACGACACGTCGATGGGCGAGGCGCGCAGGAACACGCCGCGCGATCGCCACTCGATGTAGTAGACGTAGTCGCGGTCGTTCGCCTGCAGGAGGAACCGCAGGTCGTCGCGAATCTCCGCGGCGCGCGGCGCGAGGGCCCGCACATCTTCGAGCGCCTCCTTGAGCAACGTGATCGTGGCTTCGAGGCCGTCCAGGGCCTCCAGCAGCTGC
>Ga0315276_10001322_pt1 | contig 22131 bp, 18 predicted proteins | sample YL17G05_0_MG_FD_204542 | JGI IMG/M metagenome (GOLD analysis project Ga0315276, IMG submission 204542) | Sediment microbial communities from Yellowstone Lake, YNP, Wyoming, USA - YL17G05_0 | ecosystem: Environmental > Aquatic > Freshwater > Lake > Sediment | place: USA: Wyoming | collected... | reverse complement strand
GAAGGCACAGGTGGTCACTGAGGATGAGCGTGAAGTGACCGGCCGCCGCAGCATTCTCAACTACGGTCACACGGTTGGTCATGGACTGGAGTCTGCAACTGGGTACGGCAATCTCCTTCATGGCGAAGCGGTGGCGCTGGGTATGATCGCGGCTGGAGAAATCGGTCGAAGTGTGGGTGTGACACCGCCGGGGCTGGCGGATCGGCAGAGAACGTTACTGGAGCGCTTCGGGTTGCCGGTGCGCATTCGCGGCATCGATATCGAGGCTGTGCTAAAGGCGATTTCGTTTGACAAGAAGACCAGCGGCAGATCAGTTCGCTGGGTTCTTCTTAGGGACATCGGCCAGCCGGTCCTCCACAATGACGTTCCTCTGCCTCTGGTGCGGCAGGTCATCGAAGGGATGCTTGAGCCTTAGACCATCTATCTATTCAGCAGGCAAATCCTATGCCTGGACAGGAAGAGAAACAGAGGACGAAGACGCTGCGGGCGACAGTTCGAGGGAAGGTGCAGGCTGTCGGTTATCGCCAGTTCGTCTTGATGAAGGCTCGTTCGCTGGGATTGACCGGGTACGTGTGCAACGGCGAGGACGGGCGCAGCGTTGAGGTTGTCGCTGCCGGTCTTGCTACTGCTCTTGAGGAATTGCTGCAGAACCTACGCCGGGGCCCCTTTTTGTCTCGGGTGGACGAGGTGGAGGAGTCGTGGTCCGATGAGGTGGGCCGCTACGGCAGCTTCGACATCGCCTTCTAGCGAAAGGCTGTGCGCGCCTACTTGCGGGTCTTGACCGTCACGACAACACTCTTAGGGTCTTCGACCCCCTTCAGTGTGCGTACCATCCCTAGCACGATGCCGGCGACCATCTTGCGAACGAACATCGCCAGCGGCAGGCGCACGCCATCGATGAAGAGGGCAGCGTCTTCTCCTGGCTCTGCCACCAGGAAGCGCTCGCGGGTCAACTTCGCCAGGCCCGAAAGGTCGTTGTCGTCGAAAGTAGGGATGTCCATACCCGCCGGTTTGTCGCCGACGATAGCCAGCAGCTCGTTCTTGTGACAGATTAGCTCTTCCCCCTCGCTGACGTGGTGTACCTCCACCTTGGGGAAGCTGCTGTGGCGGAATCCATCTACCAGGACGAGGTCATAGTCATCCCGCATCTCCCAGACGAGTTCATCCAGCGACGGTTCTTCTTCCACGCGCCGCAAAGTCGTAACCATGCCGGGCGCGCTGACGATCACCGTCTCGCTGCCTGCCGCTACAAAACGAGCGACATCCGGTGATATAGAGTCCAAGGGGATGGCCTTGTCATCCTGCGTTATCACTGCGACTCGTACGCCTTTGTCCGCCAACTCCTGCAGAAGTCCCTTGATTACCACTGCGGCGTCCGGCTTCGACCGTCCAACTATGCACAACACTGGAAGCATCTCCTCGGATCCCTCTCTAACCCTCGTTGTGAGACCAGTTGAGCATTATCACCGTGACCTCGTCCCCCGCTTCGATCGCAGGGACATCCTCTGGCACAATCGCCAGCGCATTGGCGACAACCATCGACGTGAGGATTCCCGAACCTTGTGGGCCGGTGAGGGAAGCATAGTAACGACCGCCTCTTTCGGTGACCACCGCTCGCGCGAATATGCGGCGCCCATCGCTATTGGAGATTCGATCCTCGGCGATAGCCCGTAGAGTAGGGCGTTCCCAGCCTGACTTGCCCATCATCTTGAAGATAGCCGGGCGGGCGAAAAGCTCGAAGGATATCATCGAGCTGACAGGGTTGCCCGGAAAACCTATGTGGGGCACCTGGCGGTTGCCGCTGGGGAAAGCACCGAAGGCGAGTGGCTTTCCGGGTTTCATACGCACGGTCCAGAAATCGACCTGCCCCTCTCGGGCGAGAACGTCTTTGACCACGTCATAGTCGCCTCGAGAGACGCCGGCTGAAGTGACGAGCATGTCGGCATCGAGGCCACCACGGATCTTCGCTGTGAGATCCTCCACGCTGTCACGGGCGATGCCGAGCGGTTTAGGAACGCCGCCGCTCTGCCGTACGAGGGCGGCCACGCTGTAGGTGTTGGAGTCATGGATCTTTCCTGGTCCCAAGGGCTCTCCCAACGGTACCAGTTCGTCGCCGGTCGAGAGGACCGCTACTACCGGCCGGCGGATGACGCTGACCGTTGCATAGCCCAGGTTCGCCAGCGCGCCGATATGAGCAGGTCGTAGCGTCATTCCCTTGGTTAGAACGGTGGTCCCTTTTCTGACGTCCTCACCAGCGCGACGGACATTATCTCCCTTCGAAACCGCGTGGAATATCGCCACCGATTCCACGGGCTTGGCAAACGACCCAAATTCCCGCCCGCTGGGCTCGTCTGTATCCTCGAACGGTACGACGGCGTCGGCGCCGGCGGGCAAGGGCGCGCCGGTCATGATCCGGACAGCCGTTCCCGGCGCGATCTCGCCTGCGTACATATGGCCTGCCGCTAGCTCACCCAGAACTCGCAACCGGACAGGATTCTGGAGGCTGGCGCCGGCGGTGTCAGCCGCGCGGACGGCATAGCCGTCCATCGCCGTGTTGTCCAGCGGCGGGATGTGGTAATCGGCGACGACATCTTCCGCCAGCACCTGTCCCAGGGCGTCAAGCAGGGGCTTTTGCTCAGGCTCCAGAACGTGGACGTAGCCGAGGATCCTCTGCAGGGCTTCCTCAACGCTTATCACAGATTACCTGCCTATCACGCGATGACTCATCGGTCTATCGCCTAGATAATACACCAACGCGGCCTATGGGAGAGGCTCAATAAAACGCCGCTTCTCTGGGCGAGAAGCCGGGGCACCTGGGGTTTGGGCCCAATGGGCTATCCTGCGTTACGCAAGTGACTCGGGGCAGCTTGGAGCAGGCGTCAGAATCGCACCGCCAGACAGGTAGTAGTACGCTGAACGCCGTCTACGCGCTGGATGCCTTCGGTGATGAAGCGACCCATCTTGTCCAGGTCATCGGCCTGAAGTTGCACTATGACATCGTAGGGGCCGGTGACTGTGTCTACGGCTACGATCTGGGCGTCTGGATGCTTGAAGTTCGTCAGTGTTTCGCTAATCGCTTTTGCCTTTCCGACCTCGGCATCAACCAGGACGTACCCATGGACTGTCATCCTCACGCCTCCTAGACACGAAATACTGTCCTGCGCTCAGTTATGATACTTTCCCGGCAGGTTGTCAAGACGTTGCCATTCTCGGGTAGGGCCTACAGGCGGCCTCTCACATTGACGCGCCGACTGCGGTTTGCTATCATCCAACTCACACGGGCGATTAGCTCAGTTGGTTAGAGCGCTGCGTTGACATCGCAGAGGTCACTGGTTCAAATCCAGTATCGCCCACCATCTCGAAAAAGCGAAGACCAGGACGGTCCGCTCTAGAAGCGAGCCGGCCGCAGCGGGATGGCGACAGAGAGGGGTGACGTGGCTGGAATCGCCCCGCCTAAGCGCTGTGGAGACCACCTGCGAGCTGGGCGTCGAAAGCTGGTGTGAGTAGGCGTTCTCGGAGGCACCCGTTAACGGCCAAACGAGTCCCGAAGCGCTGTCGGGAGAAGTAGGGTGGAACCACGTGAGGATTGCCTCTCGTCCCTTGGACGAGAGGCATTTCGTTGTTTTCAGGGCTCTAAGGAGCTATAAGGGGGAAATCATGGCATCTAAAGATGAGCGTGTCGAACGCATGCGTCACTCCGCCTCGCATATCATGGCTGAGGCTGTCCTCTCGCTGTTTCCCGAGGCCAAGCTCGCGATAGGGCCACCGATTGAGAACGGGTTCTACTACGATTTTGACCTTCCCCGCAGCCTGACGCCGGAGGATTTGACCGTGATCGAGGAAAGGATGCGTCAGAGCATCGCCGCCGATCAACCGTTCATCCAGGAGAAGCTTCCCAAGGACGAGGCGCGGCAGATATTCGCGGGGCAGCCATACAAGCTGGAGCTCATCGACGATATTGAGGGCGACGAAGTTAGCCTCTACCGGCATGCATCCTTCGTCGACCTGTGTGCCGGGCCACACGTTGCCGGCACGGGCGAAGTCAAGGCGTTCAAGCTCACCAGCGTGGCGGGTGCTTACTGGCGGGGCGATGAGCGTCGGCAGATGCTGCAACGGATATACGGTGCCCTCTTTGAGACGCAAGAGGAACTGGACGACTACCTGAACCGCTTGGAAGAGGCGCAGCAGCGCGATCACCGTCGCTTGGGGCGTGAGTTGGAGCTCTTCATGACTAATAGCCTAGTTGGAGCCGGCCTGCCGTTGTGGTTGCCTAGAGGAGCGACGGTGCGCCGCCTTCTGGAAGAGTTCATTACCAAGGAGGAGAGGGACTGCGGGTATCTGCACGTCTACTCGCCTGACATCGCCAAGCGCGATCTCTACGTGAAGTCGGGCCACTGGGACCACTACAAGGATCTCATGTTCCCGCCGATGCAGCTCGAGCACGAGGAGATGGTGCTGCGTCCCATGAATTGCCCCCACCACATCCTCATCTACTCTTCGAAGTTGCGGAGCTATCGTGATCTACCCGTTCGAATTGCAGAGCTGGGGACGATGTACCGCTACGAGAAATCGGGTGTCATGGGTGGCCTGACCAGAGTGCGGGCGATGACGCTGAACGATGCTCACATCTTCTGCACGCCGGAGCAGATCAAGGACGAGTTCTCGAACGTAATGCGACTTGTCGAGAAAGCCTACGCTGTGCTTGGAATAACCGAGTATTCATACCGCCTGTCCCTGCGCGACCCCGCAGATAAGGAAAAATACGTTCCCAATGACAAGATGTGGGAATTGGGTGAGGCTGTGCTGCGGGAGGCAATGGAGTCACTGAAACTGCCCTTCACAGAGGCGATCGGTGAGGCAGCCTTCTATGGCCCTAAGGTCGACATCGAGATCCGCGACGTGCTGGGGCGTGAGGAGACGCTCTCCACAATACAGGTGGATTTCCATCTGCCGGAGCAGTTTGAACTGACCTACATCGGTGAAGATGGTCGGGAGCACCGCCCTGTGATGATCCACCGCGGAGTGATCAGCACAATGGAGCGGATCATGGCCTATCTCATCGAGCTCTACGGCGGGGCCTTTCCGCTTTGGCTGGCGCCTATCCAGGCCGTCGTCATCCCTATCGCGGACCGGCATCTCCAGTATGCTCAGGATGTGGCGAACCAACTTAAGCAGAAAGACCTGAGGGTCGAGGTGGATGATCGCAACGAGCGCATGAATGCGAAGATCCGCGATGCCCAGCTTCAGAAGGTGCCTTACATGCTCGTGGTGGGTGACAAAGAGATCGAGGCGCACACGGTCAACGTTCGCCTTCGCAACGGCGACAATCTCGGAGCTTTGCCGATTGTTGATCTGCTTAGTCGTATGGAGGAAGAGATCAACAGTCGCAGCTAGCGGCCGTTGAAGAGAGGCTGTCGCTTCTCCAGGAAGGCGCGTACCCCTTCCTGAAAGTCCTCTGACCGGAAGAGCGGCAGAAGCTGCAGATAGGCATGGTGGACGTTTCCCTCGAAGCTGTCCTCCAGCCCCAGGCGCATTAGCCGCTTCGCCGCCTGCACTGCCAAGGGGGCATTCGCGGCGATCTCTGTCGCCCAGGCTCGTACCTCTTCGGTAAGACGCTCGTGAGGCACGACCACGTTCACTAGCCCCAGCGCGAGCGCTTCCTGAGCGTCGATGACGCGTCCCCGGAAGACCAGCTCCGCCGCCTTAGCCCAGCCGAGGAGCCGCGGGAGCATCCAGGCGCCGCCGCTCTCTGGAATGATCCCTCGTCGCGCGAACAGTGCGCCGAGCCGCGCCTTGTCGGAGGCGATCCGGATGTCGCAGCCGAGCGCCATGTCGAAGCCGTAGCCTGCAGCGGGGCCGTTCAAGGCGCAGATAACGGGCTTGTCGGTTGTGTGAAGTACCATCGGTGGGCTGTTCGCCAAATCGAAGCGGATCCCGAACGGAGCATCACCTGCGCCTACGCCGAACATGTCTTTCAAGTCGAGTCCGGAGCAGAAGCCCCTGCCGGCGCCGGTCAAGATGATGACTCGGATAGAGGCGTCCGCGTCCGCGTCGCGGAGAGCGTGCGGTAAGGCCTGTAGCATGGGTAGGGAAATCGCGTTTAGCCGGTCCGGCCGGTTGAGAGTGATAGTGGCTACGCCATCGCCCTTCTCGTAGATAAGGTCCTCGTACTCCATTGTGAAATCCCCTTTCGCTGCCCCGAGTGTGACCAGAGTATAGCCGAGTAACGTCCAAGTACGCGAGGGGGTGTCCTCGAGGGTAGGAGAGCAACGAGTGCCTTGTGTCAGAAACGTGCCAAACTCAGGCCGCTCGGTCGATGGGTCGCTGCCGCTTCTGGGCGTACATGGCGTTGTCCGATAGTTTGACTAGTTCGATGACGGTTTGAGCGTCTTCCGGATAGAAGGCCAGTCCGGTGCTGGCCATGACGCTCACCCTGTCCCCAGTTTTCTCGTCGATCAATTGAATGGCCGCCATGGCGTTTCGTACTTCTTTGCAGTAGCGCTTGGCAGTCTCTCGGCTTGCGTCATGCAGGATCGTTACGAACTCGTCTCCCCCGTATCGTCCCACCAGAGCGCCCCCCTGAGACAAAGCGTGTGCCACCGCGATTAGGACGGAATCGCCCATCTGATGGCCGTACTTGTCGTTTATCGTCTTCAAGCCGTTGACATCGGTCATTGCCACGGCTGCGGAGGGGCTGTCGCTGCCGCTTGCTACCAGGCGAGCGAGTTCACCCACGATGGCGCCATGGTTGAGAATGCCGGTTAGTGGATCACGTCGTGCCTGCTCTCGCAGCGCCTCTTCGGCTTGTTTCTGGGCTGTGATATCCCGGGCTGACCCTACTCTGGCGATGGGTCTACCATCAGGATCGCAGATTAGCACGCCGTTGTCGCTGGCCCAGTAGTATTCGCCGTCTTTCCGTTTCCAGCGGTATTCGATGGTAGTGACCGTGTCGCCTTCCAGGGTGTTGTCCTGAAATCTTCTTAGGAATTCCCGGATTCGTCTCTTGTCCTCGGGGTGGAACCTCTTGTAGACTCCCTCGAAGCCCATGGCGGAGAATTCCTCGGGAGTAAACCCGGACATTGCGAAGACCGACGGACTTACATAGTCGTACATGCCGGTTGGGAGGTTTAGCTTATATATGAAGTCACGGGAGACATCGAGGACATCGCGGAATCGCTGCTCGGATTCTTGTCGCTGCGCCGTCTGACTAAGGAGTGCTTGGGTCATGATATTGAAGTCGTTGGCTAGGGAAGCGACCTCCTGGGGGCCGGATACCTTTGCCTGAGCAGTCCAATTGCCAGCGGCGATTGCTTTGGCACTCTCCTGCAGAGCAGTGAGCGGACGAACCACAGATGCCACTAGAAACACCAGCGTGCCCGCCGCGGTAAGGAAGGCGAAGAGGCTGAATACAATGAGGGTCCCAAGAATGAAGTCGCTGCTGCGGGTTGCGGAAGCTCGTTCGGCTACTAGCTTGGACTGTTGCTGGTCGGCTAGTTGCTCCAGTCCTTCCATCATCGCCTCAAGTCTGGGCCATAGTTGGGGGATGTAGGTTACGACTACCGCCAACCGCGTGTCCTTGTCCCGGTTGAACGAGAAGGGAATTATCGACTCTAGGGTCCCATTCAGCTCCGTGACATCCATAGCCAACTTGTCGAGTACTTCCAGTTGGTCCGGCTCGCCCAACGTCACGAGCGACCCGCGAGCTTGCTCCAGGTCGTTGTCCACAATGGGAATGGTCGACAAATAGGAATCGATGACCGGGGATGCATCATCCACGAATCCGGCAACGGTGAGTAGAGTGGTGCCGATAAAGAAATGGGCGCGGGCGTCACCTAGGGAGGCGACGACGGTTGCCCTCTGTTCCAGCGAGTGGCTTGTTTTCTGTGCTCGCTGCGTGCTCCATGTCGCCAATCCAGCCACACTAGCCAGAAGGAACAGCATCACCGCGCCCGCCAATATGGCTCTCGCCCTCGCCGATTTGAATCGTGGCACTTTGCTCACCCTGGAACTTCTTGCCGGACCTGAAGGCCGGTTCCACTCCGGATGCAGCAGCGGGCCCTACGCCTGGGCTGCCTCATTGTTATTCTCGGCTCGAGAGCCCCTGCTCTCTATCTACCAGGTGATGTATGAGACTGAACCAAGGAGCCGAACAGGAGAGGAGAGATGTTTAGGCGTCTTGCAGTCTGGGGATATGATTCCGTCTGTGCTTGCGGTTGGGTGCGATGGCGTTTGGTGTAATCCATCGCTGTCCGCAGCATGAGTCCGCGATGGAGACTCCAATCCGCACCGGAGCCACCTGCAAGAAGCAGCGACGCCATCCTGCTGGCCGATGAGTCCCGCCCCTAGGAACCCGTGCTCCGATTGGCCTCGAGGTGACGGCGCAGCGCCTTGTTGTAGAGTTCCGGCTGCTCCCATTGGGGCGAATGCCCCGCGTCGGGGATTGTCACGACCTCCGTGTTGGGGATGAGCTGCGCCAGCCATTGGGAAGCCATTATGATCGGCTGGACGTCCAGCGCACCGTAGATAATCAGCGTCGGCGTCGAGATGGCAGATGCGCGATCGACGATGCCCTCCCATTTCGGGCCCGCCAGGGTGGCGCCGACGAACCCGTCGACTGACATCTTTGCCAGGCGCTGGATCGACTTCTCGACCAGCTCAGCCGGCACGTGCAGGCCCAGCGTCGCCGACAGCGAGCCTTCACGGTGCTGGGCCGCGACGACGGCCATTCCCTCGTTCTCCGCAAGCGCTATCTGCTTGTCGTTCCATTCTTTCATTTGGGTATTGCCCGGCACGGCGAGTATCGGCCCCGTGTCCTCCAGCGTCAGCGAAAGCAGCCTGTTCTGGCTGTGCAGGGCTATCTCCTCGACGATACCGCCGCCCATTGAGTGGCCGACAAGGTGGTACTTTCCGAAACCGACCTCATCCACCAGTGCCTCGACGTCTGCCGCCATCAGAGGGATTGTGTACGCATTGCGATCCGGCGGTGCCTCCGAACGACCGTGCCCGCGCAGGTCCATGATGAGGACACGATAGTCCCGCGAAAATTCGGTCACCTGGAACTCCCAGTCGGTGCTATCGCCGGTGTAGCCATGGACGAGGACGAGCGGCTCGCCGGAATCGCCGTGGCACTCGTAGTAGATTCGGATACCGTTGACCACGCATGTAGACATACCCTCTCTCCTTTTCAGGGGCGCTTCGATTCTGCCCGACTTTACACCAGCACACGGGTACGAGCAATCCGCCTCGTTGAGGGTCGCGGGCTCCCGTCCGTGTTCCCCACCCCCATAATCTTGCCTGGAGGAAACCCGCGGACCTAGGCTATTTACCCCAGGAGGGGCGGGTCGCATAATTGAATCTCCAGAAGGCGGGAGGAGCCGTCCAAAGCGATGCAGGTCCTTCACCACCGGAGGTAGCACTCAATGCGACAAGAATTCGTGCCTTCCAACGACGAGATATACGGATGGATTGCGGAGATCTTCGCCCAGGGTGTCCGGCGACCCGCCTATCCTGCCGATCAGTGGGCCGAACAGTATTGCCTGGAGCGCTTCCGGTCCCTCGGCATGGAGAACGTGCGGGCGGAGCCGGTCGAGGTGCCCTACTGGGAACCGCGCGATTGGTCGCTGACCGCCTGGAGCGACGGCGCCGGAAGCTCGAAGAAGCTGGAGCTGGACTGCTTCCCGCTGCCCCATTCCGCGCCTACTGCCGGCCTCGAGGGCAGGCTGATGTGCTATGACCCCGACGCGCCGGAGACGGTGAAGGGTAACATCTCCCTGCATAGCATCGCTTTGATGCGCATCCCCCATAGCTTCTTCACCGGCCTTGCCTCCTGGCACTACGACCCGGAGAACACTTTCGCCGACTCTTGGCAGGTTGTACCCTTCCCCCCTGAGCGCCAAGAGATGATGGACCCGCCCGTAGCCGCAGGCGCGCTGGGCTTCGTGGGCGCTCTCACCGACTATCCTTCGGATTCTCACGAATACTATGTGCCCTACCACGGCGTAGCCCAGCCCATCCCCGGTGTCTGGATACGCGGCAGCGACGGCATCCGCTTGGCTGAGATGCTGGCGGCAGGGCCCGTGCATGCCCGCCTGAAGGTGGATTCGGTTTGCCGCACGGCGATCTGTAACAACATTGTAGGTGAGCTTCCGGGACCCGACGACGAACTGGTTATCATCGGTTCTCATCACGACGCTCCCTGGGCTTCCGCGGTGGAGGACACCTCCGGCGTCGCCCTGGCACTCGCCCAAGCTGAGTACTGGTCGCGGGTACCCAAAGAAGAACGCCCGCATAGCATGCTCTTCGTGCTGCACGCGGGACACATGGTGCACAGCGCGGGGGCCATCGAGTTCATCAAGACGCACCAGGCGGATGCGGCGCGCACGGTACTCGAAGTGCACCTGGAGCACGCCGCCCTGGAGTGCACTGAGGACGATGGCCAGCTCAAGCCGACCGGCCATCCCGAGGCCCGCTGGTGGTTCGTCAGTCGCATCCCACAGTTGGAGGCATCCGTGCGAGAGGCCATCGAGACGGAGGAATTGACGCGTTCCCTGATCCTCCCACCCACAGTCTTTGGCGAGTATCCGCCAACCGATGGCGCCCGGTTCTTCCAGGCCGGCGTCCCTCTCGTCAGTTTCCTAGCTGCACCCTTCTACCTATTCGACTCCCAGGACACGATGGACAAGATTGACCGGCAGCATCTGGCGGCGATCACGCGGGCAGCGATCCGAATCGTGGAGTCATCGCGCGGTGTGACCGCGAAGGCGATGCGTGAGAGGGTGCAGACCAGCTAGCGGTCTTATGCAGGTGAACGGCCTTGAGTGAACAGGCACCCATTGCGCGAGAAACAGCGAGAGGAACTGGCAATTGGACGAAGATGAGCATTACCGGAAGCTCGAGCGGCTGTACGCCTCCGCGCCAATCAACGAGTACTTCCGTCCCGTTATGCGAGTGGGCGAGGGCGTTGCCGAAGTGACGATGCCGGTGCGCCGCGATTTATTCCACGCGGCCGGGGCGGTTCACGGTGCCGTTTATTTCAAAGCGCTCGACGACGCCGCCTTCTTCGCCGTGAACTCGCTTGTTCGGGATGTATTTGTGCTAACTGCCTCGTTCAATGCGTATCTGACTCGCCCGATATCCGAGGGTGAAATCAGAGCCGTCGGGCGGGTCGTGCACCGTACCCGCCGTCTCTTCATAGCAGAATCACAACTTTTCGACTCAGACGGGCAGGAGATCGCCCGCGGTAGCGGCAGCTTTGTGCCCAGCGGCATTCCCCTTTCGCCCGAGATCGGCTATGCATAAGCGTCCCGCGACACAGCACCTCGGCCAGGCGCCCTCACAGAACCGACCATTCTAGGCCACAGCCATTTCGTTCATCAGGCTATGACAGCACAGGAGGTTTCAAGATGATCCGGGCAGAGTACATGGCGGCGAGGCCTGAGGAGGTCGGCATCAACAGCGAACGACTTGAAGCCGTCTTCGCCCGGGCCAAGCGTGACGTTGATCAGGGGGTCTTACCGAGCGCCCAGGTGGCCGTCGCGCGACAGGGCAAGGTGGCGGGCGTCCGGACGTTTGGGAGAGCCCTGCAAGACGGCTCAGAATCACCCGCCACAAATGAGACGCTCTACTTTATCTTCTCCTGCACTAAAGCAGCCGTGGCGGCGGCCGTGTGGCTGCTCTTCGAGGAGGGTCTGCTGCGACTGGAGGAGCGCGTCGCCGATATCATCCCCGAGTTTGGGACTAATGGGAAAGACAGGATCACAGTAGAACACGTACTCCTGCACACCGCAGGATTCCCTTACGCCAAATACGCTCCTGAGGACTGGCCGGACCGCGCCAAGTTGCTGGAGGCATTCGCCCTCTGGCAGCTCGACTGGGAACCTGATAGCCGTTATGAGTATCACGCAGCCTCGGCGCATTGGGTACTGACGGAGATCATCTATCGCCGCACCGGCATCGACTACCGCACCCTCATCCGTGAGCGGATCACCGGCCCCATGGGCCTGGACGAATTCTTCCTGGGTCTACCACCAGAGCAGGATAGGCGGGTGACCGAGGTCTGCTTTGTAGGCGAGCCCGTGGAACCGCCCGGAGGCTGGGGTGACGTAACACCGGAGGCGATCCTGGCGTTCAACCAACCCTATGTCTGGCGCGTCGGCATGCCAGGCGGCGGTGGTATCGCCGGCGCGGCCGAACTAGCCCTGTTCTACCAACCCCTCATCAACAGAGGTCAAACAGTCGAAGGGAAGCGGATCCTAAAGCCCGAGACTATCGATTTCGCCACTACCGTGCGGACCAGTGACCGTCACCGCGACCCGGCGCTCGACGTGCCTGTGAATCGGGGGTTGAGCATCATCGTAGCCGGCGATGACGGAAACGCCCATCTGCGTGGGTTTGGCAGGGTCGCATCGCCGCGCGCCTTCGGACACGGCGGCGCCGGCGGGCAGATCGCCTGGGGAGACCCGGAAACGGGTATCTCGGTGGGTTATTGCACAAATGGGTTCGTGGACTGGATGACCGCGGGACGGCGGATAACCGCCATATCAAGCTTGGCCGCAAGCTGCGCGACGTAGGATAACCACACCGGCGGACAAGGCGCGAGCAGAAGCTGGGCCATTCTTCCGCCGAGGGATCGAAGGCTCTATGATAGTCCTGAGGTTTGGGCCGGTTAGTCGCGAAGGAGGGGGCCACAGATGCTAGGGAGAGAACTGTCACGGCGGACTTTCCTAACGGGAGCGCTTGTAGCCTCAGGCGCCGCAGGACTGGCTCTTACCGGCTGCGGAGGCGGCGAGAAGAAAGAGAAGACAACCCCACAACCCGGTCAGATAGAGGGACAACCGAAGCGAGGCGGTTCCATAACCTCTGCCTCCACCGCCTCCATCCTCAGCCTCGACCCCAACACCACTGAAGGCGTCTCAGTCGCGGCCTACTTCTACAGCTACGTCATCCAGCCCACTGATTGGCAGGGTACTGTCGGTGACCTGGCGACATCGTGGGAAGTAGTAGACGAGTTGAGCTGGATATTCAACATTAGAAGCGACGCCCGCTTCCAGGATATCGCCCCGGCCAACGGTCGCCCTGTGGTGGCTTCGGACATCACCAAGAGTATCGACAGGGCGAGGAACATGCCCGGCGCCAGCAACGTATGGACAATATGGGCAGAGAAGTTCGAAACCCCCGACGACCGCACATTTACTATCCTCACCAAGAGACCCTACGGTTATCTCCTGATGACGCTCGGCAGCCCGGCGACCGCCATCTTCCCTATTGAAGCTGTCGAGCAATTCGGCGATCTCAAGACCCACGCCATTGGCAGCGGGCCCTTCATGCTCAAGTCCTATGGCAGAGACCAGGGGCTGGAGACAGTGCGAAACCCGATCTACTATCACGACTTCCCCTACGTCGACGGCGCCAACGTCAAGGTCTTGGGCGACGACGCCACCGTACAGGCTGCCTTCCGCGCCGGTTCTATCGATATCTACACGGCTCCCGACAGACTCAAGGCAGCCGCTGTCGAGGACGTCAGTGGCGTGACCATCCAGAAGTTCCTCAACCGCGTCTACGCTGTCTTCGCGTTGAATGGGAAGAAGACAGAGGCGTTCAAGGATGCGCGCGTCCGGGAAGCGGTCGACCTGGCGCTCGACCGGAAGGCGATGATCAGCAAGCTGTTCTTCGGCGATGCCGAGCTCGCGGGGCCCGTCCCACCGCTTTGGGACTCGGCGCTGCCCAAAGACGAGATAGAGCAAGCCTACAAGCGGGACGTGGCGAAGGCAAGACAGCTTCTGTCGGCTGCTGGCCAGGAGGATCTCAGCTTCTCGCTTAGCTTCGGCACCTATGGCAATTCGACAGACCTCGCCTCCGTGATCAAGTCGAATCTGGCGGAGGCGGGCATAACGGCCAATCTGAAGCCGGGAGAACTGGGCACGTGGCTTGCCGACCTTCTGAGCAGCAATTTCGAGTCGACCGCGTTCACGCACTTGCCCTATCTGTCAGACGATATTCAATTGCAGTCGCATCACCGCCTGGGAGCCGCCAAGACAGAGACCTCCGACCTCGGCGTCGATGACCCCGAGGTCGACTCAATGCTCGAGAAGGTCGAGGAGACTATCGACGAGAAAGAGAGGATCAAGCTCGCGCAGGACGTACAGCGGCTTATCCTGAAGCGGCACGGGCCGACCCTCGTCCTCTACGAGCCGTATGGCTACTGGGCCGCCTATGATTATCTCAAAGGATACACGCCCACAGCCTACGGGGTCGGCCTCTTCAAGTACGACTACTGGATCGACAAGGGGTAGCGTAAAGGCGTTATCGTTCTGGCGCGCGCCCTTGCGATGATGGCTTATTGCCTGCACGCTCAAGCTTGACAACTAGATATACGTAGGCGAGTACGCCTAGAAGCCCGGCCGGCAGCGAGTTAGTCGCTCGATAGAGGATCGCGACGGATGTCGCAGACGCGACTGATGCGCCAGCATGCTCAAGTAAGGCTGTGAGTGTCCAGTCGAGCACGCCTAACCCCAGCGGTAGGAACGACACGATTCCCACCACCACTGACACGCCCATCGCGACCGACGCCTCGCCGGCGGATAGGCTTATGGAGAGTGCGTCGGCTATCAGCCAGAGCTGGAGGACCACCGCAGCGAAGATGGCGGTGGTCAGGCCGGCAAAGAGAACCGAAAGACGCATATCTCTCATGAGGGTCGCCAGGGACTGAACCCACCGGCCCTCTCCCAAATTCAGGGTGTGCGCCAGCGGCCTCACTCCCCAAAACTTAGTCGTTGAAGTCTTGCCGGCCCAAGCGCCCAGCGAGACCAGTGGCATTGCCGCCACCGCTGGCAGCACTAGGGCGGGCAGCCCGATGAAGGGGATGGCGATCCTCAAGGGAGCGGGCGCCACGTTCCAGGCCGCGACCAGCGCCGTTGATAGGCAGAGGATGCAGAAGGAATACGCCCGTTCATAGACTATGGTGGCGATCCCGTCGGAGTAGGAGACCGCGTGATGCCCTTTCAAGAACGGTGCTCGAATGATGTCCCCCGTGGCTCCCGGCGTCACGACGGCCGCGACATTGCCAACAGCCGAGATCGGAATGAGAGATAGCGTCGACGCATCGTAGCCAAGCCTGCGCAGCACTAGATGAGTGCGAAAAGCAAGCACGGCGACTACTGGCAAGTTTATGAGGACAACCACAACAGCCGTCACGGGGTTGAAGTCACCCAGCGTATCGCCCAAATCCCAAACGCGGGCGCGCCAGAGCAGCAACGCCACCAGGACGACGCCCAGCGCTATCTGCAGCCATCGCCTACTCATGCCTACCTCTCATCGTAGGGGGCGAATGACCGCGCTGGGCGGGTTTCCGGGCAGCCACGAACAGATTGCTACCATCGGAGCTGTCCTCCTCGACCAGGCGGGCTAAACGCGATTCTAGGAAGCTCACGACAGCGGCTGGCTTGACAAGGCGATGCCCCGTGAGGATCCGCCAGAATCGCTCCGGCAGCGCAAACACGAGCCCCAGGTCCCAGATGAAGGTTGCCCTCGGCGAGATTATCTCCCGGCAGCATTCGATATCGAAGCCGGCCCGCTCAACGCAGGCCCGCCATTCTTGAGGGCTCCAGAGGTTCACATGGCTGAGCAAAGAGTTCACTGCCCTGGCGTATGCCCGGCCCAGAGCGGCAGCATGGAGGGCCGAGAGCATCCTCGGTACGGCTAGCATTCGGGAGAACCTGTCCGAAGGAACGGTAAACAAGAACACGCCGCCGGGCCGCAGCACACGGAAAGCCTCTGACAAGACATCCTCGGCCCCTGGGATATGCTCGAGCGTGCTCACGCTGATGACTGCGGCAAAACTCTCACCTGAGAAGGGCAAGCAGCACGCATCGGCCTGGCCCAACGAGCGATACACACCCTTACTCAAGGCCTTTTCGAGGTCTTTTCTGTTGACGTCGATGCCGACGTTGGCTGACTCCTCGAGGAAGATGGAGCCAAACTCCCCAAACCCGCAGCCGAGATCGAGCAAGGGCCGCTCAAGTGGGACCTGTGCTAGGTAACCCGCCTCCACGGCTCGGTGGATCGCGATGGACACCGGCGCTATCCTCAGATAGGCGCGAAGGTAGCGTCGGAAAGGTGAACCTGTGACATCTTTACCCGTCAAAGTGCCCACTCATCTGCCTAGCCTTGTCCGCTGTCCGCCGCGGTACCGTCTCCCAGTACTGCGCTGCCGTCCAGGGGAAGACGCGTTGAGCGCTCCTGAGCCCAGGCGACACTGTAGCGACCGCTCGCCCAACTCAGGAACCCGCGAAGGAATACCCACTCGTTGAACAACGCTACTAACACAGCTCGCCTCGCGGCAGTTGAACGGCTCGCCCGGAGCAGGCATCCCGCCACCAGGACAAGCAGAGCCGGAGATAGAATGTGTCTCCTAGCCAGTCGGTTGAGCACTTGACATCCCAGAAAGGCAATGGCAAACGGCCGGATCGGCAGATAGTAGAGTAGATCAGATGGCAGGATGAGCATGCCGAACCATCCGTAGCGTCGCCGGAACAGCATGCGCCGGAAGCGGAAAAGCTCTTGGATGCCCCCCACGGCGCGCCGAGCCTTCGCTGCGTTCAACTCCCGGAAGCTCGCCGAGCGCGGCTCCGAGAAGCTCGCCCAAGGGTCCACTACCACGCGATATCCTGCCCGTCTGACCTGCAGAGCAATGTTCATGTCGTCGGCCATCGAATCTTCGTCTACCCAGTTCACTAGGCTGCGCCGGAAGCAGCACATCTCGCCGGAAAGGAAGGGGGTGGAATCCAAATCCGCTTCCAGTCGCCTGAGCTTGTTACGAATCGCCCAGAACAGCCCTTCCTCGCCCTGGGACAAGGTCGATTGGTCCGGAACGCGGAAGTCGCCGGTGACCGCACCCACGGAAGGATCGGCGAAATTGGAGACGAGCCTTCGTAGAGCCTGGGGATGGAAGAGAGTTGGCGCGTCTGTGATAACCACGATATCGCTGCTTGACCGGCTGAGGGCTAGATTGTCCGCTGCCGCCTTGCCCCTCCGCTGTTCCTCCCTGATCAGTATAAGCCGCGGCAGAAGGCCTTCCTTCTGTATCGACTGCACCACCTCAGCTGTGCCGTCGCTCGAACCCGAATCAACAACGATGACCTCGACCTTATCAAGGTCGTACTCGTAGGCGGTGATGTCAGCCAGTCGGCGGCGGATGAGGCTCGCCTCGTTGTAGGTGGGCACGACGATGGTGACCGAGGGCTCGTAATCAGACCTGGCCGCGATCCTCTTGCCAGAACGACGCGATAGGGCAGCCAGGGTCAAGGGATAGAGAACGGTGGGCCACAGCAGAATGAACAGGGAAAGGTGCCACGCCAGTGGCTGAAGCATTGACAATTGCCCCCAAATACGGAACCCTCGGCTTTCGCCATTCTGCTTAGAGGACACCGGGCAATACCCCCTCGAGCGTGTGAATTTGCCCCGGCACGCCACTAACCCGACGGGTGCCCGGCTTTCCCTGCACCATCAGAGACACTCTCTCGATGAAGTGGACTCTCGTGCTTGGTAGTCGGCCCGCCGGCACGTCACCAGCAGATTGCGCATCGCGAGATTGGCGAGCGCCGCCTTCGGGCTAAGCCAGGTTAGCTTTGGTGACGTAGTGCGACCGCTTTCTGTCTCGAGATCCGCGGCCTCGATCAGCCGGTTGACGTCGGAGCCGGTCATATGATGAGGATGCGCGGTATCGATCCAGTCGAGGAGTCTGCGCAGCGCCACAAGCCAACGGGGAATGATGTGAACCGCTATCATTACCCTTCCGTCGGGCTGCAGCACTCTGTGGATCTCCGCCAGCGCGGGACCCGGCTGGTTGACGTGGTCCAGGACGTTGCCGCAGATGACGACATCGAAAGTCTCGTCCACAAATGGCAAATTCTCGCCTATCCCTGCCACGAGATCTACCCCGCACGCGGAGAAGCCGAGGCTCGTGACGTACTCCCCGACAAGCGGATCCAACCCGACACGCACCGCGCCTGGCGCATGGAAGACCGTGCCTATCGGACCGCAGCCCACATCGAGTACGCGCTTTCCCTCGAGCCCGGCGGCGAGAACGTAGTCGAGGTCGCGTGGAACGGGCCTGCCCCGTTCGCGGAGGTGTCGAGCATGACTCTGCCAGAATCTCAGCTCGTATTCCTGAGCTTTGCGCCACCTGTCACGCACGTTCCCCGTCCATTCTTTTCATCAAGAAGCGTCCTCTCCTCGCCAGGGGAATAGATACCCCCTCCACGAAGAAGGATGTCCCTCGTCTCGCGGTAGTTCTCCGGCATCAGGGATGTCGGTGGCTTCTGGCCGATGAGCGTGCGCAGCATAGCCCTCATGCCAGCGAACGAGACTCTGACAACGGCCTGCGCGCAATGGGCCAGCCCTTTTTTGCTACTCTGCTTCGAGGACACCGGCCAGGACCCCCACAAGTAGTAGATTGGCGCCGATCACGATTAGGCTCTGGGCCACGGCAGCGATGTCAACCCAGTTCAGCAGGTTACCCTCAGAGGGCGAGTCAATCAACAGGAACAAATCAACGCCGATGCCGGCCAACATCAAGAACAAGCCAAGTAAGAGCAGCCCCTCCAGCCCCAGATACTTGCGGTAGAAGCGCAGCAGCCAGTCCGCTTCCGTGTCGCCTCGTGCCGTAGTGTAGATGCGCGAAGCCAACCCAAGCAACACGGCGTTCATTCCGACAACCAGGAATATCGTCCCCGCGAAGATCGGTTGCCAGCGCAGGGGCCCAATGTCGATGCCACGTGAGGATGGCAGCGCCAGCCCCAGTGTGAGTAGGCCGAAGAGAATCAGAAAGATGCCGGGAATCGTATACAGATAGCTTGGGCTCTCCAGAATGAGGTAACGAAGATGTCGCCAGCCGTCCCGGAACGTGTTGAGCTTGCTCTCCCCCAGCCGCGGGTGATAGGGTACCGGCACCTCGGCCATCCTCAATCCCCTGCGGGCGCTCTTTAGAATCATCTCTGATGCAAGCTCCATCCCTGTCGACTTCAAGGACATGCGCTCGCAGGCTGCTCTAGTGAAAGCGCGCAGGCCACACTGGCTGTCTCCCAAGCGTGACCCTGAGAAGAGGCCGAGGAGCGCCGTCAGAAGGGGCGTGCCTATGAAACGGTGGCTCCACGACATCGAGCCGGGAGAGAGTGTCTTGAGCCGGTTGCCCACCACTATGTCGTACCCTTGGCCAAGAGGCTCAATGAGAGGGCTAAGGTCACTGAGATCGTACGTATCGTCGGCATCGGCCATGACGATGATCTTCCCCTTTGCTTCCTCGAAGCCGCGAAGATGGGCACAACCATAACCCCGGCGCGGTTCATCAATTACTCGGGCTCCTGCCTCCGACGCTCTCTCGCGGGAGTGGTCCGTGGATCCGTTGTCGACGACAATCACCTCTCCTCGCACGTTCGCCGACTCAAACCACTGGCGGGCCTTCTGAACACAGGTTGCGACCGTCCGTTCCTCGTTTAGGCATGGGAGAACTACGGATATGTCGATCGAACTCTCCGAGGGGGTTGTCAAGCTCGCGGGCTCGACTCCAGATGCTGGGCCCGTCGCTCGCTGTGATGAGTCATCACTCCGACCGAGACTCATGTGATTCCTCCCAAGGGCTTGCTTTTTGTCCCGCTCACTGCACGTTACCGTCTGGCAAGCGATGAGGCAACCTCTATTGCTGCGGCTCAGCTAGCATAACGGGAGTCAGTCTCCGGCGGTTGGTCTCAGCGGTCCGAGAGGAAGGTCGTAAGGAACGATAGTGCCCTTGCCATAGTCCGCGAGATAGACCTGGCGGCCTGAGTAGCGGGCAAGCGCCTCTGGAGTACGCATCTGGGGCACGTCCCGTGCGTAGATGATGTCGCCATTGAAATCCCAGGCATTCCTCCAAAAAACCGTGCCGTAGCACTGCCAGCTGCCGCAGGTCTTTACCAGCACCAGGGCATTGTGCAAGTCCATTTCTTGCGCTTTCCGCAGGAGGCGGTCGTCGGCGCCATTGAACCCCTTTAGCTCGGAAATCGTTCGAGGAACGTAGTCGGCCCAGCCTGTCTCGTAGTGTCTCCCCAGCATCCACCCGTGCACGCTCATTCCCAACAGGACCGCCAGCAGACCGCAGCTGAGGGCCCGGGCAAGGACAATTGGCTCCTCGCGGGTATTTGTGCTGCGGCGCATCAGACTTGCCCAATAGGCCACGCGCTCTCCGAGAAGGACCAGGCCTCTGGCTGCCAAGAGCATGAGGAATGGCATAGCCTCGTACCAGTAGCGAGGGCCGTGCATCAGTCCACTCGACTCATATGCTGTCCATATCCCGATAGCGAACAGCGCGCCGGCCAAAAGGAAGACGTCCCAGTGGCTTCGGCTACCGAGCGTGAAGGGCAAGAACAGGAATGCTAGTCCCACGATGAGAGGCCAACCGTTTAGGATCGGCAACAGCGCTGCCAATTGGACCTGCTCGTTCTGCATCCCTCGCGCCACGGAGTTCTTCTCGCCGAAGCCGATGACCGTCTCCAAGTTGGTGTTGGCCCCGTAGCCGGTGTCCAGTGAGCCTGTCGTGCCAAGGCTATACAAGTAGAGAGCACCCACCATCAGAAGAACGCCGGCGGCGAAGGCGACACTCCTCCTAAGGATTGCGGCTCTCTGTCCCCGGTCAGACACCAAGTCGTGCAAGAATAGCAGAGCGAAAGGTGGCACGAGCGCCGTCGCTGTCAGGGGCCGGGTGTTTAGAAGGAGGCCGAAGCAGACTCCGGCTAGTCCATATGACAAGGATTTGGATCTCCAGTTGACGGTGATCAGGAACAGGCAGGCCAGGATATAGAAAACGGCTGTGTTATGAGACATAAGATTGCTGGCTGTCATCTGGAAGAATGGCGAAAAAGCGAGCAGCGCGGCCGCAATGATCCCGACCTGTGTGCCATGAATCCTTTTGCCGACCGCGTAGATCAGCACTATCGAAAGCGCTCCTAGTATTGGCGGGACCATCCAGACCGCGCCCGCCAACTGGCCAATGGCCAGCATCATCGGATGGCCGAAGGGATAGATGCTTGCCCATCGCCCTCCGGAATCGACGAGTAGGCTCGGATAGAAGAACTCGAAGGCATCGCGGACGGGCGGGATAGGAGCCGTAAGATGGAATGAGGCGAGGATCTTCGCCTGGAATACGTATGACACCTCGTCTGGGACGTGCGGCATCCCTTGGTTGACGTTGCGGGCGATGTACACAAGAACCCCGAAAGCGGCGACAGCGATCAGGTAGATGAGAACGCCCTCTGGAGCGGACACCCTCGACGGTCGGAGACGCCGAAGACGGCCCTCGATTCCCGCCCATTGTAGGATGACCACCATGATCAGCAGCGCACATACGGCAATCACCATGAATGGATAAGAGTGCACCGTCATGGCCACCATGGATTTCAGCGTCTCACTCTTCGCCAACTCCACGCTGGGGACGCTCGCATCGCCGACAGCTTTCAACCCGTTCTGCCCTCCGGATAGCCAAGTAATTGGACACTTCTCGGCCTTGCCGTTCTTCACAAAGTCCAGGCCGTTATCGAAGTGCCGGAACGGACGGAAAGAGTAGACTATACCGTTATTCGGTTCCATCGAATGGACCATTATGGAGGCCTGCGCTGGGTTCTTGAAGTAGGCGTCGACGGTGTAGTTGTGCCAGGAGATGTCCCCCAGAGTGAGGATGTGCCAGCGATCCCCTGTCGTGATCCATCTGCTGTCGGACAGCTTCAGGAAGCTGTCGTCGAGAAGCACCCTCTTCGAGTCCACATCTGTGACGACGAGTCGGTCCAGCCCGCGAGGTTCTGGCAAAGCAGATGACTCGTACCCTGGGGGCAGCCTAACGACTACAGCGCCGCCACTGAACTGCTCGCAGCGGGCTTCAACCTGCTTCTTTCCGTCGACGAATACGGTGTAGACGCTGTCGGCCGCTGAGATACGAACGTGAGTCGTCGCTCCCCCAGCGCTCCACAGATAGGCGACGATGAAAAGGGCGTTTACGGCAAGGCCGATGTACAGCGGGAGTAGCCGGCGACCCACCAACTTGGCGCCGAAGCGCTGATGGCGTGTGCCGTGAGATTGGGGGTCCTGGGCGAGCGGGGTAGAGCTGGT